>Ga0075163_10010665_pt1 | contig 12011 bp, 10 predicted proteins | sample JI1023141ADNA_FD_71478 | JGI IMG/M metagenome (GOLD analysis project Ga0075163, IMG submission 71478) | Wastewater effluent complex algal communities from Wisconsin, to seasonally profile nutrient transformation and Carbon sequestration -... | ecosystem: Engineered > WWTP > Effluent > Algae...
CCGGGGCTTCGAGACGCACCCCGTGGTGGTGGCCGCGGTGGCCGACGGCATGCCGGTGGAGCGCTACCGCCGCCTGCTGCTGGAGCTGTACCACGTGGTGTGGCACTTCAACCCGGTGTGCGCCACGGCGGCCAGCCGCATGGGCGACCCCGCACATGAAGCGCTGCAGCCCTTGCGCCACTTCCTGTACGAACACATGCAGGAAGAAGCCGGCCACGAGACCTGGGTGCTCAACGACCTGGACGCCATCGGTGTGCCGCAGTCGGACGCCCGCGCCTACCAGCCCAGCGTGCACGCGCTCACGCTGGCCGGCTACAACTACTGGGCCTCGGAGCGCCGCCACCCCTGCTCGGCGCTGGGCATGCTGTATGCGCTGGAGGTCATCGCTTCGGTCTACGGCGGGCCCTTTGCGTCAGCCATACGCGAGTCGCTTCTGCTGGACGGCGACCGGGGCGTGTCCTTCATCGCGTCGCACGCGTCGCTGGATGCACAACACATGGCGGAGTTGCGCGTGGTCCTCAACCAGATTCCTGATGACGCAGCCCGGGCGGCCGTGGTGGAGTCGGCGCGCGTGAATTTCCACCACTTCACGCGCATCGTCGAAGCGGTCTGACGCAACCAGGGACGCCAACACCCGTGAGCACACCTGCCGTGGGCGTGGCCGGCCTTCTGAGCCGGCCCTACAAGACCATCCGCCTGGAATGGAGCTCGGACCTGCGCCTGCTGCGCGTGCGCACCGCCGTCAGGCCTATCCAGTGCTACAGCCTGGCCGCCATGTCAGAGCTGCAGCAGATGCTGGACGACATCAGCGCCAACCCCGGCCTGGTGCGGCACTTCGTGATGACGTCCGACGTGCCGCGGGTCTTCAACTTCGGCGGCGACCTGGCCCTCTTCGTGCTGCTGGTGCGCGCGGGCGATGTGGACTCGCTCAAGCTCTACGGCCGCCGCTGCGTGGACCTGGTCTGGTGGATGGAAAACGCCGCCAACCTGGGCATCCACACCACCGTGCTGTCGCAGGGCGACACGCTGGGCGGCGGGCTGGAAAGCGTGCTGCCCTTCCACAAGATCATCTTCGAGAAGAGCGCACAGGCGGGCTTCCCGGAAGTGCTGTTCAACCTGTTTCCCGGCATGGGCGCCTGGGACTTCACCATACGCCGCGCCGGCTTCGCCGTGGCCAACGAGATGATCCTGTCGGGCCGCCTGTACGGCGCCGACGAACTGCTGTACCGGCGTCTCATCGACGTGGTGGCCGAAGACGGACAGGGCGAAACGGCGCTGGAACGCGCGGTGCGCGAGGTGGACCCGCGCCTGCGCGGCACCGTCGCGGCGCTGCGTGCGCAGCGCCTGGCTGCGCCCATACGCTACGAGACGCTGATGGCCATCGTCGACCAGTGGGCCGAGTCCGCCCTGGGCCTGACCGACCGCGACCTGCGGCTCATGGAACGGCTGGCGCGTGCGCAGGCCCGCAAGGCCGGCGGCGCCGACGAAGGCGCGGTGGAAGAGATCAAGCGGCTGGAACTGGAAAGCGCCTGGGGCGGCGAACGCCGCACGGGTGCAGACCGCCGCAGCCTGCCTGTTGGGGACCGCCGCGTGCGGTCTTGACGCCGCCGTCGCCCGTCTTTCAGTCCTGGCCCAGCACGTTGCCGCACTGCTGGCAGAAACGCGCACCGGCCAGCACGGGCGTGCCGCAGGCTGAACAGAACCGGGCCGGCCGCTTGGCCACCGGCGGGGGGGTGTCCGCATCCACCGACCGCGGCACACGCGGCCGCGCCGACGCGCCACCCACCGCAGGGGCGGCGGCGGGCGAGGCCGCTGCCGGCGCCTGCATCACGAAGCCACCGCTGGCACCCTGCCCCAAGGCTCCCAGGTAGTCCAACCAGCGCTGCGCACCCGGCGCGTCGGCCACCCAGCCCAGCAAGGTGCGGCTGCCCAGCAGGGGCGGCGCTGCGGCATAGAAGGCCGACCGCGCCTGCGCCACGCACACCCGCAGATCCACCGCCTGGCTGCGCGCCGCAACGGGTTTGCCTTCGGGCGTAGGCAAGCGCTGGTACGCACCTTCGGCTTCGAACCACAAGATGGTGGACGCCAGCTCGACACGGCTCCAAGGCAGGTGCCCCAGACGCATGGCGTAGGTGCCGGCAATCAGGAAGGCGCCACCCAGCGCGCCCGCCAGCCACAGGGCCTGCGGGTTGTGCATATGCGTCCAGGCCAGCCACAACCACGACCCACCTCCGACCAGGCTGAAGGCCATGCCCATGGCGCTGAGCGCGCGCAACCAGCGCCCGCCGGGGCGGGCGGCGGCCGCGGCCTGCAAGGGCTGCGACTCTTCGAACAGGGTGGTCTTGAAGCGGCCCGTGGCCTGCTGCTTGTCGATGACCGGCGGCTGGCGCAGGTGGCGCCGGTTGGGCACGCCTTCGGTCCAGCGCCGGAACAGTTCGCGCTCCAGTTCCTGGAACGACACGCCGGGGTCGCCCAGGGTGGGCAGCACCTCTTCCTGGCGCTGCAGGCGCGGCGGGCGCGCGGTGGGCAGTTGCTCCCGAAGGGCCATCAGGCCCAGCAGGTCGCATACCAGGCCCAGGCCCAGCGCCAGGGCAACGGCCAGCGGCAGATGCGCCTGCGCAACGGAGTTGGGCAGCGGCAGCTTGTGCGACCCATAGGCCAGGCCCAGCGCCAGCGCAAAGACCAGCACGCCCACGGCAGCCACCATGCCGGCCGACAGCACCAATGGCCCCGTCAGCAGCGCCTGGCGCACGGCAAACCCCAACGCCACCACGCCCACGAACAAGGCGGCCAGCGTGCCGGCGTTGGGCTTGTCCTGCGCCAGCCCCAGCGCCACCGCGGCACCCAAGGCCGCCAGCAGCAGCACGCCCAGCAGCAGCTGCGCCAGCCGTGCGCCCAGGTAGGTGTGGGCCACCAGCGGCGCGGCTTCCACGGGCCCCAGGCGGCGCATCAGCCCAGCCCAGGCCGTGGGCAGGCGCCGCACCGGCAGTTCACCCGCCCCCAGGCCGCGCATCAGCGTCACGGCCCCGGGGCTGGCGCCCACGCTTTCGTGCGGCACCTCGGGCATCAACGGCGCTGGCTGGCCGCGCTCCACGCGCAATGTGCGCTGGCCGAAGGCGCGCACCACGTCCAGCGTGCCGAACACCGCCAGTGTCAGCGCCGTCAGGTAGTGCGGCCACAGCAGCACTTCCAGGATGCGTGCTTCGGAGACCACAGCGTCGTTGGACTGCGAAGCGTTCTCGAAGAAGGTCACGACCAGCACGATCAGCAAGGCCAGGGCCATCAGCCCATAGCCCCGCCACGCGAGGAAGCGGTTCTCCACGCCAAAGGGCGTTGCGAATTCGAACGCGGGGCCGTTCTCGGTCCAGCGGTACGCCATGCAGTCTTTCGTGTTCCCTGTGAAGGCCGATTCTGCATGAACAGCCCAACACGCCACGGGGTGGAGCTCAGGGCGGCTTCGTCCCCGGTTTCAGCTGCGGGCGTGCGTGACGCCGCCGTCGACGACGAGCGTGCTGCCCACCACGTAGTCACCCGCACGCGAAGCCAGGTAGATGGCAGCGCCGGCCATGTCCTCGTCGGTGCCAATGCGCCGCGCCGGGATCAGCTTGGCGATCTCGTCGCCATGGTCGCGCGCCACACGGTTCATCTCGCTGGCAAAGGCCCCCGGCGCAATGGCGCTGACCACGATGCCTTCAGGCGCCAGGCGCAGCGCCATGCGCCGCGTCAGGTGGATCAGCCCGGCCTTGCTGGCCGCGTAGGAGTAGGTCTCCTGCGGGTTGACCGATACGCCGTCGATGGACGCAATGTGGATCACCTTGGCGCAATGGCCACGCGCCGCCCCGGCTTTCAGGTGGCCGTGCAACGCCTGGGTCAGGAAGAACGGGCTCTTCAGGTTCAGGTCCACCACCTTGTCCCAGCCGCTTTCGGGGAACTCGTCAAAGGGCGCGCCCCAGGCCGCACCGGCGTTGTTGACCAGGATGTCCAGGTGCGTTTCGCGTTCGGCGTAGGCGGCCACCAGGGCACGCAGGCCAGCGTCGGTGGACACATCGGCCGGAAGCGACACGCACGGCCCCAGTGCCGACAGCTCCGCCGCCGAGGCGTCGCAGGCCGCGGCCTTGCGCGACGAGATGTAGACCTTGGCGCCGGCGCGCAGGTAGCCCGCGGCGATCATGCGCCCGATGCCGCGCGAGCCGCCAGTGACCAGCGCCGTGCGGCCGGCCAGTGAAAAGAGGTCGTTCATGCGTGTTCCTGCTGTGGGGTTGGGCCGCAGCTTAGGCGCCGCGCTGGCCGGCGTCTGTCACCTGGGCACCCTGGTTTTCCCCGGGTGGCCGGGGCGCTGATACGCTCGCGCCCGTCTTCGCTGCACCACACGCCATGAGCTTCCTGGCCATCGACATCGGCAACACGCGCCTGAAGTGGGCGCTGTACGACGCACCGCGCCCGGGTGCCAACCTGCTGCACCAGGGAGCGGTGTTCCTGGAGACCATCGACGACCTGGCCGACACCGACTGGAAGGTCCTGCCCGCGCCCGCCAGCATGCTGGGCTGCGTGGTGGCCGGCGACGCGGTGCGCCGCCGCGTGGAAGAGCAGATGGGCCTGTGGGACACGGAACCGCGCTGGGTGGTGCCCAGCGCCCACGAGGCCGGTCTCACCAACGGCTACGACCACCCCAGCCGGCTGGGTGCGGACCGGTGGGTGTCGCTGGCTGGCGCGCGGGCACGCGTGCTGGCCGCCGGCGCGCCACGGCCGGCCATGGTGGTGATGGTGGGTACCGCCGTCACCGTGGACGCGCTGGACGCCCAGGGGCACTTCCTGGGCGGGTTGATCCTGCCCGGCTTCGGCCTCATGCTGCGTGCGCTGGAGCAAGGCACCGCGGGCCTGAAGGTGCCCACGGGCGAGGTGGTGGACTTCCCCACCAACACCAGCGACGCGCTGATGAGCGGCGGCGCCAACGCGATTGCCGGCGCCATCGAGCGGCAGACGCGACGGCTGCAGCAGCGCACCGGACAGGAGCCGCTGCTGCTGATGACGGGCGGCGCGGCCGTGAAGCTGGCGCCCACCGTGGACCTGCCCTTCGAGACCGTGGACACGCTGATCTTCGACGGCCTGCTGCTGATCCAGCAAGCCAGGCTGCGGCGCTAGAGAAACCGCTGCACCAGCTCGCGCAGTTGCTCGCGCGAGTAGGGCTTGGCCAGGTGCGCGTCCATGCCCGCGGCGGTGGCCTGGGCGGCGTCTTCGTCAAAGGCATTGGCCGTGAGCGCCACGATGGGCACACGCGGCAGCCGCAGCTTGGCCTCGCGCTCGCGCGCCTGGCGCGTGGCGGCGTAGCCGTCCAGCACCGGCATCTGGATGTCCATCAGCACCAGGTCCACACGCTGCTTTTCCAGCACCTCCAGCGCCTGGGCGCCGTCTTCGGCTTCCAGCACGTCCAGGCCGAAGCCCTTGAGCATCTCCGCGCCGATCATGCGGTTGACCATGTTGTCTTCCACCAGCAGCACCGCGCCGCTGAGCACGCCGGACTCGCTGAGCCGGCCGAAATCGGACTCGTAGGCCGGCAGCACCACGTTGGGCGCCAGCGGCATGAACAGCGTGAAGGAGAACGTGGACCCCTGGCCGGGACGGCTGCTCAGTTCAATGTGGCCGCCCATGGCCTCGGTGATGCGCTGGCAGATGGCCAGTCCCAGGCCCGTGCCGCCGCGCAGGCGCGACCGGGTGCTGTCGACCTGGTGGAAAGGCTGGAACACCGTCTCCTGCGCCTGCGGCGGGATGCCGATGCCGGTGTCCTGCACCTCGAAGCGCACACGGCAGGCCATGTCGTCGCGCATCACCGTGCTCAGCCGCAGGGTGACGCCGCCTCTTTCGGTGAACTTCACGCCGTTGCCCAGCAGGTTCAGCAGCACCTGCTTCAGGCGCGGGGCGTCGCCCACCACACCGTCGGGTACGTCGGCACCCATCTCCAGTTGGAGGCCCAGGCCGCGGGTCTCCGCATTGGCGCGGAACAACGCCGTGGCCGACGCCGCCACCGAGTGCAGCGACATGGGTGTGTTGGCCAGCACCAGTTTGCCGGCTTCGATCTTGGAGTGGTCCAGCACGTCGTTCAGGATGTCCATGAGCGACTCACCCGATGCCGCCGCCGTCTTCACCAGGCGGCGCTGGCGCAGGTCCAGCGGCGTCTGGCGCAGCAGTTCCAGCGCGCCCAGCACGCCGTTCATGGGCGTGCGGATCTCGTGACTCATGGTGGCCAGGAACTGGCTCTTGGCCAGGTTGGCCGCTTCGGCCGCTTCCTTGGCGCGCAGCAGCGAAGCGTTGGCTTGGTCGGCCTCCAGGCTGTGGCGCATGGCGCGCACGGCCGTGCCCTGGAATTCGCGCGTGGCGCGCATCATGGTCAGGCCATACAGCACCGACAGCACCGCCATGGGGATGGAACGGGCCTGCTCCACCAGCAGCGACACCGCAACCAACGAGCCCAGTTGCAGCACCGTCAGGTAGATGAAGCTGCGCCCCGCGGCCGACATGGAAAACGCCGCGGTCGCCACCGAGCCGGAGACGATGACCATGTAGACGCTGGTGGCCGTGCCCGTGAGCTGCGGGTAGACGAACACCGTGGTCACCACCCACATCACGCCACCCAATGCGGAGTTGGCTTCGATCTCGCGCACCACGCGGTTCATCTGCGCTGGCGTGGGCGAGTTCAGGCCCTGCAGGCGGCTGCCCATCCACCAGCGCCAGGCCGAGACCACCCCGCCCACGCCCAGGATCACCGCGGCCACCACCACGTGGCCTGTGCCCCAGGCCATCCAGGCCAGGAAGAGCACGGCCGCCATCAGCAGCGGCACGGTGCGCGCGGAGTTGCGCAGCGCCAGCTGCAGCATCTCGCGCCGGATGCCGATGTCGATGCCGTCGGGGTCGGTCATGGAGGCGGGAGGATAGCCTGTGGCACGCCCCCGGACCCGGCCTATTTGGCGCCGCTCAGGACTGGATGTAGCTCTCCAACTGCGCGATGGTCTGCTCGTGGTCGGCAATGATGTCGTCCAGGATGTCCCGTATGGAGATCATGCCCAGCACGGTGCCGCCGTCCACCACGGGCAGGTGGCGGATCTTCTTCTCGCTCATCAGCGACATGCAGGTGCGCGTGCCGGCGCGTGGCGCCACCGTCACCACATGCCGCGTCATGATCTCGGCCACGGTGGTTTCACGCGAGTTGCGGCCCTGCAGCGCGATCTTGCGCGTGTAGTCGCGCTCCGAGAACACGCCAACCAGCATGCCGCCGTCCATCACCATCAAGGCGCCCACTTCGTAGTGCGCCAGCAGCTCCAGCGCCGCGAAGACCGACTCGTCGGGCCTCACGTGCCACAAGGTGCCGTCCCTCTTCTTGAGCAATTCGGACACGGGCTTCATCGCATGCCTCCTCAAACCAAGCCTAGGGAGGCCCAGGGTAGCGGAAGCGCCGCAGCCGTCCAAGAGGGCTGCACCCGGTGGGCATAGGTCTTTGTAGGGGTGCCCGGCCCTTCCCAGCACGCGGGTGGCCGCGCATGATCGCCCGTGCCTGCACCGGGAGGAACCCCATGGCCTCGAACACGCCGACCACGCCGACCCCCACGGCACCGCTGCCCAACGCCGATCGCATCGCCATCCTGGACGTGCTGCGCGGTTTTGCGCTGATGGGCATCCTGATCATGAACATGCCCGGCTTCAGCTACAGCGGCTGGCATGAGGCCGACGGCTCGCACTTCTGGCCGGGGCGCATGGACCAGCTGGCCGAAGAAGTGCGCGACGCGCTCTTCTCCGGCAAGTTCAACAGCCTGTTCAGCGTGCTGTTCGGGCTGGGCTTCACCATCCAGTTCACGCGCATGCAGCAGCTGGACCCGCAGGGCGCCGACCGCCTGTACCTGCGGCGGCTGCTGGTGCTGTTTGCACTGGGTGTGGTGCACGCCTGTGTGTTCTGGTTTGGCGACGTGCTGCACGTGTACGCGCTGCTGGGCATCGTGCTGCTGTTCGGGTTGCGGCGGGTCAGCGACCGCGGCCTCATGGCCATCATGGCCGCCTGCATCGTCTACCCACTGGTGGCCAGCCTGCTGCGCGTGGCTTTCGTCAGCAAGGAATTCGTGGCCAGCCGCGTGGCCCAGGGCAAGGCCTTTGCGGCCACCAACGACGCCGCTTTCGGCGCCGGCAGCTTCCTGGACACGGCGCATGAGAACCTGCGGCTCATGCTGCACGAGTACGGCGACCTGTACTCGCTGTGGGGCACCTTCGGCTGGTACGTGTCCATGACGCTGACCATGCTGCTGGGCGTGCTGGCCGGCCGCCGCCAGTGGGCGCGGCGCATCCCGGAGCTGATGCCGCAGATCCAACGCCTGACCTGGTTCATGCTGATCGTGGGCCTGGCACTGTCCTTCACCGCGCAAATGATCTGGCAGGCCAACCGCACGCCAGGGCCTTCGCTCATCAAGACTTTCGCCGGCCTTTGCTACAACCTGTCGCGGCCCATGGTGATGGTGTTCTACGTGCTGGCCATCGTGCAGCTGTACCAGCGTGTGCCGCTGAAGCCGCTGTTCAAGCCTTTTGAACTGGCCGGCCGCATGCCGCTCACCAACTACCTGATGCAGACCGCCCTGTGCACCACGCTGTTCTACGGCTGGGGCTTCGGCCTATGGGCCCAGGTGGGGCCGGCGGCGGGGCTGGCCTTGTCATTGGCCCTCTTCTTCCTGGTGCAGGTGCCCTGGAGCCACTGGTGGCTCAAGCACCACGAGCGCGGCCCCATGGAGGCGCTGTGGGCGCGGCTGACCTACGGTGCCCGCCGCGGCGGCGCCGCGGCCAAAGCGGCCGTGCCGGCGCCCGCACCGTAGGCCTGCAACGCGGCACGCACATCGTCGGGCAGCGCCTGGGCGCGGTGCGTGTCCAGGGATGTGCACACCAGCACCTGGCGCGCCCGCAGGCGCACACCGTCTGCGCCCATCACGTCATGCAGCAGCGTGAAGGAACTGCGCCCCAGGTGGGCCAGCGCGACCTCCCAGCGCAGACCGTCGCCGTGGCGGCTGATGGCGGTGAAGTCCACCTCCAGGCGCACCGTGGGCAGGCCCAGGCGGCGCGGGCCGATCAGCGCCGCGTATGGCAAAGCCAGGGCCGTGTCGAACCACTCTTCAACCACGCCGTTGAGCATCACCAGGTACTGGGGGAAGAAGACGATGCCGGCCGGGTCGCAGTCGGAAAAGCGCACCGTGCGGGTGGCGGCGAAGGCGTCCATCAGGCGTCCGATTTCAGCTTGAAGCGCTGCAGCTTGCCGGTTTCGGTGCGCGGCAGGCTGCTGCGGAACTCCACCTCGCGCGGGTACTTGTAGGGCGCCACCGTCTGCTTCACGAAGTCCTGCAGCGCCTTGGCCATGGCCTGGTCACCCGCATGCCCGGCCTTCAGCACCACGAAGGCCTTGACGATCATGCCGCGGGCTTCGTCGGCCTTGCCCACCACCCCGCACTCGGCCACGGCCGGGTGCAGCAGCAGCGCGCCTTCCACCTCGGGCCCGGCGATGTTGTAGCCGCCGGAGATGATCATGTCGTCGGTGCGTGCCTGGTAGACGAACTGGCCGTCGGCGGGGTCCACCAGGTAGGCGTCGCCCGTGAGGTTCCAGCCGCGTTGCACGTAATTGGCCTGGCGTTCGTCGGCCAGGTACTTGCAGCCCGTGGGCCCGCGCACAGCCAGCTTGCCCACCTGGCCCGGCGGCAAGGCGCGGCCTTGTTCGTCCTGCACTTCAGCTTGATAGCCCGGCACCGGGTAGCCGGTGGCGCCGCCGCGCGCCTGGTCTTCGCGCGCCGAAATGAAGATGTGGAACATCTCGGTGGAGCCGATGCCGTCAATCATCTCGATGCCCGTGGTGTCCTTCCACAACTGCCGCGTGGCCGCCGGCAACGCTTCGCCGGCCGACACGCACTTGCGCAGGCTGCTCACGTCGTGCGCCGCCATGTGCGGCGAGACATGGTGAACCATGGCGCGATAAGCCGTGGGGCTGGTGTAGCAGATGGTGGCGCGTTGCTGGGCAATCGCCGCGGGCAGCGCATCCGGCGTGGCCTTTTCCACCAGCACCGTGCTGCCGCCCACCGACAACGGGAACACCAGCAGGCCGCCCAGCCCGAACGTGAAAGCGAGCGGCGGGCTGCCGATGACGCGGTCCTGCGCCGTGGCGCGCAGCACGTGCGGCGGCCAGCACTGGCAGGCCGCCATCACATCGCGGTGGAAGTGCATGGCGGCCTTCGGCTGGCCGGTGGTGCCGCTGGTAAAGGCGATGAGCACCGTGTCGTCGGCCGCGGTGTCCGCGTTGTTGAAGCTGGCAGGCTTGGTGGCCGCCGCCGCCTCCAGGGTGCCGGTGTTGAAGTGGCGCACCTGCGTCAGCGTGGGGCACTGCGGCTGCGCCAGCGTCAGTTCCTCCGCCAAGCGCAAATCGCACAGCGCATGCGTCACCTGCGCCTTGTCCACGATGCCCACCAGTTCCCGCGCGCGCAGCAGCGGCATGCTGCCGACAGCAATGCCTCCCGCCTTCACCACGGCGAACCAGCAGGCCGCCAGCATGGGGCTGTTGGCGCCGCGCAGCAGCACGCGGTTGCCAGGCACGAGGCCCATGTCCTGCACCAGCACATGGGCGATGCGGTTGGCCTGCGCTTGCAAGCCGGCGTAGGTCCAGTGGATGGGCGTGCCGTCCGGCGCGGTGCCCAGCACGCAGGGCCGGTGGCCCTGGCCCTGCGCCACCCAGCGGTCCAGCAGTTCGGTGGCGCAATTCAGCTGTTCGGGCAACTGCAACTGGGGCAGCGTGAACAGGACCTGCGGCAACTGCTCGTGTGCAGGCACGCGGTCGCGAGCGAAGGTGTCGACATGGGCAGAGGGCATGGGCGGACTCTAGGCCGCGGCACGCCCCTCGCGTGCTGGGACTGTCCCCGAGCCGGCCGGCCTTTGGCACGCCTCCGGGGTAATCACGGCCTGTTGGAAATTACCGACACCACGCAAGCGCCGGGCGACGCAAAGTCGCGCCCCATGTCAAAGCTTTGGGACATCTCACCGCCCGTGAACAGCGGCTCGCCCGTGTTCCCCGGCGACACGCCGTTTGCCTTGCAGTGGGCCGCGCGCATCGGCCCCGGTTGCCCGGTGAACGTGAGCACGCTGACACTCAGCCCGCACACCGGCGCACATGCCGACGCGCCGCTCCACTATGGCGACGAAGGCGCGGCCATCGGGCTGGTGCCGCTGGAGCCGTTCATTGGCCGCTGTCGCGTCATCCACGCCATCGGCTGCGGCCCGTTGGTGTTGATGGCGCACCTGCAGCACGCGCTGCACGACCTGCCGCCGCGTGTGCTGGTGCGCACCTACGCGCGCATGCCGCAAGACCATTTCGACGATGACCTGCCGGCTTACGCGCCTGACACGGTGCGCGCGCTGGCGGACCTGGGCGTGCAGCTCATCGGCATCGACAGCGCCAGCATTGACCCGGCCAGCAGCAAGAGCCTGGATTCGCACCAGGTCATCCGCCAGCGTGGCCTGCGCGTGCTGGAGAACCTGCTGCTGGACGACGTGCCCGAAGGCGACTACGAGCTCATCGCCCTGCCCCTCAAACTGACCACCGCCTGCGCGTCCCCCGTGCGGGCCATCCTGCGAGAACTGGCATGACGCCCTTGACCCGAGAAGCCGCCGCAGCCCTGGACGCCGCCGATCCGCTGGCGCCGCTGCGCGAACAGTTCGACCTGCCCGACGGCGTGATCTACCTGGACGGCAATTCGCTGGGCGTGTTGCCACATGCCACCGCCGCGCGCGTGCAACAGGTGGTGAAGGACGAATGGGGCGTGGGCCTCATCCGTTCTTGGAACAGCGCGCACTGGATGGAACTGCCGGCACGCATCGGCGACAAGATTGCGCGGCTCATTGGCACGGGTGCAGGCGAGGTGGTCTGCGCCGACTCCACCAGCGTGAACCTCTTCAAAGTGCTGGCCGCGGCGCTCACCATCGTCAAGGCCGACGCACCGGCGCGAAAG
>Ga0075163_10010666_pt1 | contig 12010 bp, 9 predicted proteins | sample JI1023141ADNA_FD_71478 | JGI IMG/M metagenome (GOLD analysis project Ga0075163, IMG submission 71478) | Wastewater effluent complex algal communities from Wisconsin, to seasonally profile nutrient transformation and Carbon sequestration -... | ecosystem: Engineered > WWTP > Effluent > Algae...
TTGCATGGTTGTCAGCACCGCTTGCGCGACCCAGTAGTCGCGCAGCAATTCAATGTACTGTTGGCCAGCTTCGGTTTGGCCACGCCGCGCCATCAACAATTCAAGGGCGGTAGCGTTCATGGCGTTGTAGTGCAGTAGTACTTCAGCCAATATTTTATTGCGCAGCGGCAAGATGGTGTCTCTGATGCTACGGGCTTGTGCATAGGTGGTTTGTTGCCGGTTCAACGCTGCTCGAAACGTCGCGCGCAATTCAAGTTCGTAGGCTGTTTGCGTTAACGTGATGCGTGCAACCTCGGCGCGAGCGACAGCTCGGCCGCCCTGGTTCCAGTTGAACAAGGGCAGCGCTACACGCACAGCCGGACCGATATCCCATTCGCTCGCTGACGTTGCAGGCGTGGTCCGACGACCGAGCGAAACGCCTACGCCAAGCTCCGGCACCCATGAACGAATTTTCGCTAGGCGTAATCGTGCGGTCGCAGCTGCGGCCTCGCGCTGCAAGCTGTCACGTTCCAAGCTTTGCGCTACAATCATCGCTTCTGCATTGGCCGCTACCGGTTCAAGTGTGGTTGGTAGCGCCGGCAAGCGAGTTACCACGGTCCAGCCTAGTTCACTTGCAGGCAAGCCCAACGCGGCAGCCAGCTGTTGACGACGCAACGCCACTTCGATTTGGGATTTGGCGACGTCGAGATCCGCTTGAGCTTTGTTGTCTTGCTCGCGCAACAGCGTCAAGTCCGGCACATTGCCGGCAGCATGTTGCACACTGACAAATTCAAACGATGACGCCGCCAGATCTGCAACGGTTTGCCGCAGTTCATAAAGTTGTTGTTCAGCTACCAAGCGATAAAAGCCGATCTCGGCCATGCCCGCGGTTTCAATGACCATTGCGGTAGCACGAAGTTGCGCAGCTTGTAGATCCTGGCTGGCAGCGTTTCGGCGGCTTCCGGTGGTGATCAGTTCAATGATGTCTTGCGTAACATTGAATTCAATTTCGGTGCTGCCATCGGCGAGCCCTCGGCGATAGAGGAAATCGACATCGGTGGCGCGCGGTGCGGTGGCTTGCGCAACTTGACCCGCTGGAACGCCCAGGGCTGTTAGCGCAACTCGCAAGCGTTGATTGTTGCGAAGTGCAATGGCAACTGCCGCCTGCGCATCGAGTGGACGACTCAGCAGGTCGGCGGTGGTGTCCTGTGCCACCCGCGTCTCGGGATTCCACAATTCCACGCTGCCCAGCCTTGCGCGCAGCGCTTGGTCAACAGGTGCACGCACTTCACGCGTCGTTGGCACACAGCTCGTGAGTCCAAATGTAAGCGACAGTAATGTAGCGGCCCTGCGAGCGGTGCGGCGTAGGTTGCGCATGCCGTTACTGCACATAAATAGTGCCAGTCACCATATCCATTTTGCACGCGTACGAAAGCTCGCCGGATTTTGCAAACGTCATAGCGACTTCAACTTTTTGTTTCAGTGGCAGTGCGCGTTCGATGGTGGTGCCATCTCCGACGGCAATAACCACTTCTTTGGCGCAGGTTTTGTCACTTGTTCGGGTAAACACGAACGTGACGGGCACGCCCTTTTTTACCGTGATCTTGTTTGGGCTAAAACCTTGGCTGGTTACTTCGATTGCAATGGGTGTAGGCGCAGCGACAACAACTGGTGCCGGCGGTGCCGGCGGTGCCGGCGGTGCCGGCGCAGGTGCCGGTTTTGCAGGTGCTGGTTTCGTTGCATCTGCAGTCTTCGCTGGCTTGCCAGCGTCTACGCTTTTATCGCAGGCGTTTGACGTGCCGACTACAGAAAGCGAGATTGCGACAACGGTAGAGGCAACGACTAGTAGAATCGGTTTCATAAACAAGTACTTTCTTGATTGGTTATCAGCGGTTTGGTTGCACGTACACATGTTAGTTGCCAACCCAGACAATGCCATTGGGTGCGCCGCCCGTGATGATCTCGGCCGTCACGACACGAGTAGCAACATCGACGACGAGTACTTTGCCGCCACCTTCATCGGTAACAAAAAGTTTTGAACCCATCGGATGAAACGCGAGCCCATGGGGTTTTACGCCAGCAGGGATTTCTGCAAGCTTGGCGTGCGAGACTGCATCAAAGACCACCAGCACCTGGCGATCTTCAACTGCAGCCCAGATTTCTTTGCCATCGGGCGACATCACAACTTGGCCAGGCATGCCGCCCGGATCCAACACTCGCGCGTCGAGTTGAATGGTGCCGTTGGTTTCGTTGAGCCGCCAAATTTTCATTGCAGCTTCAGATGATACAAAGTAATTGCCGTTGGCGGCCGGCCACGCAGCAACGGGTGTCGCCCCAACGTCGAAACGCGCGGTTACCGTACGGTTGGCCAGCGTAACAACCGCAATTTTGCCCGACGACGATTCGGCAACTAGCAGAGAGTCTAGGCCGGTTGGCGTCACTTCAAGTGGTGAGCCGAGTCCATTTGCGCTTGATGTTTCGGCGAGTGTCGTTGCATCGCGGACCGACACCATGCCGTGCTCCGCCATTCCGATAACGATTGATTTGCCGTCGCGCGTATACGCAGCGTTGTGGCCGGTGGCGTCAACCGAGAAAATGTCGCGCAGCGTCTTGCCCGCAATGTCAAGTTGGTACACCATCGTGGTTGCGGTGCCGCCTCCGCTATGACCCGCCCCATTGTGGCCAGCCGAAAGATCTCCGCTGGTCGCTGTTACAAGCAGTTTTTTGCCGTCGGGTGAACGCCCAAAATGATGGGGTTTCATGCCACTCATGACGCTGAGTTTGCTTACTAGCGATAGGGTGGCTGGGTCGATGATTTGCACTTCACCCGTGCCGCCATTGGCGATAATGAGTGCCTGCGGCGGCAATTGTGAAAACGTTCCGCCACCTGGGCCCATGTCCATACAACTTGACATCGACAGAACGAACAGAGGCGCCAACAAGGTGTGTAAATGCTGCAGGATCTTCATTATTATCTCTTAGGCACGGTTGAACATTTCGTGACCGGCGATTTTGCGGCTGGCGCTAAAATATCGGTGATGGTTCAGGGCGAAACGTTGTAGCGGCTTACCATGCCGCCTTCCATATGGTTTGGGAAGTGACAATGCACCAGCCAGTTACCGACCCGATCTTCTTCGAATTCAAATGTTTTATAAGTGCCAGGTGCCAATTGAATATTGTCGGTTAGCGTGCCATCCGAATCAACCCAGCGGTGTCCGTGAATGTGGAAGGTGTGAGCTTCAATCCCAATACTAACAACGCGCCAACGGCTTAGTTCACCTACGCGACCGGTAAAGTGTGGCACCGCGTCTTCATAGGCAAAACCGTTCATGGTGTGCATGTATTGATGCGGGCCTCGATACGTTCCACCAGGCGGAATGATCCCGGTAACCGGATCTGCAACCCCGGGTAGCTGCGCAAAAAATTGTGTTTCGAAATCGCTCAGCACAACGACGTGTTCGTTGGCGGGCACTTCGTCGGGCGCATGCACGATGAGTGCGCCAAATAGACCTCGTGCGACGCCTTCACCTTCGGCCGCGTGATCGTGATACGGCACGACACCGGCGTAGGGTGCGAACCATTCGTAGGTAACGGTTTGGCCGGGCTGGGCAATCGCTGGCCCGTCGACACCATCTTGCGTTTGGTCAAACTCAACCAAGTGCGTGTGCACTGACGCTGGATGATTTGAATTGTTGGTTAACCGCACTAGAATGCGATCGCCTGCCGTGACTTCCATGGTTGGACCAGGAATCGTGCCGTTGTAAGTCCAGGCGTTGTACAGCGCGCCTGGCCCAACCTCCCATACTTTATCCTCGATGCGTAGTTCGATGGTTTTAGTTACGCCAGTGGCCGGATAGCGTCGAGGTGCACCGGGTTGAGTTGCGACATCGTCGCTGCATGAGGCGAAAACGGAGCAAAGCAGGCTGAGTACTATTGCGTGGCGCATCGAGCTTTTTATTGCGTAACGCATTTTTCATTGGATGGTGCTGCTGCGGTACCGTTGAGTTTGCAGGTGACGGTGAAACAATAGTTGCCGCTGGCATGGCCTGGCATGTCCTGGGCTGAAGTTGCCGCACCCGTCAGTGTTTCCGCAACTGCGTAGACTCCGGCATCCTTTTTTCGATTGATTTCTACCGTGGCACAGGTTGAGGTTGGATTGCGCCACGCGAGCGCCATCGTGCCATGGGTTACCAATGTTGCGGATAGCAACACGACTACGCCTGCAGGCCCGGCCGGTGCATCCGCTCTTCGCGCGTCTATTGCGGACGCATCGGCGGTGTTGGCAGCGTCGGGCTTGTTGCTATCATTGCCGGTGCAACCGGTAAAACAAAACAAAGACACAACAGCCAATGGTGCAAATCTCATAGTCTTCTATAGGCACTAAACGAAGGCATGTGACATGCAAAACACCAAAAACGCTTGTTTGAGTACACCAGTTGTTGCGGCTGCGCTTTATTCGAAGGTTTCGGCGCGTCGGCAAAAATGTTGGTCACAGCTGCGGGCGGTTGCGCCTATCTGAGGACGGTGGATGGCTGATCTGCGGGATGAACCGTTTGCAAGCACAATCCGCACACACGCTGTTCGCGTAAACTTTTGGCAAATCGTTCGTTAAAAAATGCTGGATTAGGATGCTTACATTGAAGATCAAGTCACTTTTAGTTATTGGATCGGTCGTCGTGGGCGCTTGCGGTGGGCCAAAAGCCTCGGTCAAAAAGGAACCCTCCACAGCACCGAACATAGCCGCGAATACCGACAAAGACGGCGACACGGACAACGTGGTCGACGAGAGCGCCGCGCACCACCATGAAGGTGATGGTCCGCATGAATTGCCGAAAGATCCGCTGCCCCCACCGGTCGCAACCGCAGCCGCGCTGACATTGCAGGCTGAAGTCGCAGCGTATGACAAGGCCAAACCAATTTTCATCGCGAATTGCTCGCGTTGCCACACCCAAGGCGCCGTCAAAGCTTCGGCCAAATCATTGAGTCATTTTGATATGTCGACGTATCCACTTCAAGGCCACCACGCCTCGACGATCGGTGAAACGATTGCTGCTGTCCTCGGTCAAAATAGTAAACCAGCGACGATGCCAAAGGATAAACGGGGCACCGTACAAGGTGCCGACCTCGCGTTGATTATGACGTGGACGACAGCTTGGCAAAACGCCGAAAAAGCTGGGGCCCATGGAACTAGCAGTGGCGATCATCTTGAATGATGCGCTTCGCTGCCCCGCCTAGCCCGTTTCGTCCACAGAGCGTATGCAAGCTTGAGACAGATGTGCGAACCCGCCACAGCTGGCAAACCCGTTTTACCGGGCACGATTTTCTAAAATTGTTTGCACGCGGCGTGCAGGCACAGAAGCCAATATCCGCCCTATGGCACAGGAATTGCTCTACTCGCTGCAAATGACAAAACAACAATTTCAATCCTGCATCGACGCTTGTAACAAGTGCATCACGGCATGCACGGCATGTGAAACCGCGTGTCTCGCTGAAAAGACCACGGACATGACGCATATGATTGCCCTCGATCGCGACTGCGCCGACATTTGTGCCCTCGCAGTCAAGCTGATGTCACGCGAAAGTGAATTTTCGAAGCAGGCTTGCGCGCTATGCGCGATCATCTGTGACGCTTGTGCAAAGAGCTGTGACATGCACGCGAAGAAATTCGAGCATTGTCGTTTATGTGCTGAAGCGTGCCGCTCGTGCGCTGCTGAGTGTCGCAAAATGGCAGCGTAGCCAGCCTATTTAATCGCCGATATCAAGAAAGCTGCAAGCGTGAATCATCAGGCCAACACGGACCCCGCGCCAACCTCGAAACTTGAGGCGGTTGCTCAACGTAACAAGGCGAGTTCTGTACTCGATCCAGTATGTGGAATGACGGTTGACCCAGTAAAAACGCCGCATCATGCAACGTATAGCGGTGCCACCTATCATTTCTGCAGCACCAAGTGTGCGGCTACATTCAAAGCGGAGCCGGCAAAATACATCGTTGGGCCGGCGCTGGCAAAATCTGCAGCGACGCCGATCGCCGCTGCTGGTGCGATCTGGACCTGTCCGATGCATCCTGAAATTCGCCAACCACACGCTGGCACGTGTCCGATCTGTGGAATGGCCTTAGAACCGGCAGCGCCATCACTTGATGATAAGCCTAATCCTGAATTGGTCGACTTTACGCGACGGTTTTGGGTTTCGGCGGTGCTCGCCGTTCCACTTTTGGTTTTTACGATGGGCAGCGACCTGCTCGGGTTACATCTGTTGTCTCCGCAAGTTTCGCCATGGGTGCAACTAGCGTTGGCGGCACCGATGGTCTGGTGGGCTGGCTGGCCTTTTTTTGCGCGAGGGTGGACTTCCATCGTAACCCGCAAGCTCAACATGTTTACCTTGATTGCGATCGGGGTTGGCGCTGCATTTTTCTACAGTTTGATGGCGACAGTTGCACCAGGGTTGTTTCCTCCAACATTTCGCATGCACGGTGGGATGGTGCCGGTCTATTATGAGGCTGCGGGTGTCGTGGTGACATTGGTACTGCTTGGTCAGGTGTTGGAGCTACGGGCGCGGGCCTCAACCGGCAAAGCGATACGCGCGTTGCTCAACCTTGCGCCCAAAACCGCACGGCGAGTTAATCCTGATGGCACCGAGGAAGAAATCTCACTTGACGAGGTGCGTGTTGGCGATCACGTGCGTATTCGCCCTGGTGCTGCGGTGCCGGTCGACGGTGAGGTCATTGACGGCCGCTCCGCCGTCGATGAATCAATGATTACGGGTGAACCGCTACCAGTTGCCAAAGAAGTAAAGAGCCAGCTGACTGGTGGCACTGTCAACGGCACTGGAAGTTTATTGATGGTTGCGCGGGCCGTCGGTGCAGATAGCGTACTGGCGCGTATCGTCGGGATGGTAGCCGAGGCACAGCGAAGCCGAGCGCCCATCCAAGCGGTTGCAGATCGCATTTCACGGTGGTTCGTTCCGTTGGTTATTGCCATCGCCGTGGCGTCATTTGTGATCTGGAGCTACGTCGGGCCGGAACCACGCAGCGGTCACGCACTGTTGAATGCTATTGCTGTGTTGATCATTGCGTGTCCATGTGCGCTTGGCTTGGCCACACCCATGTCGATCATGGTCGCTACGGGCCGTGGTGCACGCGCGGGTGTGCTGATCAAACACGCTGAAGCGCTGCAGGCTCTGGAACAAGTAGATACGCTTGTTATTGATAAAACTGGGACGATTACTGAAGGCAAGCCCAAGCTGGTTGCCATTGTCACGATAGATGGCTACGACGAAAATGAATTGCTGGTCTTGGCGGCATCTGTCGAATCGCTGTCGGAACATCCGCTTGCGCACGCTATTGTCACAGCGGCGAACGAACGTTCGTTGGTTGTGAGTAAACCCGTCGATTTTGAGGTTCAAGTAGGCCTGGGTGTCACGGCAAAAGTTGGCTCAAAATCTGTAGTCATTGGCAATGATGCTCAGATGCAGCGTATCGGGATCGATGTGGCGCCGCTTCATGCAAAAGCCGAAGCCCTGCGCTCTGGTAAAGCCACCGACAACGCCAACCCGCAGGGCATTGGGGCCGGTGCCGGCGTGATGTTGCTTGCGGTAGATGGCAAACTCGCCGGGCTCATTGCCGTCGCTGATCCAGTTCGTGCCAATGCACGTACAGCGATCGAGGCGTTGCGAAAACAGGGGTTGCGCGTGATCATGTTGACGGGCGATAATGTAACGACAGCCAATGCCGTTGCGGCTAGCGTGGGCGGGCTCGACGGTGTGCACGCAGATCTTAAACCCGCAGATAAGGCACGGATCGTCGGTGAACTAAAAGCAGCTGGCGCAAAAGTCGCGATGGCAGGCGATGGCATTAACGACGCGCCAGCACTCGCGGCTGCCGACGTCGGACTTGCCATGGGGACGGGGACCGATGTCGCCATTGAAAGTGCTGGCATTACACTAACCAAAGGTGATCTGGCTGCCGTGGTGCGCGCTCGTGCGCTTGCTAAAGCAACGATGCGTAACATTCGTCAAAACTTATTCTTTTCGTTTTTGTTCAATGGAATTGGAATTCCGATCGCCGCTGGCGTGCTCTATCCCATCGCAGGTATCTTGATGTCACCGATGTTTGCAGGCGCCGCTATGGCGTTGTCATCATTTGCGGTGGTGATGAACTCGCTACGGCTTACCCGCGTTACGCTTGCGTAGTTTGTGAGAAAAAATTGTCACGCTTCTGCGCCATGTGCCTACCTTGGTAGACTCACGTTGCAAGGTGACCTTATGACAAGTAGAAAATTTGCTCTTTATACCGTAGCGCTTGGACTTCTGTTTGCCGCAGGTTGCCAGCAAGATCGACCAACCCCGCTTCCGGTGCCAACTCAGCCTATCGTAGCGACGCCGAAGGCACCCGCGATGCCGTCACCGCAAAACGTTGGCGGACTCGTTCGGATTGTCGATCGCAGCAACGTATGCATGGTCAATAATCAAGACATGGGTAAACCGCAGATTGCAATTGAGGTTGAGGGCCGAACGTATTTCGGATGTTGTGATATGTGCAAGACACGTTTGGCCCAAGATGCGACGTCGCGCTTCGCCGTCGACCCGGTGTCAAATAAGTCAGTCGATAAATCAATCGCAATCATCGGTCGCAAACCAGATGGCGCGGTGATGTATTTTGAAAATGAAGCAAATTTCCGTTCATTCTCCAGCAGTGCTGGCGCGCTGTAAGCTTTCCGGGGAAGGCGTGTTTTTTGTTGAGGGACTCGGTCGAAAAATTCAGCAGATAGGACGGTACATTTGAAAATTCAAGCTTTGCTCGGATGCATTTTTATTGCGATAGGGGCGTGTGGTGGTTCCAAAAGTTCCGTCAAGAATCGTCCTACGCCATCCACGCATGTAGCGGTGCAAGCCGACAAAGATAGCGATACTGACAGCGTGGTCGATGAGGGTGTTGAGCATCATCACGATAGCGATGTGCCACATCCACCGCCCAAAGATCTGCCACCTTCGCCGGTTGTCAACGCCGCCGCCGTAGCGTTGCAGGCAGAAATCGCAGCATTCGAAAAGGCCAAACCGATTTTTGTTGCCAACTGTTCGCGTTGCCATACCAAAGGCGCTGCCAAGGCGACGGCCAAATCGTTGAGTCATTTTGACATGTCCACATATCCCTTGCAGGGGCATCATGCTTCGACGATCGGGGAAACGGTTGCGGCTGTAGTAGGTCAACGTAACAAAGCGGCCACGATGCCAAAGGACAAAAAAGGCAGCGTGCAGGGTGCCGACCTGGCTGCAGTTTTGACGTGGACGACCGCCTGGCAAAATGCCGATACAGCTGGCGCGCACGGGTCAAGCAGTGGGGATCATCTTGAATGAGAAACACGTCTTCGCTTCGAATAGTTTAGTTTTCGTTCGACGAATGACCGAAGTTTAACGATAACCAGCCTACGGTACTTGCAACAACGGGCTGCGCAGCAGCGACCAGGCTTGATTAGGCGTAAGTGCGGATCCACGGGTCATGAGGTTAGCAATTCCGACCTCGGTGTCATCCAAAGGATCGGGATACAAGCGGCCCGAGACCCCAACATTTTGAACATGTTGTAACGCTAGGAAGTGGCAAATCTCATGGGCTAGGACGCGGCCGGTATTGGCAGGACCGCCGGTCTCAACAAATGCCACTCCAAAATAGCCAGAGCCGCGGACCGGTGGCCCCGGTGTCCCTAACGCGAGACCGCCAATGCCTGCCGGCAGTGCATCAACCCAAAAAAGATCGAGCGCATTGCCAAGGGCTAGATCTTTGACTAGCGCAGGCAACATGGCGGTCATGCTAGTTGGACTCTCCTGGGGTTCCGTTGATTCGGTGATGCGGGCCAACGCAGAACCGCGAATTGGTATGATTTTGTCGACGACGAGGTCAATGCCGGCTTGGGCCAGCAGCGTGCGCGCTTCCGCAAGAAATGCGGGCGGGTCCGTGATGGTCCGAGTATCGGACACAACAACAAGATTGACGTGCAATACGTTACCGCCATCATCAGCCGGCATCAGCGCCGTTATTTTGACATCACCGGGAGTGTCACTGGCGATGCGCAGCCGCAGTTGCCCAGCCAACAGACTTTGATCAGGACGGTAAGGGTAGACATGGGTGAACGTGCCTAGCCGGATACTCTGGAACAAAGCGCCAGGCATTTGGCCAATTTGTTCGTCGCGATAAGACGCTTGCATCGTGGTTGCCAAAGCCGCGCTGGGCAGATCAAGTTGCGTGATGCCGTCGGGCGTCGTAAAAGCGCCGAGTGCATATAAGCCGTTCGGATTGCCTTCGATGACGAGGCCAATGGACCGCGTCATATCGGGGACATTAACAATCACCTCGTCGGAAAGACCATCAACGTTAACCACGGTTGAGATCACAACCGTGCGCGGCAAGGTCGCCGCGGGTGATTCGCCACAGCCCGCCGTAACAACGCTGGGGGCCAAAAGGCCGAGCAGGAATCGCGCGGATAGCAACGCTCGTCGATAACCTGCGATTTGTGTTGAGTGGTCGTGCATTGAAAAACCTATTCTGCGGTGACTGCGATGGTCGCCATCATGCCGGCTTCGGCATGCTCAAGAATATGACAATGCATCATCCAGGTGCCAACATCTAACGGTACCACTCCGATATCAAGCTCCTCCCGCGGATGAACAATAATTGTATCGCGAAAAAACGGTTCATCTACCGTGACTCCGTCGCGGGCTAGCAGCTTGAAAAACATGCCATGGGTATGAATTGGATGGGTGCGGGCCGAGGTGTTCGTAAAGTGGAGCCGTGCGAATGCATGCACTGGTAGCGTTGCTAGCGGGGCCATCGTGTGTTGGTGCCCGGCAAATGCCTGGTCGTCGATGGTCCATTCGATCCCAAACACGCCACCGCTGCGGGCGCCGAGCACAAAGTTGTGCGCACTTGGTGCCGACAACGCGGTGGACCAGTGTGGGACGCCCGCATTTCGAGGAGCTTCAAAAGCTGGCGGCGCAATTGGCGCTCCGTCGAATTCAAAGGTTGCGAGCACGTTAGGGCGGGCGGGTGACAATACATCCGTCAGTTGCATGGCAGCGCTGGTACTTCGGTTGAAAACTAGATCTAGATCAAGCCGGTTACCTGGCGCAAGTTCGAAGTCGGTCGAGTTCGCTGCGATGGGGGCACGCAGATAGTTACCGTCGACAGCAATGATCGTTGCGTCTAGGTCGCCAAAATTGGGCTTGAAGATTCTACCATTGGCCGTATTGAGCAGGCGCAGGCGAATGCGTTCGCCGGGTTGAACCTTGAGCACAGTTTGGGTTTGGCTATTGATCGTGATCACATTGCCCCAACGGCCATCCATGGCGAGATCATGGCGGGTGTTGAATTGGGCTGCAATCTGGCCGGTTGGATCGAGCCGCCAGTCATCGAGTACCCACACGATATCTCTAGAATACGGCGGCGGTTCCGCATCTTCGACGATCAGCACACCATAAAGCCCACGCTCTACTTGCTCGCTAGCACGCACGTGCGGATGAAACCAATACGTGCCCGCATCTTTGGGCGTGAACTCGTAGACGAATGTCGCGTTGGGCTGCACCGGCGGCTGGGTCAGATGGGGCACGCCGTCCATTGCATTGGGCAGCCGGACGCCATGCCAATGAATCGTGGTTTCTTGCGGCAGGTGATTGGTGAAGTGCACGCGTAGTGTTTCGCCCAATCGAATCCGTAACGTTGGCCCTGGCACTTGTCCGTTGTAAGCCCAGACTTTGAGTTTTTTGCCCTCGACAAACGGGATCTCAACCGGTGCAGCTTCGATGGAATATTCGCGTACGTTATGATTAGGGGATGCTGTTGTCGGCAGGACGTCGGCGAACTCGCGCAATGCTTGTTGCGCTGGCGTGGGGGCGCTAGTAGTCGCCGCGCTTCGGCATGCAAACAATGCGGCAAATGCTACGATGAGGCTCCAGCGATGAGCGCTAATCTTGAATCGGGCCATTTTATGAGACGCCGCCGTCGCAACGGTTGGTAGGCCTGGCGTAGTGCCACGGCGCAATC
>Ga0075163_10010669_pt1 | contig 12007 bp, 13 predicted proteins | sample JI1023141ADNA_FD_71478 | JGI IMG/M metagenome (GOLD analysis project Ga0075163, IMG submission 71478) | Wastewater effluent complex algal communities from Wisconsin, to seasonally profile nutrient transformation and Carbon sequestration -... | ecosystem: Engineered > WWTP > Effluent > Algae...
CCTCGGTGCGCGACCATGCGGCCCTGCGTGAGGAGATCCGCGTGATGCGCGAGCGGGTGCGTGCCGCCCGCCCGGTGCCGGCCGGCCGCTTCGATGTCAAGCACAGTGCTGGCGGCATGATGGACGTGGAGTTCGCGGTGCAGTACCTGGTGCTGGCCCATGGCGCGGTCCATCCGCCCTTGCTGGACAACGCCGGCAACATCGCGCTGCTGCAGCGGGCCGAGGACGCCGGGCTGTTGCCCGCCGGCGTGGGCCGTGCCGCTGCCGATGCCTATCGCGACATGCGCCGGGCGCAGCACCGGGCCCGCCTCGACGAACAGCCGACCCAGTTCGACCCGGCCGAGTTCAGCGCCCCGCACGACGCGGTGATGGCCTTGTGGCACGCAGTCTTCGACTGAACGAACCCGGCCGCGCCTGGGCGGCACTGGCGGGCGTGTTGGCAATGGGGTCGATGCTGGGCCTGGCCCTGCCCAGCGCCGTCTTCGACTGGCAGCCAGGGCGGGCCTGGGATCAACCCTGGCGCTGGTGGACCGCAGCCTTCATCCACTGGAGCGACGGCCACCTTGCCGCCAACCTGGTCGGCGTGCTGGTGGTCGGGGCGTTCGGCTGGGCCGCGCGCCTGCCGCGCGCCATGGCCCTGGCCTGGGCGGCGGCATGGCCCTTGACCCAGCTTGGCTGGCTGCTGCGCCCCGAACTGGCCCACTTCGGCGGCCTGTCAGGCGTGCTGCATGCGGGCGTTGCGGTGGCCGTGGTGGGTTTGCTCCGGGAAGAACAGGGCTGGCGCCGTGGCCTGGGCGGTGCAGTCGGCGTCGGGCTGCTGGCCAAGGTCGGTTTCGAGACGCCCTGGGGGCCGGTGCTGCGCCACCCGCAGGGCTGGGACATCGCGGTGGCTCCCTGGGCCCACGCCTGCGGCACGGTGGCCGGCGCCGCATGCGCGCTGCTGGCCTGGAAGTGCTGCGCTCGAGGGCTCTCGGCATGACCGACCGCAAGGAGCGCCTCGACACCCTGGCCGTGGTCCTGCTCGTGACCTGCTGTGCCTTGTGGGGCATCAACCAGGTGGCGGCGAAGGTGGCCTTGGCGGAGGTGCCGCCGCTGTTGCAGGCGGGTGCGCGTTCATTGGGCGCTGCTGTGCTGCTGGTGCTGTTCGCGCGTCTGCGCGGCTTGCCGATCTGGGGCCGTGATGGCACAGGGCCCGCGGGGTGGCTGGCGGGCTTGCTGTTCGCGGCCGAGTTCGCCTGCATGTTTGTCGGCCTGCAGTACACCAGCGCGTCGCGCATGGTGGTGTTCCTCTACATGGCGCCCTTCGTCGTGGCACTGGGCATGCCGCTGTTGTCCCGCACCGAGCGCCTCGATCGCTGGCAAGTGCTCGGACTGCTGGCGGCTTTCGGTGGGGTCGTGTGGGCCTTCTTCGAAGGCTTCGCCAAGCCGGCGGCCGGGCCGCAGCAGTGGCTCGGCGACGCACTGGGCTTCGCCGCCGCCGTGCTGTGGGGTCTGACCACCTTGGTCCTGCGAGGCAGCCGGCTGGCCACCGCATTGCCCGAGAAGACTCTGCTGTACCAGTTGGCCCTCTCCGGCGCGGCCCTGCTGCTCGGTGGCTGGAGGGTCGGCGAGGTCTGGCCAGCATCGTTGTCCACGACGGTCTGGTGGCTCCTCGCGTTCCAGACGGCGGTCGTCACCTTCGGCAGCTACCTGGTCTGGTTCTGGCTGATCCGCCACTATCCGGCGACGCGGCTCTCGGCGTTCACGCTGCTGACACCGGTGTTCGGTCTCCTGGCGGGGACCGTGCTGCTGGGTGAGCCGGTCACGGCCCGGCTGCTCACGGCGCTGGTCGCCGTGTCGTTCGGCATCGCGATGGTCAACCGCTCACCGCGACGCCGCTAGACTCCGAAACCCGTTTCAAGGAGACACCCGATGATCACGCTGTGCGGCTTTGCCGTCTCGAACTACTTCAACAAGGTCAAGCTCGCGCTGCTCGAAAAGGGCATCCCATTCAACGAGGAGTTCGTCGGCACGGGATCCAAGGACGAGGCGGTGCTCGCGGCCAGTCCGCTGGGCAAGATCCCGTTCATCCGCACCGAGGCCGGCACGTTGTGCGAGAGCCAGGTCATCCTCGACTGGATCGAGGCGCAGCATCCGCAACCGGCCCTGATGCCTTCCGATCCCTTTGCGGCCGCCAAGCTGCGCGAGCTGATCACCTTCATCGATCTGCACCTCGAACTGGTGGCTCGCGAGCTGTACACGCAGGCCTTCTTCGGTGGCACGGTCAGCGAGGCCGCGCAGGCGCGGGTGCGCAAGCAGCTCGAGAAGAACATCGCGGGCTTCAAGCGGCTGGCGAAGTTCGCGCCCTTCGTCGGTGGTGACACCTTCACGCTGGCCGACTGCGCGGCCTGGGCCAGCCTGCCGCTGGTGGCGATGGCCACCAAGTCGGTGCTCGGCGAAGACCTGCTGGCCGCTGCGGGTGTGGAATGGAAGCCCTACGTCAAGCTGGTGGGCGAGCGACCGTCGGCGCTGCGCGTCGCGGCCGACCGCAAGGTGGCCCAGGAAAGGATGGTCGCCGCGGCCAAGGCCGGGCAGTGAGTTCCAGCCGGCCGCTTCGACGGCCGGCTTCGTGGCCCTGGCCGCTCAGGCGGCCGGTTGGGCGCGAGGCGCAGCCAGCGTGGCCGCGAGTTCCTTGCGATAGCGATTGAGCTCCTGCACGCTGGCGAAGCTGCGCTCCATCAGCAGCCCCATGTTGTGCAGGATGCGGTCGACCACCTTGCCTTCCCACGCGGCGTCGAACTGGATCTGCCGGTCCAGCCACTGCTCCAGCCATTCGGGGTTCGGCAGACGGCTCTGAATGGTGTCACGCGGGAACAGCTTGACGTTGACGTGCAGGTTGGTCGGGTGCAGGGCCTGCGCGGTGCGGCGCGCACTGGCCATCAGCACGCCGACCTTGGCGAAGGCTGCGCGCGCCTCGTCGCCGAACTTCGTCATCGCGCGCTTCATGTAGCGCAGATAGGCGCCGCCGTGGCGGGCTTCGTCCTTGGCCAGCGTCTCGTAGATGACGCGGATGACCGGCTCGGTGTGCCATTCGGCAGCGCGGCGGTACCAGTGGTTGAGCCGGATCTCGCCGCAGAAGTGCAGCATCAGCGTCTCCAGGGCCGGGGCCGGGTCGAACTCGAAGCGCACCGCGTGCAATTCTTCCTCGGTCGGAACCAGGTCGGGCCGGAAACGCCGCAGGTACTCCATCAACACCAGCGAGTGCTTCTGCTCTTCGAAGAACCAGACGCTCATGAAGGCCGAGAAGTCGCTGTCGTCGCGGTTGTCGCGCAGGAACATCTCCGTGGCCGGCAGCGCGGCCCACTCGGTGATGGCGTTCATCTTGATGGTCTGCGCCTGCTCGTCGCTGAGCTTGTCGGCCTCGAAGCGGCTCCACGGGATGTCGCTGTCCATGCTCCAGCGCACGGCTTCGAGCTGCTTGAAGAGTTCGGGGTAAAGCATGTCGTCGACCTTCACGTGAACGGTCGATTCTAGGGAAGCGCGACCGGCTTGTGTCCGGCCGGCCCTGGACCCATCAGGCTGATTCGAAGGCGTCGCGCCAGCGGCGCAGTTCGGCCGGGATCAGGTCGAGCGTCGGCACCGGCCGGACACCGTCGACCCGGCGCCGTTGCAGGACCGGAGCGCTGCCACCCGCCCACAAGGCCACGGGGGCCGGCAGCTTCGTGCGCAGTTCTTCCAGGCCTTCGACGACCTGGTTCGGGTTCATGCAGCCGGTGTAGCCCAGGGCAACGATGTCGGCGCGATGGGCGGCCGCGGCCAGCACGATGTTCCAGACCGGGGTCTGCACGCCCAGCGACATGCAATGGCAGCCGGCCAGCGCAAGAAGGGCTTCGGCCATCAACAGCCCCAGGCCGTGCGGTTCCCCGGGCACGGTCGTGAGCAGCACGCGAGGCTGGTCGGCCTGGGCGGGGTCGGGGATGGACGCGATGGCATGGCGCAGCACGACCTGCGCAGCCTCGGTGTACAGGTGTTCCTCGAACATTTCGAGCTGCCCGCGCATCCAGGCATCGCCGACCGCCGTATTGAGGGGGGCAACGACTTCGATCACGAAACGTGTCACCCCGAACTGCGCCAGCCCATGCATCAGCCGGCGGCGCAGGGCCACGACGTCGTGGCTGCGGATGAGGTCCAGGTGCTCCTGCAGTTCAGCGGTGGCCAACGCTGCGGGCGTGCTGGCAGGCGCCTGGTCGACCGTCGACTCGGCCAGTTGACGCAATTCGCCAAAGGGCAGCGGCACGATGCGCCCTGGCCGATGACCGGCGTCCAGCAGGCGCTTGATGATGCGCAGCTTCTCGACCTGATCCAGCGGGTAGGCGCGCTCGCCGATCGCGTCCCGCTGAGGAGTCGGGAAGCCATAGCGCCGCTCCCATACACGCAGCGTGTCCTTGCTGAGGCCCGAGTCGCGCTCGACTGCGGCGATCGACAGGCTGATGGGCGTCAGCCGGCTGCGATCATTCATGTTCATGCGGATGCCCCTGCCGGCCAGGGCCAGGGTTCGACCGGGATGGTCAGGGAGAAGGGCTTTGTCTTGGACATACCATTGCAGGCGCTTTCGGTGGATCCTAATATAAGGTGCTGACCAAGACTTGAACAAGACAAAACCACCTTTTGGCCGGCCTGTCGAGTGGCACATGGCTCGTGACTCGCGGCGATCCCACCTCTGAGGCGAGCGAATCCATCGGTAGAAGGTGGACAAGAGGACCGATTGGTCTTAACATGACTGTAGAGTCTAATATCAGTACTGTTCGGTATAGATCGTGATTGACCACCACTCGCTTCTACCCTTCCGGCGCTCGGCGCTCCGCAGCGCCTGGCTGCAACCGGGGCGGCGTGGAACTTTGCGCTTCAATGTGGGTCAGAGGTCATGTGTGCCTCGTGGGGTGCACTCCGTGGCAGTCTCGGGATGCTGCGGTCCGATCAGCGGTTTCCTGTTGTGCGGTTCGGCAGCAGTGCCGGAATCTCCGGACGGTTCTCCTCCTCCTCCCTCCCTCCCTCGTTCGTCCGGGGGCGCCGCACAACAGTCTTGTTTCCCCTTTCCAGTGGTTGCGAAGCGCGCAGGAGTTCGTCCTTGAACCGGCGCGTCGCGGTCATCGGGTCGGGAATCTCCGGGCTCGCGGTGGCGCGAGCGCTGGCTTCCCAAGCGCGGGTTACGCTCTTCGAGGCCGACAACTACTTCGGAGGTCACAGCCACACCGTGGACGTCACGCTGGACGGGGTCACTCACGGCGTGGACACCGGGTTCCTGGTCTTCAACCATCGCACCTACCCGAACTTGGTGCGCCTGTTCGAAGAACTGAAAGTGACGACCGCACCTTCCGACATGTCGTTCTCGGTGCAGGTCCCCGACGAAGGACTGGAATGGAGCGGCTCCGACCTCTCGGGCGTCTTTGCCCAGCGCGGCAACCTGTTGCGGCCGCGCTTCCTCGGCATGCTGGCCGACATCGCCCGGTTCAACAAGTTGGCCACCCGCCTGGCGCGCGAGGGTGACGAGCAGGCGCTGGGTCAATCGATCGGTGTCTTCCTCGACAGGCACCGGTTCGGCCCGGTGTTTCGCGACTGGTACTTTCTGCCGATGATCGGCTGCATCTGGTCCTGCCCTACCGAGCAGATGCTTCGCTTTCCAGTGGCCACGATGATCCGCTTCTGCCACAACCATGGCCTGATCCAGATCGCCGACCGGCCGCAATGGCACACGGTTCGCGGAGGGGCTCGAAACTACGTCGAACGCATGCTGGCCGCGATTCCGGATGCGCGGCTGAACACGCCGGTGAGGTCGGTGCGCCGTTTGAACGGCGAGTCCGGGCAGCACGGTGTCCAGGTCACCACGGACACCGGCCCGGAGCACTTCGACGACGTGGTGCTGGCGTGCCACAGCGATCAGAGCCTGAATCTGCTGGCCGATCCCAGCGGCGAAGAGCGCGCGGTGCTCGGCGCGATCCGCTACCACCCGAATCGCGCCGTGCTGCACACCGACACCTCGGTGCTGCCGAAGCGCCGCCGCGCCTGGGCCGCCTGGAACTACGAACGTGCCCGCTCTCTCGGCGACGAACAGGCCGCGGTCTGCCTGCACTACCTGATCAATCGCTTGCAACCGCTGCCTTGGACCACCCCGGTGGTGGTGTCCTTGAACCCGGCTCGCGAGCCGGACGCGGCGACAGTGATCGATACCTTCTCATACAGCCATCCGGTCTTCGACGAAGCGGCCATCGCTGCGCAGGCCCGGCTCGGGGCGCTGCAGGGCCGGTCAGGCACCTGGTTCTGCGGTGCCTGGACCCGTTACGGCTTCCACGAGGATGGGCTGATGTCGGCGCTCGGCGTGGTCGATGCGCTTCGTGCCTCCTGGCGCGGCGCCGATGCCGGCCGGCAACGGGTCGCCGCATGACGGCACAGGCCGCGATCGGAACCGGCGTGGTACGGCACCGTCGGCTTAGGCCGGTGGAGAACGCCTTCGCGTACCCCACCTACTTCCTGATGCTGCCGCTGCGCTCGCTGCGCGAACGCCCATGCGCGGCGCTGGCCAGAAACCGCTTCGGCCTGCTGGGGTTCCACGACCGGGACCACGGCGATGGGCGGAATGACGCGCTGGCCTGGCTCGACGAACTGCTGCAGGCCGAAGGTGTCGCCGACGCCGGCGGCGAGGTCTGGTTGCACACCTACCCGCGAGTGCTGGGCTTCGTGTTCAAGCCAGTCAGCATCTGGTATTGCCACCGCCGCGACGGAAGTCTTGCGGCCATCGTCGCCGAAGTGAACAACACCTTCGGCGAACGCCACTGCTACCTGCTGGCCGGACCCGAACTGGCCTACGGCCGCGAACTGCAGGCCCGCAAGGTCTTCCACGTCTCGCCGTTTTGCGACGTGAAGGGCCGCTACCGATTCCGCTTCATGCGCACGGCGGACCGCACCGTCGCCAGGATCGACCACGACGACGAAATGGGCCCGTTGTTGCTGACCAGCGTGTCGGGGCGACTTGCACCGCTGACGCCGCGCGCGGTCCGCTCGGCCTTCTTCGGCATGCCGCTGATGACCCTCGGGGTGCTCGCGCGCATCCACTGGCAGGCCGCTCGCCTGTGGCTCAAGCGCACGCCATTCTTCAGCAAGCCGGCACCGCCGCAAGCCTTCATTTCCCGTTGACGCAGTCCCCGCCATGAACAGCACCACCGCCACCGCCTTTGCGCTGCCCCAGGGGGCTCCGGCCTCGGCCCGCGCCGTCTTCAGAATCTTGCGCGCCTTGCGTGTCGGCGTGCTCGACGTGCAGATGCCCGATGGCTCGCAGGCCCACTTCGGGCCAGGCGGCGAAGGCCAGCCTCGGGCTGCGATTCGCATCCTCGACTGGCAGGTGTGCAGCGCGTCACTGAAGCGCGGCGATATCGGCTTTGCCGAGGCCTTCATCGACGGGCACTGGACCACGCCGGACCTGGTCGAGCTGCTGCAGTTGTTCATTGCCAACCGCGATGCCGTGGAGACGATGATCTACGGCAGCTGGTGGGGTTCTCTGGCCTCCCGCATCAGACACCTTCTCAACCGCAATTCACGGCAGGGCAGCCGCAAGAACATCCACGCCCACTACGACCTGGGCAATCCGTTCTACCGCCTCTGGCTGGACGAGACGATGAACTACTCGAGTGCGATGTTCGAGGGCGACCTGTCGCGGCCGACCGCGGCGGCGCAATCGGCCAAAGTGCGACGGGCGCTTGCCGAGTGCCGCGTCGGTGCGGGTGACCGCCTGCTCGAGATCGGCTGCGGCTGGGGCGCGCTGGCCGAGGTGGCGGCAGGTGACCTCGGGGCGCAAGTCACCGGGGTGACCCTGTCGGACGAGCAACTGGCGTTCGCGCGGGACCGCATGCAACGCCATGGGCTCGAGGGCCGGACCGATCTGCGCTTGCAGGACTATCGCGACATTGCCGACGAGCCGTTCGACGCGATCGTGTCGATCGAGATGTTCGAGGCCGTGGGCCGCGAGTACTGGAGCGGCTTCTTCGACCTGATCCAGCGTCGGCTCAAGCCCGGCGGCCGGGCCTGCATCCAGACCATCACCATCCGCGACGACCTGTTCGAACGCTACTTGCGCTCGACCGACTTCATTCAGCAGTACATCTTTCCCGGCGGCCTGCTGCCCAGCCCGAGCGCTTTTCGCGAAGAGGCCCGCCGCGCCGGGCTGCAAGTCGAGCGCGAGTACTGCTTCGGCGCCGACTACGCCGAGACGCTCCGCCGCTGGCGGGTGCAGTTCCTGGCCCACGACCCGCAGATTCGCAAGCTGGGCTTCGACACTCGCTTCATGCACATCTGGGAGTTCTACCTGGCCTATTGCCAGGCCGCCTTTGCCACCGGCAACACCGACGTCGTGCAGTTCACGCTGCGTCGGCTCTGAAAGCGATGGCCACGCCCCGACGACCCGGCTGCTCGCGCCGCGGGGCGCTGGCAGCACTCGTGCTGGCGCCCACCTTCGCACCCGCCCAGACGGTGCCCGGCGAGATCCAGGCCGAACTGCCTGGCGCCAGGCTGCAGGGCAGCGGGCGACTCCGATTCCTCGGTCTGCGGGTGTACGAGATCCGACTGTGGGCGGCCGCCCGTGTGCCCCGCGTTGACGCCTGGGTCAGTGCACCGCTGGCACTCGAGATCCAGTACGCCCGGGCGTTGGTTGGCAAGCTGATCGCCGAGCGCTCGCTCGAGGAGATGCGGCGTCAAGGGCCGATTGACGACGACAAGGCCTCGCGCTGGCTGGCAGCGATGACCTCCACCTTTCCCGACGTCAAGGAAGGCGACCGGCTCACCGGTGTGCACCGTCCCGGCGAGGCTGCACGGTTCCACTTCAACGGCGCTTCCGTCGGTGAGCTTCGGGATGCCGAATTCGCCCGCTTGTTCTTCGGCATCTGGTTGTCGCCACGCACGTCGGAGCCGGCGCTGCGCGATGCCCTGCTGGGAACGGCCCCACCATGAGCGATGTCTGGCGAGGTGGCTTGCGCGATGGGCTTTCCTATGGTGTGCTGGGGCTGCCACTGGCCTTCGTGGCGCTGCCGCTCTACGTGATCCTGCCCAACCACTACGCCAGCGAGTTCGGCGTGTCGCTGGCAGTGCTGGGTTCCCTGCTGCTCGGGGCCCGGCTGCTCGACGCGCTCGTCGACCCGTGGATCGGGCGCTGGACCGACGGCTGGTTCGCGCACTCGACAGGGCGTGCACTGACTGCACTGGCGATGGCGGCGGCGGTGCTGGCCCTGGGCTTTCGTGGGCTGTTCTTTCCCCTCGTCACGGAGGGCGCGCCGCTGCTGTGGTGGTGCGGCGCCCTGCTCGCCGTCACCTACCTCAGCTACAGCGTCGTGAGTGTCGTGCACCAGTCCTGGGGCGCGCGACTGGGCGGCAATGAGGGGCAACGGGCACGCATCGTGTCCTGGCGCGAAGGCCTGGCGCTGGTGGGTGTGCTGGTGGCGAGCGTGCTTCCGGCGGTGGCCGGGCTGGGCGTTGCGAGCCTGGTGTTTGCTGCTTCGCTGGTGATCGGTGTCGGGTGCCTGTGGCGGGCGCCGCGTCCCCTGAGAGGCCAGCCGAGCCTCGATCGGGTGGGCTTGTTCGAGCCGCTGCGCGACGGTGCCTTTCGGCGCCTGCTCGCGGTGTACCTGCTCAACGGCGTGGCGAGCGCCGTGCCCGCGACGTTGGTGCTGTTCTTCATTCGTGACCGCCTTCAGGCGCAGCCATGGGAGCCGGCCTTCCTGGCGGCCTACTTTGCGGCCGGCGCGCTGTCGATGCCCCTGTGGCTGCGGGCGGTTTCGCGGCTCGGACTGGCCCGCAGCTGGCTCGGAGGCATGGCGCTTGCCGTTTTGACCTTTGCCTGGGCGGCCCTGCTGGGTGCCGGCGACACACTCGGCTTCCTCGCGGTCTGCCTGGCCAGTGGGGTGGCACTGGGTGCCGACCTCAGCCTGCCGGGAGCCCTGCTGGCCGGTGTGATCCAGCGCTCCGGCCAGGCCGGCCGGCTGGAAGGCGGCTACTTCGGCTGGTGGAACTTCGCGACCAAGCTCAACCTCGCGCTGGCCGCCGGCGTCGCGCTGCCGCTGCTGGCCGCCTTCGGCTACGCACCCGGCGCGCGCGACAGCGGTGCTTTGACGGCACTGACCGTCGGCTACTGCCTGTTGCCCTGTCTGCTCAAGCTTGCAGCCATCGGCCTGCTGGCCCGCCTGCAGGCCTCCCCTCTCGAAGGAGAACGCTCATGAATCGACGTCTGCTGCTTGCGCTCTCCGCCGTCACGCTGGCGGGCGGTTGCGCCTCGCCGACGCCTGCCGACTATGCTGCCGAGAAACCGCTGCTCGACCTCAAGTCGTACTTCAATGGCGAACTGGTCGCGCATGGGATCTTCAGCGACCGCTCCGGCAAGGTGGTGCGCCGGTTCGTCGTGGCGATGACCTGCACCTGGCAAGGCAACCAGGGTCAACTCGACGAGCGCTTCACCTACAGCGACGGCAAGACCGAGCGTCGCGTGTGGCGGCTGGTCGACCAGGGGGGCGGGCGCTACGTCGGTCGTGCCGACGACGTGGTCGGCGATGCGATCGGCATCGCTGCAGGCAATGCGCTGAACTGGCGCTACACCTTGCGCCTGCCTGTCGATGGCTCGGTCTACGAGGTGCAGTTCGACGACTGGATGTACCTCGTCGACGACCGCGTGATGCTGAACAAGGCGAAGATGAGCAAGTTCGGCATCCATCTCGGCGAGGTCACCCTCTCCTTCCAGCGCAAGTGAGTCTTCGCAAAGGTCCCGCATGGCTTTGAATCCCCGCATCGACGACTGGACCGGCAAGGTGGTCTGGCTGGTCGGTGCCTCGACCGGCATCGGCCGGGCCACGGCCGAGCACCTGCATCGGCTTGGCGCGCGGGTCGTGGTGTCGGCACGAAATGCAGTTGCACTCGATGTCTTCGTGAAGGCACACCCTGGCAGCCTGGCCATCGCTCTCGACGCCACGGACCGCGATGCGATGCGCGAGGCCAGTGCGCGCATCGTGCAAAGCCATGGCCGCATCGACCTCGCGGTCTACTGCGCCGGGTACTACAAGGCGATGCGCGCCACCGCCTTCGACCTCGACGAAGCGCTGCGGCACGAGCAGGTCAACTACGTCGGCGCGCTCTACCTGCTCGACGCAGTTCTGCCGCTGGTGCTGCGGCAGCGGGCCGGCCACATCAGCCTGGTCAGCAGTGTCTCGGGGTATCGCGGTCTGCCCAAGGCCCTGGCCTACGGGCCGACCAAGGCAGCCCTGATCAACCTGGCCGAGTCGTTGTACTTCGACCTCACCGATCAGGGCATCGGTGTCTCGGTAGTCTGCCCCGGCTACGTCGACACGCCGCTGACCGAGCAGAATGACTACAAGATGCCTGGACTCATCACCGCCGACGAAGCCGCCACGCACATCGTTCAGGGCTGGCAGGACGGGCGTTTCGAGATGCACTTTCCCAGGCGATTCACGAACTGGGTCAAGGCGCTCAGCCATCTGGGCAACGGCCTGTACTTCAAGGCCGTGCGACGGGTGACCGGGCTGTGAGCGCCGGCGTGCCGGAGCGCCACGCTGACCCGCGAGTGGCGCTCGTCATCGCCCGCTTCGAGGCGCTGGCTCCCGAGGACGTGTCGCGCATGGCCGCGCTGTACACCGAGGGCGCGTCGTTCAAGGACCCCTTCAACGCGGTGCGCGGCATCCCGGCCATCGAGCAGATCTTCCGCCACATGTTCGTGGCCCTCGAACAGCCGCGCTTCGTGATTCGCGACGCCATTCTTCAGGGCGACCAGTGCTTTCTGACCTGGGACTTCCTGTTCCGCATGCGTCGCTTCTCGCGCGACGAGCAGGTCATTCACGGTGGCTCGCACCTGCGCTTCGCACCGGACGGCCGCATCGAGATGCACCGCGACTACTGGGATGCTGCCGAAGAACTCTACGAAAAGCTGCCCCTGCTGGGGGGCCTGATGCGCTGGCTGAAGCGGCGCGCCAACACCTGACTA
>Ga0075163_10010670_pt1 | contig 12006 bp, 11 predicted proteins | sample JI1023141ADNA_FD_71478 | JGI IMG/M metagenome (GOLD analysis project Ga0075163, IMG submission 71478) | Wastewater effluent complex algal communities from Wisconsin, to seasonally profile nutrient transformation and Carbon sequestration -... | ecosystem: Engineered > WWTP > Effluent > Algae...
CGTTGAAAAATCAGCAGATACAATTGCAACAGCGAACTATGGAATAGAGTACAGTGCTGCTTTGCAGAAAGAAAATTTTTATGGAGTACAATTTCATCCTGAAAAATCGAGCGATGCCGGACAACTTATTATAGAGAATTTTTTAAACTTATGAACGAAGTAAAAAACAATATCAATACACATTTCACTGTTTCGATAGAGGCAAGAAGCTTTGTTATCCCTGCAATAGATATCATCGATGGAAAATGTGTTCGATTGACGCAAGGAGACTACAATCAAAAAATAATTTACAATGAAAATCCGTTGGAAGTTGCCAAACAATTTGAAGATATTGGAATTATGCGATTACATCTGGTTGATTTAGATGGAGCAAAAAAAGGAGAAGTTGTCAATTATAAAATTTTAGAAAAAATTGCTTCGCAAACGAAGTTAATTATTGATTTTGGTGGAGGGATAAAAACGGATGAAGCGATTGTGAGTGTTTTTGATTCAGGAGCCACGATTGCTACTGTTGGAAGTGTAGCAGTGAAACAAAAAGAATTGTTTTTTTCTTGGGTTCAAAAATACGGTGCTTCCAAACTATTGTTGGGTGCAGATGTAAAAGGAGAAAATGTTTCAATTAACGGTTGGTTAGAAACAACAACAATCAATGTTTTTGATTTTGTTGAAGAAAATAGAAAACAAGGTGTTTTAAATTTATTTTGCACGGATATTTCGAAGGATGGATTGTTGCAGGGTGCAAGTGTTGATCTGTATAAAAAAATTATTCATAATTCGCCACAGGTAAATTTGATTGCAAGTGGAGGAGTGACATCATTAAATGATTTAGATGAATTAAAAGAAATTGGCTGTAAAGGAGCAATTGTTGGAAAAGCCATTTATGAAGGCAGAATTACAATGAAGGAACTTAAAAAGTATATTGAATGTTAACAAAACGAATAATTCCTTGTTTGGATATTAAGGATGGACGCACGGTGAAAGGTGTGAATTTTGAAAACATTCGTGATGCAGGTGATCCTGTTGAATTGGCCATTTTATATAGTAAACAAGGTGCTGATGAATTGGTGTTTTTGGATATTACTGCAACGAACGAAAATCGAAAAACTTTGTCGGAATTGGTTACTCGAATTGCTCAAAGTATTAATATTCCATTCACGGTAGGTGGAGGAATTAGCTCAACCGAAGATGTTGCAATGCTGTTAGATGCCGGTGCGGATAAAATTTCAGTCAACACATCCGCATTTAAAAATCCACATTTAATTCGTGATTTAGCAAATCAGTTTGGTAGTCAGTGTATTGTTTTAGCGATTGATACAAAATTTGAAAACGGTGATTGGTTTGTGTATTTGAATGGGGGCAAAGTAAAAACAGATAAACGAACATTGGATTGGGCAAAGGAAGGGGTTGCTTTGGGAGCGGGAGAAATTTTGCTGACGTCAATGAATAATGATGGAACCAAATCCGGTTTTGCAAATGATATTACTAGATTGATTTCAGAAAATGTGAATGTTCCTGTGATTGCAAGTGGTGGTGCTGGAGATATGACACATTTTAAAGATGCTTTTTTGCTTGGAAAAGCGGATGCCGCGCTGGCAGCCAGTGTTTTCCATTTTAAAGAAATTGAAATACCACAATTAAAAATATTTTTAAGAGCAGCAGGGGTTGATGTTAGAATTTAATATGTAATAGATTTATAGTTATGAAACCAAATTTCAAAAAATCAGCCGATGGGTTAATTCCTGTAGTTGTTCAAGATCAGAAAACAAATGTGGTTCTGATGTTAGGATATATGAATGAAGAAGCATATCAGAAAACAACAGCAGAAAAGCGAGTGACCTTTTTCTCGCGTTCTAAAAATCGTTTGTGGACAAAAGGAGAAGAAAGTGGAAATTTTTTGGATGTGAATACTATTTTGTTGGATTGTGATCAAGACACACTTTTGATAAAGGTTACGCCTAAAGGTGTTGTCTGCCATACCGGTTCAGATACCTGTTTTGATGAAAAAAATCAGATGGATTTTCTTTCACGTTTAGAAGGGATTATACTAGACAGAAAGATGAATCCAGACGAAAAATCTTATGTTTCCGGCCTTTTTGGTAAGGGAATGAATAAGATTGCTCAAAAAGTAGGAGAAGAAGCTGTGGAATTGGTAATAGAGGCAAAAGACAACAATTTGGATTTATTCCTTGGTGAGGCAGCCGATTTATTGTTTCATTACCTGATTCTATTGTCTGCCAAAGGGTTAACTATTAAAGAAGTGGTTGATTTATTGGAAAAAAGAAACCAGAAATAGCTGTTTTTGAGGTCGATGTTCAGTTTTAGGGCAAATTAGTGTATAAAAATATGCTTTTTTACCCCTAATATTTAATTAATTTTCTTATAATTGGTGAAATTTTGCAGAGAAAAGGCAATTTTTTTTGATAAGAATAATTATTCTATGGATTTAAATAAGAGCGGTTCAGTTGAAGAGGCTATTTTTACTAACAAAGTAAATAGTATCAAGGCTGCTTTTAATGTTGCGGATCGTAAAATTATCGTATCGCATATTGGAGAACTGGATCAAGATAAGGTAAACACTATCTCTACATTGGTGGAAACACAAATGGAGTATCTTGGTGTTAGCAAAAGCGCAATCAAAAAGATTTTTAATATCGTTATTGAAATGCTTCAGAATATTTGTATTCATGGAGAGAAAGACAATAACGGTTATCAAATGACCTATTTTATTATAGGTAAAAATAGCAATGAATACACCTTGTTTTCAGGAAATATTGTGAGTTCAGTTGTTGCGGAACGTTTAAATAAACGTCTGAATGCCATTAAATCAATGAATGATTCAGATTTGAAAAAACAATATATGGATGTTCTGTCGAATGGGGAGCTTTCCTCAAAAGGAGGAGCTGGCTTAGGCTTTTTGACAATTGCATTAAAATCCAATAATGAAATTGATTTCGACTTTGAAGTTTTAAATAAAGAATATTCATTGTTTTCATTACAAGCAAAAGTATCCGGATAACATGAAGCGTATAGAAATACAGGCATCGAACAATACGCCACATATTATTTTAGATGCTGGTGCAAACAATTTGTTGATTGAAGGAAAATCTTTTCCTGAAGATAGCAAGGAGTTCTATCGCGAAGTGATTGACTGGATGGATGAGTTGAAAACAACTAATCCGAAAGAAATCAAAATTAATTTCAACTTATTTTACTTGAGCTCATCTTCTATTATTTCTGTAAAACAGTTTTTAATGAAGTTTGTAGAGTTAAGCAATGCCGGTACTAAAACTACTGTTGTATGGTGTTACGATGAAGATGATGATGATATCAAAAAAACAGGTGAAGACTATCAAAAGCTAACCAAACTAAATTTTGAATATAAAATTAACGAGTAAGCTCGATTGTTATAAAAGCAAAAGTCCCCAATTGATTCAGTTGGGGATTTTTTTTGTTACATCTTCATGATTAAATTGAAAAAAATTGAAAAAAGATTAAAAACAACTTTTCCTTAGGTCAATTTAACAGGAGCGGAAGTTCTTCGAAAGAATCATTTAGCGCTTATCCACTATACCCAAACCGTTTTAATTGCGTATCACTATCACGCCAGTCTTTGTTTACTTTCACAAACAATTCGAGGAATACTTGTTTTTGAAAAAACTCTTCCATGTCTTTGCGTGCTTCTGTTCCCACCTTTTTTAAGGCTTTTCCTTGGTGACCAATGATGATGCCTTTTTGGGAATCGCGAACAACCATAATTTCTGCTCGGATTTTAATTATTTTTTCTTCGTTTTTGAACGATTCAACAACAACCTCAACGGAATAAGGAATTTCTTTTTTGTAGTTGGTCAGAATTTTTTCTCGGATGATTTCTGAAACAAAGAATCGTTCTGGTTTATCGGTTAATTGGTCTTTGTCATAAAAACCCGGACTTTCAGGAAGAAGTGCCAGAATTCGGTCAAACACATAGGAAACATTAAATTTCTCCAATGCAGAAACAGGTATTACTTCTGCTTTGGGTACTTCTGTTTTCCAATACTGTACTTTTTCTTCTAATTTGTCTTGGGTTGAAAGATCTATTTTATTAACAAGAAGCAGAACGTGTGCGTTTGTGTTTTTAATCTTATGAAGCACTTTCTCCTCAATTTTTATGTCTTCGTAGATATCAGTAACAAATAAAATAATATCAGCGTCTTGAAGGGCGGTATTTACAAAATCCATCATCGACTCCTGAAGTTTGTAATTGGGCTTTAATACACCCGGTGTGTCAGAATAAACGATTTGAAAATCCTCACCATTTACAATTCCCATGATTCGGTGGCGAGTAGTTTGTGCTTTTGATGTAATAATAGAAAGTCGTTCACCCACTAATACATTCATTAGTGTTGATTTTCCTACATTGGGTGATCCAATAATGTTTACAAACCCTGATTTATGAGCCATTTCAAAAAATGTTGATAAGATATTTGGACTACAAAGAAACAAAATATATCTTTGCACCGCAATTTAAAAAGGTATACAGCCTTTTTCGTTCTTTAAGACATATTAAATATCGCGATATATTGCGGGGTGGAGCAGTTGGTAGCTCGTTGGGCTCATAACCCAAAGGTCATCGGTTCGAGTCCGGTCCCCGCTACTAGTAGCCGGTTCTTTTGTAAAAAAAAGGCCGGCTTTTTTGTTACTTTATAAGATTAACTTTTTGGGTGAAGCGGCCTTTTTCTGTGCTTAGACGGATGAAATAAATACCGTTCGCTTGACTCGAGATATCAACTTGGGCACTGTTATTATTTACTTTTTCAGAAAGGATATCTTCTCCGAGTATACTTATCACCTCTATTTGAAAAATTTTTGTTGAGCTGTTTACACTGAAAATTCCATTGGCAGGATTTGGAAAAATATTAAAATCATTAGTAGCAGCACTCTCTGAAATGCCATTAGGTTCAAAGTGATCAGGTCCAATCTTTACTAGAAAAATATTTGGGGAACTAGTAGAATATGGGGCTAAATTTAGAGAGCCGAAAGTAAGAGTAGGGCTGTCAAAATGACCTCCAATATAGGTGTTTCCGAGCGGATCGATACAAGTAGCCCATGCTTGGTCATTTGCATTTCCTACAGAATTTTCTGCCCAAGTCACACTCCCTGCGGCATTGTATTTAGCAATAAATATGTCGCTGGTAATTCCTGAACCTGAATTGGTTAAAACGGAAGTTCCCATTGTGATGGCATTACTGTTAAACCAACCTGTAACAGAAGTATTGCCTGCTGCATCAGAAGAAACACTGTATCCTCTATCATCTTCCGATCCTCCAGCATTCTTTGCCCAAAGGACATTTCCATTCGAATCATATTTTGTCAAAAAGATATCAAAATTACCTGCACAGGGTAGGATAGTGCTTCCAAAAGTAACCGAGGTACCATAACCATATTTTCCTGTTATGTAAATATTATTAGCAGCATCAGAAGAGATCCCTGCTCCTGCAGAGGCCGCAGTTCCTGCAGTAGCACCCCGTCCCCATAAAATATTTCCTGCTGCATCGTACTTTGCAGTGAAAACAGTTTCCGAATTTGTACTACTAATGGTAACTGTGTCGAAATTCATCGTAACAGGACCGGAATCATATAGATCACCTGTAATTACTGGATTATTATCTGCACCTACAGTAATACCATATCCTCTTGCAGAATAAGTTGGACCAGAAGATTTTCTTGCCCAGATCACGTTACCCAGTGAGTCATACTTAGCCAGGAAGCAATTCTCACCAGCTCCTGTTGCTGAAAGGGTTATTGCGTCAAAAGAAGCACTGGAACCTGCAAACCACCCGGTAATATATACATTATTGCTGGCGTCAGTTGCTACTCCTGCTGCTGATTGCACGTTTAACCCCTTGGTATTTTTAACCCACAGAACATTCCCGGAAGGATCGTATTTTAATAGGAAAGCTGCGTTTCCCGAACCAGATGTTTTTGTGATGGTATCGGTTCCAAATACAAGAGTTGAACTACTTTGCATACCGGCAACCAGTAAATTATTGCTTGCATCGGTGGTAATGCTTAATCCTTCATCCGTTGAATTCCCTTGTCCTGTTCTTACCCAAAGAAGATTTCCTGCGGCATTGTATTTTGCCACATACATAGAACCTCCGGAAGTTACTGCAGTTGTTCCAAAATTCATTATCGGACTTCCACTACTGCGACCGGTGATGTATACATTGCCGAGATTATCGGTACAAACTCCGAATAAATAGTCCCCACAGCAAGCTGCACCCGCTTTGTTTGCCCATAAATAATTTGGGATTTGTGCAGTTAAGGAAATCGTAATTAGTAAATAAATGCTGACTAAAAGAGTGAGTTTGATTTTCATTTGTAGAGTATGCTTCCTCCAAATTTACAAAAAATATAATTTTAAAACAATAGCAAATGAGAGAGAACTGGAAGGAAGTCAAAAGATTAGCACGTTTGAATAATTCCTATAAATCGATTATTCTATTACCTTTGTGCCTTTGAAAACAAGCCGAAGAGATATTAAAAAAGTAAAATGGCAAACATCGTAGCAATAGTAGGACGCCCGAATGTGGGTAAATCAACCATTTTCAACCGTTTAACCGACAGTAGGAAAGCGATTGTTGACTCCGAGTCAGGAGTAACACGTGACAGACATTACGGTAAATCGGAGTGGAATGGAATTGAATTTTCCGTTATTGATACCGGAGGTTATGTAAAAGGGTCGGAAGATGTTTTCGAAGCAGAGATTCGTAAACAGGTGAATTTGGCGATTGAAGAAGCGAACGTAATTTTGTTTGTATTGGATGTTGCTGATGGTATTACCGATGATGATAAGGTAGTTGCCAACATTTTACGGAAAGGCAAAAAGAAAGTATTTGTTGTTGCCAATAAAGTTGATAATAACGTTCGCCAAGGCCTGGCAGGAGAGTTTTATGCGCTCGGTTTAGGTGAAGTACACAATATCTCTGCAATCAGTGGAAGTGGAACAGGTGATTTGTTGGATGAGGTTGTAAAAGCATTCGACAAAGATGCGGTTGTTGAAGAATTAGATATTCCTAAGTTTGCAATTGTAGGACGACCAAATGTTGGTAAATCATCTATGATTAATGCCCTTTTGGGAAAAGAACGCAACATCGTTACTCCCATTGCTGGTACAACGCGCGATTCTATCAATACACGTTATACGGCTTTTGGTCATGATTTTTTATTGATTGATACTGCCGGTATTCGTAAAAAATCAAAGGTAGAGGAGGATTTGGAATTTTATTCGGTCATGCGCTCTATTCGTGCAATTGAAGATTGTGATGTTTGTTTGTTGTTGATTGATGCAACACTTGGATTGGAAGCACAGGATATCAATATATTTCACTTAGCAGAAAAGAATAGAAAGGGAATTGTGATTGTAGTGAATAAATGGGATTTGGTTGAAAAGACAACCAATTCAACGAAGGAATATGAAGAGAAGATTCGTGAAAAATTAGCCCCGTTTAAAGATGTTCCAATCGTATTTACATCGGCACTCACCAAACAACGCGTTTTAAAAGCAATTGAAGTAGCTGAAAAGGTTAATTTCAATCGCACAAAATCGATTAAAACACGTGAATTAAATGATGTGATGTTGCCAATTATTGAACATTCTCCTCCTGCTGCTATTAAAGGGAAATACGTGAAGGTGAAGTTTATTAATCAGTTGCCAACACATGCTCCAACATTTGCTTTTTATTGTAATCTTCCACAATATGTGACGGAATCCTATATTCGTTTTCTCGAAAATCGTTTGCGAGATAACTTCGATTTTACCGGTGTGCCGATTCAAATTTTTATGAGAAAGAAATAATTAGTCTTTCTTTTTAAAATCCAAATCAATACGAAGTTCCAGGTTAATTAAATGGCGGTATTTGCTATCGGTTTCAAACGATGCAAGTGCGGGTCTATAAATGGCTGCAACGGAATAATTCCGGTTGAAGCGATATTCTAATCCGGCAGATAGTCCCAATGTTTGGTCCGTTTTTTTATAGCTCGGTATGCTGTCTACGCTACTGGATAAACGAAAGTTGTAATTCACAAAATTAAATCCATATACAACATTTATATTTTCATACATTGTTCTGTGTTGAATGATTTCAAAATAAGTGGATCCGATATTTGTTTTTATTTCAGAACCATACAACTTGTTTATGCGAACAGGGGAAGTTAAGTCTTCGGTAATGCTAATGTTTACGGATGTTTTCTGTTTTGGCGTTTTGTAGTATCCGGAGAGCCCTAATCCGAAAAAACCAAAAGTGCGTGCGCTTGCATTTTTATAATAATCGATGTAGCTGTAATAGTTCACCCAGGGTAATGAAAATGTTATTCCCCAATTAGTATTGTTTTGCACACCATCCATTTGCCCTTTGCAGGGCAAAAGAAAGATAAGTATGCAACACAGTGTAACGAAGGTTTTCATTAAATAAGTATTTTGCCTATAAATTAAAAACGCCTCATTCTTAACTTTCAGAATGAGGCGTTATTGTATGCGATAAAAAATTATTTCAATTTAAATGCAGCTTTTACTTTTGAAACATAATCCAGTTTCTCCCAAGTAAACAATTCTACTTTCATTGTTTTTGTTTTTCCATCTGGAGATTTGAATGTTTTGGTAATGGTTTCATTTTTTCTACCCATATGTCCGTATGCTGCAGTTTCGCTGTACATCGGTGTGCGAAGTTTGAAACGCTGTTCGATAAAGTAAGGACGCATGTCGAATACTTTTTCTACAATTTTAGCAATTTGTCCGTCAGTCATTTTTACTTTGGAAGTACCATATGTATCGATGAAGATACCCATCGGCTGAGCCACACCAATTGCATAGGAAACTTGAACCAACACTTCGGAACAAACACCTGCAGCAACAAGGTTTTTAGCAATATGACGTGTTGCATATGCAGCAGAACGGTCAACTTTTGAAGGATCTTTTCCTGAAAATGCACCACCACCATGAGCACCTTTTCCACCATACGTATCAACAATAATTTTACGTCCGGTTAAGCCGGTATCACCATGTGGCCCGCCAATTACAAACTTTCCTGTTGGGTTGATATGGTAATTGATTTTGTTGTTAAATAAATGTGCGTATTTAGGGTATTTCTTTTTTACTCTCGGAATTAAGATATCGATGATGTCTTTTTTAATTTTTGCCAACATTTTTGGTTCAGAATCAAAATCATCATGTTGCGTAGATACAACAATCGCATCAATACGAACTGGAACATTGTCATCGTTGTATTCTAAAGTAACTTGAGACTTTGCATCAGGGCGCAAGTATTTAATCTCTTTGTTTTCTCTACGTAATGCAGCAAGTTCTAATAGAATGCCATGTGCTAAATCCAATGCCAAAGGCATGTAGTTTGCGGTTTCGTTGGTGGCGTAGCCAAACATCATTCCTTGGTCACCAGCACCTTGCTCTTCTTTCTTTTTTCTATCAACACCTTGATTGATGTCAGCAGATTGTTCATGGATAGCAGATAAAATACCACATGAGTTTGCTTCAAACATGTATTCACTTTTGGTATAACCAATCTTGCGAATCACTTCACGAGCAATTTCTTGAACATCCAAATATGCTTTTGATTTCACTTCACCTGCTAGAATAACTTGACCAGTGGTTACCAATGTTTCACAAGCAACTTTTGATTGAGGGTCAAAGGCTAAAAAATTATCAATTAATGCATCAGAAATCTGATCTGCTACTTTGTCCGGATGACCTTCCGAAACGGATTCGGATGTAAATAAATATCCCATTTATGTCTTCTTGTTTTTATTAACGTTTATTTTAAATTTTTAACGAGTGCTAAAGTACAATTTATTAAGTAATTGAGAAAAATAAATACGGCTCTTTTTTACCATATTTTCACTCTTATTTTCTCCTCACGATACATCTTGTCACCTTTCTTAATATTAAATGCTTTGTAAAATTCGTCCACATCAGAAAGCGGGCCGTTGATACGGAATTCAGCCGGTGAATGAACATCGCTCATGATTTGTTTTGCTAAGGAAGCGTCCGTTCGATTGACCATCCAAGCATATGCATAGGCAAGGAAGTAACGTTGGTCGGCTGTATAGCCATTAATCAACTCTGTTGATTGTCCTTGTTTGGTTTTCTTAAATGCTTCGTATCCCATAATCACACCGCCTAAATCGGCAATGTTTTCACCTTGTGTGTTTTCACCTCTCACATGCATACTATCTAGCACAACATAATTGTTAAATTGTTCAACAATTAATTTTGTTTTAGCAATAAATTTCTCTCTGTCTTCTTTTGTCCACCAATCGGTAAGATTCCCGTTTTCATCATATAAACTTCCTTGATCATCAAATCCGTGTGTGATTTCATGTCCGAATGTAGAGCCTCCGATAATTCCATACAGCACAGCATCATCCGGCATACGTCCTTCAAACCCGGGAACAATAATGTTACATGCTGGTACCACAATTTCGTTACTGGCAGGATTGTAATAGGCGTTGTATGTTTGTGGATACATTTCCCACTCGGTTAAATCAACCGGTTTGCCATATTTGTTAATCATGAAATTGTATTCCCATTTCTCAATGTTTATCATGTTTTGTAAGTAGCTGTCGCGTGAAATTTCTAAACTCGACATGTCTTTCCATTTGTCTGGATAGCCTACTTTCATCACAATTTTATTCAGCTTGCTCAATGCTTTTTGTTTGGTTACATCACTCATCCAATCTAATTTTTTGATGTGCTCGGCATAAATGTCGCGGATATTGTTCCCTATTTCTAGAAGTTTCTCCTTTGTTCCTTTTGGAAGGTATTCAGTAACATATACTTGTCCGATTAATTCACCTAACGATTCGTTTGTGGTTTCCACAATTCTTTTCCAGCGTGGTTTCTGTTCTTTAATCCCATCCAGCACAGTTGAAAAGAAGTAAAAATTTTGCTGCTCGATTTCTTTGTTTAATTCATTCGCGAAGTTGTCAATCAAATTCCATTTTAAATAGACTTTCCAGTCATTGATAGAAACCTTTTTTAGGGTTGACTCTAATTGCGTGAAGTATTCGGGTTGACCTACAACAATTGAGTCCACTTTGTTTAATCCTAGTAATGTTAATGTTTCGTTCCAATTGATGGATGGGGTGCTTTTGTTTAATGACGCAACGGCCATTTTGTTGTAGTTTTTATAAGGGTCTCTCAGGTCTTCCATTTTTCTGGAAGCTTTTGCAAGTGTTGATTCGATGGACATTACAATGTTTGCATTTTTTTCTGAGATACTTTTTTCTGTACCAGTTAATTCAAATATTTTTTGAATGTGTTTTACGTATTCGTTGCGGATATTAATAGTGCGTGAATCGGTATTAAAATAGTAGTCGCGCTCAGGTAAACCCAGTTTTGTTTGGCCAAGGTATACTACGTATTTGGAGCTATTTTTATCATCGCGAATAACACCAAATCCAAACATGCTTCTCACATTCATCTTATATAAATGCGTAATCTGTTTTAATAGATCTGATGTAGTATTGATTTTGTCGATGTTAGAAAATTCATCTTTTAATAAAGCGATTCCGGCCTTTTCGATGCTGGCAGTATCCATTCCGCTGTAATACAAATCACCGATTTTTTGTTTGTTGCTTCCTTTTTGAGCTTTCGTGTCAGCAGCAGACGATTCACAAATTTTGCGTATCGCTTCGTTAATAGTGTCGTTAATAGTTTGGAAGATACCATTACTTTTTTCGGATGCAGGAATTGGATTTTTTTTAAACCATCCATTGTTTGCATACAAGAAGAAGTTTTCACCCGGAGAGATGGATGAATCGATATGAGTGGTAATTGGGTCTGTGAAATTGTCTTCTGTTTTTTTGTCTGCGTCAGTAGTACAAGCAGAGATAAATGTGATAAGGGCAATGGATGCGAAGATTGTTTTTTTCATTTGAATGGAATAAGATGGAGGAGTATCTGGTTAAATTATTTTGTCAGATGTTTAAAAACATCTTCTAGTTTTTGTTCTT
>Ga0075163_10010671_pt1 | contig 12005 bp, 8 predicted proteins | sample JI1023141ADNA_FD_71478 | JGI IMG/M metagenome (GOLD analysis project Ga0075163, IMG submission 71478) | Wastewater effluent complex algal communities from Wisconsin, to seasonally profile nutrient transformation and Carbon sequestration -... | ecosystem: Engineered > WWTP > Effluent > Algae...
CCCGCTATCGGCATCGGCATGGCGGTGCAGGATCTGTCCACGCCCTATAGCGTTTTCATCATTCTGGCACTGCTGTGCGGTTTCGGTGGCGGCAATTTCGCATCCAGCATGGCGAATATAAATTATTTCTACCCCAAGAAAGAAAAGGGGAATGCTTTGGCACTGAATGCCGGTCTTGGCAATCTGGGTGTTAGCGCCGTGCAGTTTCTGGCGCCGCTAGTGATGACGATTGGCTTGTTCGGTTCTATCGGCGGTACGTCCCAGATTGAAGCGGGCAATACCGTATGGCTCCAGAATGCGGCGTATATCTGGGTGCCTTTCATTGCCATGGCGACGGTGGCGGCATGGTTCGGCATGAACGATATTGCTGAAGCCAAGGCATCCTTGTCGACGCAGATGGCAATTTTCCAGCGCAAGCATAACTGGATCATGTGTATTTTGTATGTTGGCACGTTCGGTTCGTTTATCGGTTTTTCCGCCGGGTTTCCGTTGCTGGCAAAAACCCAGTTTCCCGAAGTGAATGTGATGCAGCTTGCTTTCCTCGGCCCCCTGATCGGTGCGATGACGCGGGCCGGCAGTGGCTGGATTGCCGACAGATATGGCGGCGGACGCGTGACTATATGGGTATTTATCATTATGATGATCGGCGCTCTGGGCGTTCTTTACTTCCTGGAAAATAAAGAACTTTCATATGCGTTCCACGGGTTCTTTGCCATGTTCCTGCTGCTCTTCGCGGCTACCGGTGTGGGAAATGCATCGACCTTCCAGATGATCCCGACGATTTTCCGTACCGAACGGGGGCGGGCGCTGAAAGGTCAGCCTGATGAATCCATCCGCAAGGCGGCAGAGCTGGAAGGGGCCGCCACGATCGGGTTCAGCTCCGCGATTGGCGCGTTCGGGGCGTTCTTTATTCCCAAAAGTTATGGCACATCCATCGCTCTGACCGGTACGCCCAATGCGGCTTTGGTCGTGTTCTTTGTGTATTACGGAATATGCCTACTTCTGACGTGGTGGTATTACACCCGTAAAAAGGCGGAAATCCCCTGCTAAAAAAATGGGGCCACATGATTCAAATCAAGTGGCTCCGTTTTTCCCTGTGCGATTGTTACGGCCTGATTTCAGGAGAATCAAATGAGCTACTTTCTCGACCGGCTGATGTTCTTTAAATATAACCGCGAAGATTTTTCGAGCGGGCACGGTGTTACCAGTTCCGAAAACCGCCGGTGGGAGAATGCGTATCGCGATCGCTGGGCGCATGACAAAATTGTGCGTTCCACACACGGCGTCAACTGCACTGGTTCGTGCTCCTGGAAGATTTACGTTAAGAACGGCCTGATCACATGGGAAACCCAGCAGACCGACTATCCGCGCACGCGGCCCGACATGCCGAATCACGAACCGCGCGGCTGCGCCCGCGGCGCCAGTTACAGCTGGTATATCTACAGCGCCAACCGCCTGAAATACCCGATGATCCGTAAGCGCCTGCTCAAGCTCTGGCGTCAGGCCAAGGCGCAATATAAAGACCCCGTTCATGCCTGGGCCTCGATTCAGGCCGATGAAGCCAAGCGCCGTGAGTACCAGAAAGTGCGCGGACAGGGCGGCTTCGTGCGTGCCGAGTGGGACGAGGTCAATGAACTGATCGCCGCCGCCAATATCCATACGATCAAGAAACATGGTCCCGACCGCATCATTGGTTTTTCTCCGATCCCGGCGATGTCGATGATTTCGTACGCGGCGGGCGCGCGCTACCTTTCGTTGCTCGGCGGCGTCTGCATGAGTTTTTATGACTGGTATTGCGATCTGCCGCCGTCCAGCCCGCAGACATGGGGCGAACAGACCGACGTGCCGGAAAGCGCCGACTGGTACAATGCCGGATTCATCATTATGTGGGGTTCCAACGTGCCGCAGACGCGTACACCGGATGCCCATTTCATGACCGAAGTACGTTACAAGGGCACGCAGGTCGTCACCATAACGCCGGATTATTCCGAAGCATCCAAATTTGGCGATATCTGGCTCAATCCCAAGCAGGGCACCGATGCTGCGCTCGGCATGGCGATGGGGCATGTCATCCTCAAGGAATTCCATCTTGACCGGCAGAGCGATTATTTCGACGATTACTGCCGCACCTATAGCGATATGCCGTTCCTTGTCATGCTGGAGGAAAAAGATGGGCAATATGTACCGGGGCGGATGCTCCGGGCTTCGGATTTCGCCGACGGGCTGGGACAGGATAACAATCCCGACTGGAAAACCGTGGCCATTGACGAGAATACGGGGAATGTCGTCGTGCCCAAAGGTTCCATCGGTTTCCGCTGGGGCCAGGAAGGGCAATGGAATATCGCGCCCGCCGAGAATGTTCGCCTGCAAAAAAGCCTGATCGACGGGCATGATGGTGTTGCGCCGGTCGCGTTCCCGTACTTCGGCCATATCGAACATCAGTATTTCAACCACAGCACGCATGATGATTTGCAGGTCCGCAACGTCCCGGTACGTAAATTGCGCCTGAAGGACGGCGAAGTAGCTGTGGCCACCGTGTTTGATTTGCTTTGCGCCAATTACGGACTTGATCGCGGTCTGGGTGGTGGTCATGTCGCCGCTTCCTATGATGATGACGTGCCTTATACACCGGCATGGCAGGAAAAAATCACCGGTGTGCCGCGTGATCAGGTGATCCGCGTCGCCCGTGCCTTTGCCGACAATGCAGAAAAGACAAAAGGCCGCTCGACCATTATTATCGGCGCAGCGATGAACCACTGGTATCACATGGACATGAATTACCGTGCCTGCATCAACATGCTGGTATTCTGTGGCTGTGTCGGCCAGTCTGGCGGCGGCTGGGCGCACTATGTGGGGCAGGAAAAACTGAGACCGCAGACAGGCTGGACGCCGCTCGCCTTCGCGCTTGACTGGGCGCGCCCGTCGCGTCAACAGAACAGCACATCATTCTTCTATGCGCACACAGATCAATGGCGTTACGAGAATCTGAAACCTGACAGCCTGCTGGCGCCATATGCGGATAAGGACAAATGGAAAGGCAGCCTGATCGACTGCAATATCCGCGCCGAGCGCATGGGGTGGTTGCCATCTGCGCCGCAGCTGCAAAGGAACTCTATTCTGATTGCCAAGGACGCCGAAGATCATGCCCGTGATGCCGTGAGCTATACGGTTGAATCGCTGAAGAATGGCAGCCTGCGCCTGTCCTGCGAAGATCCGGATCATCCGGATAACTGGCCGCGCAACATGTTTGTCTGGCGTTCCAATATTCTGGGGTCATCCGGCAAGGGGCATGAGTATTTCCTGCGGCACCTGCTGGGCACGCAGCATGGTGTGCAGGGTAAGGATCTCGGGGCGGAAGGGCTGGCGAACAGTACCGAAGCCGTCTGGCATGACAAGGCACCGGAAGGAAAGCTCGATTTGCTGGTAACGCTCGATTTCCGCATGTCCACAACCTGCGTTTATTCAGATATCGTTCTGCCGACTGCAAGCTGGTACGAGAAGAACGACCTGAATACGTCAGATATGCATCCTTTTATTCATCCGTTGTCGCAGGCGGTGGCGCCGGTCTGGCAAAGCCGTACTGACTGGGACATCTATAAGGGCTTTGCCAAAAAATTCTCCGAGATTGTTCCCGGGCATCTCGGAGTTGAAAAAGATATGGTCCTGACGCCGATCCAGCACGATACGGCTGGCGAACTGGCACAGCCGCTGGATGTCAAGGACTGGAAGAAGGGCGAGTGTGACCCCGTGCCGGGCGTGACTATGCCGTCGATGAAGCTGGTGGAGCGCGATTATCCGAATATCTACAAGCGGTTTACCGCGCTGGGGCCGCTGATGGAAAGCATCGGCAACGGCGGCAAAGGGATTGCGTGGAATACGCAGCACGAGGTCGATTTCCTCCGCAAGCTGAACGGCGTGCGCGACGGCCTTGCGAAGATCGAAACCGATATCGATGCCTGCGAGGTCGTGTTGTCGCTGGCACCGGAAACTAACGGCGAGGTCGCGGTCAAATCGTGGAAAGCGCTGGGAAAAATTACCGGGCGCGATCATACGCATCTGGCCCTGCCGAAAGAGGACGAGAAAATACGCTTCCGCGATATTCAGGCACAGCCGCGTAAAATCATCTCATCGCCGACATGGAGCGGTATTGAATCCGAGCATGTCAGCTATAACGCCGGCTACACCAATGTGCATGAGTATATTCCGTGGCGGACCCTGACCGGGCGGCAGCAACTGTATCAGGATCATCCATGGATGCGTGATTTTGGCGAGTCGCTGGTGGTTTACAAGCCGCCGATCAATACCGATACGGTGATGGATATGCTGAAAGAGCGAGGTAATGGCAATACGCCGATCGCGCTGAACTTCATCACGCCGCACCAGAAATGGGGCATCCATTCCACTTATACCGACAATCTGCACATGCTGACGCTTTCGCGTGGCGGGCCGATCGTGTGGCTCAGCGAGACGGATGCGAAGAAAGCCGGGATCAAGGACAACGACTGGATCGAGGCCTTTAACGCCAACGGTGCGCTGGTGGCGCGGGCCGTGGTCAGCCAGCGCGTGATGGAAGGCATGGTTATGATGTATCATGCGCAGGAAAAAATCGTCAACGTGCCGGGCAGCGAGATCACCGGCGCGCGCGGCGGTATCCATAATTCAGTCACGCGGGCGACGGTCAAGCCGACGCATATGATCGGGGGGTACGCCCAGCTCGCTTACGGTTTCAATTATTACGGCACAGTCGGTTCCAACCGCGATGAATTTGTCGTCGTCCGCAAGATGGCGAAAGTCGACTGGATGGACGGGGAGGCAGCAGAATGAAAGTACGCGCACAAATCGGAAAGGTTTTGAACCTTGATAAATGCATCGGTTGTCATACCTGCTCAGTGACGTGCAAGAATGTCTGGACTTCACGCGAGGGCATGGAATACGCCTGGTTTAACAATGTCGAAACCAAGCCCGGCATCGGTTACCCCAAGGAATGGGAGAATCAGGACAAGTGGAACGGCGGCTGGGTACGGAAAAAGAACGGCAAGATCCAGCCCAAGATCGGCGGTCGCTGGCGCGTGCTGGCGAATATCTTCGCCAATCCCGACATGCCGGAGATCGATGATTATTACGAACCGTTCACATTTGATTACGACCATCTGCAAAGGGCGCCGGAAATGAAAACGCCGCCGGTGGCAAGACCGCGTTCCCTGATCAGCGGTGAACGCATGGAGAAAATCGAATGGGGACCGAACTGGGAAGAAATTCTCGGGACAGAATTCGACCGCCGCAAGAAAGATTATAATTTCCGTGACGTGGAAAAAGAGATCTACGGCCAGTTTGAAAACACCTTTATGATGTACCTGCCGCGCCTGTGCGAGCATTGCCTGAATCCGACCTGCGTGGCGGCATGTCCGTCGGGGTCGATCTACAAACGCGAGGAAGATGGTATCGTCCTGATCGATCAGGATAAATGCCGCGGCTGGCGCATGTGCATCTCCGGCTGTCCGTACAAGAAAATCTATTACAACTGGAAGAGCGGCAAAGCGGAGAAATGCACATTCTGTTATCCGCGCATCGAGGCGGGGGAGCCGACCGTCTGTTCCGAGACCTGCGTGGGCCGCATCCGCTATCTGGGCGTCATGCTGTATGATGCCGACCGTATAGAAGAGGCCGCCAGCGCCGAGAATGTCGAGGATCTTTATCAGGCGCAGCTTGATATCTTCCTCGACCCGAACGATCCGAAGGTGATCGAACAGGCGCGTAAGGACGGCATTCCTGATAACTGGATGGAGGCAGCGCGCCGTTCCCCGGTTTACAAGATGGCGATGGAATGGAAAGTGGCATTCCCTCTGCACCCTGAATATCGCACCCTGCCGATGGTCTGGTACATTCCGCCGCTCAGCCCGGTGAAAGCCGCTGCCGAGGCGGGGAAAGTGCCGATGCAGGATAACGGCATCATGCCGGATATCGAATCCTTACGCATTCCCGTTAAATATCTGGCCAACCTTCTGACCGGCGGCAAGGAAGAACCGGTAGTTCTTGGCTTGAAACGCATGATCGCCATGCGCCATTACATGCGCAGCAAGTTCATAGAAGGGGAAGACAACAAGGCCGTTCTTGATGATGTCGGACTGACCAAGGATCTGGTGGAAGACATGTATCAGATCATGGCGATTGCCAATTATGAGGACCGCTTCGTGATTCCCACAGGGCATCGCGAGGAAACGCTGGACGCGTTCGGCGAAAGCGGTGGATGTGGCTTCTCGTTCGGTAATGGCTGCTCGTCGCACAGCAACAGCAAGACCGATCTGTTCGAAGCCACACACGCCTCGCGTGGGCGCAGCGGATCGAAAAAAGACAACCGCGTCAACACGCTCTTTACACGGCCTGAATTTGGCGCCGATCACGGACATATGCATCCGTCTGGTTCCGGCGGCGGATGCAGCAGCGGAGGGTGCGGCAGCGGTTGTGGCAGCAAAAGCGGCGGAGGATGCGGATGAATACCGATATGACATGTAAGACCCTTAAAGTCCTTGGCTTTCTGCTGAGCTATCCCGAGGAACCCGTTGCGCCGGTGGCGGATGAAATCAATCATCTGCTGGCGCAGGAATCGTGGCTGTCGGTACCGATGCGTAAGGCTATCGGCGATTTTATGGCGACGCAGGGGAAAGCCGATCTTCTGGATATGCAGGAAGATTATGTCGATCTGTTCGACCGCACGCCGTCGCTGTCCCTACATTTGTTCGAGCATGTTCACGGCGATTCCCGCGACCGCGGGCAGGCGATGGTCGAGCTGGATGGCCTGTATCGTGAAATCGGCCTTGAGAATATGTCGGAACATACACCGGATTATCTGCCGATGTTTCTGGAATATCTATCGCTTCTGCCGGTGGACAAGGCGCGTGATAACCTCGATGGTGCGATCGATGTGATCGCGGCGATCGGGGAACGCCTGAGAAAACGCAACAGCGGCTACGCGGTGTTGTTTGCGGCCCTGCAGGAAGCATCCACGCGCCAGCCGGATGAGAAGAAACTGAAAGCCGCTTTGGCCGCCCATGACGGCGGCATGATGACCCAGACCGAAATGGATGCGGCATGGGAAGAGCAATTCGCCCTGGGTGAACCGTCATCGCAGAACGGCGAGGGTGCATGTCCGAAAGTGCAGGATATTCTGGCGCGGATGAACGCGCCGCTTGACGAACCGCTTCAGAAAAAGGGAGCCAGATCATGACATTCGATCTCGATTTTTTCCTGTTCCAGATATTTCCTTATATCTCTTTGGCGGTCCTTCTGCTGGGCAGCATCGTCCGCTTTGATCGCGATCCGTACAGCTGGCGCAGCAAGTCGAGCCAGTTGCTGCGTAAAAAGCAATTAATGTGGGGCAGCATCCTGTTTCATCTTGGTATTCTGGTTATTCTCGCCGGACATGCGGTGGGCTTGCTGACGCCGATTCAGGTGTTCGATTTCCTCGGCATTTCTCATGGCTTCAAGCAGATCCTTGCCATGACCGCCGGGGGAATCGCGGGCGTTTTCTGCCTGATTGGCCTGCTATTGCTGCTGCATCGTCGTCTGTTTGATCCGCGCATTCGTGCCAACAGTTCATTTGCCGATATCGCCGTTCTCGTCCTGCTGCTGGCGCAGCTTTGCCTTGGGCTGCTGACGGTTACGGTTTCGATGCAGCATCTGGATGGTCATGAAATGGTTAAGTTTATGGAATGGGCGCAGCATATCGTGACGTTCCGTGGCGGCGCTGTTGATTTCGTCCGTGATGTTCATGTGATTTTCAAACTGCACCTGACTTTAGGGATGTTTATTTTCCTCGTGTTTCCATTCACGCGTCTGGTTCATGTCTGGAGTGCGCCGGTATTCTATATTTTCCGCCGTCAGTACCAGATCGTGCGCCGCAGGGAGGTATGATGATTAAAGCACCGGGAGTGACAGTAAACGGTATCAATATCACGCCAGAGCAGATCAATGCTGAAACCCAGTATCATCCGGCGGCCAGCTTGGGCGACGCCAAATACCGGGCGATGCAGGCGCTGGTTATTCGCGAGTTATTGTTGCAGCAGGCGGCAAAAGTCGGTCTTTGCGACAATACGGTTGACCGCAATCTGTCCGATGAAATTATAGATCGCCTTCTGGAAAAAGAAATAAGCGTTCCGGAACCCACAGATGAAGAGTGCGAGCGATATTATAACAGCAATAAAAAGCGCTTTCATACATCGCCGTTGTTCGAAGCTTCTCATATCCTTTATCTGGCTCCACCGGAAGACAAGGAGGCTTGTGCAAAGGCTCTGTCTTCTGCAAAAAAAGCATTAAGCCGTTTGCGCAAGAAGCCTGTTCTTTTTGAAGACATCGCAAAAAACGAATCTGCGTGCCCATCAGGAAAGACAGGCGGCAACCTCGGGCAGATCAGCCGGGGGCAGACTCTTCCAGCGTTCGAGGATGCCTTGCTGACGATGGCAGAGGGCGATATATCCTCGGAACCTGTTCAATCCGAAGTCGGTTATCACATCATTCGCCTGCATCGGCGGATCGAGGGGCAGTTGCTGCCCTTTGAAGCTGTCTCTGAATGGATTGCCGATCATCTGACAAAGCAAAGCTGGGAACGTGCGTTCAGCCAGTATATTCAGATCTTGGCCGGAGAGGCTAAAATCAGCGGGTTCCGTCTGGCCGGGGCCGATACGCCATTAGTGCAGTGAGAGGATACGGATCATGACGGCGATTGCCGCGACATCGCGCTTCGATCACCCCTTCTGGGGACGCGGGTTTCGTCCGTTCTTCCTGATGGGGGCGATCTATGCGGTGGCCAGCATCCTGTTCTGGACAAGTGTTTATGCCGGACATGCTTCATTCCCCGATCTGTTTTCCGATCCGGTTGTCTGGCATGCGCATGAAATTATTTACGGATTTACCGTCGCGATCGTGGCGGGCTTCTTGCTGACGGCGGTTGCAAATTGGACGGGCGGTGCCCCCGTCAGGCAGATACAGCTTATGTTTCTGTGCACGCTCTGGCTGGCTGGTCGCCTGGCAATGAATATAAACGGTCTGCCTTCATGGCTTGTTTATGTTGCTGAATTGTCATTCATCCCGGCATTGGCGGTGAGCCTGTCAGTACCGCTTCTGAAAAGCTGGAATACGCGCAATTTTGTATTTCTGGCGCTGCTGACAGTTCTCTTTGTGTGTGATCTTGTTTTTCTTATCACGCAGGAGCGCACGCCTCTTTATATGGCCTTGTTCCTGATTCTCATCATGATTTCCCTCATCGGTGGGAGGGTCATTCCGTCCTTTACGGTCGGTGGGCTACGCCGCAAGGGAATTTCAGTACGTATTCACGACCAGCCTGCGCTGGACAAAGTCGCCGTTGTGTCACTGGCTGCGGCAGCTTGTACCTTATGGATCGCAGGCACGCAGTCCCCATGGTTTGCCGGTGCGTGTTTTATATCGGCTTTAATCCATCTTTTGCGCATGCGCCATTATCATACGCTGCTGTCGTTCAAAGAGCCAATGCTCTGGATATTGCATCTGGGGTATGGCTGGCTGGTACTTGGCCTTATTCTGGCCGGGGGTGCTGCGCTGGGCAGCGGTACTTTCCCGGTGGCGCTCCATGCGATCACAGTCGGGTCAATCGGCAGCATGACACTGGGGATGATGTGCCGCGTAACGCTGGGGCACACAGGGCGGGATATATCTGCTGGCCCTATGACGGTATGCGCCTTTATCCTGATGCAGACCGCTGTTTTGTTGCGTGTTGCGGGGCCACTTCTGCTACCGGATCATTATACGGTCTGGGTCGTATCGTCCGGGGTCCTGTGGTCGGTTTGTTTCAGTCTCTATCTTCTGGCATATGCTGCCATGCTCTGGCGGCCGCGGCCGGACAAACAGCCTGCATAATCATCTTTTTCAGCAGGGTTTTTCGCGGTCCTCGACATCACAGAATGCTGATAATCTCTCTACGTCATCAATGACAGCAATTCTGCCATTCAACGTCACGCCATGGGGCTCCAGTTTCTTGAATGCGCGGGAAAACGTTTCAGGCTGAATGTTCAGGCGGCGTGCGATCAGCGATTTATCATATGGCAGGGGGACCTCGACATGGCGGAACTTATCTGCCGGGCACAGACGCAGCAGGAATGTGCCGATGCGTTGCGGGGCCTCGCGCACTGTTATCTGTTCGATTTGCTGAATCAGGTAGCGTTGCTTGGCTGAAATGGCCCCCAGAATAGAAAGTGCAAAATTGCTGTCGGCATGGATTTGTTCGACGAACAGGTGGCGCGGAATTTCCAGCAGGCTGGTATCTTCCACGGCTTGCGCGTTGACGGGGTAACGCTGCATCGGGCCAAAGACGGCAGCTTCGGCAAATGTTTCACCGGGGGCAAACACATTGATGACCGACTCTTCACCTTCGCGCGATATGCGATAGAGTTTAACCCATCCCTGAATGATGAAATAGAAAGCCGATGCCGGATCGCCCATCGCGAACAGCTCCACCCCCTTTTCATAATTTTTTACCGGACTTTTTTGAACGAAATGCTGCAAGGCATCATCATTCATGCCTGAGAAAAGAGCCGTTTTTTTCAAAGAATTAGCAATATTCATTTTCGCTCTTCTTCTTGATTTGGATCAAATGCGCCTATGTAAGCCGGCCCTACAATAGGACGTATTATAGTGCCTGAGAAGGCCCAAACTCCGAGTTGCGCGACCTAAGTCTCTCCCGGTGAAAGATATGGTGGCGCGACCGGGGTCGCGGGGGAAACGCCGCGGCCTCCCGTGTTGGAAAGGAGCGGCAATGGAGAATATGAACCCCATAGAGGATCGCTTCGGGCGGACGTTCCCGTATCTGCGATTATCGGTCACGGATGTCTGCAACTTTCGTTGCACATATTGCCTGCCCGATGGTTATCAAAAATCACACGGTGACGAATTCATGAATGCTGAGGAGATCAGAAGGCTGGTCACGGCATTTGCTGAACTGGGCACATGGAAGATCCGTCTGACAGGGGGCGAACCAACGGTCCGCCCTGATTTCATTGATCTTGCGAGAACCGTATCACGCATAAAAGGCGTGCGGCGGCTGGCCTTCACGACCAACGGCTATAAACTGCCGGAGCGGGCGCAGGGTTATTTCGATGCGGGATTGCGCGCGATCAATGTCAGTATTGATTCACTTGACCCCCGCAAATTCCATGAGATTACGGGCCATGACCGTCTGGGCGAAGTTGTCGATGGCGTCGGCGCGGCGCTGACCGCCGGGTTTGACAGCGTTAAAATCAACACCGTGTTGCTGAAAGGCCTGAATGACGAAGAGCTTGACGGGTTTCTGGGATTCATAGAAGACAGACCCGTCTCGCTACGCTTCATTGAATTGATGCAAACCGGCGATAATCTTTCTTACTTCCGCAAGCATCATGTGCCAGCCACAGTGATCCGCAACAAATTGACCGGGCGCGGATGGGTCTTGCAGGAGCGCGGGGACGGTGCAGGGCCGGCGGTTGAATATGCGCATCCGTCTTACAGGGGGCGTATCGGCCTGATCGCGCCTTACGCGAAAGATTTTTGCTCTACCTGCAATCGCCTGCGCGTTTCTGCACGCGGTGGATTGCATTTGTGCCTGTTCGGCACGGGCGGCTACGATCTGCGGCCCTTGCTGCAGGATGACGAGCAGATCGACGACGTAAAAAATAAAATTCTGGATCTGATGAAATTCAAACGCTCGACTCATTTCCTGCATGACGGGGATGCGGGTATACGCCAGAATCTTGCATCGATTGGAGGTTAGAATGACAAAGACACAGCATAATAATATTACGGATCTTCCGGTGAAGGACGAATCCCGGTTTCGCATGATCGATGTCGGGCGGAAACGCGTTACCCGCCGCCGTGCGGTGGCCGAGGGTGTTATCACGGTCGGCAATGTTGCCTATGAAAAAATTATTGCGAAAACCCTGCCCAAAGGCGACGTGCTGGCACTGGCCGAGGTCGCGGGCATTATGGGGGCCAAGAAAACGCCC
>Ga0075163_10010672_pt1 | contig 12004 bp, 4 predicted proteins | sample JI1023141ADNA_FD_71478 | JGI IMG/M metagenome (GOLD analysis project Ga0075163, IMG submission 71478) | Wastewater effluent complex algal communities from Wisconsin, to seasonally profile nutrient transformation and Carbon sequestration -... | ecosystem: Engineered > WWTP > Effluent > Algae...
TCAGAGCAAAAAGTCTTCGTTGATTGCAGCTGTATGCCAAATGATCTATCCATTCATTCAAGGGATTTTGTAGAGGAAAACGATTTAATACCTGACCATCGGAGATTCGGATTGTAGTTATCGACTTTGATTGTAAATAATACTCGCCAAGGAATGGATCAATTGAAGCTTTGCAACCAACTTCAATGCTGTCGATTTTTGGGCTTATTGGATTTATATCGGTCAATATACCTGTCGTAGGATCAAATTTACAGAAACTTTGTACAAAAGTACCAAGGTTGGATTTTATACCATAAATACAACTGTCTTTTGCATTGAAAACTGTGTGTAACAGAAAATTCGGATGGATATTTGAAAAATCAAATGTTGTGTCAAGTGTACCTGTTAAAGCATCAAGTACTTTCATTCTTTGTCCGGTACAGTAATAATATTTATTTCTATAATAGTCAAAACTCGCGCTGAAACTAAAGCTATAATAGTAATCAGGTAGCAAGTTCAATATAGTAAGACTATCATTGTTACAATCAATTTTTACGAACTCAAATTTTCGTGAATAGTTTCTTATTCCATATAAAATACCTGTGCCTTGCAATAAATTGCTACGAGGGTTTATTACAGAAGTATTTATTGTACTTTGATCTGATGAATTAAAGCCACGTAAATCTAATTCTGAAGTAGGCTGTTCTATTAAATCCTTAAATGAATGCTCTAGTGGTTTTAAAGATGAACTTGGCTTTATCATTTGAGATACAATACCTGTATCACATAAAGGCAAAAATTTATTTAATAGAATTCGATTGTTATCTGATGAATTAAATATGCTCATTGGTAACGTATCACAAGCACTGCCAATTTCAGGTCCTAAAAAGTAATTTGGAAAATTTGGCAACGTGAAAGCATTTATGGTAGGTAATTGAAAACCATGTTGCAAAATATTGCATTTTAAACCTAGCGAATCGGGGTCATTAATTACAGTTAAACTAGATGTAGAATTACCTGTATTCACATAAATTTTACCATCATTAGCAAGTTGGCTTAAATAAAATGTAGTATAAAAAGGTGGTGTCATATCCGCAAAACCGTCAAAGTTAGCGATGATAGTTTTTGTTGAATCAATATTGACAGAGTTTAAATTATATTGATAAATGTATAGCATAGAAGAAACATACATTACCTGTGAGTTAGTTGAAAATGCCACACCTCTTCCTACAGCTGAATCATTAATTGCAAGTATTATTTCATTGCTAAACATTCCGGTACATCTATCAAAGTCTAATATGTTCATCGAATCTCTCGCCATTACATATGCAAATTTTCTACCGTCAGGCGAAAAGCAGCTCTGCCATATCCAATCATTAGGCGCAATAGAATAGCCAATATCTTGAGTAAAAGGCCCCTGTAATCCTGTATTTGTCAATAGATATTTGTAAATTCTTTTGCCTTTACTTTTATGAAAGACAATCCACCAGTCTCTTCCATTAGCATGCTTACATGCAGTAATTGCACCTATAGTTAATGTGTCAGAAAGCAGAATAATATTTTTTTGTGTCACGCCTCCAAGACCTCCATCTAATCGCATATCAATAGTTGAGAAATATATTTCGCTAACTCTATAATCATTGATGGAGTTATCATAAAACAATGTCTCATGGAATAAATAATAATTTAGTGAATCAGCGGGATCGGGTAGTATTAGATTACCTTGTTTAACTCTTGATCCATCAATCGAAGCTGAAGTTGTGTATGAAGATGGATTTAAATTATCTCCGTTTAACATTGTATCGTTATTTGCATTTGCTATATAAATGCCATTACAATAAAAAAGTAAATTTCCGTTCTTGTCACTAATATTAGAATTGCAATCTAAAAAATTCATATTTCTGAAAACGTAATTTGTGTCTGGAAATCCGGAATAAAAATTTGTATTACTTCCTCCACAATATTGATAGCCGCTCGCATAACCACTCATCCATAAATTATTAATGCCCTGGGAAAATAAATTCCAGGGCATTAATATTATTAGAATAAGGATTACTTTTTTAATGTTCAATACTGAGCTTTCCATTTGAAATAACTTGATTATTCTGCACTATGTTGTAAATATACAAACCAGGAGCTAATGTTGCAACAATTATTTTTTTTGATCTTTCTTTGGTATTTAGTTCTTCAATTCTGACTAACCTTAAAGAATTATCGTAAATCATTAGTTGAGTTTTCGAATCTGAATTCAAAGAATATGCTAACGTAAATTCAAGATTTGTAGGATTCGGATAGACAAATGACTCAAATAAATTATGACTTTCTATATTTCGTTTACGCATTAAACCAATTGCATGACATAAAGAATAGTCATCATAAGTTTCCTCTGCGTTAACAAGTCTATATAAATTTCTTGCCAAATAAACTGAAGGGCCACCTAAAAATGGACATTGATGTGCTATCGAAAGCAGTTGACTTTGATCTAAAGAATCAATTACAAGAGTATCTTTCGCTACCGTTTTATGAACGAGTTCATTTACGAATTTTTCATTAATCTCATAATCTTCAGTCGCAGTAATGTATGAATTTAATGTTCGAATATCATCAGCTTTCTGATCCTTTTGAATTTTTAAATCATCCATTATTTGCTTATTGGCTAAAGATATTCCATTTATTATTTGTTTCAATGAACTAATAGTAGATACATATTGACTATAACTAATTGTACCATCACCAAATGCTTTTTCACAATTTTCAATGGACACAACAGTTTGTTTTAATAAACTATCATTGTCAGAAAGAATAGTGGAATCGTTTGGACTTATTTCTTCAATATCACCTGCTTCTACTTTAATATCTGCAAACTTATCAAATATGGAGTTCGCATTGTTATCATAAAAAAGTTGCAAATCTGCATCCAATAAATATTCAGGATTTTCTTTGATCTTTTTATACAATTCATTTCTTGCGATCCACTTAGATTCAATTGGAAACTCAACTGGAGTAAATTGATCCGTCGCGACTGCTTTTGCAAAATCTTTCGGATCTCCTCCTCCTCCTCCTGGTTCTTGACCACAAATTGTTGCCCTTGGACAATCAAAAGCATTGCCAGTAAAATCAGTGACAAACCAACCTGAAGGTGGGATTGGAATAGATGGATTAAAGATTATGGGGTCTAATGGATTAACTTTAAAAATTGACAATAGGAACATTACAGGGTTTACGGCTTCATTTGAACTAGCAAAAGTCCCGGGATCCCACTTATTCCCTCTGTGAGTTTGCAAACCAATTACTCCATCATTGTTGAAGCTTAATCCTATCCAATTTTCTCTCATTGTATTACCAATAAAATTTTCTTCTGAATTACAAACTCCATCGATTTGAACTCCATAGTTGACATCAGAAACATAATTGCAAGATATTTCATTCTTCTGACTTATTCCAAAGTAATATCCATATTGACGTTCATCAGTATTTCCTGTAATACCAATTACATCATTACATGAAATTTTATTCTTGTCAGATTTTGTTGTATAAACGCCTGCAATAGCTGACGTGCTTGTCATATCAACATTATTGTCAAAAACCAAATGACTTCCTACACCTTGCAATTGAATTCCATATTGACCATTATTAATTTCAATATTATTCGCCCACATTCTCACATTTCTTCCTAAGTAATCATATGAACCAATACCAACTCCATAATTATTTTCTCCTGTTGTATTGTTTACAACAATATCATTGATATAAATTGTTAAGTACTTAATATCTTCGTGATATTGAGAAATGATTCCATCATAAATACAATTAATTCTATTGTTGACTACCGTTGAACCGGATTCTTTAGGAAGTTTCCATAAGATAACGCCATGATAAACATTATCCATAAAATTCTCTTCAATTAAAGAAGGTACCCCTTGAGAAAAAACTCCTTGCCAACAATCTTTAAAAGAAGCCGAAGTGGAGTTTTTACCATTTCCAATCTTATGTAAATACCCTGTTCTTCCATTATTTACTGCATAAATTCCAGTACCATTACCTACAGAAAATGGATAGATTGGATCAGTGTAAATTTGGGAGAAATCAGAATAATAATCTGTTAAAATACATCTTCGTGAAAAAATACCAATATTCAAATTTGAAAAATCATTTCCATTACTTCCCGGTAATCCAACTGATCCATTCCAATCACTAAGATATATACCTGCATAAGTTTTCGTCCCTACAGTAATATTATTAGATGGTTTAAGATTCCCGGGACAAATAAATTGAGATGCTTCAATACTCATTTGAATAGTGTTGAAATTATAAAGTGGATCCGGCTCTACTTTAATTCCTATAAAGTTTTCTTGAAATTTACCTAGATTAACTCCCAGGACAGAAACCGCTGAAGTGGTATTCCTCATTAGTACACCAATCTCTGCATCTGCTATTGTTGAATTATTAATAATTAAATGTCCGCCGGGCTGAACATCAATTCCTTTCCACATATTACCACAAGCAGAAATAGATGAGTTATTTATTGTCATCGTAACTCCAGAAGGAATAGTTATAGAATAATTACTGCCAACTTCAAGAGTACATGTAGTTAATACGATATTCTGATTTAGTAGTATACTTGTATTCAAATTAGCATATAATATACCTGACACTGTTGGCAAATTCGGTTGATTAAAATCTGTTTGATTTATTGTTGTAGTGTAATTTCCGCAACACGATAAATCAATTGTAATATTGATTGATGATGAAGTTGAATTACAGGGACCCGCAGGATCTATACTAGTCAGAGTTAAAACAAAACTACCCAATGCAATATCAGACGCACTTGGTGTATAAAAAGTAATGGGTGAAGTTGCCAGATTAAAATTACCGGTTCCAGAAGTCGTCCATGTTCCGTTATTGGTGCCACCTGAAATGGATCCATTCAAGTTAACGTCACTTCCAGCGCAAACTTGTTGGTTTACTCCTGCGCTTGTAATCACTTTTTGATAAAGGGTTACTGAAAACGGTGTTGAAGTCGCGGTACATCCGAAAGAATTTGTAACTTGAACTGAGTAACTTCCACTAACTAACGGGATATAGGTGTTAGATCCTGCACCCGGTATAAGGACGTTAGATTGATACCACTTATAGTTAGATATTGTGCCAGTTACTGAAGTGCCTAGAGAACCCCCTTCACATATCGATGATGATCCTGTAATTGAAACAGTAGGAACAGGATTCATAGTTACAGAAGTTGTCGCCGTGCTTGAACACGTATTAGCATCTGTTGCAGTTACTGTGTAATATGTATTTGCAATTGGAGAGACAGACAAATTATTTCCAATAAGACTACCTGGCTGCCATACATAACTAGTCCCTCCAGTAGCTGATAATACTGATGATGTCCCAGGACAAATTGATGTTGGCGTTGAAGAGGCTGTAACTGTAGGCAAGGAATATACTGTAACACTTGGGCGTGGTATAGAAGCAGAAAAAGTGCATGTTCCATTAGTTGCTACTACATTGTAATAAGTAGTTCCAGCCGTTGTTGGTGGAGAAAGATCTATATAAGTTTCACCGTTTTGATCCACAAGTAGAGAACCATTTTTAAACCATTGATAAGAAACAGCTGGTTGAAAATTTGAAACAGTAAAAGTCACTTGAGAAGGAACATTAGAAACACAGTATGCAGTGTTCAATGGGGTTACTGTTGGCACGAGTATGGGAATATGACCAACATGGTAACTTATTAATGATTTACAACCACCGTTGGTTTGTGTAATTTCTACAGAATAATTTCCGGATTCCGTTACTACTAAAGTAGGATTAGTGCTGCCATCACACCACTCAAAAGAGCATGCGCTTTGATTACCACTGTTTACTGCAAGTGTAACTTCAGTTCCCGGAGTTCCTGTACAAGTTTGGGCTACACCATATAATGGATTAGGGTTAACTGTTAAAACTTTTGATTGTGTATAATTGCATCCGGTGGTTCCTGTAATTGAACAAGTTACTGTATATGTTGAAGCAGTAGTACCACCAATAATAGGAGGATCAAAAATACAAATATTTCCTGTACTCGTAATAGTAGCTCCCGAACCTGAAACAGACCAATTATATGTTGGAGGAGGTGATGATGGAACACTTAATGCTTGTAGAATAATACTTTCACGCGAACTGGGAAAATATCCTATTGGTGGTAATTTTGCACATACAGAATTACTCGAAGCTAGTAAATCAATAGTTGGCGATCCAGCACCAACTTGAATAGGCAAAGAAAATTCATGCTGACAGTTTGGGTCTGTGTCATACCTTAGAGTGAGATATGCGGTATATTCACCGTCAGCCAATATTAACGAAGCAGGTAAAACAATGGATGATATGGGTGGGGTGTAATTGGACCAACTATTACTTGGTGATGAATATGCGATTGAAAGATCCGAATTTTTTACTATCACAAAATCCCAGTTATAGCCAGTTTCTAAAGGTCCTTGATATGTGAATGACAATGGAACTCCTGAACAAACTGGGCTATTCGAAAGAAATGGATTTTGAAATTTGTCCTGAGCAATCATACTTGGCGAACTAAACCATTGTGCAGCACCTGGAACAATATCATTTTTTAATTGTGCGTCATGAATCTGTGATATACTATTATCGTTATACCAATTGTCATAGAAATCTTTTTCTACTTTCCATATATTATTTGAGGGCCCTTGACTAAACCAATCCCCTAAAAAAAGTCCGCCACCTCCAATACCTATCCAATCGTAGAAAAAAGATTGTGATTCAAAAAGTGGAATTAAATTTGAATTATATGAAAGTGGTTCAGGAGGAATAAGTGCTGAACAGAAATCGCGAAATCTATTTCCATAATAACCTAAAGTATGAAAATCGCCGTTTACACATGAACTATAATTATTTGCATTATATATATTCTGATCGTAGCCTGTACTATAATAAGTAGTGAGAAGTCTATCTACTCTTTTCAAATTTGGTTCATATGCACCATCTATCCAGTCGGCAATTAGTTGGTGATTTTGAAAAAACGGACATGGGATAGTCCAATCATCTGAAGTTACATTATCTAATAAACCAAGATATGTTTCAACTGCTAACGAATATGGGACGTTCTTCTTTATAAAAGCCATTGATTCTACTAACGGTTGAAAGAGATTGGGATATTTTTGAATAGGGTCTCGGTTTCCTGATTCATCTTTACCATTATTCCAGAATTCATATTCTGTAGTTATCACATCAAAATGTTGAGCTGGATTACATGGTGGTCCTGACCCTGCACCAAACCTAGCTGCATTAGAAGTATTAAAATTAGCTACACGTAAAAAAAATTTACACAGTTCGGAAAAAACAAACATTGAGTCACTAGAACTATAAGTATTCTGCGCAGCTAAAAGTGGGTGTCCTGGCCCCATGTCCGTGAGTTCTTGTGAATTGAATGCAACAGCAGCTGTAGGGAAATTATCAGCTATACTTTGAAAAAATCCCGAAGATGCTCCCGCTACCCCAATGTATTTAATGCAATAGTCATTTTTTGCTCTTTCCATAAAACTGCACAAGTGTTCACCAACTGTTTTCAAGTTATAAGTTGTAGACAGGTTATTCATAACAGGATACATATCATATAAAAGCAAATATGTTATATGGTTTTTCTTTGCATATTCCAACAGTTCTGTTTCTTTAGCAGTATAACCCAGAGTTGTAAAATGTTCATCTACATTTCCCGAAGAACCGTATAGTTTAAAGAATCGATCGACATACATTCCTCTAGCATGAAAATTAAGAGGTGGTGGAGGAGTTTGCGCATTTAGTATTAAACATTGGATCAAAAAAATAAGTACTCCGATTGAGGTTTTTTTCATATAAGTTTAGTTTAGTAATTATTTATTTATTAAAATTAATTTGACTTAATTATTGAAATCAATATTTCTCCAATGAGTTTATTAAAACTCAACTTAGCGATGACGAATCTTTCAGAGTATATACACTCTAAATTATTTTAATTTAGACACACAATTAATTATGGTTTTCGACCGCTAACAACACTATTCTCACTGATTATTTAACGAGAAAAACCTTCTTATTTTTAATAAGATTCTACACAATAATTTAATTCACTAAAACAATAACTAAATTCGTACTATAGGAGTGGGTCCTGAAAATGATTCTCAAATATAAAGATATTTTTGACAAATGGTTATTTTGACAAATATTTTTCTGAAATATTCCAAAAAAGAAATGGACACCTTGACAAATTAAAAATTATTATAGTCTAAAACTCGCCTTTGCTTTTGATTTAAAATTGGCAAGACCAACAGTTCGAAATAAAACGATTATAAATGGAAATTTCGCAATTTCCGTAATTAAGTTTTTTTAGTGCGTTTAGTCAAGTATTGAATTGATTTATCAAGAAGCCGCCTCCGATAACTTGCAAATAAATCAAGAAACCCGTCAAGTAAAAAAAGTAAATCCCGAAAATTTGAATTTTTAAATGCTTTTCTGCAAATATAAAATATTTGATTTTTTTCTAGCCAAAACACATTAATTCGGATTAATGCGGATTGATTTCAAATTAGAACTTTACCTAAAGAAAATAATATCGCAAAAAAACAAATGCTGAAAAAAAGAAAAACAAAAAAACAAAAAAAGCAAATTCCGAAAATTTAGAATTTTCCGTAAAACTATATTGGAAGGCTTCAAAATCATGTTGCGAGAAGCGTAGCTATTAAATCTGGACACTTGGAAAGGGAAACAAGAATTAATCGTGTATTTTGAGATTCGAAAAAATAAAGAGGGTGATAAAAAATAGAGGAGCAAAACCTTCCTCGACCAAAAGTTCTAAAAAGTAATTAGTAAATATGCTTAACTCTGTATCAGTCTTTTTCGATTTTTTCCGAAAGTTGGTGATATAAATATAAACTAATCATGGCTGCCGAAATGGTAACTAGACATATAATTATAAAATGCGAATTGTCCGACACATTTTTTTCTGAGAAACCGGACTCAAGGGGATTGTATGATTTCATTTTCGTATTCTTAATAATAATTTCTTTTCAATATGAATTTTATTTTTTTCGATCTCGTTGGTCCATGCATAAAGGCAACAAGCAAAGTACTGTATTCCTTTTTGGGATACTATTATTTCGGAGAACCTCTCAGGACGGAAATCTGTGCTTTTTAGATCATCTAGGCAAATCCCATTTCTTTTTTTTGAAACTTCATACAGATCTTCAAGAATTGAGTCATTTAACATTAGAGGTTTAAGTACAAGGTTAGCCCTTCTATTCCTCGATCGAGCAATCCGGTTATTGTGGACTTCTTTACATTTTGGATGATAAAGTTGGTTTAGTCTCCCATAAAACTCATCTCCACACTCCAAACAATAGTGTTTGAACCCTTTTCCCAATAAATAATCCAAATTCTCATTTTTCATGGTTTCAAATGTATTAATAAAAATCAACATATATGTTGATTTTTATTAATACATTTGAAACCATGGAATTAGATAAGATTACTCATTATAAAACGACATATTTCGATAAACGTCCCTTTTTACTTGAGGATACTGGCGTTACCCATAGAGAACTTTCTCATTGGGGAGGCAAGGACCTTTTATTAACTCCTCCAGATCCGAATAAATGGAAACGATTTAACCTGGTGGAACTTGCATGGATTCGATTTATCGCTCAACTAAGAAAATTAAATGTTGGCCTCAGTACCATCAAATTAATTAAGAAAGAACTACTTACAGACGCTACACTGCACACAAAAAATGAAATTTTTTTGGAAGCGATAGCGAGCATAAATAAACTAGACCCAAACTATGTTATAACTGAAGACAACAAAAAAGAACTGCGTCAAGACATCGAAATTTACACAATGTCATATTTTGAAAGCTCTCTTTATGAAATGTTAGTCCTTGAAACACCTATCTCAGTAGCAATTTCTATTAAGGCAGGAACAAAAGAAAAAGAAATAGAATCTATCAATGACAAGGTGTTTATGGATCTTATTCACTGGCAAAGGATAATCGATCAAAACGCTATTGATAGATTTGTCGATACACTCAAATCGACTTGCGTCTGCATATCATTAAATGAAATACTAGCAGATGTCTTTAAAAACACATCTGCTCTTAAACTGTCAAAATTGTTTAGTCTTTCGCCCGAAGAACTAAAATTAATTTCAGAAGTCAGAAAATCAAAGTACAAATCTGTAGAAATTACTTTTAATAATGAAAATAAATCCAACCTTATTATTACAACAGAAAAGATTGAAATAACAAGCCTTGCAAAATTATTAGACATCCTTTCAATAAAAGACTATAAAGACATTAAAATGATTAGCGAAGCAGGAAAGGTTGTTTACTTTGAAATAAAGAAAAAAATTAAATTATAACGGTATTAGAGACCCTAGGCCAACTTTAAATTCTGAAGACTTTATCTGATACGCAGGGAAGTCATCGTGGTTTAAATTGAACATGCTAACATTTGATAAAGCAAAAAAAATATTAAATAAAGAAAAAGAAGACTACACTGATAACGAGGTTGAAATAATCCTTAAGATTCTGCAAAGATTTGCAGAACTTGAAATAGAACATCTAAAACAAAAAGAATCCGATGATTGATGTGATAATTTATTCGAGAGTTTCCACTGATGAACAAGCCGATAAAGGTTATAGTTTAAGGTCTCAGGAAGAAAAGATGCAAGTTTATTGTAAGTTCTTAAATTACAATATAGTCAAACATTTCCAGGAAGACTTTTCTGCAAAAACATTTGAACGCCCACAGTTCATTCAACTTCTACAATATCTAAAGACAAACAAAAATATTAGAAAACTTATCCTATTAAAATGGGATAGATTTTCCAGGAATGTATCAGATGCATTAAATATGTTGAAAACTTTACGATTGATGAATGTTGAAGTGATCGCTATTGAACAACCGATAGATATTAATATTCCGGAACAAAAAATGATGTTATCCATTTATCTTACAGCTCCTGAAATCGAAAATGACCGTCGCTCCTTAAACACAATGTCAGGAATGCGCCGAGCTCAACGTGAAGGTCGTTGGGTAGCTTCAGCACCAAGTGGATATAGTTTAAAAAAAGATGAACGTAACAAGACCATTCTTGTAAAAAATGAAAAAGCCAATCTAGTTGTTATGGCTTATGAATTATATGCCAGTGGAAATTATCATTTGGAAGAAGTTCGCAGAATCATGAATAGGAAGGGGTTAAACATAGGCCGTAGTCAATTCTGGAACTTTTTAAGAAATCCCATTTACATTGGAAAGATTGTCATTAAAGCGTATGGTAACGAGGAAGAAGAAATTGTTGATGGAATACATGAAGCAATTGTTTCTAAGGAACTCTTTCATAAAGTACAAGATGTTGCAGACGGCAAAGCCAGAGCAAAGCTAAGAATGAAAAAAGTCAATTCAGCTTTTCCTCTCAGGGGGCATTTGATTTGCCCCATATGTAATAAAACTTTGACGGCAAGTCAAAGTAAAGGAAACGGAGGCCAGTATTCTTATTACCATTGTCAATCAGGATGCAAAGAAAGGCAGACTACCTCAGAGATACATGAAACTTTCTTGAAGATGCTAAAAGCACTAACATTAAAACCTAAAGTAGCAGAGTTGTATCATGTAGTTTTACTGAAGTCAATACAAACACAACGATCTAATCATAAGTTAGACAAGAATGTTGCTAACGAAAAGATTTCCACAATCAATAAAAAAATAGAACGAGTGGATGAGAAATATATTGATGACGGTCTTGATAAAGAGACTTACAAGCGATTATTGAGTAAATACAAAAAAGAAATTTCTGATCTTCAATCTCAGATTCTCGGAGACACAATTCCAACTACAAATAAAAATGAAATAGAAAATGGACTTGGGCTATTGACTAATTTAGGAAAGTTCTACGACGAAGCATCAATTGAAATAAAACAAAAACTAATTAGTTCGATATTCCCAGAAAAATTAATTTATCAGAAAAAAACTTATCGAACCAC
>Ga0075163_10010673_pt1 | contig 12003 bp, 9 predicted proteins | sample JI1023141ADNA_FD_71478 | JGI IMG/M metagenome (GOLD analysis project Ga0075163, IMG submission 71478) | Wastewater effluent complex algal communities from Wisconsin, to seasonally profile nutrient transformation and Carbon sequestration -... | ecosystem: Engineered > WWTP > Effluent > Algae...
TATTACATGTGGGACGGCGGCGCCGCCGTCGGTCCGCGCCACTGCGTGCCGATGCTCCCGTTCCTCGCGCTCGGCCTGGCCCCCGCGCTGCGCGTCGCCCCGGCCGCGGTCGCGGTGCTCGGCGCCGTCTCGGCCGCGCAGATGCTCGCCGCGGCCGCCGGCGCGCCCGAGGCCCCGCAGTTCGGCGACCCGCTGTGGGGCCACGCCTGGCCGCACCTGTTCAACAGCCAGCCCGGCTACGGCGGCGCGACCAACCTCGGCCTGCTGCTCGGCCTCCCGGGGGCGCTCAGCGTCCTGCCGCTGCTGGTCCTGTGGTGGTGGACCTGGCAGCTGCTGCGCCCGCAGCTGCGCCCGAAGTGACCGCGCTTGCCCGTAGATCGCCGCCGACTATGCTCGCCGGCCCGCATGCCCAAGCTGTCCCACGAGGCGCTGGTCCACCTGGTCCGCGCCGCCCCGGAGGCCATCCTTCAGCTGCTCGAGCGGGCGCTGGGCCTCGAGCTGCCCCCGCTGGCCCGGCCGCGCATCACCGCCGCGGAGCTGGTCGACCTCAACCTCGCGGAGTACCGCGCCGACGCCGTGCTCGCGCTCGGCGAGCCGCCGGTCGAGGCCTTCGTGCTCGAGGCGCAGAGCGAGACCGACGCCCGCAAGCGCCGGACCTGGCCGCTGTACGTGACCGGCCTGCGCGCGCGCCTCGGCTGCCCGGTGACGCTGGTGATCCTCGCCCTCGACCCCGACGTGGCGGCGTGGTGCCGCGAGCCGATCGACCTCGGCCGCCAGCGTGGCTTCATCCTCCCGCTGGTCCTCGGCCCCGAGCAGATCCCACGCATCACCGACCTCGACGAGGCCCGCCGCGCCCCCGAGCTCGCCGTGCTCTCGGTCGCCGCCCACGGCCGCGAGCCGGGCGCCGAGCACATCGCCCTCGCCGCGCTGGCCGCCGCGCGCGACCTCGACGGCGACCCCAACCTGCTCTATCCTGACTTCGTCTTCGCCATGCTCGGCGAGGTCGCACGCGCCGCCCTGGAGCTGCTCATGAACAGGCCGATCCGTTACCAGAGCGACTTTGCCCGCAAGTACTACGCCGAGGGCGAGGCCGCCGGCGAGGCCCGCGGTGAGGCGGCCGGTCAAGCCCGGCTGCTGCTCAAGCTGCTGCACTTCAAGGGCCTGACCGTGCCCGCCGAGCTCCAGGCCCGGGTCGAGGCCTGCCAGGACCTCGCGCAGCTCGAGCAGTGGGCCGAGCGGGTCCTCGCCGCCACCTCGCTGGCAGATGTCTTCGACCCGCCGCGCTGAGCCCGCGAGCAGTGGCGAGCGATGCCTCGCTGGCAGATACCCTCGACCCGTCGCCCCGCTCCTCGCCGCAGCGCCACCGGTCGACGGTCTGAGCCGCTCAGGCGACCAGCGACCAGGCCGCGCGCACGACCGCGGTCGTCAGCACCAGCGCGACCGTCGCCCGCACCGCGATCGCCGGCCACAGCGGCGCGACCCTGGCGCTGCGCGTCTGCCATGCCTGCCACGAGCCGCTGGCGGGGCGCAGGTCCGACGCGGTCGAGTCGCCCGCACCGTGACCGCACCCGCTGCCCGCCGCGTGCGCCGTCGCGGTCCGGGACAGCGCCGCCGAGTCCTCCGCCGGCCCGCCCCAGCTCAGCGGGTCGCGGGGCAGCGGCGAGGCGCGCAGCGAGCTGTGCTCGGCCGCCTCGAGCTCGGCGAGCAGCGCGCGCGCGGTCGGGTGGCGCTGGTCCGGGTCCTGCGCGAGCGCCCGCAGCACCACCGTCTCGAACGCCGCCGAGATCTCGAGCGTCGGGATGGCGCGCCGCATCGGGAACGGCGTCAGCGGGGCGGCGCCGCTGCCCTCCGCGGTGCTCCCGGCGCTGCCGGACGCGCTCGGGCCGCTGTCGCTGGCGACGCTGTACAGCTTGGCCGCCGGGTACGGCATCTTGTTGGTCAGCAGGCGGTACATCAGCACGCCGAGCGCGTAGATGTCGACGCGGTGGTCGTAGCTGCCGCCGCTGAGCAGCTCCGCCGCCATGTAGCCGGGCGTGCCGAGGCGCGGGCCGGACTTGCGGCGGCTGCCGGAGTCGGCGGGGTCCGGGGCCGGGCCCGGGTCCGGCGTACACTTGCCGGTCTCGCGGCACGCGAAGCTGGCGACCCCGAAGTCGAGCACTTTGATAAAGTCGGCCGTGTCGCCGCGCAGCATGCGAAAGCAGTTCGCCGGCTTGATGTCACAGTGGACGACGCCCTGGTCGTGCGCGGCGATCAGCGCGCGACAGATCTGCTTGGCGATCGCCAGGACCCGGGTCCAGCGCAGCGGGCCGTCGTGCTCGAGCGTCGCCGCCAGGTCCTCGCCCTCGAGGTACTCCATCGCCAGGTACGCGACCGGCTCGCCGTCGGCGAGGGTCTCGCGCCCGAAGTCCGTCACGTCGATGATGTGCTCGTCGCGCAGCCGCGACGCCGCGCGCGCCTCCTGCTGGAAGCGCCGCGCCGTCGCGTCGCAGTCGGCCCGCGCCAGCACCTTGATCGCCACGCGCTTCTCGATCAGGGCGTGCTCGGCCTCGTAGATGGTCGCCATGCCGCCGTGCCCGAGCGGTCGCAGCAGGCGATATCGCCCGCCGAGCACCTGACCCGAGAGGTCGCCGCGGCCCGCCCCGCCCGACCTGCCCGCGGGGCGAACCGCGGGGGCGTCGACGTCGCGAGGGTGGGCCGGGGAGACCTGCATGACGTGGATGCGGCGGGGGGGCGCCGTACCTTCAAGATAACTTCAATGCGCCGCGCCGATCAATGCTCAAGTCGCGTTGCCTGCCGCGCCGCGGCTGAATTTCATGTAGTCGCAATTACCATAAGATCGCAGGTGAACGCCGACCGGGGCACGCGCCGACCGGCGAGTTATCCACAGCTTTCCCGCATGCGATCCAGGCCCGGGCATACCCATCCACAGCTGGGGATCCACAGACCGCGGCGCCGCTGGATCCAGGACGCACCACCGCGACCCGGCCGCGGTAGATCCGACGCGGACGGCTGTCCGGACCGCAGCGGCGGACCCGTCCGATCCTCGAGCCCGCGACCTCGCCACTCGTGCCAGCGGCCCTAGCCGCGGGGCAGCATCTTCGTCGACTTGCGGCCGATGACGAAGCTCGCGCCGAACGTGAACTCGCCGCTGTGGGCCCAGTCGTAGCCGCCGGTCATGCCCCGCGAGTACGCCGGGCTGATGACATCGCGGCCGTCGATGCGCAACACGACCTTGGGCGTCACGTAGTACTTGAGGCCGCCGCCGACGTGCAGCGAGCCGTCGACGTTGTTGCCGAGCGCCTTCTCCGACGAGCTGACGCCGAGCACGCCGCCGCCGGCGAGCACGAACAGCGCCAGCTGCGTCGGCATCTGCAGCACGAGGCTCGCGCGCACGGCGAACAGCGTCAGCCGGCGGCCCTTCTTGTCGCTGTTCTCGAGCGCGATGCGGGTCGGCGACGCGCCGCCCTCGACCTCGACGCCGACGAAGCGCAGCGGCAGGTACGCGAAGCGCACGCCGAAGTCGAAGCCGGTCTTGACCTGCTTCGGCGCGTCCGTGACGCCCTCCGCGTACAGCCCGTGGTCCGCCGACGGGAACAGCGCCCCGAGGTAGCCGCCGACCTCGATGATGTGCTTCTCCTTGCGCCACGCCGGCTTCGGCTTCGCATCGTCCGCGCGGGCGACTCCAGAGGCGACCACTCCGGAAGCCACCATGGCGGAGGCGCCGACGACGGTCGGGCAGACGAACGCGAGGGCGAGGATGGGGGGCAACGAGCGTCGCGACATGCGGTCTCCGGACGAGGCCGCCAAGGAGTACCGCGAACCCGGCGAAAAGACGAGCCCCGCGCGGCCTACTCGCGAGCGAAGCGCACGACCACGTCGTGGGCCGCCGGCCCGGGCCTCGTCGTCCGCTCGCAAAAGTCGACCCACCCGTCGCGATGAAACACCACCGCCGTCGCGCTGCACGTCCCGTACACCGGGCCGACGACGAACAGCGGCGCGAGCATCCGCTCGACCGCGAGGCCGACGCCCGTGTCCGGCAGCTCATCGTCCGCCGGCGCGCTGCGGTCCATCAGCAACCCGAGCAGGGCCCCGGTCGTCGCCGCGCCCGCCGCCGCCAGCGCGCCGAGGCTCGCCCGCCCGCGCCGCACCTTCGGCCACGGCGTGTCGAGCCCCGCGTTCGCCAGCCCGTGGACCCCCGGCGCCAGCGGCCCCGACTCACCTGACCGATTGGACAGGTAGTGCAGCGCGTCCGCGTCGCCGACCACCAGGTTGAAGCCCGCGTACGCGCCGGCCTCGACGCCCGCGAGGTACGCCGCCGGCCCGTCCGCGCCGCGCAGGAAGTCCGCGACCAGCCGCCCGCGCGACGGAGCCCCCGGCGGCGGCGAGACCCCCGGCTCGCGGACGTTCGTCAGCGCCGCGAAGCGACCGCCACGCGTCACGCCGAGCCACGTACCGCCGGCCTCGAGGTCGCGCCCCGCGAGCAACCCCGGCGCGTCGGACCACCACGTCGCCGGCGCGGTCGGCCGCGCGTACAGCTCGTCGCGGTTGGCCGCGACGAGCAACGGCCGCGAAGGATCGACCCGCCACGCCAGCAGCAGCGTGCACATCAGCCCTCGCGCGCGAGCGCCTCGACCGCGCGGCGCGTGTACACGCGGATCATCTCGCGCCGGTACGCGGCCTCGTAGGGCACGTTCTCCAGCGGCTTGCACTGGGCGTACGCCGCCTCGCTGACGATCCGCGCGACCGCCGGGTCGGAGAGCTTCTTGCCGACCGCGTCCTCGAGCCGCGTCACCGTGCGAGGCTTCGAACCCAGCACCCCCGCGACGACCTTGACCGCCGTGACCTCCGCGTGCGCGCCCTCGGCCGCGAGGTCGAAGCGCAGCGCCACGCTCAGCAGCGGGAAGTCGACGCTGCGCCGCACCGCCCACTTGACGTATCTCGCCCGCCGCGGCCCGCGCGGCAGCGGCACGCGCAGCTCGAGCGTCAGCTCGCCCGGGCGCGCCAGCGTGTGCGCGATGCCGTCGGCCGTGTAGTAGTCCTCGAGCGCGAGCTCGCGGCGGCCCTCGGGCCCGACCAGCACGATGCTCGCGTCGAGCGAGATCAGCACCGGCACGTTGTCGCTGCTCATCGCCGCCACGCAGTTGCGGCCCTTCGGGACCACGTGGCACACGTCGCCCTCCGACTTGAGGCAGCCGCCGCCGATCGCCCCGCGCCAGAACTCGGTCTGGTTGACGTAGCGACAGCGCGTGTCGAGGTTCACGTTGCCGCCGAGCGTGCCCATGTTGCGGATCAGCGGCGTGGCGATCACGCCGGCCGCGTGCGCGAGGCTCGGGAACAGCGCGCGCACCTCGGCGTGCTCCGAGATCTGCGCCAGCGTCACGCCGGCGCCGATCCGCAGGACCCCGGCCGCGTCGTCGCGCACGACCCCGCGCAGCGCGGTGACCCGCGCCAGGCTGACCAGCGCCGGCGGCGTGTCGAGGAAGTGCTTGAGGTTGGGCAGCAGGTCGGTGCCGCCGGCGATCAGCCGCGCGCCCGGCCGCCGCTGCAGCGCATTCACCACGCCCTCGACGGTGTCGGGGCTCTCGACCTCGAATTGCGGGAGGCGCAGCATGTCAGGCGATCTTCCTCGCCGCATCGGCGGACGACTTGTGCGGCGCGAGCTCGCCGGCGGCCTCGCGGCGCCGACGCTCCTGGATCGCCGCCAGCACCCGCGCGGGCGTGAACGGCAGGCGGTCGATGCGGACGCCGACCGCGTCGTAGATCGCGTTGGCGATCGCCGGGATGCTCGAGTGCAGCGGCCCCTCGCCGGCCTCCTTGGCGCCGTACGGGCCGTTGGCGTCGGGCGCCTCGACGATCATCGCCTCGATCTCCGGCGTGTCGAGGAAGGTCGGGATGCGATAGTCGAGCAGGCTCGGCCCGAGGTGCGCGCCGCGGTGCTTCGCGTCCACGCCGTGGACCTCCATCAGCGCCTCGCCGAAGCCCATGTAGGTCGAGCCCTCGATCTGGCCCTCGACGATCCGGCGGCTCAGCGCCTTGCCGCAGTCGTGCGCGACCCAGATCTTCCTGACGTCGACGATGCCGGTCTCCGCGTCGACCTCGACCTCGGCGAGGTGCGCGGTGAAGCTGTACGCCGGCGACGCGCCGATCGTGCCGCCGCGGTAGTCGCCGTGGCGGTCCTTCGGGGTGTTGTAGCTGCCGACCTCGCCGAGCAGCCCGTGGTCGGCCTCGGCCCACTGGAACGCCTGCGCGCTGTCGACGTGGCGGTCCGGGTCCTCGCGGTCGATCGCCATGCGCCCGGCCAGGACCACGCGATTTTTGGGCACATTCCAGCGCCGCGCCACGCTCTCGCACACCTTCGCGCGCAGCTTCTGGGCCGCCGCCAGGCACGCGTTGCCGACCATCAGCGTGATGCGCGAGCTGTACGCGCCGAGGTCGACCGGGCACAGGTCGGTGTCCGCCGAGAGCACGCGGATGTCGTCGAGCGGCAGGCCCAATTCCTCGCCGACGATCACCGCGAGCATCGTGTTGCTGCCCTGGCCGATGTCGTTGGCGCCGCTGAACACCCGCGCGCGCCCGCTGCGGTCGAGGCACACCTGCACGCCCGCCTGCGGCATCTCGTTGGGGTAGATCGGGTAGTTGGTGCCGGAGATGTAGGTCGAGCCCGCGACCCCGAGCCCGCGCCCGTACGGCAGCGCCGCCCGCCGGTCCCTCCAGCCCGACGCCGCCTCGACGCGGTCGAGGCACTCGCGAAAACCATTCGAGCCGACGCGAAACTCGTTGACCGTGCGCGTGTCGCTGCCGATGTCGTTGCGCCGGCGCAGCTCGATCGGGTCGATGCCGAGCGCGACCGCGGCCTTGTCGAGCTGGATCTCCATGGCGAAGCGCGGCTGCACCGAGCCGTGGCCGCGCTTGGGCCCGCACGCCGGCTTGTTGGTGTACGCGCGGGTGCTGTCGAACCGGTACGAGCCGAAGCTGTACGGCGCGCACAGCAGCTGGCCCGAGTAGTAGGTGGTCACCAGGCCGAAGCTCGAGTAGGCGCCGCCGTCGAGGATCGTCCTCGCGTCGACGGCCTTGATCTTGCCGTCGCGGTCGAAGCCGGTGCGATACTTCATCTTCATCGGGTGGCGGCCGCGGTGGGCGTAGAACACCTCCTCGCGGGTGTACAGCAGCTTGACCGGGCGCCCGGTCTTCATCGCCAATTTGGCGACGCAGAACTCGAGGTCGAAGGGCTCGCTCTTGCCGCCGAAGGCCCCGCCGAGCGGCGGCTGGATCACGCGGATGCGGTGCGGCGCGACCTCCAGCACCTTGGCGAGCTCGCGGTGCAGATAGTGTGACACCTGGGTCGCCGACCACACCGTCAAGATCCCGTTGGTCTCGACGTGGGCCAGCGCGCAGTGCGGCTCGATCGCCGCGTGCGTCGTGCCCTCGAAGAAGTACTCGCCCTCGACGACCAGCTCCGCCGCGGCCAGCTCCTTGTCGACCTCGCCGAACTCGAGGTCGACGTGCTTCGACAGGTTGCCCTTGCGCGAGTACGGGTTGATCGTGCCCTCCTTGTCGCGCACGGCGAGGGCCTCCTCCGGGTCGAAGAAGGCGCGCAGCACCTCGTACTCGACGCGGATCGCCTTGCACGCCGCGTTCGCGGTGTCCTCGTCGACCGCCGCGACGCAGGCGACGCCGTCGCCGACGTGGCACACCTTGTCGACCGCGAGGGCGTTCTCGTCCTGCGTCCACGGGATGATGCCGTAGGGAATTTTGAAGTCCTGGCCGGTGACGACCGCGAACACCCCGGGGATCGCCAGCGCCGGGGCGACGTCGATCGCCTTGATCCGGGCGTGCGCGTGCGGGCTGCGCAGGATCTTGGCGTGCAACATCCCCGGCAGCTTGAGGTCGTCGGTGTAGCGGGCCACGCCCCGCATCCGCTCCATCGCGTCCACCTTGCGGTGGACCTTGCCCAGTTGCCAGTCGCGCTCGCGGTCCTCACTCGGCATGGCGCACCTCCGAATCACCTGTCCCGGCGGACAGGTGCGCGTCCTGCCGGCCGACGTCCAGCACCGCGTCGATGATCTTCGTGTAGCCGGTGCAGCGGCACAGGTTGCCGGCCAGCGCCTCGCAGACCTGGGCGCGCGTCAGCTCGCGGCCGCGGTTGCGGCGCAGCAGCGCCTCCGCGCTCATCAGGATGCCCGGGGTACAAAACCCGCACTGCGCCGCGTTCCAGCGGTCGAAGGCGTCCTGCAGCGGGTGGCAGCCGCCGGACTGCAGCCCCAGGCCCTCGACGGTGGTCACGGCGCGGTCCTGCGCGTGGATCGCGAGGGTCAGGCACGCGAGCTGCGGGACGCCGTCGATCTGCACGGTGCACGCCCCGCAGTCGCCCTTGTCGCAGCCCTGCTTGGTGCCGATCAGGTCGAGCTTGTAGCGCAGCACCTCCAGCAGGGTGTGGTGCGCCGGCGCGGCGACCTGCACCGGCTCGCCGTTGACCGTCATCGCCAGGAGCAGGTGGGACATGCCGGGCCAAGCATTGCCCGAGGCCCTCCACGGGTGCAAGCGCCCCTGCCGCGCGAACCCGTGTGAAAGCTCAGAATTCTCGCCTGTGGCCGGGAATTCCCGGGAACGGGATCGCGGGCCGCGGCGTCGCGCACGGCCGCGGATGAGGTAGGCTCGCGGCATGAACGGGCCCGCCGCCGCGTCAGCTTCACGGCCGTCCGGACCCGAGTGCACGCCGCCGGGGCGCGATGCCTGACGCGCGCCCCGGGTCCGCGGCGACCGCTTCACGACGGACGTGGCTCGCACCTGTCCTTTCGGTCATGCTCGCGCTCGGCTGCGCCATCGAGCGCGGCAAACTTTGGGACCGGGCGGCCCCTGCGGCCGCCCCGCCCGCCGTCAGCCTGCTGCTGCTCGGCGAGGCCGGCTTCCCCGGGCGCACCGCCGCCGTCGTCGCCGCCGAGGTCGAGCGCACGCTCGCCGCGCGCCGCCGGGCCGGCGTGCCGGTCGTCCTGCTGTGGCTCGGTGACGCGCTCGGCGACGCGTGCCCGCCGGCCGACGCCTGGGCCCGCCCGGGCGTCGCGCGCCTCGCCGCCGTCGCCCGCGCACATCAAGCTGCGGGCGGCCCCAGCTACGCCGTGCTCGGCGCGCACGAGTGGCGCTGCGGCGCGCCCGAGCTGACCCTTCGGCCAGGTCGCAGCCCGCCGCCGTGGACGCAGCCGGCGGCCAACTATGTCGTGCGCGTGCAGGAGGACGGCGCGACGCGGGTGGTCTCGACGTGCACGCACCAGCTGTGCGCCGTCGATGCCGCCGAGCCCGGCACGCTCGTCGAGCTCGTGCTGCTCGACACCTTCGCCTGGCAGGGCCCGCCGCCGACCCCGCTGCGCCGCGCCGCCGACGCGAGCCTGGCCGAGCAGCAGGCGCTGCTCGCCGCCCTCGAGGCGGCGCCGTCGACCGCCCCGCGCATCCTCGTGACCCACCACCCGATCGAGACCGCCGGCCCGCACGGCCAGGGCGGCCTCCACCCCGACTCCGCCTTCGCCCTGCACAGCGAGCCGCTGCGCCGCGCCATCGACCGCGGCGTGTTCGCGGGCGCGCTCTCCGGCCGCGACCGCGACCTCTCCGCCACCGCCGACATCTTCGACGCGACCAAGCGCTCGAGCCGCTTCTGGCTGACCCACCCGTTCTTCCAGGTCGTCTCCGGCGCGACCGCCCGCCCCGACGCGCGCGGCGGCCGGCGCGGCTGGATCTACTATCAGGGCCAGGCCCTCAAGCCCGACCTGTTCAGCGACCGCGCCGGCTTCGCCGAGCTGCTGGTCGGCCCCGACACCTACGCCGCGCAGCTCCACCAGCGCAAGGCGGGCCGCTGGCGCGCCGCGCAGCTCGCCGTCCCGCGCGCCCGGCCCCCGCACCCGGCCGAGACGCCCTCGCCGGTGATGGACCCGTGCCTGTACTGCGACCCGCTGCCGCCCCGGCAGTGACCTGTCCTTGAGGACAGGCCCGCATCACCTGTCCCGGAGGACAGGCCCGCCAGACCTGTCCCCGCGGCCAGCTCAGGGCGCGTCGCAGTTCGAGTCGCTCGGCATCGCCGCGATCCAGTCACGGATGAGCTGGACCCCGTCCTTGTCGATCACCCGGTTCGGCAGCTCGGGCATCTTGATCTCCGGGTCGAGCGAGTTCATGCGAAAGATGATGATGCTGTCGTCCGGGTGGCCCGGCACGATGTCGTGCGGGTGCCCGCCCGCGCCCGGGCCCGCGGCCGCCGGCACCTTGCACACGCCGAACTCCGCCGGGTCCGTCGCCGTCGCCAGGAACACCAGCCCGCTCTTGCCCGCGCCGCCGCCCGGGCGGTGGCAGTGCGCGCAGTTGCCGTGCAGGTACGAGCGCGCCCGCTGGTCGAGCGTCCCCGCCGACCCCATCGGGTCGACGAAGGCCGGCAAGCTCGCGGCCGCCGGCGGCGGCGCGGCGAACATCCCGAGCCCCGCCATCCACTCGAGCTGCGACACCATCTCGCCGTCCTGCTCGACCACGCGGTTCATCTGCGCGGTCACCAGCCCGAGCGAGCGCTCCTCGTCGTCGCGCTCGTGACAGCTGCTGCACTGGTCGAGGTTCGGGACGATGTACTCCTCGGTCCTCGCCGCGCCGTCGACGTCGACGAAGTCGACCATCAGGTGCTTGCCGGTGCGCAGCAGCGTGGCCTCGGTCTGCTCGTCGTTCCACAGGTAGGTGAAGACGTCCCAGGCGCCGGCCTGGCGCACGAGCAGCCGCGTCTCGAGGATGCGCGCGCCCTTCGCGGGGTCGCGGCGGTCGTGGTCGAAGTAGAAGCTCTTGACGAGGATGGTCCCGTCCGGAAACTCCCAGTCGTCGTCGGCGCTAAACCCGATCTTGCCGCCCTCCGGCAGCACGATGAACCGGCCCTTGCCGGCCTGGTCGGCCCACAGCGGCGCCGCGACCGAGTACGGCACCACGCCCTCCTTGGGGGTCATCGCCGCCATGTCGCCCTGAAAGAAGTCGTACTCGCGCAGCGTCGCCAGCGGCAACGCGCCCGTCGGCACGCACCGCGTCGGCCCCGCGCACGGGTCGTCGTCGCAGCTCGCCGCGCCGGCGCCGAGCGCCAGCGCGACACACAACCACAGCGCCCGCATCACATCGGCTCCATCAGCGGCGTGTGCTGGCACGTCCACGGCGCGATGTCCTCGCCCTTCATGCCGACCTGCCCGCACAGGTCGAAGTTCATGAACGTGACGTCGCCGTTGGCGTCGAAGCAGTTGGTCCGCGAACCGTCGGCGTTGTCGAGGTCGACGTCGAAGCAGCCGTCGTACAGCAGGTCGAAGCCCGGCTTGCGGAAGTCGGTCACCGACAGCACCAGGCCGTCCGGGTCGAGCCCGTTGCCGACGACGTCGTTGTCGTGGACGTAGTTGCCCTCGGCGTAGATGTTGTAGTCCGGGTCGTCGTAGGCCGGGAACAGCTCGTCGTAGTAGTGGACGATGAGGATGCCGCCGGTCTTGTTGCCGCGGACCATGTTGTCGCGCAGCTCGTTGTCGTCCGCCGCGAGGATCATGAAGCCGATGCCCGGCGGGACCGTGGCCACGACCGTGCCCGCCTCGCCGAAGTTCGGGACGTTGTTGTTCTCGACGATGTTGTCGTACGCCAGCGTCCGCTTGCCGTCCTGCACCGGCAGCCCCGGGAGGTTGAAGATCAGGACGCCCGCGGTGTTGTCGTGCGCGTGCACCCGGCGCATCACCGCGTCGGTCGTGTTCTCGAACTCGACCCCGGCGACGTTGCCGTGCGCCTCGCTGTCCTCGACGAGCACGTTCTTCGACTGACCGACGTAGATGCCGGCGTCGCGCGCCCCCGAGACCAGCGAGCCGCGGATCGTCACCCCGTCGCAGCCGACCGGGTAGAACCCGTACGCGCCGTTCGAGGTCGACGCCTGCTCGGTCCAGATCACCGCGACGTCCTCGTAGGTGATGTTCTTGACCTCGTCGCCGCGGATGCCGTCGCCCGGCGTGTCCTTGACCGTCA
>Ga0075163_10010674_pt1 | contig 12003 bp, 10 predicted proteins | sample JI1023141ADNA_FD_71478 | JGI IMG/M metagenome (GOLD analysis project Ga0075163, IMG submission 71478) | Wastewater effluent complex algal communities from Wisconsin, to seasonally profile nutrient transformation and Carbon sequestration -... | ecosystem: Engineered > WWTP > Effluent > Algae...
GTGGCCCAGCGGCTGAAGGCCGCGCGCGATGAATCCCAGTTGCCGATGCCGCCGCTCTCCACGTAGCGGCTGCCGACCACCACGTCCAGATCGCCGCCCTGGATCAGCTCGAACATTTTGGGCAGCAGGCGTTCATCGTGCTGCAGGTCGGCGTCGATCACGGCGACGATGGGCGCGGACGAAGCCAGCATGCCCTCGATGCAGGCGGTGGAGAGCCCGCGGCGGCCGATGCGCTGGATGCAGCGCACACGCCGGTCCGACTGCGCCATTTCGCGCACGGCCTGAGCGGTGCCGTCGGGCGAGTTGTCGTCCACAAAGATCATCTCCCAGTCGATGCCGGTGAGCGCCTCAGCCACGCGGTTGCGCAGCTCGACGACATTGCCGAGCTCGTTGAAGGTCGGCACGATGACGGAAAGTTGTGGCATTGTTTTTACCTTGTCTGCGGGTCCGGCCCGCCTGTGGCTGCCCGTACCCGATTGTGTCGCGGATGGCCTTTGTAGTTGGTGCAGCGATAGATGTCCACCCGCCGGGTGACCTTGCCAAAGGCGCGCGCCTCTACCGTGTCGATGCGCTCCACCGAATCGAACCAGGGTTTGAGGCGCTGCAGGTCCAGGTCGCCCGCGTCCTGATCGGACACCACCAGGATGCCGGTGGCGCCGCGCAGGTCGCGATCCAGCGGGAAGTAATCGAACTGCAGCGCCTTGTCGCCGTAGATGTCGTGCGCGTAGGTGCGCGGCTGACCGGGCAGGTAGTAGCGCATGAGTGAGCTGATCTTGTAGTTCGGGCCGAACACGAAGGTCTCGCGGCCCTCGGCACGCAAGCTGGCTTCAGCCTTTGCGACCCGCGTTGCGGCCTCCTGCCAGCCGCTCCAGCTGTTCATGTCGCCCGGAACCGGCAGGTTGGGAATCCAGAACACCAGGCCAGCCGCCAGCAGCAGGATGGCGGAGGACGCCAGCCCGCGCAGCAGGCGCCGCAAACCGCCGTCACGCGTCAGCACATATTGCACGCCCAGGATCATCAGCGACCAGTAGGCCGGCGCCAGCCAGTTGATCTTGGCAATCGAACGGAAGCTGACCAGCGTGAACACCAGAATCGGCACCGCGCCACTGAGCAGCAGCAGCCGCGTGCGGTCGTCCACCGATGCGCCCAGTCCACCGCGCGCGCCACGCAGCAGCGCGGCCATCGCCAGCACGAACAGGTAGGGCGTGAGCAGCAGGAACTGCGTGGCCACCAGCATCAGGAAATAGCGCGGCTTGAAGCCGCCCATCTCGCCGACGCGGCGGCTGCTCTGGAAGGCCAGGGAAACCCAGTCGTGCTGGGCGTTCCAGATCAGCACCGGCGCGAACACCGCGATCGCCACCCCCACCGCCAGGTAGGGTTGCGGCTTGCCGAACCAGTGCCGCTGGCGCGGCGAGGTCAGCAGGTACAGCAGCACCACCGGCCCCAGCAGCACGCCTGAATACTTGCCCAGCATGGACAGCCCGATGAAGCCGCCGGCGGCGAACCACCAGCGTCCGTCGCCGCTCTGGCTCAGGCGCCAGACCGCCCAGATCGCGCCGGTCCAGGCGAAGATCAGCGGGCTGTCGGGCGTCGGCCCGAGCCCGAAGGCCTCGTAAACGAAGGTCAGGTTCAGCGCCGCGATACTCCAGAAGGCCAGCCGGCGGTCGCCGTACATGTCCAGGATCAGGCGCACCCAGAGCAGGTTCCAGCCCAGCGCCCACAACACCGCGGCAGACTTGATGCCGAAGATCGACTGGCCGAACAGCGCAGTGGTCAGCACCATGCTGTAGGTGGCCAGCGGCGGATGGTCGAAATACGACCAGTCCAGATGCCGGCTCCAGCTCCAGTAATACGCCTCCTGCGGCAGCAGCGGCGCGGTGGCCGCCAGCAGCAGGCGCAGCACGGTGAAACCGGCGATCAGCCAGGCGATGGAATGGGTCCGGTCGGGGAGTGACTGCCAGCGGCTGTCCGGAAGAGGCATGAAATGAAGCGAGGGTGGGGATCGCGTGCCCGGCGCCGCACCTCTGCTGGACGCCCGAAACGATGCTGCGGATGGTAAACGATCGCGCCGATGGCTCCCTGACAGCGCGGGAACGCGACGACTGGGCATGGATAATCAACGCGGCCCGCCGGGCGCGGCATCAGCCCCCAGAAACCGCTGCCTCTGCCCCGGCCCCCACCGAAACAGACCCCGTGATCGAACCCCCGAACACCCCCCTCATCGACGCCGCAGCCGCTGCCCTGGCCGCCAGCACCGACCGCGTCGTGATCCTTTCGCACGCGGGGCGGCGCTACGTGGCCAAGCGCGTGGCGCCGCAGCCGCGCTCGCGCCTGCAGGCCGTGGCCGTGCGCTGGCTGGTGAAAGGGATCACCGGGCAGTCGCTGCCGATGCAGACGCTGCGGCTGGCCGATGCGGCCACCGGCGTCGGCTTCGAGGCGCGCCGGCTGCGCGCGCTGGAGCAGGCCGGCCAGCGCGTGCCGCACCTGGTGCACGAAGGCCCGGACTACCTGTTGCTGGAGCATTGCGGCAACACCGTCGCCAACCTTCTGGAAGACTGGACAGCAGACACGTGCCGCATAGAGATGGAGAACGAAGCCCGCGACCTCGGCGCCTTCCATCGCGCCGGCCAATGGCACGGCGCGTCGCAGATCAAGAACCTGACGCGCCACGACGGCGCCACCTGGCGCATCGACTTCGAGGAAGACTTCGGCGAGCTCGTGCCGCTGCCGGTGGTGCAGGCGCTGGATGTGATCCTGTTTCTGAACTCGGTCTCGCTGGCCGGCGTGGTGGACGAGGCCGAATCCCGCCGCCTGCTGCCCCAGCTGCTGGCCCTGTGCCTGCAAGAAAACCCCGATCCGCGCGTGCGCGCGACCTTGCTGCGGGCACGCCCCTGGGTCGCTCGCCTGGCCTGGCTGAGCACGCCGATGCGCCGGCGCACCGTGCGCGGGCGCCAACGCAAGGGCGCTCTGAGGCTGGCGCTGCTGGCCGATGCGCTGGCAACCCTCTCCGACCGGCCTTGATCGGGGTCGGCGGCGCGGCCGCCTGCGTCAGCGCCGGATTGCGTTCGGGAAAAACTGCGCCGTAATGCTGCGGTTGCTCACCGGCGAAAAGCCGTCGGCATACGCGGCGCGCGCATCGCTGGCGTAGCGGCGCCAGTCGCGCACCCAGTGGATCGCGTCGCAGACCTCCAGCAGGCCGATGGTCTCGCGGTCGCCGATCAAGATGCCGTGCACGCGCAGCCCCAGGTCGGCTTTGCACGCCCGCAGTGCCGCCAGCGTGGCCGGGGTCACCCCGAATTCGCCGTCACTCACGATCAGGATGTCGGCCAGCGCCCACGCCTGCGTGTGCACCAGTGCAATCGCGCGCTCCAGCGGCGTCTGCACATCCGTGCCGCCATCGAAACTCTGGCACATCACGGCCAGCAACGCATCGAGGCCTTGCAGGTCGGGCGCCAGGTCGCGCTCGACGACTTCATCCGGGCCACCAAAGGCCAGCAGGCGGCAGCCGCGCCGGGCCTGGTGCGCCGTGCGCAGCACCTGCAGCACGCAAGCCTTGGCCACGTTCTCCGGCGCGCCGCGCATCGAGCCCGACGTGTCCAGGCACACGATCATCGGCCCCTGGCCCCGCGGCGCCGGCTCGGGGGCCGCCGCCAGCGCACGGCGTTCATCCGGGCTTGGAACCCACTGCGTAAGCACCGCCTCATCCTCGTAGCTCAGCAGCTGTGACTCGGCCAGGCGCGCGCGCCACAGCCGATGCAACACCGGGTGGCGGATCAGCGCCGCCTCGCTGGCCAGCATGCGGCTGATCAGTCCCGAGCGCTTGATGCCACGCACCGCGCCGGGCTGGTCCACCAGCCGGATCTCGATGGCCTTCACGGCCAACGGGCGTGGCGGCGCCGCTCGCGGCGTGTCGTTCTGGCGCGGCGGCAGGTCGTCACGGCGCTGCGCGCGGCCGACCCGCTCGATGAATGCCGCCAATTGGGGCAGCGCAGCCAGCACCTCGCCGATGCGTTGCGCCTCGCGCCATTCGCGGCTGTTCAGGCGACCCTTCAGTTCGTCCCAGCGCAGGCGCGCCAGGTCACCCAGCGTCTGCAGCAGCGCCAGCACCTCTTCCCAGCCCTGGCGCTCCACGGTCCACTCCTCGCGAAAGGCCTGCGCCATGGCGGCGATCGCCTCGGCGCGGGACTGCCCGGCGGGGTGGTCCACCAGCGTGTCGAGGTGCCACAGCGCAGTGCGCAGCACCTGCAACGCAAGCGGCTCGCTGCCGTGGGTGAGCGCGGTCAGCGCCAGCTCGCCAATGACCTGGCGCAGCGCTGCTCCGGCCGCCGGCTCACCCAGCGCATGCACCGCGTCCGGCAAGGCCCCGGCCAGCAGCGCGTCACGCCAATGCGCCAGGGCGTCGAGCCGCCCCGCGGTGGCGCCACTGCTGCAGACGATAGCCGGCAGCCATAGCTCACGCGGCAATGGCGCCAGCATGTGAAACGGGGCGTTGAAGGCCGCCGCGCCCGCAACGGTTGCGCCGAAAGGCATTGGCGGCACGGCGGACATCGTCACGCGAGGTTCAGGCCAGGATCTGGACCGCGGCCGGCTCCACGGCAGCCAGCGCAGGATCCACCGGCAGCTCGGCGAATCCCTCGGCCACGCCTTGCAGCCGCGCCCGCATTTGCGCGAGCGTGCGCACGTTGTCACGATGCACAGCTTCGATGGCATCGCGCCAGGTGGGCGGCAGCCACGCATGCGCATGAGCCTGCGTCCGCATGGCTTCAGCCGTTGCCTGCACGGCCTGAAGAGCAGCAACCGCCCGATCAAGCACCTCCTGCACCTGCGCCCCGCGCGCGGCCAGATGCAAGCCGCTGTAGCGCTTACGCGCCTGGTCGACCACCATGCGCACCAGCCCCTGCCCGACGTCGTGCGCGCCCGGCCCCGCGATTGCACGCGCCAGTGCCAGCTTGCCCGCACCATCGTCATCTGAGCTGGCGGGCGCGGACGTTTCGATCTCCAACTGTTTCTCGAACGCCTCGGTGGCGCGGACAAGCCAAAGCACATCCACCGGCACCGCCTGACCGACACCGGCCAGGAACCAGTCGCGCAACATGGGCACTTGCGCCGGGCGCGCCGCCAGCACGTAGGGCAGCACCCACAGGTCCCACGGGCTGACGGTTGCATCGGCATCGTCTGCGGCCAGCCGGCTGGCCGCCTGCACCTGCAACAGGGCGGCCAGCTTGCGCCAGCGACGGTCCGACACGGTGATCTGCTGCGCCGCACACAGCGCGCGCGCCTCCACCAGCTGCTCGAGCACTGACTGCGGCAGCGGCAGCGCGGCGGCGCGCGTGCGCAGGCCCTCCAGCGCCTGGGCCTCCAGGCGTGCGCGTGGCTGCGGCAGCTCGGCCGGCAGTTGCAGCAAGGCGGCAAAGTGCGCATCGTCAACCGGCTCCACCGGCACGCGCAGCGCAAAACGGTCGTAGAAGGCCTGCAGTGCCTCGTCGTCGGGCACCTCGTTGGTGGCGCCCACCACGCTGATCAATGGCACCGCCACCCGGCCGCTGCCGTTGTCGAACTCGCGCTCGTTAAGCAGCGTCAGCAGGGCGTTGAGGATGGCCGAATTGGCTTTGAACACTTCGTCCAGGAAAGCCACCTGCGCCGTGGGCAGGAAGCCGTCGGTGAGACGTTCGTATCGGTCGTCCTCCAGCGCCCTGAGCGAGAGCGGGCCGAACAGTTCCTCGGGCACGGAAAAGCGCGTCAGCAGCCGCTCGAAATAGCGCGCGCCGGCAAACACGCGGTGCAAGCGCCGCGCCAGTTCGCTCTTGGCAGTTCCCGGCGGGCCGATCAGCAGCACATGCTCGCCGGCCAGCGCTCCCAGCAGCAGCACCCGCACCGCAGCGTCGCGCTGCAACAAGTCACGGTCGAGATCGGCGAGGCAGTCGTGCAGGGTCCGAATGTCCATGACGCGATGGTACGCGGACTCCGCAGGTACCGGCACTGCGCCATACCCACTTCACCCCGACACAGTGCCGGGGCGGTCACAACCTTAGAAACCGAAGGCGCGCACGCCAGGTTTGACCATGTAGGCAGCGACCTCTGGAGGCTTGGCGACCGAGACACCTTCGATCAGATCGGCCGGAGCCTTGTCGGCGTTCGGCAGGAACAGCGCACACACCTCCACGGTGGCGCCACCCTTGATCAGGCCGGCCATCATCTGCTTGGGCGTGACATTGCGCGGCTTGAGCGCGGGCGGCTCATACGCCTTCAACGCCAGCTGGCCGGCCGGGCCGCACAGCAGGATGCGCACGGCAGCCTTCTGTTCGGCCATCTGTGTGGCCAGTACCATCGCCATGCCCTGGGCCTGGTTGTCGGCACTGGTGACGCTGAAGAAGGTTTCGGTCTGACTCTGGGCGATTCCGGACAGCGAACAGGCAAGCAGCGCGGAAAGAATGATTGAATTGCGTTTCATGATGTTGTTCCTGCTTACTTGCCCTTGATCGTGTAGGCGCCATCCTTGGTCCACTTGATGTCCGCGTCCAGGAACACGGTCTTCATCTCGGGTTTGTGGAGCTTCACCAGGTCATGCGCCTCGCCGCTGCGGGCACCCGCGCCGCAGAAGAAGATGATGGGCTTGCCGGTGGGCAGCTTGTCCAGGTTCTTTTCCAGGGTGCTGAGTGGCATGTTGATGGCGCCCTTGAAGGTGCCATTGTCGAATTCCTTCGGATCACGCACATCGATCAGGAAGACGCTGTCCGGGGCCTCCTTGAAGATGCGCTCGAAGGAGGCCACGACGATCGATCCGGCTTCTTTTCCGGCCTCGATGGCGGGCGCCTTGGCGGCTGCTGGCGCCGCTCCGGCGGCTGCGGTCGGGCCCGGCCCATAGGCCTTGACCCAGGCCGGGTAGCCCTCGGGCACGACCTTGACATTGGTGTAGCCCAGCTTGACCGCCTTCAGCGCCGAGTCGTTGCTCAGCACGCAAGCCAGACCGTCGCAGTAGAAATACAAGGGGGCCGCCTTGTCAGCCGGCAACATCTTGGGGGCGAGGGAATCGAACTGGGAGTCCGGGATGTTGATCGCCGTGGGGATGTAGCCCAGATCGTACTTGCGCGCCTTCGGTCGCGCGTCGATCAACGTCATGGGCGCCTTCTCGTCGATCAGCTTCTTGATGTAGGCCACGCTGACCGCGGGCAGGTTGCCCCCCGCCACCCATCCCGGAAAACCTTCCGCAAAGACGCGCACATTGGTGTAGCCCAACGCCTCAGCCTTGGCCGCGGAGCTGTGACTCAGGATGCAGTCATAGCCCTCGCAATAGAACACCAGCAGCATGGCTTTGTCCTTCGGCAGCATCGTCGGCGCGAGCTTGTCGAAGCTGGTGTCCGGGATGTTCACAGCCGTCGGAATGTGGCCGATGTCGTACTTGCGTGCGGTGGGGCGGGAGTCGATCAGCATCACACCGTCGATCTTGGGAATGGCGGCCTGCTTCTTCACGAAGTCAAGGTTGACCAGATGTTTGTACCAGCCGGGTCCGGGATTGGCCGGCGAATACGCCACGGCCGCAGCCGATGCGGGCGCGGCAGCAGGCGTCGCAGTCTGGGCCTGTACCTGGGCAAGTGCGAAGGCCGACAACAGAGCGGCCACAAGAGGGAGATGTCTGGTTTTCATGATGAGTCCTTGGTCAAATGGTTCTGGGCGCCCCAGAAGGGGCGCTGTGGCATGCCGCGGTGGTTCTCGCGGTGCGTGCCGGCTGGGGATCAGCTGCAGGTGGCGGGTGAATCGCCGTCCTTGGCGCCCTTGAGCAGGAAGGCCTTGACGTCCTCGGCCAGTTCCTTGTCGGGCACGTCGGCAAACTTCTCGGCCGTCTTGTTGGTGGCCTTGATACTGGCCCGGTATTCCTTGGTGTAGTACTTGTTGACCGTGTCCTTGCCCTTGGCGTGCTTGTCCAGCATCAAGTAGGAAGACCAGTCCGCCTTAGTCTTGGTGCTGGGGTTGATGGCACCGATCGGTGCCGCCGTATGGCACGAGGTGCAGACGCTGCGGTAGTAAATACGACCGCGCTTCCAGTCAGCGTCATAGGCCTGCGCGGCGAAGGAGGCGCCCATCAAGGCGATCAGGGCGGCGACGGGGAGGAATTTCGAGGATTTCATGATGGCTCCTAAGTAATTGAATGAAGGGTGCTGGGGGCTTGGATCAGCTGAGCTCTTCCCAGCCGGTGACCATGGCCTTGAGTTGCGAGTTCCATTTGTGCCCGGTGGTCGCCAGGTAGATATGGGAGATCAGAAAGGCCAGCATCAGGAAGGCGCCCAGGGTGTGCGCCGTGGCGACCCATTCCAGCTTCAGCCCGCCGAGGCCCCAGGCGGCCCAGTCGCCGTAGAACAGGTACAGCCAGCCGCTGATCCAGATCAAGGGGCTGAGCAGGGTCAGAACCGCCAGATAGGTCAGGCGTTGCAGCGGGTTGTGCTTCTGCAGGGACGTCGGCTTGAACGGATGCGGCTCGCCCTTGAAGATGCCCGACGAGTAATAGTTGGCGATCGCGAGCACCTTCTGGGTTGTGGGGATGTACTGGCGCCACTCGCCCGTGGTCACATGCCAGAAGATCGCGAAGATCCACAGGCCCACCAGCGACCAGGCCGCGATGGTGTGGTAGTTCACGGCCTTTTCGAAGCCGAAAAGACGGTAAGTGCCGTGGATCTCGAAGCCGCTCACCAGCAGAAAGATGATCAGGGACGCCTGGGACCAGTGCCAGAAGCGTTCGAAGCCCTTGAACAGATAGACACGTTCAGTCATTTTGTTGCTCCTTATTTCTTGCCGCGGGATACCACGCGCATCAGGCCGTGTCCGGTGACGCCCAGCAGCGTCAGCAGTACCAGGCCCCAGCCCAGCTTGTTGACGAGGGGGTTGGCGCTGGCGCCGGGCATGTAGATACCGTCAAGCCCTTCCAGACGGCCGCCTGGGGTGTGGCATTCCGCGCAGGCCAAGGCCTTGTCCTTGGGCGCCACCATGTGGGTGATGGGCCAGTCCATCTGGGTCTTGATGAAGTCGAACTTTCCGGAGTAGGGCGTGCCGGAGACCTTCATGCCGGCCTCGATCGCCTTGTTCCACTCCAGGTTCTTCCAGTAGCCGGTGTCGTCGTTGCCCGCAGTGTGCGGCGTGATCAGGGTCTTGTTGACCGTGTCATAGGGCTGCTTGCCCCCAAAGCGCTTGATCGGCCAGATCATGGATTTCCCGTCATTGGGGCTGCCGCCCAGCGTGTTGATGCGGGTGACGGGTTGGGTGGCATCGATCTTGTCGGTCAACAGCGTGTAGTTGACCTGGCCGTTGAACCACACATAGGTGGGCTTGACGTTTTCGGCCAGAACGAAGTCGCCTTTGCGTGATTCGTAGATGAGGCGGCCCTTGGCGTCTTTCTTTTCGATGTGCTTGCCGTTGGCATCGCGCTGGCCGGCGGTGGACCAGTCCCAGCTCATCTTGGTGGCAATGCCGCCGCGTGCAAATTCGGGGATGTGGCAAGTCTGACAGGCCAGCTTCGCGGTGTGGCGGTTCAGCACAGCCTCCTTCTTGTGCGGGCCGTTGCCGTGGCAGGAGACGCAGGTGGCGGGGTTGCCGTCGTTGCTGGCGCCGCGCATGTGTGCACCCTTGGCGTCCTTGGCTGTCGGGGTGTAGCGGCTGCCGGCCACGTCATGGCTGGAGGTCTTGTGGCAGGTGGCGCAGGTGAAGTCCAGGCCGGAGGCGTCCATGTGCACATCGACGGCCTTTTCTGGCGCGGCCAGCGAGCTGTCCATGTCGCCGTGCTTGACGCCGTCGCCGCCGCCGCCGTTGAAGTGGCAGGCGCCGCAGGTGTCGCGGCTGGACTTGCCGACCTTCTGGGCAATCTTGGACAAGTCAATCGCCTTCAGAATCTTGCCCGAGCCGGGCGGAAACTCCATGTCCTGGGTGACCACGTTGCCGGCCAGCCCGGACGGTTTGCGGTAGTTGCCCGTGGTGTCGTGGCACACCACGCAGTCCACGTTCTCTTCGGACTTGAAGTCAAACGACGCGTCTTTCCACCCGTAGCCGACGTGGCAGCTGTTGCAGGCGGCTTCGTTGGAGGCGATCGAGATGCAGAAGTTGTTGACGACGTTCTTCTTGCCCAGCAGCTGGTTGGTGGCCGGGTTCTTGTATTCCCACTTCCAGTGCTTGGTGCGGTGGATCTGGCCGGCCGCCTCGGTGTGGCAGGACAGGCAGGCCTTGGTGAGCTCTGGGCCCGACTTGAACTCGCGCTGGAGTTCCTTGAATTTGGAGTGATCGGCCGTGGTCTTGAGATTCACCGGCTTGGCTTCTTCCGCCTGCGCAATGCCGAAGGCGGTCAGGCCGAGGCAACTCGCCAACCATGCCATGCGCGCCCATCGATTCAGTCTGGAGGTCATTTGCAACCTTTCGTCGTATGTCCCAACTGCTGGGGTTTACCCTCGACGCCATTCTGCAAATCTTTGGCTTCACTTATATTGACCTAGATCATAAATACCCTACGGGGTATCAACTAAATTGCGTTCATGGCCGGTCAATGCGTGACGACGGCCAAATTTCCGAAAGGCAAAAAGACCATGAACACCCTCTCCACCGACGGCCGCCGCACCGTCAAACCGTTCTGGCCACCCATGGCCGCGGGCATTGCGCTCGGGCTGGCGCTGCTGTTCACCTTCCTGATCACGGGCCATGGCCTGGGCGCCAGCGGCGCCGCCACCGACGTGGTGGCGGGAACCGGCCTGGCGGTGGCACCTGCAGCCACCCAAGCCAATCTTTACCTGGCTTCCAAAGTGGCCGACGGCAACCCGATCGGCTCCTGGATGACCTGGGAAGTGCTGGGTCTGTTCATCGGCGCGCTGGTGGCGTCCTTCATGGCCGGTCGATTCCGGGTGCAACTCGATGGCGCGCGCAGTGTGGGCTCCTCCGGCCGCATCGTTCGCGCACTGGCCGGCGGCTTGCTGGCCGGCTTCGGCGCAAGGGTGGCCGGCGGCTGCACCAGCGGGCTGGGCCTGTCGGGAGCGGCGGCCCTGGGCATTGCCGCGTTTGTGTTCCTGGCCCTGTTTTTCGCGACCGGCCTGATCGTCAACCGCATCGTTCGAGGAGTCTGAGATGTTGGACCTTCATTTCCCCCTGCATACCTCCGGCGCCCTGTCCGGCCTGATCTGCGGCGTACTGTTCGGCTTCATCCTGGAGAACGCCGGCTTCGGCAGCCCGCTGAAGCTGACTTCGCAGTTCCGGCTGACCGACTGGTCCGTCTTCAAGGTGATGTTCACCGCCATCGTCGTGGCGGCTTTCGGCCTGTGGATCCTGCGCCTGGTCGGCGTGATACCGCCCGATTCCGTGGCGGTGCCGCAGGCGCTGGTGATGGCCTCGGCCGTCGGAGGCGTGCTGGTCGGCGCCGGCTTTGCCATTGGCGGCTATTGCCCCGGCACCTCGGTGGCGGGCCTGGCCTCGGGCCGGCTGGACGCGCTGGTCTTCATCGTCGGCCTGCTGGTCGGCACCTTCGCGTTCGTGGGTCTTTACGGGCCCACCATCCGTACCATGATGGCCATGGGCTCGATCGTCGATGGCGACACCTTCACCGACGCCTATGGCGTGGCCGAGCCCATCGTGCTGGCCGTTCTGGCGGCGGCGCTGGTGGCCGTGTTTTATTTCGGCTCGTGGTTCGAGCGCCGCGGCCCCGGCCCGGTGAGCGCCGAGCAGGCGGTCGCTGGCGCCGAATAGGCTGTCGCTAAAAGAATGGCCCCGGCTGCAACGGCAGTCGGGGCCATTTTCTTTACTACTATTTTAATAGCTGCTTGCGTCCATCCGACGCTGGACTAGCCAGATCGTCCGCTCCATCGGCCTCGGCCCCCCGTTGAGACGGATCGAATCGCACTGTGTGCGTCACCCAACCGACGGATGGCCTCCGCCGGCCAAGAATGAAGGTCGCGAACTGAACGTACCGCCGTTGGCGCGTCCGTCCGTATCTTCCTCACCTTTTCCGTCTGTGATCATGAAGCATTCCGGCACCGCCCT
>Ga0075163_10010675_pt1 | contig 12003 bp, 12 predicted proteins | sample JI1023141ADNA_FD_71478 | JGI IMG/M metagenome (GOLD analysis project Ga0075163, IMG submission 71478) | Wastewater effluent complex algal communities from Wisconsin, to seasonally profile nutrient transformation and Carbon sequestration -... | ecosystem: Engineered > WWTP > Effluent > Algae...
ACTCCGGGAGACCGATCTGCACTTGGGCTACGAGCCCGTCAGGCAGCAAGGTACCCGGAGTCAAATCTGTCCTCGAGAGCCCGAACAACTGCAAGAGCCATCTCTGAGCTTGCGGAGCGCCTCAAGGCCGCGGGCAAGCCGTTCAAAGTGATCATGACCGCCTGCATGCGCAAGCTCCTCGTCATCCTCAACGCAATGGTCCTCGCCGGTACCCCATGGACGCCTTCCCCTTGACCTGAGACACAACTGCTGCCTGGTCACCGACGGCGCGTACGAGGAGCAGAACGACGGCGCGCTGCGCTTCCTGGCCGCACCGCCGCCGACGACAGACAAGTCTATGACGGGTCCGCTAAACCCAACGCGCTGACATCTGCCCGTGCAAACAACTCGAGCCCCTTAGTAGGTGAAACATCAAGCTTCAGTCCGATCTCTCGATCGTCAACACACGTGAAAGCTTCTCGCTGTTGGCCGTCTAACTGTATGGACTGAACAACAGCCGGAAAACAGCATCGCTTGCCTCGCAAGTAAATCTTCGTCCCGAGACGAAATGTCCCGGCTTGAAGGGCTACGATGCAGATGGTCGGATCCGTTCTGTGCAGCCCTGTTACTTTGCCGACCTTATTCCAGTTATCGTGAACGAGTTTCACGTCAAGCCCGGCCGAGCAAAACGCTTGATATAGCGCACCGAAGATGCATTCGAAGTACTCGATATAGGCGATAAGAGTAGCCTCACCGAGAATATCATCGACGTCGCCACCAGCGTGAGCTGCATCATTTCTGTAATCAATAAGATCTGCCACGGCCTTTTCCGGGGTAACATTAAGCGGGGATGCCGAATGGTGCTTGCGAAGGTCGGGGTTATCCTTCATCCAGGGAGCGATCTCAGTCGTGAGTCCACAATCACTCAGCAGTTCGACGAGCTCATTGAGGCGGAGATTTCGGTCATGGTGCAAGAATGCAGCGGGCAGAATGCCATAATTCGGGGCGTCGGTCAGAGCCTTGCCGAACTCCGCAATGATTGTCGGCAACGACAATCCGCGAAAACGGCGCCCTCCGTCGTAATTCGAGAGTATCCGGCCGATGCCATTACGATGAACACGGGCCATTCGCTCAGGGAGCGCTGAGTATTTTGTGTGGCTGCTAAACAACTCGAGCCATTCAGTGATCAACTCGTGGACCATGCACTCGTAGATCGAGTAGAGTCGTGTTACCACGGCACAATGCTCCTCCCTGCACCAACCATCACTGGGCGGAGGTGGTCCTATGGTATCAGGAAGTTGTAGCACCCCAGCGGCGATTGCACTGCGCAGGCCGCTGTTGAATTTCAGGCTGGTCTTTAGGCTGTCCAGCGAGCGCTTCGCCTGCAGGTAGGGTGTCGTAAACATACTAAATGCTTCCGAGCATTTCGTTGAAGTAGGTCAGGCGCGCTTCGAGATCCTTTCTGGTGCTTTTTCTTCCGGTGAAAATTCCGTCTTCGTGTTCTTGAAAGAGCCTTTTAGTAGCCTCGATCACTTTCGCGCTGTTCGTGCGGAGCAAGTCGCCCTTGTCCAGGTGTGCCGCAAGCCCCGTAAGCACACAGTCACAGAATCCCTTGTTGGGCCGGGGACTCCATTTCTGTCCCTTGGGGTCCCATGTGCGGAAAAGATACTCACCATAGATGCTCTTTCCAAGCGTAACAGCCGCTAAAAATTGCTCGCGCAGAATGGCGATGTCGGCAGGAGACGCGTTTTGCATTCGTGCCATGTACAGGTCCAAGAAGTCCTGAAGCGAACTCCAGTAATGCGCCACATTCCGCAATGCGAAGAAACGAAGCACCGCCTCCAAATCATCCATCCTTTGAAAGGCGCTATTCTCATCCTCGTTAACATCAAGGTTCCAGACAGAGGAGAACGGTTCGTTCTCTGCGAGATCATGAATCATCGCGTTGAACGTGCCGGCGAATAAGGCGTTGCGAATCTCCTGACGCGCCAAGTGAACACCGCCGCGATTGAGACGGTCAAAGACCGTGCGACGCAGGAGAGAGACGTCCTCTTCATCGGTTGCAGATTCTCGCAGGAGAACAATTGAGGACAGGGAACGACGGTCGATTCCCGCCCTGACTTTAGCCGGCAGGGTGTTGTACCTGCGACCGTTCAACTCCGGCCAGTGCTTCAATCCCTTTAGTTCAAACTTGCTATCGTAGAAGTCAAGCAAGGTGCTAATACGCTGCTGTCCATCCATGACCTCGTATCGACCAAAGTCCTTTTCGTAGAGAAACACGGGTGGAACTGGAACATTCATAATGAAGGACTCAATCAGCAGACTCCTGCGCTGGTCATCCCAACGGATGCGGCGCTGGTAAAACGGGCTTAATTCAAGGTAATTAGGTCGGCGCAGAGATTCGACAAACACCTGCATGCGCTCGCGGTTTGTCTCAATCAGGATCCGCCCCTCGCCACGGGTATATCGCGCATTGATGTCTTCATCTGTGACGGTTTTCGGAGGAGTCTTCGTGTCTTTCGCCCAAATTTGCAATTCAAGCGGAGCGAATCTTGTTTTAGTCACTGGTCAGTCCCTTATGGTAGTTTGACAAGCTGAGGAAGTGGGCGGAGCGACTAGGAGATCTTCTCATGGGTCGAGGCGCGAAGGCAAGCGAGGCTCACGACCTGTTCCGTGCCCTCTCCTCCTTGAGCCTTAGTTGGTCAAGCTTGCGTTGTTCTTTCGCTACTTTTTTCTGCTCACGTTTTTGTGCTTTGGCTACCTCGGCTTCCTGCTTCAGTCGTTGCTCTCGCTCGGTGTAGTTCGGTGACTTCGGCGGTCGGCCCATGACGGACATGGTAGTCGTTCCACCCCTCGGCGGTCGAGCCGCGTCGGGCGGTTTGTGGGGGGTCGTCTCGGGGACTCGAGCTTGAGGGGGGTGTGGCTCTTTTAGGTGGGGAACATGGTCAACAGCGCGGTTTACGCAGGAATCCGGCCGTGTTTCTGTGCAGAGCGATAGCTGAACGTCGTTCTTGCGCAGATTTGAACTCAACGAGATCCCTTATCGGCTGCGGAGCGTGGGGGGCCGATGGCTCCCGCGCTCGTTTAAGCGCGCCGTGGTAGAGTACCCCCGTGCGACGGACCGCCCTTCTCGCGCTGACGCCCTGCAACCCGACCGCCCCGGCCGAGTCGAGTTTCGGGGTCGGGTCGGCATCAACACCCGCGGCTGACGTGTCGTCGTCCTCCAGCTCCAGCACCGGCTCGAGCGGCACCGGCTCGGGCAGCTCGTCCGACGCGTCGTCGTCGTCCGCCGGCGCTTCTGAGTCGAGCACGGGCGGGCTCCCGCCGGACTCCCCCCTCCGGGGCCGGAGGGCTGCCGCGGGAAGATCGATTTCCTATTCGTCATCGACAACGGGGGCTATATGGCCCACTTCCGGCTCCGGTGGCCAGGCGGTGGCCAAGAGCCGGGTCAACCCGGGGCTATCTGCTGCGCCCGCCCTTCGCCCACGACGCCAATAGCCTCGCACAGGCGCTCGCCCCTTGCGCTTGTCCCACCTGACCGACAGGGCAGCACCTGCCAGCGGTGATCGATCATGTCGCAGAGCCTCGGTGTCGGGGACCTGCGCCGAGTCGCGGGCGATGCAACGAGCACTTCGCTGGGCCTCGTCGGTGCGACCTCCGGCGTGGTGCAGATCTCGCTCCACGAGCCGACGGTCGAGGTCGAGCGGCTGCTGCAGTGCCGTTCGGCTACGTGCCGCGTCAGACCCACGAGTGCGACGCCAGCTCGCACTCGACGCCGACGCTGATCAACAGCGGCGAGATCCACATCGGGGTGCCCCGCTTGCCGAAGCTGCCCGGCGATCATGGATGACCCCTTCGACAAGGCGCCGGAGGTCTTGCTCGCCCTGTCGACCGGCGAGCATGTGGCTCGACTACTCGAGGGGAGCTGGTCGACGTTGCCCGGGTGGACGCGCGTCGAGTCCGACCTCGATGTGTGGGGCGGGTCGAAGGTCATCGCCTAGGTCGAGCACCAGATCTCGATCTCGATCTCGTGCTCGCGCTTGCGCTTGGACATGTCCTTCTCCTACCCGCCGACCAGCACCTGGAGGACGATGCTGACCGCCGCCATGGCGCAGGTCCAGATCAAGATCGACCGGGAGGTACGGCGGCAGAGGGCGGCGAGCTCGGGGGCGTTGGGCTGGGAGTTGGTGCTGGTGGTGCTCACACGGGTATGGACCCCGGTATGAGGCTGGTAGCGGCGGTCGTTGTCGATTCTGGGTCCTTGGAGTACCGTGGGCGGATGCTCAGCCGCAGATCGTCGAGCGCGCGAGCTCGAGGCCGTCACGCGCGTGGATCTTCTCCTGGCGGTACAGCGGCTGGTGGTCCTGCCAGCGGTAGACGATGGTTTTGGCGAGCAGACCGGGACCGGCGAGGCCGCGGTCGATCGGCCAGTCCGGCGGCTCCGCGATCAGCACCGGCGACACGTCGGGGTCCGTCGACGCGTCCGCCTGGGCCGCGCGCTTGCGGACGAATTTCGGCCGCACGATGACGATGACGACGAGCGAGGCGGGCTGGTGCTCGATGACCTCGCTGGTCTCCGCGCCGATGCGCTCGAACGCATCGAGGCCCTCGCGCTGAACCTCCGGCGGCAGCCTCGATCTCGACGCGCGGCAACGCTGTCGACCCGACCTCCGAACCGTGATCAGTCAGTCACCTGACGGTCAGCCCAGGCGCTCCTGGATGCTGAGCCACTCGCGAGCCACCGCCGTGGCACTGTGAGCGGGAGTCAACCATTCCGCACCGCGGACTGCCGCAACGGTTGCCCTCAGCTTCGCAATTCTTCGTTGAACACGCTGTTTATGCCAGCCCAAGTCCTCCGCAATCTGCGTTTGGCGACGGCCAGCCACAATTGCCCGTGCCACCTGTGCCAGCTCGTCGTCCGGCATGGCTGGTCGAGGAGCCATCAAGGAAGAGTATCACCAACTTACAGGAGCAAAAAATACCTTTGTGGCGCGATAATAATCCTTGAATTCGTTACCGAATAACGTTACTCAGTAACGAGGAGGACCGAGCAATCATGCACGGAGACAGCGCGCACACCACGACTACATACGGGTCTTTCATCGAAGCAGCCCCGAGGAGTGAGAAATGCGAAGCCTGACCACGCCCTGCATTGTTCCTGCCCGCTCGGTTACGCAGGGGCTCGCCACCATCATCGTGGCGTGGCCCGGTGGCAAGATTCGGAGCCGCGTCGTCATGGTCCAGATCCAGCCGCACGGCGTTGTCCAGATGGCCTTCGCTGGTGGCCAAATGATCAGCCTGCCAGCCCGGGCCGTTGTAGGAGATATTCCGTTGCGAACCCACGAGAAAAAATGATGTACTTCGACGATCCCCGAGGGCGCCTCGTCGAAGCATTCGCCTTGGTTGCTGAAATGGCGCTGAGGCGTAGCGACTTAGCCGTAGCATGCGAAGCATATGCTCAAGCCGCAGAGCTCGAGACCGCGATTGTCCGCTCGATACCGCAGAGGGAGGCGCGTATTCGAGGCGTTCTGGCGGTCAGTGCCGCAACGCTCTGGCTCAAATCCGGCGATTTGCAGCGTGCCGCTGCCGTGACTGCCGAATTCAGCTCTGACAAGCAACTACCTGCCGAGGCTCGCGAGCGGCTCGAAGAGTTGCAGCCGGTCGACCTGAATCTCTCTGAGACGGAGCGTCGATTAATCACGAGCGCTCTTGCGCGCACGAACTCGCTTGTCGAGGCCGCCAATTTACTTGGCACCAATCGTCACGCCCTGCGCCGCCTCATCGCCAAACACGGCATTTCGTGGCACCCCTCGCAGAAGAGACGTCGCCAAGTATAAAGCAGGCCGCTGGGACGACGGTCGCGCCGCCGAGGCTCACCGCGCAATGACGCGCTCAGACGTCGTCGCTGGCGCTGCCCGCGGACGACAGCGACGCTAGCTAGCCGGGTCGAAGCCGGCGGCCCACCTCTGAATGATGCAGGATGAACTGATGAGTAAGCGCACGCTGCGCCGGTGATTTTCGGCCTTCGACGAGGTTATGTCAACAATGACAGTCGCGCCCTCCCGCCGAGCGGGACATCGTTCGTTTTTTCAGGTATTCTCATGCCAGCATCGTTGCTGGGCTGCGAGTCCACCTTGAATTCCCCCCCCCGTCAGCCTAAATCGAACAGTGCGCCTACAAGGAGTGGGCGGGCTCCAACACGCGTAACGCTTCCGGCGGATCCGCCGAGCTTTCGGAAAGGAGATGCGCGGCGCCTTAGCCGAGTGCGGTTGGCAAGAGAGAGCGTGGATCTTGTTGTAACATCTCCGCCATACTGGCGACGTCGAGACTACGAACATGAGTCGCAACTTGGGCAGGAGCGACTACCTGATGACTACGCTGTCTCTTTAGTAGACACTCTCAATGGCTGGGTGCCCTACCTTAGGCCCCACGCGTCGGTGTTCCTCAATATCGGTGATACCTACGTTAATGGCTCGCTCGCTTGCATCCCATCGCGGGTCGAACTCTTAGCACTCAAAAGCGGCTGGAAGCTAGTTAACCGCATCGCGTGGGTGAAGGCCATAGGCGTACCACAACCAAGTCGACGGCGCCTTGCAAGTCGACACGAGATAGTCCTCCATTTGGCTCGGTGCACCAATTTCTACTTCGATCTATTTGGGCTCAACGAGGAATTGGGGAATACAGCCAACCCGGGTGATGTCTGGCAGCCGCACCCGACACGGAATAAAAGCGAGCACATTGCCCCGTTCCCGCCAGACCTAGCCCGATACGCGACTTTGCTGGCGTGCCCTCCACATGTCTGCACGAAATGCGGGCGACCTTACGAGCGTGTTCTAGGTCCAAGCCAGCCGGACCCGACACGGAAGCAGGCAGAACGAGCGCTGGAACTGTTTGAGCAGCATGGCCTAACATCGGCTCATCGTGCAGCAATCCGGGCCGTCGGAATCTCCGACGCAGGAAAGGGCAAGCGAATACAGAACGGAGCAGGGCGGAACAGTGTACAGGTCATGAAACTCGCCGCGGAGGCCAAAGCCGCATTAGGCGGATATTTTAGGGAATTTACGTTTGGACCCAGGAAGCATCTCCGGTGGAGCATGTGCAAATGCCGAGTTGTCGCACAGTCTGGGACGGTCCTGGACCCCTTCGCTGGCACCGGAACTACACTGTACGTCGCGCACAAATTGGGCCGAAATGCGATCGGTGTTGATCTAACTCCCCCCAGGAAGAGGTAGACTGGCGGAGATGCCATCCCTCACGAAGCGGGCCCTGTCACTCTTCCTTAGAAACCAGTGTTCACGCCAGTTCATCCTCTATCTATACTCAGATCGTGAGCGACTGGCTCTTGGAATGCCGCCGCGACAGCAGCATCGTGCCGGACTTACTGGTGCCGGGGCCTTGGGTTATGAGTGGCAAGAGCAGAAGGTTGCAGAACTGGTCGCTCTCTTCGGGAGTGACAATATCATCGGGACGACGGGAAAGGCAGGGCATCCCGGAGTAACTCCCCTTGATAGCGTGATAGGCCGGTTAGCACCCTATCAGTTCGTCGTCGAAGCAGCGTACGCCGCCGATACTGCAACGTTTCGGACCCAATTTGGGTTTTGCGCGCCTGTCGACGTTCACGGTAATCCGCTCATGATTGGAGATGCGAGGCCGGATCTTCTTCAAATTCTGCCCCCACGCTCCAAATCTGACTTCGAAGCAGAGGAGCGGCCGGATCTTGCGCTGGCTGTGCTGCCTAACGGTACTGCCGAGGTCTTGTCGGGTAGCGATTCCCGGATGCGTCTTCGAGTTGTGGATATTAAGCTATCTGCTGAGCCGGGGGCGGCGTACTTTGCTGAGGTAACCTACTATGCCGTAACGCTGGCAGCTTGGCTTGCCGAACGTGGGTTGGCCGATAAGTATGTAGTCGTGGCCGCTCCTGCGGTCTGGCCGGGTGCCTACGAGGGCTCAGCGCTTACAAAGACCGCCGCGGCATTGCGTGCGAGTGGGTACGAGCCTACTTTAGGCCAACTCACCGCTGCTCTTGAAGAGGACCTGGAGGTTGCGCCATTTGATGCCTACGGCCCAAGGCTTCGGCAACTCCTGACTGTGGATTTGCCGTCGTACTTGGCACAATCGTGGGATGATCTTGAATGGCACGTAGACACTCGCTGTAAAGGATGCGAGTTCTTGGGCGCTCCATGGAATGATGCGGATGGTGTTCCAACTGAACATATTCTCCACTGCATGCCTACCGCCGAGCGGGTTGGTCACTTGTCTCGGGTCGCCGGAATGCCACGCGGTGGTGCAAGAGTACTCCGACGTGAGGCGGTTGACACACTTCTTGCGCTGGGGGCAGTTGAGCCGAGTTCGCCGGTTTTCAATAGCCATCATGGTCTCAAAGTAAAAAGAACACTGTTCCCTTCGCGGGCTCGCGCGCTGGATGCAGGTGTTGCAGGGGTCATTGCGGATTCCGGCGGCGACGCATTGATGCCTCAATGGCCAGATCTTCACGTGTATCTTTTTCTCGACTACGACCTCGCTAGTGCGATCACCGTCGCGTTCGGATTGCGTGCGTTTTGGCGAGAGCCTACGCCATACGGAGTCGAGCGCGAGCGCGGGAAACTGGCATGGAGTGAGAGTGCGAAGAAGGGCTTTGCAGAAGTCTTTGTCGTGGATGAAAGGCGGTTAGATCGAGAACGAGAAGAACTTCTTCGATTCTTGCGCGCGCTCAAGGAAATCTTTAGTCAAGTAACAAAGCAAGACGAGAAAGATACGCAAGCAGGGCAGCGCGATTCTAAAACGGAGCGCAGTACGTACCAGATTTACCTTTGGGACCATGGGCAGCGTAAACACTTCACGAGGGTATTGACGCGCCATCTCCATTATATTCTTGCGGATTCTCAGGTGGGTGACCTCACTTGGCTCTTCCCGGCACCATCGCAACTTGCCAATGCTGAGGATGCCTCCTACAACTCGCCGTTCACATATGTCTCCGCGGTCGTGCAAAACACCGTGGCCGTGCCAGTGCCTCACCACTACACTCTCTTGAGCGTTGTGAAGCGTTACCGACAGGCTGCCTCGGCGCCCGTAAGTGTCCACCCGCTCTTTGAAGAGCCCATGAGCGATCTCATCCCCTCTGAGCGCATTCACGAACTGTGGTCGCGTCGTAAGCACTGGAGAGATGTGCTCAACACGATTGCCGAGACGACACGGAGGAAGCTGCTTGCGCTCCTCTATGTTGTGGGAATGTTGGAACAGGATCTTCGGCCGGTACTCTCGCGTCTGGCGGCCCCAAAACTCAAGCGCATGCGCGATATTCTTTCTGGCGTTGCTCCGCATAGCCAACTGTGGTATCGGCATGCCCGCTTGAATGGCGCACTCAACGAGCTGGAGACCCATGTGGTTCGAGCTATGCCGCCACATGAGCGCGAGGCTCGTTTTAAGTCGGCTCGACTTACCCAACGTATAGAGGGGGCCCAGCGAGCGAGTCTCTTGGGAGAGATCCTGAAGCCACGGAGTCTGCAGGAACACAGCGCACTCGTAGCGGATAGTCAATTGATCGTGTACGAGGTCGCTCCTGAGTCGAGGGAGCTTAATGCGAGGCCGGGAGACTTCAATTTCACGCTTTCGCCGGCCGCTATTCAAGGATTTCTCAACATGCCGCCAATGTTCGTAACGAAAGGAACGAGGGTTTTTGTGCCGTTTGGCGATACCATTGGTGAAGCAGACCTGACAGGGGTGTCAATCGAGGCGTTCGAGCGGCGCCGTGGATACCTTGTGCTGCGGTCTAGTAAATACAACAAGGTTACGGATTTGGAAGCGGCGGGGCGCCTCGATCTTAGTAGAGATGTTGTTCTGGATCCGAAGTCCGGCGATTTTATTTCGGCGAAGCTTAGTGCCACGCTTAAGGCTATCGGATTTCCCGCTTCTGCTGTCGCCGACCAAAGTGTTTTTGATGCGCTGGGGCTTGCGAAGGCTACGTCAACTCCGACGCCAGAGACTCCAGCTAGCGAATTTCTGTGGCAAGCGAGTGCGTTGTACTCGGCGGTGGTACGGCGTGACATCCCTGGTCTGCGAGATGCGCTTGTCAAGGCCGGCGTAGATCTGAATGTCTCTCAATGGGCGGCATGGGCTGGTGCCCTAACGCGTCGCCTCTCGCTAATCTGGGGGCCGCCCGGCACTGGAAAGAGTCAGACGCTGCGGGCTGTGATTCTGGGTGCGGTTCTGGATGCACAGAGGTCGAAGAAGTCACTGCGTTTGCTAGTCACTGCCAATACTTATACGGCAGTTGATAATGTGCTTTTTGAGGTCGCAAGGGATCTCGGAGCTTTGTTCGCTGGACAAAAGCCATACCGTGTTGTTCGTCTTCAGGGTACCGGGCGAGTTGAGCCTACCCTGTTGCAGGGGCAGCAGTTGGTTGAGAACCTTGTCGTGACGACCACCGAGGCTCGGCCGGATGTGTTGGCGCTCCGATCCGAACTTGAGTCTCCCAGTGCTCAGACGATTCTTGTGGTAGGGGCTCCCAATCAGCAGTTGTATAATCTCGGAATTGCTACAAAGAATAAAAGGAAACTGAAGCCTCCGCCGTCGCCCGTGCGCAACTGGTTTGACGCCGTGGTTATAGATGAGGCGTCGCAGATGGATGTCGCAGGGAGTACGCTTGTCGTAACCAAGGCTGCCGCCGGCGCATCCTACGTTCTCGCGGGCGATGACCTTCAGTTGCCCCCTATCCACGCTGCCGAGCCGCCGGAGGGGCTCGAAGCTTTGGTAGGCTCTTTGTATTCGTACGTGCGTCTGCATCATGAGATTGAACCCGATCTGCTGCAAGTAAATTACCGTTCGAATCGGACCTTGGTGGATTTTATTAAGACGGCCGGATACTCCTCGGCGCTTACGAGCTTTGCGCCGGATCTCCGACTGCAACTGCTGGCGCCGTTGCCCGTGACTAAGCCTCTAGATTGGCCTGCCGAGTTCTACTGGTCACCGGATTGGGCTTCGGTTCTTGATCCAGAATCATCAGCGACTTGCTTCATCTATGATGATGATGTAAGTAGCCAGGCGAATCCGTTCGAGGTGGATGCCGTGGCGACGCTCATCTGGTTGCTATTTGGAAGGTTAGGAAATAATCTGTTGGGCGAACTTTCACCCGATGGGCTGTGCGTTCTCCCGTCCGGCACCGTTGCTGATCCTAAACATTTCTGGACACGATCCGTTGGCGTCGTCACCCCGCACCGGGCCCAGATGGGAAAGATCGTTGCACGCTTGCAGGACGTTTTTCCCGGGCATCCGGCTCATCATATCCGTGGAGCGGTGGATACTGTTGAACGGTTTCAGGGCCAGCAGCGTGACGTGATCATCGCTTCTTTCGGAGTGGGAGACCCTGAATTGATTCAGGCCGAGGATGAGTTCTTGTTCAACCTTCGCCGCTTTAATGTGCTTGCGTCGCGCGCGAGGGCGAAGCTGATCGTTCTGTCTCCGCGGACGCTGGTCGAGCATTTGGCCGACGACCCGAGGGTGCTGGAAGAGAGTCGGCTTCTCAAGCGCTACGTTGAACATTTCTGCTTGCCGGCTAATACTATTACCCTCGGCTATAATGACGGCGAAGACAGACTTCGGCACGGTACTCTGCGGAAGCGATAGCGAAGCGGTCCGTCGAGAGCACGAAGCACAAGGCTGGTGAGGCCGTGGAGAAGACGCCGACGCCGACGCTCAGCCAGGACCACCGAGTCCGCTGTCGATGCCACCGAGTGGCAAGTCGAAGGCGAAAGGTTGAGAGGTGGGTGGCCGCCCAAGAAAAGGGTGAGCACTGCGGGTTCGAGGCCGCAGCGCTCGGTGTCCCGGTACTGCAGCCCGGAGTGCGCGAAAGAGGCGAGGTGCTCATGCGCTGGCGATGGCTGGCGGAGCGGGGCATGGGCCTCAAGGAGGCGGCGCGTCCCCGACCTCGCCCGTCATGACCTCGACAACGCCCAGACCCTCGCCGACCGCGGGCCCATGCCCCTCTTCCAGGCCGACATCCACCTAACCCGCGCCCGCCTCTTCCAC
>Ga0075163_10010676_pt1 | contig 12002 bp, 15 predicted proteins | sample JI1023141ADNA_FD_71478 | JGI IMG/M metagenome (GOLD analysis project Ga0075163, IMG submission 71478) | Wastewater effluent complex algal communities from Wisconsin, to seasonally profile nutrient transformation and Carbon sequestration -... | ecosystem: Engineered > WWTP > Effluent > Algae...
GAACTTCAAAGCGACAGTGGCACAACATTTAACATCATGATTCCTTATGCCTAAAACCCAATTAAACATATTACTTGCCGAAGATGATCTGAACCTAGGAATTCTGTTGGTGGATTACCTGGAAACGGAGGGATTTGACGTGAAACTTTGTAAAGATGGTGAGTTGGCATTAAAGGCATTTCAAAATCAATCTTTTGATTTGTGTTTGTTGGATGTGATGATGCCGAAGATGGATGGTTTTTCTTTAGCAAAAGCAATCCGATTAATAGATAAAAACGTGCCCATTATTTTTATCACTGCAAAATCATTAAAAGAAGATAAATTAAAAGGATATGATTTAGGTGCCGATGATTATATCACCAAACCGTTTGATGAGGAAGAACTTCTGTGGAAAATAAAAGCAATTATTCGTAGAACTCCTGAAAACAAAAACAACAAAAGCACAGAAGTGATTTCACTCGGAAAATTCAGATTTGATTATCCGAATCAATCCTTAATGATGGGTGAAAGCACAAAACGAATTACTGAAAAAGAAAGTGAAATTCTATACTATTTATCCAATCATCGGAATGTTGTCATCAAACGTGAAGAACTCCTGAAAGCATTATGGGGTGAAAACGATTATTTTTTAGGCAGAAGCTTGGATGTGTTCATCACTAAAATTCGTAAATATTTAAAAGACGATTCGGACATCACCATTGAAAATGTTTTTGGTGTAGGATTTATCTTTAATGTCCCTTCAAACTAATTTTTTATGCGTCAATCTTAAGGGAGGTCATCGTTAAAGAACCAGCAACTGCTTTATCATTAAACAATGAAATTTTTTCATTCTTTTCTTTTAATGCCAGAGCATAGATGAGTGGTAAATAATGTTCCGGACTTGGTATCGATAAATCAAATGCTTTTCCTTGCGACTTAAAATTGATCAGTGGTTTGTGGTCATCTGACAAAATAAATTTTTTCATTTTCTCACTGGCTTCGATTGCCCAATCATAACCATAATTTGCTTCATTTAGTTTATCCCAAGCAATCATTCCTAAGTTGTGCACCATGTTGCCACTGCCAACAATCAACACCCCTTTATTGCGAAGTGCGGCCAATTCTTTTGCTAAATCGTAATGGTACTGAGCGCCTTGTGTATAATCAATGCTCAATTGGAGTACCGGCACATCAGCTTTTGGGTATAAATGTTTTACAACCGACCAGGTTCCATGATCCAATCCCCATTTATCGTCTAGTCCAACGGTTGTCTTTTTGATTGTCGCTTTTGTTTCGTTGGCATATTGCGGACTTCCAGGTGCGGGATATTGCACATCAAATAAAGCTTGCGGAAATCCTCCGAAATCGTGAATGGTTCGTGGTTTTTCCATGGCGGTTACAAATGTCCCTTTGGTTTCCCAGTGGGCCGAAACAACGAGAATGGCTTTCGGTTTTGGAATGTCTTTTCCGATGTTTCTAAAGCCGGTTACAAATTCATTTTCTTCAATGGCATTCATCGGACTGCCATGTCCTAAAAACAAAACAGGCATTTTTTCTGTTACTGTTAAGTTGCTCGTTAATGTATCCAGTTCTTTTAATTTCATGGCAGCAAGAGATAAGGGTGATAATGCAAGGAGCTTTAAAAAGTCGGATCGTTTCATCGCATTCGGATTGTATTGTAAAGATAACAATTATGTACTTCAAATTGTTTGGGAATATTCAACACACAAACGACAAATCTAAAAATCATAATTTTATTAATCGATGCAATTCCTTTAATATTTCGTAAATTCGCATTCCTATTTAAGGCATTTATGAGCAAACCAAGTTTTGATGAAATTTATATGGAGTTGGCAGAAAATCTTGCCAAGCGTTCCCATTGTGTAAAGGCGCAAGTAGGTGCTGTGCTCACAAAAGATACACGCATTGTTTCTTTAGGCTACAATGGTCCTCCGGCCGGCACGCACAATTGTGATATTGATTTTGAAAAAGACGGTTGTCCGCGCGATAGTAAAGGCAGCTGTTCATTAGCTTTGCATGCCGAACAAAATGCCATCTTATACGCCTCTAAAAATAAAGTGTCGATTGAAGGGTGTACGCTTTATGTTACGCTTTCCCCTTGCATTTCGTGTGCTCGTGTGATTTATACGATGGGGATCAAAAAAGTTTATTATTTAAATTCCTATGCGGACTTTAAAGGATTAAAAAGCGATGAAGGCGTTGATTTCCTTCAGAAATTTGGAGTCGAAGTCGTTCGTTACTCAAAAAAATTGCCTACAGTTTAATTGCCCACTTAAAATGAATCGTCCTAAATTTTACATATATCTTCCCATTGTTTTTGCATTAGTGCTTATCCTGGGAATTTTTATCGGAAGCACATTCAATCTTAGAACAACTCCCGGAACCATTTCTGTTGACGGAAATGGAGCGTATAGTAAAATTGACCAGATATTGAAGTATGTAGAAGAGCAATATGTGGATACCATTAAAACCAAGGACTTAGTTGATAAAACAATTGTTTCTCTCTTAGCGAATTTAGATCCGCACTCCAGTTACATCACAGCAGAAGAACTGATTGCCAGCAACGAACCTTTGTTAGGAAACTTTGAAGGGATCGGTGTTGAATTTAATATTGTGGAGGATACCATTCGTGTTATTGCGGCCATCCCCGGTGGCCCTTCCGAATCGGTTGGTGTGCAGGCGGGCGACAAAATTATTAAGGTGGATGGGAAAGTAGTGGCAGGTATAAAAATCACCAACAAACAGGTGATGGAAAACCTAAAAGGTAAAGGTGGCACAAAAGTAAAAGTAAGTATGATGCGCAGAGGAAAGCGCGGGTTACTTGATTTTGTAATTACTCGTGGAACAATTCCAATCCATAGTATAGACGTGTCCTACATGGTGAATCCGAAAACAGGATATATAAAGATTAGTCGATTTGGAGCGACCACTTATGATGAATACATGCAAGCGTTTGAAAAATTGCGTGGGCAAGGAATGCAGCAATTGATTATTGATTTGCGTGGGAATGGCGGTGGATTCTTGAATTCAGCAGTTGACATTGCCGATGAATTATTGAGTGAAGGAAAAGAAATTGTTTACACCATCGGTAAAGCGCGCCCTCGAAAGGATTACAAAGCAACACGAAGAGGTGAATTTGAAAACGGAAAATTAATGGTGTTGATTGATGATGGCTCGGCATCAGCCAGTGAAATTTTAGCGGGCGCTTTACAAGATAATGACCGCGCAACCATTATTGGCAGACGTTCGTTTGGAAAAGGATTGGTGCAGGAACAAAGTGAATTTTCTGATAGTTCAGCCATCCGATTAACCATTGCCCGTTATTATACTCCAACCGGTAGAAGTATTCAGAAGTCCTATGCAGATGGTGTAGAAGCCTATTACGAAGAAGAGAATAATCGGTATGCAAATGGGGAGTTGGAAAATGCAGATAGCATTAAAATTACCGACTCGATAAAGTTTACAACCCCTGCTGGTAAAGTTGTTTATGGTGGAGGCGGGATCATTCCGGATGTATTTGTTGGGTTGGATACAGCAGGACGATCACTATATTTAACGGAAGTATTTTTTACCGGTACAGCCAACGACTTTGCATTTGAATATGCAGATAGAGAACGCACAAAGTTAAAAGCCTACAAAACGGTCGAAAATTTTAATAAGTCGTTTGTTGTTACTCCGGCAATTTTGGAGGAGTTTATTGCTTATGCTGAAAAGAATAAAATCAAACGGAATAATAAGGAAATTGCGATTTCTCAAAACATTTTGAAGAACCAGTTAAAAGCTTTGATTGCTCGCAATATTTTTAATGGTGAAGGTTATTATCAGGTGATTCAAACACAAGACAATGTGCTGAAAAAAGCAATTGAGTTAATGAAGTAACGCGTTTCCAAAAGATGGATAAATAAAAACGCCTCTCAAACATTGTTTGAGAGGCGTTTTTATTTTGTAATCACTGATTAGTGAGCAGCTTCAGTTGTTGTAGCAGCAGAATCAGGAGTAGCAGTAGCAGTAGTGTCAGGAGCTGTTTCAACAGCAGCGCTAGCAGCATTGAACAAAGAGTCCATTTTTGCTTTTGCTTCTTGTTCCATTTTAGCTGCTTCTTCTGCAGACGGTCCGCAAGAAACGATGCTTAATGCACCTGCTACGAACAATAAAGAAAATAATTTTTTCATTTTGTTTTTGTTTTGTTTTTTGATTAATACTAGTATCTGGGCGCAAAGGTAGCTAAAAATCCATACGCACAAAATCTTATAGCTATCTAAAACACAATTATTTAAACAAAGCATTGTTAAGAACCCTAAAAAACAACGATTCTTTCTCACCTTTTGACTAAAAACGGTGTAAAAAGCCCTATCTTTGCCACTCAAATAAACAATAATTAACCCTTAAAAATATAAACTATGGCTTTCGAATTACCTAAATTACCGTATGCCTACACAGCATTAGAGCCTCATATTGATGCTCAAACGATGGAGATTCATCATTCAAAACATCATCAAGCCTATGTAACGAACTTAAATGCAGCGATTGCAGGTTCTGAAACAGAAAAATTGAGTATCGAAGAAATCTGCAAAAACATTTCGAAATACCCGATGCCAGTTCGTAACAATGGTGGTGGACACTATAATCACTCCCTTTTTTGGACAGTAATGGGTCCAAATGCCGGTGGTGAACCTACAGGCGACTTGGCAGCAGCAATTACCAGCGCTTTTGGTTCGTTTGCTGACTTTAAAACGCAATTTGCGACAGCAGGAGCAACTCGCTTTGGTTCAGGTTGGGCATGGTTGATTGTAAAAGATGGAAAATTGGCTGTTTGTTCAACTCCAAATCAAGATAATCCTTTGATGGATATTGCGGAAGTAAAAGGAACACCGATTTTAGGAATGGATGTTTGGGAACATGCATACTACTTAAAATACCAAAACAAACGCCCGGATTATATCGCAGCTTTTTGGAATGTTGTGAATTGGGCAGAAGTTGCTAAGCGCTTTGCAGCAGCAAAATAATTAAAATCTAAATTTTGAAGGGGATGCGTTAAAGCATCCCCTTTTTTATTTCTTAAACGTTTTGGATACTAAAAAAATAAGTTTCATTATTTCGTTTGTTTTTTGCTTTTGCTTTTCAGCAAAAGCCATGGAGCATAAAACGGAAAGGGAGTTGTCTACGATTTACATCGTTGAATCTGCAGACACACTTATTTTACAAATCGATAAAGCGGTTGCAGATTCGATCGTAAAAAAGAATTCGAGCAAGGAACAAAACAAAAAGAAAATCATCTCTGCCTTTTTTGCTTTCCCCTTTCCTTTAGGATTTATGGGCGCTCACAGAGTGATGTTGGGAACAAAACCATGGGTGCCGGTTGTTTATGTGGCAACATTCGGAGGCTGTTTTGGGGTTCTTCCGCTAATTGATTTTTTTGTAATTACATTTAGCAAAGACATTGAACAATACGAAAACAATCCCAATATTTTTATGTGGTTGAAATAAGTTCAAAGTCCAAAGTTTAAAAGTTAAAAGTTTTTGTAGTTTAGATTCGTAATCATGAAAGTCGGTTTATTCTTCGGTTCCTTTAATCCCATCCATGTTGGACACATGGTGATTGCGAATTATATGTTGGCAAATTCCGACCTGGATCGTATCTGGTTTGTGGTTTCTCCACACAACCCACTCAAAGAAAAGAATTCACTCCTTCCGGAAACGCATCGCTTGCAGATGGTGACCCTCGCCATTGGGGATAATAATAAAATGAAAGCGAGTAATATCGAATTTAAATTACCCCAACCTTCTTATACCATCAATACATTAGCGCATTTAAAAGAGAAGTATCCGAACAATGATTTTGCTTTGATTATGGGAAGCGACAACCTGGAAGGATTTCACAAATGGAAAAATTATGAGGAAATTTTGAAGCATTACGAATTGTATGTGTATCCGCGTCCGAATATTAAAGGCTCAGAGTTGTTTAATCATAAACGAGTAAAAATGATTGATGCTCCCTTAATGGAGATTTCATCCACCTCTATCCGAAAGGCGATAAAAGACAAAAAAGATGTTCGCTATTTTGTTGCTCCTGCTGTGTGGGAATACATGCGAGAGATGCATTTTTACGAAAAATAGGCTTCTGCCACAGATTCACAGATTCTTACTTGGTTTTGAATTATATGTATTAAAATCTTTTTGGTTATATCCCAGCTCATAATTATTTTCTAAATATTTAATTTGTGAAGCTATGCCAAAAAAAATGCCTCTACATTTCTGCAGAGGCATTCGCATCTAAAAATTTTAATTACAGCTTCTAGTTCGAAGCTCCCAAATCGAATTTTAATGCATCTTCAAAGGCCATTTCTGTTTCGCCTTCAGCAACTATACCATCCCGATGGCTATCGGGACCGATTGTTAAGCCGGTTTCCTTAGGTGACAACACTTTTTTGTTCGCTTTGATACTAGCAACAGATGTTACACTAAGTCCGTTTAACTCCAGTTTAAGTTCCTTTAAACACATACCCAATGCAATTGCTTTTGGGGTATTTGTAACAATGAACTCAATGTCGAAATCATCATTTGATTTTGACTTCACGGTAAAGTCGATTTTGTTTTCAATGCAATATTCAATCAATGTAGAAATGTTTTTTTTCTTCACTGTAACAGTAGGAGTCGCTTCGTTCATAAAACTCATGGCAAAAAATTTTTAAATTGATTTAAATAATTGTTTTAATAACCAACATAAAGTTACGTCTTTCTTAGCCGAAAATAAAGACCAAAATATGAACAGCGTGAAGCCCGATTGTTCATTAATTGTTTAAAAGTGGAAGGGTGAAAACGAGGCAAAAAACGATAAAATGAGGGCATATTTTGCCAAAAATCATCAAAAATTGATGAAAATCAGAGAAAATGACTAAGAATGACAGATAATGAAATTAGTTTTTAACCAAACTCAGGATAGAGTCAAAAATCCAACGACCATCAATGTTGCTTAATTCGCCATCTGTTGCTCTTTCAGGGTGAGGCATCATCCCAAACACATTTTTACCGGCATTACAAACACCAGCAATGTTTTCTGTTGCCCCATTTGGATTAGCAGCATCCGTTACATTTCCATTTTCATCGCAATAGCGGAAGATAATTTGTCCGTTTGCATTTAACTGTTTGATGGTTTCTGCATCCGCATAATACTTCCCTTCACCATGAGCAATAGGGATTTTAAGCGCTTTTTCTAGAGGAACTTCGGATGTAATTAAAGTAGAATTGTTTTCTGCTTTTATAAATACGTTTTTGCAAATAAATTTTCGTTCGTTGTTGTGCAATAAGGCTCCCGGAACCAATCCGGCTTCACATAAAATCTGAAACCCATTACAAACGCCCAGCACATATCCACCTTTGTTGGCAAACTCAATCACTTTTTCCATGATTGGTGAAAAACGTGCAATCGCTCCGGAACGAAGGTAGTCGCCATACGAAAATCCTCCCGGAAGTACTATAAAATCACAGCCTTTCAAATCGGTATCTTTGTGCCACAACTCAACCACTTCCTGCCCCATGATGTCTCTTAAAACATAAATCATGTCTTGATCACAGTTTGACCCCGGGAAAATAACAACTCCAAATTTGCTCATACTATATTTTTTAAAACGATTAATCCCGATCGTTATCGAGAGAGGCGTAAAGTTAGAAATAAAATAAGCTCAAATATTCCTTCTTGATAGATTGTTAAAAAAATCTATAGGATTAAATTTACAAACAAGGAAGAAAGCAGCAATAAGAATAAAAATTCGGCCCACCATTCTTTTTTAATATGGGTAAAGTAATTGGCACAAAATATAGCAGAAGGGATGGCCAGTGCTGAAAAGTATTTGGTGGAAATCTCCGGAGCCAATAAAATGGAGAAAGCGGAAAAGAACAAAAACCAAACAAAAAGGATAACAGACTTTTTTGTGCGTTGTGAACCAATTCCTACGCCTAAAATGATTTTAACAATGGCAAAGAAAATGATTACCCAGCCAATGCCAATCATGAAATAAAAGGTTTTAGGGAAATCCAACACCGGTTTTTCTCGAATAAACTGGTAAAACATCTTGTCATAAAACAAGTATTCCAGTGTATCATTCCAAAAATAAACTGTGAGGACAAACAAATAGGGAATTACCGCCCCAAAAAAGGAAATGATCCATTCTCTCCAGTTAAAAGGGCGTAAGAGGATGAGTGCAACACCTAATAAGGGTAAAAAAACGACAAAAGGGAAGTAAAACAAGGAAGCGATGGAAATCAATAAACCGGCATCAAACGACTCAGAAAAGGCTTTGTCCTTGCGGTAGGAGCTCAATAACCGGTGCAAAGCAAATAAAATGAATAGATTCCCGAAAAGCAATGGATGCAACATCAACATTGCATCATTATTACTCATAAAAACAATGTAAAAGAGGGCAGGTAAATAGTTTTGTTTCTCCAAAACCTCATTTTCATTCACAATAAAATTGAGTAAAAACGCCTCCCCGATAATTAATAAAAGCCCGATTGTTGTAGATAACCAAGGAATTGTAATAAAAATCCCTGCAATTAATTCGTACAGGGGCATGGCGTGCTTTACTGGAAGAGGATCGGTGGGGTTTATGTATCCAAACACCCAGATTACAATAGCAATCAGGGGTAAAAAAAGCAATGCAGAAGCATTATTGGATTTAAAAAACCGTATAAACATATTTCAGTTGCTAAAATTAGCTTAAAAAATTATTGATTTTAAATAAAATTTGTACATTTGAGACCATAAAATAAACATTACGATTATGACTTGGACAGATATTTTCAACGGATTAGGTAGTTTTTTTCAATGGACATTCCAATTTATGGAAGCATTAGGAAACGGACCCAACTTATTTTTTTGGATAATTATCGTAAGCTTACTTTTGGTTTGGATGCGTATGCAAGCAAACTTTAACAAAGAAGCAAAAGAAAAAGGAACGTTAAAATAAACGAATATACATTCAACTAAAAATCCCCAATCTGATTATTCGGATTGGGGATTTTTTTGTTTAAACGTTCTTTATTTATAATACACTTCCAAATCTTTTCCAATATCTCTTCTGTAATACTTTCCTTTGTATTTAATACGTTCGGCATTCGCAAACGATTTTTTTAATGCTTCGTTCATGGTGTTCCCATAAGATGTAATTGCGATTACGCGCCCACCATTTGTAACAACGATATCGCCATCTTGTTTTGTTCCTGCATGAAAGGCGATACTTCCTTCTACCAATTCAAATCCCGTCATTACATCTCCTTTTGCGTATTCCTCCGGATAACCACCTGCAACCATCATTACTGTTGTAGCAAAACGACTATCCACTTCAAACGTTTTTTCATTTAAGTTTCCGTTGGCAACACCCTCAAACAAATCCAACAAATCAGATTTGATTCTTGGAATCACAGATTCGGTCTCTGGATCGCCCATGCGTACATTGTACTCAATCACTTTCGGGTCGCCACCATCATTCATCAATCCAATAAAAATAAAACCTTTGTAAACAATGCCTTCCTTTTTTAATCCATTGATGGTTGGAATAATTACACGGTCTTCTACCTTTTTAATAAATGCTTCATCTGCAAATGGTACAGGAGAAATGGCGCCCATTCCCCCAGTATTTAATCCTTTGTCGCCTTCACCAATTCTTTTGTAATCTTTTGCTGCAGGTAATATTTTATAAGAGTTTCCATCAGTTAAAACAAAAACAGAAAGCTCAATCCCTTTTAAAAATTCTTCAATCACTACTTTTGCAGATGCCGCACCAAACTTCGCATTGGCTAACATTTCGGTCAATTCTTTTTTTGCATCTTCTAACGTTGTTGGAATCACAACACCCTTCCCAGCAGCCAATCCATCCGCTTTTAAAACATAAGGTGGTTGAAGTGTCTCTAAAAATTTTAATCCTTCTGCTAATGTATCTTTCGTAAATGTCTCATAGCGTGCAGTCGGAATGCCATGGCGAATCATAAATTTTTTGGAAAAATCCTTGCTGCCTTCTAATTCCGCTCCAGCTTTTTGCGGGCCGATTACTGCAATACTTTTTAATTGAGGATCTGCTTGAAAATAATCATAAATGCCTTTTACCAATGGGTCTTCCGGACCAACAACAATCATGTTGATGGCGTTTTCCAAAACAAATTTTTTGATGCCTTCAAAATCCGTTACAGCAATAGCGACATTGGTCCCTACACTTGAAGTTCCTGCATTTCCTGGAGCAATGTATAATTTGCTTAGTTTTTTACTCTGTGCTAATTTCCATGCAAATGCATGTTCGCGACCACCGGATCCTAAAATTAAAATGTTCATTGGGTAATTATTTTGATGCAAAGAAACGAAATTTTTCACCACTAAGGCACGAAGGGCACGAAGTCATACTAAGATATTATTTCGGAGCACTTCCATTCTCCATGTCCGAACGACTCCTTCGGAAAACAAGGAGAGTGGCCAGGCGTGAGATCTTTTGGATTATCTTTGCAAAATGATTCTTTTTCCAAAAATATTTGATTCTTCCAAAGTAATTGCAGCGCAAAGTACCCGTTTGGGTGGATGGAGTGTTCCACCTTTTGATTCAATGAATTTAGGCTTGTCGGTCAATGACAATGAAGAGACGGTATGGAAGAACCGAGAATTATTTTTTGGGAAATTAGGAATTGACGTAAAGCAAGTTTCCAGATGTTATCAAGTTCATGGCAACGAAGTATTGGTTGTAAATGAACCGGTAACCAACGAAAAGTACGATGCACAAATCACCAACAAACCCAATATTTTTTTAGCGGTTTCTATTGCTGATTGTACACCCATATTAATTCACGATGAAAAAAATGATGCCGTTGCTTCCATACATGCAGGATGGCGAGGAACTGTTGGAAAAATTGTTTCCAACGTTTTACAATTAATGAAAGAGAACTACGGAACAGAGGGAAAAGATTGCAAAGCATTTATCGGTGCATGTATCTCGTATGAAAATTTTGAAGTAGGCGATGAGGTGGCAGAAAATTTCGAATCTTCCTTAAAACGTTTTGACGAACAAAAACAAAAATGGTTTGTGGATCTCAAAAAAGCAAATCAACAACAATTGCTTGATTTTGGAGTAGAGGAAAATAATATTGAAATATCTGACTATTGTACGGTAGAAAACAACAACACCTTTTTCTCTCATAGGAAAGAAAAAGGTGCTACTGGTAGAATGATGGCGGTGATTGGTGTGAGACCTCACCCCTAGCCCTCCCGATAGCTATCGGGACCCTTGTTCAAGGAGAGGGGGGCTCCGCAATTATGATAAAAGTAAACGTTTAACTGTTTCTATATCATTAAATACCTGGGAGTTGGATATTCTTAGAATTTTAAAATTCATTTCCGTCAAATTTTGATCTCTGTGTTGATCTTTTTCTTTTTGTTCTTCAGTATTGTGAACTTCACCATCTAATTCGATAATCAATCTTTTGGATGCACAATAGAAATCTACCACATAATTGCCGATACTATGTTGTCGTTTAAATTTTAATCCGTTTAATTTTTTGTTGCGAATTTCTTCCCACAAGATTTCTTCTGCGGAAGTAGAATTAACTCGAAGAGTTCGTCTTATGTCAAGCAAAGATCTTTTATTGTGAACGTCCACCAGTGTACTTTTCTTTTCGATGAAGGTTAAATTGGATAATTCTGCAAGTAGTAGCAGAATCAAAAAGTCCCTCTCCTTGAACAAGGAGAGGGATTTAGGGTGAGGTCTACAAAGGAATATTCCCGTGTTTCTTCTTCGGCAACTTAGCCACTTTATTTTTTAGCATATCAAATGCTTTTATTAATTTTTCACGAGTATCCTCCGGTTTAATCACTTCATCCACATAACCTCGTTCAGCAGCACGGTAAGGATTTGCAAAATGTTCGATGTATTCTTTTTCTTTCTCTGCTAATTTTTCTGCAGGATTTTTTGCCGCAGCAATTTCATTTTTGAAAATAATTTCTGCAGCACCTTTTGCGCCCATCA
>Ga0075163_10010677_pt1 | contig 12002 bp, 10 predicted proteins | sample JI1023141ADNA_FD_71478 | JGI IMG/M metagenome (GOLD analysis project Ga0075163, IMG submission 71478) | Wastewater effluent complex algal communities from Wisconsin, to seasonally profile nutrient transformation and Carbon sequestration -... | ecosystem: Engineered > WWTP > Effluent > Algae...
AAAATTTCAGGGGCCGCTGGCTTGCGGTTGTCTGGGGGACTTTATCGGTAGGTGTCAGGCACAGGGATGCTTAAACTCGCGGTGTGAAGATCGAAGTGCCCGCGCTGCCTGTCCTCGAAGAAGGCTTTGAGGGTGTACGACACGGATCGAAAAGCGATCTCATCCCATGGGATCTGCTCCTCACTCATCAGGACTGCTTCCAGCGACTCTTCGCCGGGGCGGAAGTCTAGATCGAGGAGGCGTGCGCGATAGATGACGTGAATCTGACTGATATGGGGTAGATCCACAAAGGTGAACATCGGCCCGAGTGCGATCCGGGCACCTGCTTCCTCGAGGGTTTCGCGTATTGCAGCCTCTCCACAGGTCTCGTTGTTTTCCATGAAGCCCGCGGGAAGCGTCCAGCAGCCGTAGCGGGGCTCGATCGCTCGTTTGCACATGAGGATCTTGTCCTCCCAGACGGCAAGGGCGCCCACCACGACCTTGGGGTTCTGGTAGTGAATCGTGCCGCAGCTATCGCATACGTGTCGGGGGAGGTTGTCGCCCGGGGGGACCTTCAGGCTTACCGGGGCACCACAATGAGAACAATAATTCATGGACGTAGCACGCGCAGGGATGTTGGCTCGATTCTAATGGAAGCTATCCGTTGATGTCCTCGTGAGAAATCCGTCAGGGCAAACAAGCAGGATCCGCAGGTTTTTTCCGATAAGCTTCGAGGGCTTAGGTCTGGGACCGCCGACTCTCACTGGAAATTTTATGGCGCAGCCAATGGACGTTACAAAGTTCGAACAACTGAAGGCCTCTGGTGACTTGCCGTCACCGAAAGGGGTGGCTTTGGCCATCATCCGGTTGATCCAGCAGGAGGATAGTTCGATCGGCGAACTGGCCAGGGTGATCAAGACGGATCCTGCGTTCGTCGGACGTCTGATCAAGGCTGCCAACGGATTGACAGGCTACAACCGGCGAGCTGTGGCCTCTGTCCAGGAGGCGCTGATGGTGCTGGGGGTGCCGACGGTGCGAACCCTTGCGCTTGGTTTTTCGCTGCTGTCGGGCTACCGGGACGGGCGCTGCAGGAACTTCGATTACGGACGCTACTGGACCGGGTGTCTGGTGTACGCGCTGGCGATGCAGGCCGTCACGCAGCGGACCCGGGCTGCGGCAGCTGAGGAAACCTTCTGTCTAGGCCTGCTTGCCCGGATCGGTGAGTTGGCGCTGGCAACCATGTATCCGCTGGAGTACGCGAAGGTCTTGCAGCAGACGCTGGAGTATAGGGATATCCCCTTGGCTGTACTTGAGCAGCGCGCCTTTGCGATGGATCACCGGGAGCTCTGTTCGGCGATGTTGGCTGATTGGGGGCTGCCGCGCATTTTTCACCAGCCCGCCTTTTTTGCTGAGCAGCCTGATGAGTCGGGTTACGCCGAGGGTACTCGGGAGTTTGTTATTGCCCATTCCCTGCATCTGTCGTCGTTCATCGCAGAGATCTTCGTGGCCGAAGAGGCTGAGCGCCCCATTCTGGTGAGCCGCCTGTTCGAGCTCGCTTCCCGACTGGCTCTCGACCCGCTTGCCGTTACCGAAATGTGTGACGGCATCGTGAGAGAGTGGCAGGCGTGGGGCAGTCTGCTCGAGCTCCAGACGCTGGAGATTCCTCCGTTTGGAGAGCTTGCGGGCCGGGGAGAGGCGATTGCTGCAAGTCTCGCCGCGGAGGCTAGGGAGCGGGCGGGCGGAGTGGCGTCGGCGGATGAGTTGCGACCGGCCAAGTCTGAATCTCCCCAGCAGGGGCTGGGTGGATCAGCTGCGCTGGGTTTGCCGGTGGGCGTGCAGCCGATGCGCGTGTTGATTGTTGACGACGACGCGTCCATGCGTGCGCTGGTGCGCAAGGTGCTCGAGACGGTCGGGCATCAGGTGCTGGAGGCCGGGGATGGCCGCGTCGGCATGGAAATGGCGCTGGAATTTCAGCCTCAGCTGATGATCGTGGACTGGGTGATGCCTGAGATCAGTGGTCTGGAGCTGACCAGGGCGCTGCGTCAGACGAAGATCGGGCGCAGTATCTACATCCTCGTCATGACGGGGCTCGAGGATGACGACCGTCTCATCGAGGCTTTCGAGAACGGCGTGGACGACTTCATGAGCAAGCCGATCAATCCGCGTGTTCTGGCGGCGCGCTTGCGCGCGGGGCAGCGGGTGATCCGTCTGCAGCAGGAGCTGGATCGGGATCGGGAGGAGATCAGGCGTTTTGCTGCCGAGCTGGCGGTATCGAATCGCCGCCTCCAGGAGGTTGCCCTGACAGATTCCCTCACCGGCTTTCCCAATCGACGCTATGCAATCGAACGGGTTCAGCAAGAGTGGTCGGTGTCGTCGCGCACGCGGCGGCCGCTCTCGTGCATGGTCATCGATGTGGACCAGTTCAAGAGCTACAACGACGCCCATGGGCACGACGTGGGCGATGCGGTGTTGAAGCAGGTCGCGGCGGCGGTCAAGGGTGCGCTGCGTGCCCAGGACATCGTGGCGCGAACCGGGGGCGACGAGTTCCTCGTGATCTGCCCCGATACCGGGCTCGATGCCGCGCTGGCCTGTGCCGAGCGCGTGCGGTTTGCAGTCGAAAGTGCGCCGCTGGCCTTGTCTGGTGAAGCGTTGAACATGTCGGTGAGCATTGGGGTCGCCACCCGCGACACGGTGATGGGCGACCCGGACGCCTTGATCAAGCGTGCGGATCAGGCCTTGTATCTCGCCAAGAACAAGGGCCGAAACCGCATCATGACTGCCCAGTCGCTGCGGCCGGGGCCTGTTCTGCCGCCTCGTTGACGGCGGCGGGGGGGCTTGTTGTCTGGCAGTAACCTGTGATGACGATGCGTGCCCCACGCGTGCTTGCCTGTAATGGGCGCTCGTGTAAGTAAATTTCCTACCAAGGTTGACGCAAAAGATCCTACGGAATTATCCGAAGCCCTCGAATGGCGGCTTTTGCCGGTTGACGGCAGAATTTGCCGCATACAAACAAAGCTTTGCCGAGGAGATGATCATGAGCGCCAACGGTCTGCACGACGAGATCAGGGAACTGAATCTTGCCTATCTGATGCTGACCCAGCACATGCTGCGCGACGATCGCGCAGCCGCGATCTATCGGCTCGGCATCGGCGAGGAAGTCGCCGACATGCTCGAAGGGCTCAGTTCCGCGCAGGTCCTGCGGATGGCGAGTTCCAACATGCTCCTGTGCCAGTTCCGCTTCAATGACACCATGCTGGTGGATTTGTTGTCTTCCCATGGCCGTGAGCGAGGTGCCGCGCACCTCCACGCAGCGATTCTGGCCGCAGGCCGGCCGGTGGAGAGTCTTGCCTGATTCGCGGGTGATCGAAAGGAAGGCTCCAGATGCGTAACAAGAGCGTGCTGCAGGAGGCGCAGGACATCCAGAAGGCGGTCGAGCTGATTCGCCTGGGTGCTCGCATGCAGATGCTCGAGGCAGAGACCGCACTGAGCCGTGAGAGGCTTCTTAAGCTCTACAAGGAGGTCAAAGGGGTTTCGCCGCCGAAAGGGATGCTGCCCTTCTCGACCGACTGGTTCATGTCGTGGCAGCCGAACATTCATGCCTCCCTTTTCATGGCGCTGTACCGTTTTGTGCGCACCCACGCCGGCCAGGAAGGGCTTGACGCGATCGTGCAAGCCTACCGCCTCTATAACGACCACATCGAATCTTTCGAGATGGAGCAGGTCCTCTCCCTGACGCGCGCCTGGACCTTGATTCGTTTTTTCGACGCGAAGCTCCTGCAGTCAGCTAAATGCACCTGCTGCGGCGGCGAGTTTGTCGTGCATGCCTTTGATCCGACGAGTGATTATGTTTGTGGCCTGTGCCACGTGCCGTCCCGTGCCGGCAAAACCAAGAAGGCGGCCGTTGCGGCAGCAAATCTGCTTCCCTGACCCTCCCTCTTCCGTCTGAAGAGTTGATGCCGCCGTTCATCTGGCGGCATTTTTTTCGAGATTTCGGGTGACGACAAGCTTGCTTCGGGTGCTCAAGTTTATCCAGGCAGGGCCGATATGACCGGTGAAGAATAACGCACCCGGCGGCTTTTTCTGGCCCGCCCACAGACTGAGGTTTCGGCGATGTTTCTGATCATCGGCTACGTCATCATCCTTGCGGCAGCCCTCGGTACCTATGCGGTGCACGGCAGTCTGGCCGCTTTGTGGGTGCCGACCGAGTACATTGCGATCGTCGGCCTGGCGATCGGCGGTTTTGTGGCCGGCAACGGGCCGAAGGCAATCAAGGGCACGATCGCGGCCCTGCCGGCCATCTTCAAGGGTTCTCCCTACAACAAGGCGTACTACGTCGACGTGTTGTGCATGCTTTACGAAATCCTGGCGAAGGTTCGTAAAGAGGGTCTGATGTCGATCGAGGGGGACATCGAGAACCCAGAGGGAAGCCCGATCCTGTCCAAATACCCGGCTTTCACGGCGGATCACCATGCGGTGGATTTCCTTTGCGATTACCTTCGCATGATGGTGGGCGGCAATCTGAATGCCTTCGAGATCGAGAATCTGATGGACATCGAGATGGAAACCCATCACCAGGAAGCCCACATGCCTGCACACGTGGTCTCCAAGGTCGCGGACGGTGTGCCTGCCTTCGGTATCGTCGTTGCGGTGATGGGGGTGGTGAACGTGATGGGCTCGGTCGGTCAGCCGCCGGCGGTGCTCGGCAAGATGATCGGTGGTGCGCTGGTGGGGACCTTCCTGGGGATTCTCGTTTCCTACGGTTTCGTCGCCCCGGTGGCCGGGCAGCTTGAGCAGAAGGTCGAGGAAGGCGGCAAGATCTATCAGTGCATGAAGGCTGTATTGCTGGCCAGCATGAATGGCTACGCCCCTCAGGTTGCGGTCGAGTTTGGACGCAAGGTGCTCTTTGCGGCGGACCGCCCGGGCTTTGCCGAGCTGGAAGAAGCCATCAAGAGCAAGAAGTGATGAGTCCCCGAATCACCCGGCCTGAGGCCGCATGGCCTGACGGCCTTGTGGGAGTGCTGTCATGAGTGACGACACCCAGCAGCCAATTGTCGTCAAGAAGATCAAGAAGGGCGGTGGCGGCGCGCACGGTGGTGCCTGGAAGATCGCCTACGCCGACTTCGTGACCGCGATGATGGCCTTCTTTCTGCTGATGTGGCTGCTCGGTTCCACGGCTCAGGGCGATCTGCAGGGCATCGCCGAGTTTTTCAACTCGCCGCTCAAGGTGGCGATGAGCGGCGGTTCCGGCGCTGGCGACGCGACCAGTCCGATCGCTGGAGGTGGGCAGGATCTGACCCGATCGGTCGGGCAGGTGAAGCGTGGCGACGTGGAGGGCAAGCGCTCCCTGAACCTCGAAGCCGCCAAGGGCGCCGTCAGGGCGACTGGCGACGAGGGGGGGCAGGATGTCGAGAAAAAGCGGGAGGAGCGCAAGGAGCGCGCCCGGCTGGAGGATCTGAAAGGCCAGATCGAGGCGATCATCGAAGCGAGCCCCAGCCTGCGCCCCTTCAGGAGCCAGCTCTTGCTGGACATCACGACGGAGGGGCTGCGCATCCAGATCGTCGATGAGCAGAACCGGCCGATGTTCGACTCGTCCAGCGCTTCGCTCCGGCCGTACACCCAGGAGCTGCTGCGTTCCATTGGTGCAACCCTCAACGGTGTCGACAACACCATCAGCCTGTCGGGCCATACCGATTCGACCCGCTATGCCGGGGGCGAGCGGGGCTTCTCCAACTGGGAGCTGTCGGCCAACCGGGCCAATGCTTCCCGGCGCGAACTCGTGGCGGGTGGCCTGGCAGAGGGGAAAATCGTCCGCGTCATCGGCCTGTCCGACACCTTGCCCTTGGATCCCGCCAATCCGACCGCGCCCCTCAACCGCAGGATCAGCATCATCGTGCTCAACAAGCAGGCCGAAGCTGCCCTGAGGGGTAATGGCAACAAAAAACTCGAGGTAAGCGCGGGAGAAGGCGTCGACGCGGGCGACATCCGTGCCGGGCTGGGCGCGCCGACGCGCCCTGTGCCCCGCCAGTCGCCTAAAGAATCGACCGTCGAGTGACGATATCCATACTCGTATATTTCTGTGTGATCGAACGATAATGAAGCTGTCTCGAACCTCTGCGATTGCGCTTGGGCTGGTGTGGTCAGGGCTGGCTACCTGGGGCTCGTCCCGGCTGTCCGGCGCCATGGCCGGCACGCCGGTTGCCGTGGCGGGGAGCGCGCTGGGGTGGCTGCTTTTGGTGAGCCTGTTGCCGAAGGCGCCTGCGCTCGGGTCGGTGGCCGTTAAGGCGGCCCCTGCGGCCGGCGAAGGGCTGAGTGCGGTGGAGGGTGTGCTGCGCGACTGTGCGGCGTCCTTCCGGCTTCAGCATGAGGCCATCCGCAACGAGGTGGGCCGCGTGCAGAGCATGCTGTCGGACGCCATCGTGACGCTCACCACGAGCTTCAACGGCATCCTGGCCGCCACCCAGGCCCAGGAGGCGATTGCCGTCAGCCTCGTTAAGGACGACGATGCCGAGAGCGGAACAAGTTACGACGAGTTCATCCAGAACACCTCGGACGTCATGCAGAAGGTCGTCGACAACGTCATCATGAACAGCAAGCTGGGCATGGAACTCGTCGAGCTTACCGATCGCATCTCGAAGCGTGCTGCCGATGTGGAGAGCATTCTTGGCGAGATCGCCGGGATTGCCAAGCAGACCAACCTGCTGGCGCTCAATGCGGCCATCGAGGCTGCGCGCGCCGGCGAGGCCGGGCGCGGCTTCGCAGTGGTGGCCGATGAGGTCAGGGATCTGTCGACCCGCACGAGCCAGTTCAGCCAGCAGATCGCCGTGGTGATGAAGTCGATGCGGGAAGGCGTCAGCGGGGCGGAAGACGCCATCGAGCGCCTGGCCTCCACCGACATGAACTTCGCGCTCGAGTCGAAGCGGCAGGTGGAGCAGGTGCTGACGTCGATGGAGAGCCTCAACCAGCAGCGCGGCAAGGCGATCGTCCTGCTGGGCGAACACGCCCACACGATGGATGGCGAGGTCGGCCGTGCCGTCACAGCCTTGCAGTTTCAGGACATGGTGTCGCAGCTCATCGCCCATGTGGATAGACGCACGGCGGCCCTCGATGCCTTCATGGGCGAGCTCGATGCCTTGTCCGACGAAATTCAGCAGATGGCGAACTCCGGCGATTTCGATGCCTTGCAAAAGAAGGCGGGCGACATCAGGCAGCATCTGGCCGGCTTCGAGGAGCGCCTTGGGGGCAGCCCGGTAAGCCAGAAGGAAATGTCGCACGGCGACATTGATTTGTTTTAGTTTCAGACCCTTAGGAAAGAATAATGGCCAAGACCGTACTCACCGTCGATGATTCTGCCTCCATCCGGCAGATGGTGTCGTTCACCCTGAAAAGCGCTGGCTACGAGGTGGTTGAAGCCGTGGATGGCATGGACGGCCTCGAGAAGGCGAAGGGCAAGAGCTTCAATCTGGTGCTCACCGACCAGAACATGCCGCGAATGGATGGCTTGTCCCTTATCAAGTCCCTACGCGGCATGCCCGCTTACCGCAGCGTGCCCATCCTGATGCTCACCACCGAATCGTCCGACACGATGAAGTCCCAGGGCCGTGCGGCTGGCGCGACCGGCTGGCTGGTCAAGCCCTTCGACCCGCAGAAGCTGATCGAGGTCGTCAAGAAAGTGATCGGCTAAGCAAGGCCCGGCGTCAGCGGGGCAGGGGAGACAGGCATGGCCATAGACATGAGCCAGTTCTACCAGGTGTTTTTCGAGGAAGCTGCCGAGCACCTGGCGAGCATGGAAGCGTTGCTGCTGGCGATCAACCCGGCGGCGCCGGACCCGGAAGAGGTCAATGCGCTCTTCCGCGCGGCCCATTCGATCAAGGGCTCGAGCGGGACCTTCGGCTTCCAGGACATGATGGAAGTCACGCACATCCTCGAGACCATGCTCGATCGGGTCCGCAAGGGCGAGGCGCCCCTGACCGACGACATGGTGGACGCCTCGCTGGTGGCGGGTGACGTGCTGAAGAACCTGCTCGGCGCCCACCGGGGCGAGGACGAGGCAGACCGTGCGGCCGCCGAAGCCATCTGCCATCGCCTGGAGGCCCTGTGTCGAGCCCTTGATGCCCCCGCACCGGCGGCGCCCGTCGCGACGCCGGTGATCGTGCCCCAGCCCGACTTGACGCCAGCAATCTCAGGCGAGGCCGGCTTCGATCTCCATTTCCGGATTTCCGGTGAGCCGGCCTCGGCCTCGGTCGGGCTGGCCAGCCTGGTGGATGAGTTGGGCAGCTTCGGCCGCGTGGAGATCATCGCCACCCCGCCCGAGGCGGCGGGTGAGTGCCACTTGCGCATCGTCACCGAGGTGAGCGCGGACACCCTGGCCGGGGTCGTCGATTTCGTGGCCGATGCGGCCTCGCTGCGGATCGAGCCTTTTGCCGCCTCTGCCCGGCCTGCCGAAGACGAGGCCTATGGATTTTTCACCGAACTCGAGCAGGTGGTCGACGAAGCCTATGGTTTTTTCGAGCCGCTGCCCGCGACGCCGGCGGTGAGCGAGCCTTATGGCCTGTTTTCCAACGTCGAGGTGGCGGTGGAGCCTTATGGATTCTTCACTGAGCTGCCGCCACCGGAAGCCGAGCCCCAGTTGGTCGCGGTCACCCCGGCGGCCCCGATCGAAGAGACGGCCTATGGTTTCTTTGAGCCCATCCTTCCCTTGCCGCAATCGCCTGGGCTTGCCGCAGATCCCGCGGTTCCGCAGCCCGCCGCATCGGTGACCGAGCTGCCCCCGACGCCCGTCAAGAAGGTGCCGGCCAAGCCTGCGGGTGCGGGAGACAGCGGCTCCATCCGGGTCAGCGTCGAAAAGGTCGACCAGATGATCAACCTGGTCGGCGAGCTGGTCATCACCCAGGCGATGCTCACCCAGGCCGCGAGCAACGTCGACCCGGTGGTGTTCGAGCGCCTGATCAATGGTCTGGCTCAGCTCGAGCGCAACACCCGCGACCTGCAGGAGTCCGTGATGTCGATCCGGATGATGCCGATCTCGGTGGTCTTCAGCCGTTTTCCGCGGGTCGTGCGGGATCTCTCCCAGAAGCTCGGCAAGCAGGTCGAACTCAAGACCATCGGTGAGACGACCGAAATGGACAAGAGCCTGGTCGAGCGGATCACCGACCCGCTCACCCACCTCGTCCGCAACAGCCTCGACCACGGCCTCGAGACGCCCGAGAGGCGCCGTGCCGCCGGCAAGCCTGAAACCGGCACGATCACCCTGTCGGCCTACCATCAGAGCGGCAACATCGTTATCGAGGTGGGCGACGATGGCGCCGGCCTCAACCGGGCCCGCATCCTCGCCAAGGCCAAGGAGCGGGGCATGGCGGTCAGCGATGCGATGAGCGACCAGGACGTCTGGCAGCTCATCATGGAGCCGGGTTTCTCGACCGCCGAACAGGTCACCGAGGTCTCCGGCCGCGGTGTCGGCATGGACGTGGTCAAGAAGAACATCTCGGCGATGGGCGGCCGCATCGAACTCGAATCGATGACCGGCGTCGGCACCCGCATCACCGTGCGCCTGCCCCTGACCCTGGCCATTCTCGACGGCATGAGCGTCGGCGTCGGGCCGGAAACCTACATCATCCCGCTGGGCTACGTGATGGAGTCCATGCAGCCCGAGCGGGGCATGATGAAGAGCGTCTCGGGGGTCGAGCGCCTGATCCAGGTGCGGGGCGAATACCTGCCGGTGATCTGCCTGCACGAGGTCTTCCACATCAGCGGTGCGATCACCGACTGGTCGAAGGGGATCATGGTCGTCCTCGAGGCCGACGGTCAGAGCGCGGCCCTCTTCATCGACCAGCTCATCGGTCAGCACCAGGTAGTCATCAAGAGCCTCGAGGCCAATTACCGGCGCGTGCCGGGCATTGCCGGGGCGACGATCATGGGCGATGGCCGGGTTGCGCTGATCCTCGATGTGCCGGTGCTCGTCGACATGGCGAGGCGGGTGCTGCCGGCGGCGGCCTGAGCCCTTGCGGCCTTGCCCCAGGTCAATCGAGGCCGCCTCCGGGCGGCCTTTTGCTTGTGCGCGACGCCTTCAGAAAGGGATCTCCCTGCCGTAAAAAGAGCATCCCCAGTGAGGAGTCTTTCACCATGTTGCAGGCCACCCAGACCACCGCAGCCCTCGAGTCGGAAGAGTCCGGCTTTGCGCAGGAGCTTCTGACCTTCACCCTGGGTGTGGAGGAGTACGCCATCGACATCCTGAAGGTCCAGGAAATCCGCGGCTACGATGCCGTGACGACGATCGCCAACGCGCCGAGCTTCATCAAGGGCGTCATCAACCTGCGTGGCACGATCGTCCCCATCGTCGATCTGCGCATCAAGTTTTCCGTCGGGGTGGCCGAGTACACCCCATTCACCGTGGTGATCATCCTCAACATCGGCGGCAGGGTCGTCGGGATGGTGGTCGATGCGGTTTCCGACGTGATCTCCCTCAAGCCCGAGCAGGTCCGGCCCGCGCCCGACTTCGCCTCGTCCGTGGACACCGCCTACATCAGGGGCCTTGGAGCGCTGGGCGAGCGCATGTTGATCGTCGTCGACATCGAACGCCTCATGTTGTCCAGCGAGATGGCGCTGGTCGACGAGGCGGCCCAATAAGCCCGCGGGCCAGATGCTGCGGCCACGCCAATCCGAAGCCGAAAGAGACTAGTCATGAGTGGAATCCTCTCCCCAGCCGTGAGTGTCATGAACCGGCTATCCGTGCAGGGCAAGATGGCGCTGCTGGGCGTGATCGCGATGGTGCCCGTGATCGTTCTGGCGTACATGCTGAACGAGCGCATCGATGGCGAGATCAATTTTACCCGCAAGGAAACCCAGACCGTTCCGATGGTGATGCCCGCCCGGCAGCTTATGCAGGCGGTGCAGGCCCATCGTGGCGTGGCCCAGACGGTCATCGGTGGCAACAGCGCGCTGGCCGGGCGGCTGTCGGAGCTGCAGGCCAAGGTGGTCGCCGCCCTCAAGGACGGTGATGCGGTCGATGCCCGCTACGGCGCGGCGCTCGGTACGGCCCAGGAATGGAAGAGCCTGCGCCAGGATTGGGACGAAGTGCAGGCCAAGGCCGTGACCACCGGCGCCGAGGATAGCTTCCGCCTGCACACCGCCTACATCGAGCGGGTTCGGGATTTCGTCACCAGCATTGCCGACCGGACCAACGCGACCCTCGACCCTGAACTCGAAACCTTTTATCTGATGGACGTCTTCGTGGTCCGCCTGCCGGCGCTGACGGAGGACGCCGGTCGGGCGCGCGCGCTCGGGGCGGGGCAAGCCATGCGCCAGAAGCAGACCGAGGCCGAGCGCGTCGAGATGACGGTGATGCAGCGCCGCATGCAGGATGGTCGCGTGGCGATCGACGCCGCGCTGAGCAAGGCCGGCAGCCAGGACGCCACCCTGCGCGCCACCCTGGCCGGTGCCGGCAAGGCGTTTGACGCCAGCCTCAAGGATTACCTCGAGCTGGTGCGTACCGGGCTGTTGAGCAGCAGCGAGATCAGCATTGCGCCAACGCACTATTTCGACGTCGCCACCAAGGCCGTGGACGGCGCCTACGGGCTTTTCGATCTGGCTGCACGGGAGTTCGATCAGCGTCTCGCCGAGCGCCTCGCCCGTCTGGAGCGCGCCCGCGCGCTGGCGATCGGCGTCATCGCCGTCAGCCTCCTGGTGGTGGGCTATCTCTTCGTCGGCCTGCGTCGCGCCATGCTGCAGGCCATCGGCCAGATCGAGGCCGGCGTCGGCCGCATGTCCCAGGGCAAGCTCGACGAGCCGCTGGTGGTCACCTCCCGGGACGCCTTTGGCGACATCGCCGGAGCCCTCAATGGCATGCAGTCCAACCTGCTGGCGAAGATCTCGGCCGACAAGGTCGTGGCGGAAAGCAATCTGCGGGTGCGTAATGCCCTCGACAAGGCCAACACCAACATCATGCTGGCCGACACGGATGGGCACATCGTCTATTGCAACGAAGCCGTCCTCAACATGCTGCGCAACGCCGAGCGCGACATCCGCAA
>Ga0075163_10010678_pt1 | contig 12001 bp, 6 predicted proteins | sample JI1023141ADNA_FD_71478 | JGI IMG/M metagenome (GOLD analysis project Ga0075163, IMG submission 71478) | Wastewater effluent complex algal communities from Wisconsin, to seasonally profile nutrient transformation and Carbon sequestration -... | ecosystem: Engineered > WWTP > Effluent > Algae...
CGGAGGTGATTTAAACCAGGTAGTAGTGGTTGGTTATACCACCCAAAGAAAACAGGATTTAACCGGTGCCGTTGCTGTAGTAGATCTTAGCCCGGTTAAAAACAATAGTTCGGGCAATACCATGCAGGCTTTACAAGGCCGTGTAGCCGGTTTGTACATAGAAAAAGATGGCTCGCCAAATGGGTCAAACGGCAGGATACTGATACGTGGTGCCAATACCCTGGGCAATAACGACCCGTTGTATGTAATAGATGGCATACCTACCACAAGGCCCGAAGTATTTCAAAATATGGATCCTTCAACCATTGCTTCAGTACAGGTTTTAAAAGATGCATCGGCAGAATCTATTTACGGTGCACGTGCCTCTAATGGCGTTATTATTGTTACCACCAAAAATGGCGGCAATACAAACGGTAAAGTTAATTTTCAATTCAACAGCAGTATTTCCAGCCAGTCAGAAAAATCAATGCGTTTCACCATGCTCAACTCAGTTGACAGGGGTAAAGCTTTGTGGCAGGCTTCAGTGAATGATGGTCAGGATCCCGCTGCGGGCTATGGAGAAATTTATGGTTTCGACTGGAACAACGATTATGCAAATCCTGTTCTTAATGCAGTAACCATAAAACCCTTTGTTGGCGGAGACCCCAATACACCTGCCGGTAATACCGACTGGCAAAGTGTAATGTATAAAACAGGCCTTGTTTCAAATAACAGTTTCACAGTTTCGGCAGGTAATAAGAATTCATCACTGGAAGTAAACCTGGGGTATCTTAAAAATACAGGCATGTTAAAGTACACCGGCTACAACCGTTTAAGTGGCAGCATTAATGCACTTACACGTGCATTTAAAGACAAAGTTTTATTTGGCATTAATTTGCGGATGGCCAACTCAAATGAAACCTTAACTGCAAGGGATTTGGGAGGCGCTTCCACTACATTTTTGGCGGTTACTTTAGCCCCAACAATTCCTGTTTATCAAAATGATGGCGTTACTTATGCAGGGGAATTAGGTGCAGGTTATTCTGACAGGAATAACCCATTACACATGCAGGATTTAGCCAAATGGAATAATGCAAACCGCCTGAGTACATTCGGTAATGTTTTTGTGGAAATACAACCCATTAAAAATTTATTTTTTAAATCAAATTTTGGTGCAGATGATGCCAGGTTTTTAAATAAAGTTATTACGCCAACTTTCACAGAAGGGGCATTAAGCCGCACAACAAACAGTTTGTTTTTTGATCAGAACCATTATTTAAGCACCACTTTCTCCAATACGTTGCGCTACAATTTAAACCTGAATGAGGATAATCATTTCAAGTTTTTAATAGGAACAGAGTACATTAAAACCAACATAGATTTCCAGCAAACTAAAAAGGAAGGTTATGCGCTTCAAACGGAAGATTACTTTACCCTTAATGCAGGTACTGGTAATACAACCGTTGCCGGGGGATCAACCGGAAACAGTTTGTTTTCACAATTTGCACGTGTTGATTATAATTATAGCGATAAATACCTCGCAGCGGTTACCGTTCGCCGAGATGGTTCATCGCGTTTTGGAGAAGACAATCAATATGGATTTTTCCCTGCTGCTTCAATAGGATGGAGAATAGACAAAGAAGGGTTTATGGCGAATAATAAATTATTCACCGAATTAAAATTAAGGGTTGGTGTGGGCCGTGTAGGTAACCAGCAAATTGGTGATTTGGCTCGCTTCGGGCTTTTTGATACCAGATACGGAACTACACTTGCGCAGCTTCAAGGTGGATTTTGGGAGCAGTACATGAACATTGGTACAGCTTATTCTTTATCAGGTGCAAATACTGGTACACTGCCTTCAGGTTTTGTTCAAACACAAGCTGCTAACTCTGCACTTAAATGGGAAACTACGGAGGAGATCAATGCAGGGCTAGACTTCACTATTCTTAAAAATAAAGTTTACGGTTCATTCGATTATTTTTCAAGAAACACAACTGGCATATTAATTACACCGCCCGTTGCATCCGCTTTGGGGGAAGGGCAATCTAAAGCAGTAAATGGTGCTTCTAAAAGTAATACGGGATGGGAACTTTCATTAGGTTACCAAGGCGAAAGAATGGGGGATTTCAGGTACGATGTGAAACTTAATTTCGCTCATTTCAGGGACAAAATAACAGAGTTGCCGGAAAATGTGCGCCCTGCATATCCTGGTAACCTTGATAATACAATCATTGGCCATTCGCAATTTGATATTTTCGGTTATAAAACAGATGGCCTCTTCCAGTCACAGGAAGAAGTAGATAAAGCACCAACACAAATAGGAGCCGGCCCCGGCAGGATCCGTTATGTAGATATAAATAGCGACGGAGTAATAAATGACCTTGACAGGAGCTGGATAGGTACCACGCTGCCTGCCCTGGAATATGGTGTAAGGCTTGATTTATCTTATAAGAAATTTGATTTGTCCATATTTGGCTCAGGTGTAAGTGGCAGGGAAGGATTTGATGTTTATACGCTCTTCAACAACCTGATGAAAAGCAGGGAAAATGTAGGGCCGGGTGTATTCAATGGCTGGACACCGCAAAACACCAATACCAATGTTCCCTCATTAACATTGAAAGATAATAACCAGGAAGGCCGCACTTCTGATTATTTTATAGTGAACACTTCTTATTTTAAAATGCGTAATATCCAGCTTGGATATAATGTGATGCCAAAAGCTATCTTTTCAAGATTGCGCTTTTATGCAATGGCCGAGAACTTATTCTGGTTCAAAAGTAAAAGCTACTTAAGCCCTGATCCTGAAAGAATAGACCTTGACCCTGTACCGATACCAAAAACATTCACGTTCGGTATCAATGCATCATTCTAAAAATTTTAAATTAAATCAAAATGAAAAAAATAATTATAACAGCTTTTATCACATCCGGACTAATGTTTTTTAGTTCCTGTAAAAAAGCATTGGACTATACCCCAACAGGTGTATTGTCCTCTTCAGATTTAACTTCGCCAACTGCTATCGAAGGTCTTGTTACAGCCGCTTATGCTGCTATCGGAAATGGTGATATGATTGGGCCTATATACAGTAATTGGGTATATGGAAGTGTTCACTCAGATGATGCTTACAAAGGAGGTGGTGGCACCGGTGATGTTGGCGAGATTGATGCCATTGAACATTATAATCTGGTTACACCAACTATGGGGGCATTTGTTTCCCGTACCTGGCAAAATTTGTTTAAATCCATTTCCAGGGCCAATGTGGCATTACGTGCTGTAAACACGTTAGATGAAGCTGCGTTCCCACAAAAAACAACCCGGCTGGCTGAGTTAAGGTTTTTAAGGGCGCACAGTTATTTTACCATGAAATTGCTGTACAAGAATATCCCCATTTTTGATGAAAATGCTACAGATGAAGAAATCCTGGCAACATCAAATGATTTGACTAATGATGATTCCTGGAATAAAATTGCGGATGATTTTCAATTTGCTGTTGACAATTTGCCCGAAACACAGCCAGACCTTGCAAGGGCCAATAAATTAGCCGCCCAGGCTTACCTTGCAAAACTAAGGTTGTACCAGGCTTATGAGCAGGATGCTACCCATAAAGTAACCAGTATCAATACAACAAGGTTACAGGAAGTGGTTACTTTAACACAGGCAGTTATTGCGTCTGGTAAATATGCTTTAAGTGCTGATATTGCAGATAATTTTTTACCCGAAACAGAGAATGGTCCCGAATCTGTTTTTGCTATCCAGTTTACTATAAATGATGGCACTACAGCCGGCAGGCTTAGCTACGAAGATGGTTTGAATTATCCCCACGGCGCACCACAATATGGCTGCTGCGGTTTTCATGCCCCCAGTCAAAATTTAGTAAATGCGTACACCACCGATGCAAATGGTTTACCCAATTTTGAAACATTCAATAATACCATTGCAGATTTAACTACTGCAACAGTTGATCCCCGCCTCGATCATACAGTAGGTATAGACGGGCACCCGTACAAGTACGATAATACAAAGCCTTTCAGCAACAGTTGGGTACGCGATCCCGGTGTATATGGCAATTTTCACAGCATGCGTTTTCAGCAATTGGCCACAAGTTCTTCGTATTTCAAGCTCGGGCCATTTATGGGTACAGCAAAAAATTATGACATACTCCGCTACGATGATATTTTATTGATGCAGGCAGAAGCATACATTGAATTAGGCCAGCATGATAAAGCATTACCCTTAATCAATCAGATAAGGGCAAGAGCGGCGGCAAGTACCGCAAGGCTTAAAAAAACAGATGGCAGTTTTGCTTCCAATTATAATTGCAAAGAATATACTTCCGCAGGATGGACGCAGGATTTTGCCCGTAAAGCACTGCAGTGGGAAAGACGCTTAGAATTTGCCACAGAAGGCCCACGCTTTTTCGATTTGGTAAGGTGGGGAATTGCAGAAACAACTTTAAATGCCTACATCAATATTGAAAAAACAAGGCGTACCTTTTTAGCAACAGCAAAGTTTACAACAGGCCGGGATGAATATTTGCCTATTCCTCAATCGGAGATCACATTTACCAATGGTTTGTATAAGCAAAACCCGGGGTATTAACGGTTAAACCTATAAGGTCTTTGAGGCCTTATAGGTTTTTACATGCCGGTGATTTTGTACCCGGCAGAAGTTTTTTATGGCATCGGCTGTTGTGTCACTCACTTGTACTGAAGAACAGCTATGAACTTTTACCGCAGCGAAGATTGAAGCGAAGTGCTTTGGCTAAAGCCAGAATTTAAAGGCGTTGCATTAACCAAAGGCTTAAGCCTTTGGTTAGAAAATACAAGTTTATTGGCTTTAGCCAAAGTGCATTTTGCGAAGAATGATGTTACATAAATGAATAAGGTTGCAGATTGCTGAATCATATTCCGAACGTACAAGAGTGCGACGCAAGGAACGGTCATAAGTATTACTAAAGCCGGGTACCAACACTGTATTTAAAAAAATTTTGATTATTCAGGGGAAGGGCGGAATTTCAATGGTCATAAGCAGGCAGTTTTTTCCAAACCTTCCCCTTTTTTAAATTTTTTATTATGAAACAATTCTTGTGCATCTCAATTGTAGTAACCATATTATGCTTTGAAGCCTGTAATACGGAGCAGGCAAAAACCGTTTCGGCCACGGATGATACAACTGTTACTTACAGGCCATTGTATCATTTTACAACAGACAGCAACTGGATAAACGACCCTAATGGTTTGGTGTATGCAAACGGGCAATATCATTTGTTTGCACAATACAATCCCTTTGGTGCAAAGTGGGGCCACATGAGTTGGGCGCATGCAGTAAGCACAGATTTATTTTCGTGGAAAGAAATGCCGGTTGCCATTGCTGAAGAAATTGGTGCAGATAGTGTTGCCAACATGATCTTCAGCGGAAGCGCTGTGGTGGACAGTTTTAATACCAGTGGTTTTGGCAAAGACGGGCAAATACCAATGGTAGCCATCTACACATCTCATAAAGATAAAGGCGGCAAAGGGATAGGCCAGTCAGAGAGCATTGCCTACAGCCTTGATGAAGGTATAACCTGGAAAAAATACGAAGGCAATCCTGTGCTGGATATACATATAACAGACTTTCGCGACCCGAAAGTTTTCTGGTATGCGCCGGAGAAAAAATGGGTAATGGCTGTGGTGAAATCGCTTGAATACAAAGTGCAGTTTTATGCATCTGCCAACTTAAAAGAATGGAAGCTGATGAGTGAATTTGGTGGCATAGGAAATACAAAAGGAATATGGGAATGTCCTGATTTGTTTCAATTGCGCATAGAAGGCAGCAATGAAAAAAAATGGGTTCTCGCCCTCTCCGCAGGCCACCAGCAAAAAGACTATGTTGCCATGCAATATTTTGTGGGTGATTTTGATGGTAAAAAATTTACTGCAGATAAACTTCAATATCCGTTATACCTCGATTACGGCAAAGACTACTACGCCGGAATTGTATACAACAATATACCTGCGGCTGATGGAAGATCCATAATGATTGGCTGGGCCAGTAGCTGGATATATGCAAGGGATATACCTACAGGAAATGTTTGGCGGGGCATATATGCCGTGCCAAGATCATTAACTTTAAGAAATACAGCAAATGGTTTAAGACTGGTACAAATGCCGGTTGCAGAACTTGATAAGCATGAACAAAATTTGTATGCAGTTTCAGCAATTGAATTAAACAATACATCAAAAAATTTAGACTCGGCAAAAGGTACTTCATTGGATATTTCTTTTACACTTGAAGCAGAAACAGTAGCAGGTATCAATGTTTTTAAAACTGGTACAGAAGAAACAACCATTACCTATAACAGAAATGCAAAAACAATAACACTTGACAGGACAAGATCCGGCGATACCAGTTTTAATAAAGCTTTTGCTGGTATAGAAACCATTCAGTTAGACGCTGTGGAAGAAAAAATAAAATTGAGGATATTGATTGATAAATCTTTGGTGGAAGTTTTTGTGAATGATGGTTTGTATGCAATAACAGACCTTGTTTTCCCCAAACAAAATAATGGAGGTATTGAATTATTTTCCAAAAATGGCAAGGCGGTTTTTACTGATGTAATAATTAAACAGGTAAAGAAAACCCTGCATTAAAAAAGCATACTCAAATATTTATAAACCGGCCTGCTTAAACCAGTGCCGGTTTTTTAATGATCAGTTGGAAAAAATACCCTGTGGTGAATACACAAATTCGAAAGAATTACTATAAACTAATCACGTTTTTTACCCGTCATTAAATAAAACCCAACAAAAAAACTGATTTGCATTAATTTTTCAGGAATTTTGCAAATCTTTTTTAGATAACATTCAGGTAATTTTTTAAAACATTGAAAAATGAGCAACAGGCCGGTCACCTTATTCGATAAAGTGTGGGATGCACACGTAGTGAGAAAAATTGAAGATGGCCCCGATGTATTTTTTATTGACAGGCACTTTATTCACGAGGTTACCAGCCCCGTTGCATTTCTTGGTTTGAAGGGTCGGGGGGTGGAAGTAATGTTTCCCCAGCACACATTTGCCACTGCCGATCACAATACCCCAACCATTAACCAGCACCTGCCCGTTGAAGATCCATTATCGGCAATCCAGTTAAAGGCACTGGAAACCAATTCAGCAAAATATGGCATTTCCCATTGGGGGCTTGGCAATCCTAAGAATGGTATCGTACATGTAGTAGGGCCAGAGAATGGTATTACACTCCCCGGCATGACCATTGTTTGCGGCGATTCTCATACCTCCACTCATGGAGCTTTTGGTGCAATTGCTTTTGGCATAGGTACATCAGAAGTGGAGATGGTGCTTTCTTCACAATGTATCATGCAGCCAAAGCCAAAGAAAATGCGCATCAATGTAAATGGTGCACTAAGCAAAGCCGTTACACCAAAAGATGTGGTGCTTTATATAATTGCTAAATTAACCGCAGCAGGCGCCACCGGCTATTTTGTAGAATATGCCGGCGATGTTTTTGAAAACATGAGCATGGAAGGCCGCATGACTGTTTGTAATATGAGCATTGAAATGGGTGCCCGCGGCGGAATGATTGCCCCCGATGAAACTACTTTCGCTTATATAAAAGGCCGCGACAAAGCACCAAAAGGCGAAGCCTGGGAAAAAGCTTTGGCCTACTGGAAAACATTAAAAACCGATGCAGGCGCAAGCTTCGATGTTGAGTATAATTATAATGCTGCTGATATTGAACCAATGATAACCTACGGCACCAACCCCGGCATGGGCATCGGTATTTCGAAAAATATTCCAAAGGCTACCGACCTTGAAGGCGGTGTTGCTTCTTATGCAAAATCACTTGCTTATATGGGCTTTGCAGAGGATGAACAAATGATTGGTAAAAAAGTAGATTATGTTTTTGTAGGCAGTTGCACCAATGGCCGTATTGAAGATTTTCGTGCGTTTGCATCTGTTATAAAAGGCCGTAAAAAGGCAGATCATATAACTGCATGGATCGTTCCGGGCTCACATATTGTGGAGCAACAAATAAAAGACGAAGGCATTTTAGATATTCTTACCGAAGCTGGTTTTCAATTGCGCCAGCCCGGTTGCTCTGCCTGTCTCGCCATGAATGATGATAAAATCCCTGCCGGCAAATATGCCGTAAGTACAAGTAACCGCAACTTCGAAGGTCGCCAGGGACCAGGGAGCCGCACGCTGCTTGCCAGTCCTTTAGTAGCAGCAGCAGCAGCAGTTACAGGTTTTGTAACAGATCCCAGAGAGTTGATTTAAAAAGAAAAAACACAAGGAACAAATTCCGAAATCCGAAATCAAAAATCCGAAATCAGTATGGCTTACGATAAATTTACCATCCTCACCAGCACGGCAGTTCCTATGCCAATTGAAAATGTAGATACAGACCAGATTATTCCGGCCCGTTTCCTGAAAGCCACAGAGCGAAAGGGTTTTGGCGATAACCTGTTCCGCGACTGGCGGTATAATAACGATGGTTCACCAAAGGAGGGCTTCGTTTTAAACAATCCTGTTTACAAAGGAAAAATACTTGTTGGCGGCAAAAATTTTGGCAGTGGCAGCAGCCGCGAACATGCCGCATGGGCCATTTACGATTATGGTTTCCGTTGCGTTGTTTCCAGTTTTTTTGCAGATATTTTTAAAGGTAATTCCTTAAATATCGGTTTATTGTGCGTGCAGGTTTCGGCAGTATTTCTTGATAAAATCTTTACTGCCATTGAAGCAAACCCCGAAGCACAAATGGAGGTAAACCTGCCCGAACAAACCATTACTATTCTTGCAACAGGCGAACAGGAAACGTTTGATATCAATGGTTATAAAAAGCATAACATGACGAATGGCTTTGATGATATTGATTACCTGCAGGCGATGAAAGAGGAAATAAAATCATTCGCTGCGGCACGAATTATTTAAACAGCCAAAGGCATATTTTGGGCCGGGCAAAAGAATATGAATTGAGCATCGTTGCGTCGCACTCTTGTACAGTAAGAAGTTAAGCAGCAACGTTCACAAGTTGCAAAAGTTCACGTGTTTTAAAACGTAATAAAGTTTGATATTTTACTAAGTTGTTGAACTTGAAGAACCCGTGAACGTTGGAACTTGTGAACTTCTGGAACCTTTGCTGCTCACTGTTCAGAACGTACAAGTGAGTGACACAACAGACGATGAGCAGCGCTGTAAAAGCTAAGTTCAATAAAATGTATTTTAATATTTAAAGAAAAGGGTGAAGGCAATATTTGAAAAATGGATATTGTTAATCCGCAAAAGATAATGGCAACGAATAAAAGGCATATTGAAATTATGGATACCACCCTCCGCGATGGGGAACAAACCAGCGGGGTATCTTTTTCTGCATCGGAGAAATTAACCATTGCGCAACTTTTATTAACCGAAGTAAAAGTTGACAGGATAGAGATCGCTTCTGCACGTGTATCAGAAGGCGAGTTTCAGGCTGTAAAAAAAATTACGGAATGGGCCAAAGCCAATGATTGCCTCGACAAAGTAGAAGTACTCACATTTGTGGATGGTGAAACCTCTGTAAACTGGATGCTGGAAGCAGGTGCCAAAGTAATGAACCTGCTTACCAAAGGTTCATTAAACCACTTAACACACCAGTTGAAAAAAACACCCGAACAGCATTTTGCTGAAGTGGGTGCAGTTATTGCACTGGCAACAGAAAAAGGCATTGATTGCAATGTGTACCTGGAAGACTGGAGCAATGGCATGCGCAATTCAAAAGAATATGTTTTACAGTATATAGATTTTTTACAAACCCAACCTGTCAAGCGTATTTTATTGCCCGATACATTGGGCGTACTTATTCCCGATGAAACTTATGAATATGTTTCATCACTGGTAAAACGTTACCCTGCAATACATTTCGATTTTCATGCACACAACGATTACGATCTTGGCACGGCCAATGTGCTGGAAGCAGTAAAAGCTGGTGCAAAAGGAATTCACCTCACCGTGAACGGCATGGGCGAACGTGCAGGCAATGCGCCACTGGCAAGTGCGGTGGCGGTATTGAATGATTACATGAAAGATGTAACTACTTCAGTGGTTGAAAAATCATTGTACAGCGTAAGTAAACTGGTAGAAAATTTCTCCGGTTTTATGATACCTGCCAACAAACCCGTTGTTGGTGAAAATGTGTTTACACAAACTGCGGGCATACATGCGGATGGTGATAAAAAGAACAATCTTTATTATAACGATTTAATGCCCGAACGTTTTGGACGTTTGCGTAAATATGCGCTGGGCAAAACAAGCGGCAAAGCAAATATTGAAAACAATCTTCAGCAGCTTGGCATACAACTCTCTGAGGAAGACCTGAAGAAAGTAACACAGCGCGTAATTGAACTGGGCGACAGAAAGGAAACTGTAACACAGGCTGACTTGCCTTATATTATCTCTGATATTCTCGACAGCAATACCATCGAAGAAAAAGTACAGATAGAAAATTATGTGCTCACACATTCAAAAAATCTAAGGCCATCCGTTACACTGCGGATTGTGATTGATGGTGAAGTTTTTGAAAGACATGCACAGGGTGATGGACAGTATGATGCATTTATGAATGCGTTGAGAAAAGTATATACCCAGAAGAAAATGGAGCTGCCTGTATTAACCGATTATGTGGTGCGTATTCCGCCAGGTGGCAAATCAGATGCATTGTGCGAAACAATTATTAGCTGGCTGTACTGTGGTAAAGAATTTAAAACACGTGGGTTGGACAGTGACCAGACAGTTTCTGCAATACAGGCTACACAGAAGATGCTGAATATAATTTAATTTAAAAAAAGTAATAGAAACATTAACCAATTAAGGTCTCTCTATTTAAAATTTCACCATGGCAACAAAACACATTCTAATAGTTCCCGGCGACGGAATCGGACAGGAAGTAACTGCAGTTGGTAAAAAAGTATTGGACAAAATAGCCGCTGCATTCGGTCATACTTTTACGTATGATGAAGCCCTGATTGGCCACGTAGCTATTGAAGCAACCGGCGATCCGCTGCCTGCCGAAACACTACAGAAAATGCGTAACGCTGATGCCGTTTTATTTGGCGCAGTTGGTCATCCAAAATACGATAACAATCCTTCTGCAAAAGTTCGCCCCGAGCAGGGCTTGCTTAAAATGCGCAAAGAACTTGGCCTGTATGCCAACCTGCGCCCCATAAAATTATTCGATGAATTGTTAAGTGCATCCAGCATAAAACCAGAGATATTAAAAGGTGCCGACATACTCTTCTTCCGCGAGTTAACCGGCGATATTTACTTTGGCGAAAAAGGCCGCAAGAACAATGGTGATACGGCTTACGATGTTGCCGAATACAGCCGTTACGAAGTGGAACGCATTGGCCGAAAAGCTTTTGAAGCCGCAAGAACCCGTAAGAAAAAACTATGTTCTGTTGATAAAGCAAACGTGCTCGAAACAAGCCGTTTATGGCGCGAAGAAATTCAAAAGCTCGCATTGGAATATCCAGATGTGGAAGTAGAATACCAGTTTGTAGATGCCACGGCCATGCTGCTGATAAAAGATCCCTGCCGTTTCGATGTGGTGGTTACCGCCAATCTCTTCGGCGATATTTTAACCGATGAAGCTTCTCAAATTGCGGGCTCCATGGGCATGCTCGCCTCTGCCTCCATTGGCGATGGCACGGGTGTGTACGAACCTATTCACGGCTCTGCGCACGACATAACCGGCAAGGGCCTCGCCAATCCTTTGGCCTCCATTCTTTCGGCTGCTTTGCTGCTCGATATTTCCTTTGGTTTAAAAGCCGAATCCGATGCGGTAATCAATGCAGTTGACCAGGTTTTGAAAGCCGGTTTCAGGACCCGTGATATTGCCGATAAGCAAACACCTGCCGATAAAATTTTAGGCACCGATGCAATGGGAGAAGAAGTGCTGAAATTTTTATAAAGGCATTTTTTTGTACCAAGCTTTAGAATAACTATTTAGCTTTTCTTGCACAGTTTACCCCGGACTTGATCCGGGGCAC
>Ga0075163_10010679_pt1 | contig 12001 bp, 10 predicted proteins | sample JI1023141ADNA_FD_71478 | JGI IMG/M metagenome (GOLD analysis project Ga0075163, IMG submission 71478) | Wastewater effluent complex algal communities from Wisconsin, to seasonally profile nutrient transformation and Carbon sequestration -... | ecosystem: Engineered > WWTP > Effluent > Algae...
GCCGGGCCATCGAGGACTGCTACACGCTGAACAAGAAGGCCGACCGTCCCGCCGTCTACGCCGGCTGGCGCGAGATGAACGAGTACATGCGCGAGAACAAGATCGAGCCGGTGCCACCGGTGCTCCAGGTCGAGGCGGCCGCTGTGGCCGCCGCCAAGCCGGCCGAAGACGACGAGGAAGCGCCGGCCAAGCCCGACAAGGGGGCCAAGTCCGCCAAGGCCGATAAGGCCGACAAGGCAGGCAAGGCGTCCGACAAGGTTGCGGCCAAAGGCCACTGAGGCGACCCGCTGGTTGCCAGCGAGCAGCGGCCATCCTCCCATCGGGCGTTCGTCGCCCGCATCTGCATCTCGGCCCCTGCCGAAGTGGTTCCGTCGCAAGCCCCGGTGACCGGTGCCCGCGGTGCAGGCAAGATCGCGCCTTCGCTTCGAGGACCACGCGATGAACCGCATCTTCCGCTCCCTGGACGTCCTGCTCGGCCTCGGCCTGACGGCTTCGCTGGCCATGTGCCTGCTCACCGCCCTGCCGACCTCGGCGAGCGCGGCCGACGCCGCCACCGAACAGCGGGCCGTGGTCGGCTTCGTCGGCCTGGACGTGGCGGGCAGCTTCGACGTCCGCGTGCGGCAGGCCAGCCGGGATTCGGTGGAGGTGCGTGCCGAAGCGGACCTGCTGCCGCTGATCGAAACCGTGATCGAGGGCGACAAGGTCCTGCATGTGCGCTGGAAGCGCTTCAGTTCGGTACGCACCTCGTCCCATCCGATCATCGACATCGGCGTCGTCCAGTTGCAGTCCCTGCTCTCGTCGGGGTCCAGCAAGGTGAAGGTGGAAGGCATGAAGTCGCCTCGACTGTCGATCCAGGTGTCCGGCGCCGGCGACGTGAGCCTGAACGACCTGTCGACCGAGCAGCTCACGCTGGGCATCTCGGGGTCGGGCGACGTGAAGGCCACCGGCCAGGCCGAGCGCCTGCAGATCAAGATCTCGGGCAGCGGCGACGTGCGCACCGAGGGCCTGAAGGCCGACGAGGTCAGCGTGTCGATTGCCGGTTCCGGCGACGCCGCCGTCCGGGCGGAAAAGACGCTGAAGGTGGCCATCGCCGGCTCGGGCGACGTGAGCTACACCGGCGCGGCCACGGTGAAGTCCTCGATCGCAGGCAGCGGCCGGGTGCACAAGCGCTGAAACGCGGCTTCGACATGCCCGCCCACCGCGGGCGGCCGATGGCTGCGGCGCACACCGCGGCGGCAGCTTTGCAGCCGCCGCCACGCCGACAATGCCGGCATGAATCGTTTCGTCGCACTCTCGCGGCACCCTGAATTCCGCCGCGGTGCGAAGGACATGGTCGGCATCGCCCTGGGCGTCGGCGCCTGGGGACTGGTCACCGGCGTGGCCATGGTCAAGAGCCTGGGGGTGGCGCAGGCCTTGCTGATGTCGGTGCTGGTGTTCGCGGGCACCGCGCAACTGGCGACCGCACCGCTGATCGCCGCCGGCGCACCGATCTGGATGGTGTGGGCCACGGCCCTGTGCCTGAACCTGCGCTTCGTGGTGTTCAGCGCCCAGTGGCGCGTCTACTTTGCCGCACTGCCGCGCCGCCAGCGCGCCTGGATGGCCTACTTCTGCGCCGACCTGAATTTCGTGCACTTCATGCGGCGCTTTCCCGACATGCGACCCGCGCCCGAACAGGTGCCCTATTTCTGGGGCGGCGTGATGGTCAATGCCGGAGCGTGGCACCTGACCTCGCTGGTGGGCATCGCGCTCGGCCACCGGGTGCCGGTGGAGTGGGGCCTGGGCTTCGCCGGCACCCTCGCCCTGCTGGGCATGACCTATTCGTTGCTGGCCGACCGCGCCACCTGGCTGCCGGCCCTGGTGGCCGGCGCGGCGGCCGTGGCGGCCTACGCACTGCCGCTCAAGCTGAACCTGCTGGTGGCCATTGCCGCCGCAGTGGCCGTTGGCGCGGTGATCGACCATTTGCCAGGCCAGCGCGCCAAGGCCGGACCATGACCAGCTTGGAGTTCCTGTTCACGGTGGTCGGCCTGGCCGCCATCACGCTGCTGACGCGCGGCTTTTTCATCCTGCCCGAACGCGAGTGGCCGATGCCCGAGTGGCTGCGCGAGGCGCTGCGCTATGCACCGGTCGGCGCGCTGGTGGCCCTGGTCGCGCCCGAGATCGTGATGAACCAGGGGCGCCTGATCACCACCTGGCACGACGCGCGCCTGTTCGGCGCGTTGGCCGCCACCGGCTGGTATTTCTGGCGCCGCGAATTGCTGGGCACCATCGTCGCCGGCACCGCGGCGATGTTGATCCTGCGCGTGGGCCTGGGTTGGTGATCTGCCAAACTGGTGGGTGAACCCTTTTCCCTCCAACCTTTTCGTCCACACCATGAAGATCCTTCGATTCGACGACCTCGTCCGCCAGGGCAAGGTGGCAGGCAAGCGCGTGTTCATCCGGGCCGACCTCAACGTGCCTCAGGACGGCGCCGGCCACATCACCGAGGACACCCGCATCCGCGCCTCGGTGCCCTGCATCCGCATGGCGCTCGATGCCGGCGCGGCGGTGATGGTCACCTCGCACCTGGGCCGCCCGACCGAGGGCGAGTTCAAGCCCGAGGATTCGCTGGCGCCCGTGGCCGCGCGCCTGGCCGAACTGCTGGGCCGCGAGGTCCGCCTGCAGGCCGACTGGACCGAGGGCGTGGACATCGCGCCAGGTCAGCTGGTGATGCTCGAGAACTGCCGCCTCAACAAGGGCGAGAAAAAGAACAACGAGGCCCTGGCCCGCAAGATGGCCGCTCTGTGCGACATCTATGTCAACGACGCCTTCGGCACGGCGCACCGCGCCGAGGGCACCACCTACGGCATCGCCCAGTTCGCGCCCATCGCCTGTGCCGGGCCGCTGCTGTCGGCCGAGATCGATGCGATCAGCAAGGCCCTCGCAAATCCCAGGCGCCCCCTGGTGGCCATCGTCGCCGGCAGCAAGGTGTCGACCAAGCTCACCATCCTGCAGAGCCTGGCTTCCAAGGTGGACGGCCTGATCGTCGGTGGCGGCATCGCCAACACCTTCATGCTGGCGGCCGGCCTGAAGATCGGCAAGAGCCTGGCCGAGGCCGATCTGGTCGACCAGGCCAAGGCCGTGATCGACGCCATGAAGGCGCGCGGCGCGGCCGTGCCCATCCCCACCGACGTGGTCACCGCCAAGGCCTTCGCCGCCGATGCCCCGGCCACCGTGAAGGCGGCCACCGACGTCGCCGACGACGACCTGATCCTCGACATCGGCCCGCAGACGTCGGCCTTGCTGGCCAAGCAGTTGATGGCCGCCGGCACCATCGTCTGGAACGGCCCGGTGGGCGTGTTCGAGTTCGACGCCTTCAGCAAGGGCACCGAGGCCATCGCGCGGGCCATCGCCGCCAGCGACGCCTTCAGCATCGCCGGTGGCGGCGACACGCTGGCGGCCATTGCCAAGTACGGCATCGAGAAGGACGTGGGCTACATCTCCACCGGCGGCGGCGCCTTCCTCGAGGTGCTGGAGGGCAAGACCCTGCCGGCCTTCGAGATCCTGATGAAGCGGGCGCAGGGCTGATCATGGGTCCGGGCGACACGTCGCCCGAATCTGACGATGGTCAAGTCACGGCGATTGACCATGATTCGGGTGTTGCTCTTTCGGTTTTCCACTAGGACACGGCCCGGTCAACGGGCGTAGGCTCCGGCGTTCGGGCAAACCCGACTGCCCTGGAGACCCCCGTGGCCAATAGCAACACCCCGCTTTCCGACGCCGAACAGGCCCTGCGCGAAGCCGCGCTCGAGTACCACCGCTCGCCCACCCGCGGCAAGATCTCGGTCACCCCGACCAAGCCCCTGTCCAACCAGCGCGACCTGTCGCTGGCCTATTCGCCCGGCGTGGCCTATGCCTGCCTGGCGATCGAGGAAGACCCCAGCCTGGCCGTCGAATACACCTCGCGCGGCAATCTCGTCGGCGTGGTGACCAACGGCACCGCGGTGCTCGGCCTGGGCAACATCGGCCCGCTCGCCGGCAAGCCGGTGATGGAGGGCAAGGGCTGCCTGTTCAAGAAGTTCGCGGGCATCGACGTGTTCGACATCGAGCTGGCCGAGAACGATCCCGAGAAGCTGGTCGAGATCATCGCCGCGCTCGAGCCCACGCTCGGCGGCATCAACCTCGAGGACATCAAGGCACCCGAGTGCTTCTACGTCGAAAAGAAGCTGCGCGAGCGGCTGAAGATCCCTGTCTTCCACGACGACCAGCACGGCACCGCGATCATCTCGTCGGCCGCCCTGATCAACGCGCTCGAACTGGTGGGAAAGAAGATCGGCGAGGTCAAGGTGGTGGCCTCCGGCGCCGGCGCCGCCGCCATCGCCTGCCTGGACCTGATGGTCGGGCTGGGCGTCAAGATCGAGAACGTCTTCGCGGTCGACTCCAAGGGCGTGGTGCGCGAAGGGCGGGGCGACAAGCTCGACGAGTCCAAGCAGCGCTATTGCCAGCGCACCGAGGACCGCACGCTGGCCGACGCGGTGCGCGGCGCGGACGTGTTCCTGGGCTGCTCGGCAGCGGGCGTGCTGACCGGCGAGATGGTGGCCACCATGGCCGACCGCCCGATCATCCTGGCACTGGCCAACCCCGAGCCGGAGATCCGGCCCGAACTGGCCAAGGCGGCGCGGCCCGACTGCATCGTCGCCACCGGTCGCTCGGATTACCCGAACCAGGTCAACAACGTCCTGTGCTTCCCGTACATCTTCCGCGGCGCGCTCGACTGCGGCGCCACCACCATCAACGAGTCGATGAAGCTGGCCTGCGTGCGCGAGATCGCCGCCCTGGCCAAGGCCGAGACCAGCGACGAGGTGGCGGCGGCCTACGCCGGCCAGGAGCTGAAGTTCGGCCCCGAGTACATCATCCCCAAGCCCTTCGACGTGCGGCTGATCCTGCGCATCGCGCCTGCCGTGGCCCAGGCCGCGGCCGAGTCCGGCGTGGCCACGCGGCCCATCACCGACATGGACGCCTATCGGCAGCAGCTCAGCCGCTTTGTCTACCAGACCGGCATGGTGATGCGGCCGGTGTTCGCAGCGGCGCGCGCCAAGCCGGCGCGCGTGGTGTACGCCGAGGGCGAGGACGAGCGCGTGCTGCGCGCCCTGCAGGTGGTTCGCGACGAGGGCCTGGCCACGCCCATCCTCGTCGGCCGCCCGGCGGTGATCGCGATGCGCATCGAGCGCGCCGGCCTGCGCATCCGCGCCGGCACCGACTTCGACGTGTGCGATCCCGAGCACGACCCGCGCTTCCGCAGCTACTGGGAGCAGTACCACAAGCTGATGGGGCGCGACGGCATCTCGCCCGAGGCCGCCAAGGCCACCGTGCGTCGCAGCAACACCCTGATCGCATCGCTGATGCTGCAGCGCGGCGAGGCCGACGCCATGCTCTGCGGGCTGGTCGGCCGCTATGACGCGCACCTGGACCACATCCGCACCGTGATCGGCATGCGCCAGGGCGTGCACACCATGGCCGCCATGAATGCGCTGACCCTGGACCAGCACACCTTGTTCATCACCGACACCTTCGTCAACGAGGAGCCCAATGCCGAGGAGCTGACCGAGATCGCGCTGATGGCGGCGGCCGAGTTGCGCCGCTTCGGCCTGCCGGCCAAGGTGGCCTTCCTGTCGCACTCGATGTTCGGATCGTCGCAGCGGGCCTCGGCCAAGCGCATGCGGACGGCACGCGACCTCTTCGTGCAGCGCGCTCCCGACATCGAATGCGAGGGCGAACTGCAGGGCGACGGTGCGCTGTCCGAGACCATCCGACGCAGCTTCCTGGCCGACGACCGCCTGAGCGGCGCGGCCAACCTGCTGGTGCTGCCCAACCTGGACGCCGCGAACATCCTGTTCAACGTGCTCAAGGTGACCAGCGGACACGGCGTCACGATCGGCCCGATCCTGCTCGGCGCGGCCGCACCGGCGCACATCCTCACCCCGTCGGCCACGATGCGGCGCGTGGTCAACATGACGGCGCTGGCGGTGGCAGACTGCGCCGAATCGCGCGAGCCGGCACGCGAAACCCGTCGGTAACTCGGCCGGGGCATGGGCGCCGATAATCGCGCCCATTGCCTCTGACCGAACGGACCCGACATGCCCCGCGCCACCAAGATCGTCGCCACCCTCGGCCCGGCCTCGAGCGACCCTGAAGTGCTGGAGCGCCTGCTTCGCGCAGGGGTCGACGTGGTCCGGCTGAACTTCAGCCACGGCAAGGCGCAGGACCACATCGACCGCGCCAACCTGGTACGACAGGTGGCCGACCGCGTGGGCAAGCCGGTGGCGCTGATGGCCGACCTGCAGGGCCCGAAGATCCGCGTGGGCAAGTTCGTCGATGGCAAGGTGATGCTGGTGGCGGGCGCGCCGCTGATCCTCGATGCATCCCGCACCGAGCTGGGCACGGTGGACATCGTCGGCCTCGACTACAAGGAGCTGCCGCGCGACGTGAAGCCGGGTGACACGCTGCTGCTCAACGACGGCCTGCTCGAGCTGGTGGTCGAAGCGGTGCGCGGCGACCAGGTGCACACCGTCGTCAAGATCGGCGGCGAGCTCAGCAACAACAAGGGCATCAACAAGCAGGGCGGCGGCCTCACGGCACCGGCGCTGACCGGCAAGGACATGGAAGACATCAAGACCGCCATGGCCTTCCAGGCCGACTACGTGGCGGTGAGCTTCCCCAAGAACGCCACCGACATGGAGATGGCCCGCCAGCTGGCCAACGTGGCTGGCGAGCCCTATCGCCACAAGCCCGCGATGATCGCCAAGATCGAGCGCAGCGAAGCGATTCCGCAGCTCGAGGCCATCCTGCGCGCCAGCGACGGCATCATGGTCGCGCGCGGCGACCTGGCCGTCGAGGTGGGCAACGCCACCGTGCCGGCGCTGCAGAAGCGCATGATCCGCATGGCCCGCGAGATGGACAAGATTGCCATCACCGCCACGCAGATGATGGAAAGCATGATCGTCAACCCGGTGCCCACCCGTGCCGAGGTGAGCGACGTGGCCAACGCCGTGCTCGACGGCACCGACGCCGTGATGCTGAGCGCCGAGACCGCCGCCGGCAAGTACCCGGTCGAGACGGTCGAGCAGATGGCCGCCATCGCCCACGAGGCCGAGCGCGCCGAGGAGTTCGGCCTGAAGGACGACTTCATGCAGCGCCACTTCGGCCGCATCGACCAGAGCATCGCCATGGGCGCGCTGTTCACCGCGCACCATCTGGGCTGCAAGGCCATCATCGCGCTGACCGAGAGCGGCTCCACCGCGCTGTGGATGAGCCGGCACAACATCAAGGTGCCGATCTTCGGCCTGACCCACAAGAACACCTCCGAGCGCCGCATGGCGCTGTACCGCAACGTGCAGCCCATCCTGATGCCCACCCACAACGACCGCGACCAGGCGCTGGCCGAGGCCGAGCAGGTGCTGGTCGAGCGCGGCGTGCTCAAGCCGGGCGACACCTACGCCATCACCTGCGGCGAGCCCATGGGCTACCCGGGCGGCACCAACATGCTCAAGGTCTGCCGGGTCGGCTGAGCGCGGATCGGAGCGGGCCGGCGACAAGTCACCCGGACCTGGGCAAGGTCAAGGGTGCGCGTGCTCCGCGTCGATAGAATTCGAGGCAGTTACGAGCCGGTTTCAGGGTCCGCATCCAGGGCCCGCCATCGACCGGCCTTCAGGTCTTCCCAACCCACTCCGCAGGAATCACCATGCCACTCGTCTCGATGCGCCAGTTGCTGGACCACGCCGCCGAAAACACTTACGGCATCCCGGCCTTCAACGTCAACAACCTCGAGCAGGTGCAGGCGGTCATGTCCGCGGCCGACGAGGTGGGCGCGCCGGTGATCCTGCAGGCCAGTGCCGGCGCCCGCAAGTACGCCGGCGAGAGCTTCATCAAGCACCTGATCCAGGCCGCCGTCGAGGCCTATCCGCACATCCCGCTGGTGATGCACCAGGACCACGGCCAGACGCCGGCCATCTGCCAGGGCGCCATCGATCTCGGCTTCGGCTCGGTGATGATGGACGGCTCGCTGCGCGAGGACGGCAAGACGCCGGCTTCGTTCGACTACAACGTCGAAGTCACCCGCAAGGTGGTGGACATGGCGCACAAGGTGGGCGTCACCGTCGAGGGCGAACTCGGCTGCCTGGGCTCTCTCGAGACCGGCGAGGCCGGCGAGGAAGACGGCATCGGTGCCGCGGGCAAGCTGTCGCACGCCGAGATGCTGACCGACCCGGAGGAGGCCGCCCAGTTCGTCAAGGCCACGCAGCTCGATGCCCTGGCCATCGCCATCGGCACCAGCCACGGCGCGTACAAATTCAGCCGCAAGCCCACCGGCGACATCCTGGCCATCAGCCGCGTCAAGCAGATCAACGCCCGCATCCCCAACACCCACCTGGTGATGCACGGCTCGTCGTCGGTGCCGCAGGACCTGCTGGCGCTGATCAACCAGTACGGCGGCAAGATGAAGGAAACGTACGGCGTGCCGGTCGAGGAGATCCAGGAAGCCATCAAGTTCGGCGTCCGCAAGATCAACATCGACACCGACATCCGCCTGGCCATGACCGGCGCGGTGCGCAAGTTCCTGGCCGAGAACCCCGACAAGTTCGACGCCCGCGAGTGGCTGAAGCCCGCGCGCGAGGCCGCCAAGGCCATCTGCAAGCAGCGCTACCAGCAGTTCGGCTGCGAAGGCCAGGCCGGCAAGATCAAGAGCCTGACGCTGGTGCAGGTGGCCGCGATGTACGCGAACGGCCAATTGGCCCAGGTCGTGAACTGACGTCCTCGCCCGATGAGCCCCGTCCCCGCCCTCCACGAATCGCACCTGCACTCGCTCCCGCTGCTGGCCCGCGGCAAGGTGCGCGACAACTACGCGGTGGGCACCGACCGCATCCTGATGGTCGCCTCCGACCGCATCTCGGCCTTCGACGTGGTGATGGGCGAGCCGATCCCGGGCAAGGGTGAGTTGCTCACCCGCATGGCGCTGTTCTGGTTCGGCAAGCTCGGCCACATCGTTCGCAACCACCTCACCGGCGACGCCCCCGAAAGCGTGGTGGCGCCTGATGAGGTAGCGCAGGTGACGGGCCGCTCGATGCTTGTCAAACGGCTGCGGCCGCTGCCCGTGGAGGCCGTGGTGCGCGGCTACCTGGCGGGATCGGGCTGGAAGGAGTACCAGGACAACGGGCGGGTGTGCGGCGTGGCGCTGCCCCCGGGCCTGAAGAACGCCAGCCGCCTGGCGCAGCCGATCTTCACCCCCGCCACCAAGGCCGAGATGGGTGACCACGACGAGAACATCGACTTCGAGCGCATGGTGGGCATCGTTGGCGCCGAACTCGCCGCGCAGGTGCGCGACACGGCCATCCGCCTCTACACAGAGGCCGCCGCCTTCGCCCTGGGGCGCGGCATCATCATCGCCGACACCAAGTTCGAGTTCGGCCTGGACGAACAGGGGCGCCTGACCCTGATGGACGAGATCCTCACGCCCGACTCCTCGCGCTTCTGGCCGCTCGAGTCGTACCAGGAGGGGACCAATCCTCCCAGCTTCGACAAGCAGTACCTGCGCGACTGGCTCGAGTCGGCAACCGTGGATGGCAAGCCCTGGGGCAAGGTCGCGCCCGCACCGACGCTGGACTCGACCGTCATCGACATCACCTCCCGGAAGTACGCCGAGGCCTTTTCGAGGCTGACGGCCGGCAGCCCCCCTGGCTGAAACATAACGCGTTTGGTAAGGTGGCGGCCAGGAGCGCATGCGCAATGGCCGTTGGCAGACCTTTCGGGCGGGTAGTCGAGCAACTGGAGTCCAGGCTCCGGGAGACTGCCGATGTTTCTCTTCAGCGCCTGTACCGGGTGCAGCTGGCAGGCGTGTCCGCCAGGCTCGGCCGGCTCGACGAAGCCAGGCAGCTCTTGGCGCAGCTGCGCCGCGAGAACGCGTCGTACGAGCCGAAGCTGTCCGCGTGGATCATGTACACCGAAGGACTGATCACGCATTTCGAGTCCCTGGATGTCGACGCCTCGCGCGATTGGATGCGACGCGCCCATGCCGTTTCGGTGGCCGCCGGCGACACCGATCTGCGCGCCATCACCTCGGCATGGCTGGCCGACCTCGACTTCAGGCTCGCCAATTTCGAATCGGCGGTGGCCCACCTGGCGCAGTCCTTCGAACTGTCGAACGGCAACAGCCACGAGGCGCGCGGCCGGGCCTGCCTGGTACTCGCCGACATGTCCAGCTGGGCCGGGATGACCGAGGAGGCCAAGGCCTGGTTTCGCAGCGCGCGCGAACATGCCATCGAACATGGGGACATCGGCATGCAGAGCGTGGTGCTCTACAACTCGGTGTCGTTTCGGGTCACGCCGCTCGTGGTCCAGGACTGCTTCGAAGGCGCGTCGCCCGAAGTCGCGGCGGCACTGAAACGCGAGGTGCAATCGGTGTCCAACCTGGACAGCGGCCTGGGCATACGAACCCTGTCCACCATGATCCCCGCCCTGCTGGCCGACCTGGGCACGGTGCTCGGCGACTGGCAGTCGGCCGTCGGCGAGTTTGGCGGTTTCATCACCCGCATCCAGGCCGACGGGCAGCAACGGCGGGCTGCAAAGTACCTGGCCCAGCGAGCCTGGTGTCTCGCGCAGCTGGATCGATTGGATGAGGCGCGGATCGGCATCGCCGACGCACTGCGCGTCGTGGAGCAATGCCTGGATCTCGATGACCTGGCGGTGGTCTACGCACGCGTGGGTGCAACCCACCGGGTCCTCGGTGACGCATCCCTGTCGGAGCACCATTCACAACTGGCCCGACGCTGCCTGGCCGAATTCTCCGACTCGCAGCGTCGCATGCGGACCCTGCTCGGCGGTGTGCTGCACACCGCGCGACGCCAGGAAAAAGAAAACCCGGCACTGGGCCGGGTTTGATTCACTGAATCTCGACGTTACGGCTTGTTCCCGGTCGGGAAAGGCCATGCAGCCGCGGGACTCAATGCAGTCTTCGCAGAAGGTGCCGCGGGCGCAGGGGCAGCGGGAGCGGCCGGGGCCTTCTTCGCTGCAGCCTTCTTTGCGGGAGCCTTCTTTGCAGCAGCCTTCTTCGCCGGTGCGGCCTTCTTGGCAGCAGCCTTCTTCGCCGGTGCGGCCTTCTTTGCGGGAGCCGCCTTCTTGGCAGCAGCCTTCTTCGCCGGCGCCGCCTTCTTGGCCGGTGCAGCCTTCTTCGCCGGTGCCGCCTTCTTGGCCGGTGCAGCCTTCTTCGCCGGCGCCGCCTTCTTGGCCGGTGCAGCCTTCTTCGCCGGTGCCGCCTTCTTGGCCGGTGCGGCCTTCTTCGCCGGTGCCGCCTTCTTTGCCGGGGCGGCTTTCTTTGCCGGTGCCTTCTTCGCAGTTGCCATTTCGATCTCCTTGATCAAGTGATGAGAAATACCTCGCCTGATTCCAGGTGAGGCAATTCATCGGTTCAGGCTTGCCGTCTGATGCCGGCTTGTCACCCAACCCGATGAACGGGGTGGCATCCGTGCTCGCAGCTTCTTTGGGCTGCAATGTCACGGACGCGGATCTTGATCTGCCGCCGGGATCGAACGCAGGCCACCGCGGGCCTGGCGCTTCAATCCCAGCTCAGTGCGCCACCGGATTGGTACTCGATGACGCGGGTTTCAAAGAAGTTGCGCTCCTTCTTCAGGTCGATCATTTCGCTCATCCAGGGGAACGGGTTTTCCTCGTTCGGGAAGAGCGCCTCGAGGCCGATCTGCGTGGCACGCCGATTGGCGATGTAGCGCAGGTAGCCCTTGAACATGGACGCATTGAGCCCCAGCACCCCGCGCGGCATGGTGTCCTCGGCGTAGCGGTACTCGAGCTCGACGGCCTTGATGAAGAGCGCCTTGATGTCGCTCTTGAATGCGGCCGTCCACAACTGCGGGTTCTCTTGCTTGATCTGGTTGATCAGGTCGATGCCGAAGTTGCAGTGCATCGACTCGTCGCGCAGGATGTACTGGTACTGCTCGGCCGCACCGGTCATCTTGTTCTG
>Ga0075163_10010680_pt1 | contig 12000 bp, 8 predicted proteins | sample JI1023141ADNA_FD_71478 | JGI IMG/M metagenome (GOLD analysis project Ga0075163, IMG submission 71478) | Wastewater effluent complex algal communities from Wisconsin, to seasonally profile nutrient transformation and Carbon sequestration -... | ecosystem: Engineered > WWTP > Effluent > Algae...
CAGGGCGGCTTGGGTGATGTCGGCTCCACGCATGGGCGTCACTGCTCGTCGGGCGATGCCGTCATTTTCTCACGCTGCTCCGCCGGGGTGGACGGTTGGGTGAATTTCAACAGCCTGCTAAACATTGAATTCGAAGAATTTTCCCGATCAAACACAACACTTGTTCCCAAACATCGCAACGCAATCAGTAACGAAGGTGAATTATACGGAATTGACGATCAGCGACGTTTTGTGAAGTCACGAAACCTGATTGACTCCGCACAAGTCCTCGCCGAAGGCCCATTCGGAGAGCTCTTCGCCATCAATGGTGACGGAGATCGAGCCGCATTCAATTACACCACGGTGCGAATCAACAATGAGAACATCCTGGTGGGTTCACCTCTCCCTGTGCTGTGGCAAGCCAACGAAGGCACGCAAGTACTTCCACTTCCTTACACAAAGGCCAGCATCACGGCAGCATCCCGCAACTTTCACAGCTTCGCCGGGTGGGCACCCGATGAAAACTCGCTCAAATCCACAAACTGGGCACTGACGCCGAACGGTTATCGTTTGCTGAGCCCATTGAGTTACAGTAGTGTTGACCCGAAAGTGATTTCCGACGATGGCGCGAGAGTATTCGGTACAGAGTACTGGATTCCCGCCCCGCTCCATCCGACAGCATGGGGAGGCCTATTAGGTGTGACATGGGATACAGACAACGTGGAAGCTCCCCTGCTCGACGCGAATGGTGTCTTTCTCGGACCGGTCTTGGCCTGCGACGCGCAATGCGATACCACGTTCGGAGCCGGAGAAGCCAAAAACTATCGAACCTATTCATTCGGAGGCGGGCTATGGGTTGGAGATATCAACGGCCTGAAAGCTTGGCACAAGGCTCCCAGCGACAATAACAACGGGGGCCAATACTCTCGCCTCGAGCCAATAGGCTCAAGCAGAGATGGCCACTGGGTAGTCGGAAATTACGACCGTGCTATTCCATACCACATTAACTCCCCGTACCATAACGGCGCATTCCCATTCGTTTGGACTGAAGCGACCGGTACGCAATCACTCTTTTCTATCCTTGTCGAATCCGACCTTACCGATTCAGACTGGGGAGGAATGGAGGTGATTGCCGTTTCAGAAAATGCAGAATACATACTGGTTTCCGGCTTCCGCTTGTTAGCATCCGGTGAAAATCACGCTCCCCTGCCCGAAGAACGCCGCTTTGCCCGCATCCGCCTACGCCGCCGCTGATTGCAGCGTTACTGCGACCTGGAGTGCCTGAGCCACCTCACCGCCGCGCCTTCACTATCGACGTCAGCCAGTCGCGGCTGCCGTCGATGCGTTGCAGGTGGGGGTAGCGCAGGCCGTCGTGGTAGTTGATCTGGACGTGGCGGTAGTGGTCGTCCTGGCGCAGCAGTAGGTCGATGGGCTGGCGATCCTGCTGGGCTCGGCGGATGGCCCGTTCGAGTCGGGAGGCGCTGTAGGCGCGACCGTTGACGGCGACGACCTGCGTGTCCTTGGCGAGACCGGCGACGAAGGCAGGGCTTTGCCAGACCACACTGCTGATCAGGCCTTCGTCGTCCAGACTGAGGCCCAAGGAGTAGCTGTAGTCATCGTAGCCACCGGCCGATTCGGCGTCTTCGATGGCAAGGTTGGGCTGCTCGTTATAGATGATGCGCCAGCCTGCCTTCTCGAGTCCGTCCAATGGGGCGTCGACGGCATCGAGGCGCGATTCGATGAAGGCAGGCCAGTCGCCGGGTTGTACGGCCTGCAAGGCCGCGAATACATCGTCTTCAGTGAACTGGGAAACCCGTGTACTGCCATCGCCACCGGCGTAGAAGGCCTTTGCCACGTCGTCCAGCGAGCGCCTGCCCTTGGACAGCTGACGGATCTCCGCATCGACGGCCAACCACAGCAGACTACCCTCGGCGTAGAAATCGAATCCGCGCTGCCAGTCGCCCCACGCCTGCGGCAGATCGTTGAAATCGACGATGCCCTGATGCACGGTGTCGTGCAGCGAGCGCCATTGGCGTCCTTTGCGGGTCTCGTAGTTCGCCACTGTCTGCGCAATCACTTCCTGGGTCTGTTCCGAAGTCCACAAGCCGGAACGCGCGGCCAGCACCACCGCCCAGTATTGGGTCTGGCCCTCGTACACCCATAGCAGGCCATTGCGCATCGGCGTGTTGTAGTGCGGGGTGAAGGTTCCCACAGGCCGACGGTATTTGCCGACCCAGGCATGCACGTACTCATGCGGCAGCAGATCGTTGTCGATGAACGGGCCTTCACCACGCAAGTAGTCGGCGTAGGTTCCGTTTTCGCTCGACTGATGGTGCTCAAGGCCGATGCCGCTGAAGGTGTCGGACAAGGCCAGCAGGAAGTCGTAATGCGCGAAGGGCCGCGCACCGAACACCGCATCCGCCTCTTTCACCAGGGCGCGATGCGCGTCCAACATCGGTGCTGAGGCGAGCAGTTGCTCTGGCTCATCCGCCATCACATTCAGAGCAACCGGGGTGCTGCCCTGGTCGAGCTCGAAGCGTTGGAAATGCCGCCCGGCATAGACCGGAGAGTCCACCAGATCCACCAGCGCCTGGGGTGCGAAGTGCAGCTCGCCCCGCTCGACCGACTGCAGCGTCAAGGCGGTGCCGTAGGACCACTCCGCAGGCAGACGCAGGCGCGCTTCCACCCGAATCGCGTCCGCTGCCATCTCCGCCGGATACATCAGCACGCGGTGCCATTGCAGCGACAGCATGTCCTGCGTCATCGCCACGCGCCCCTGATCGGAGGCGGTGGGCGAGAGGTAATCGAACTCGACGTCCAGCGTCTGCGCCCCAGGCGGCACAACCAGATCGAACGCGTACATGTCGGTGTCATCGCGGGTCCAGGCGATGCCTTGGCCACCCGCCGACAAACGCAGACCGGCGATCTGATTGATCGGCCCGGTCGGTGCGTGATTGCCAGGAATCCAGCGCGGGTACCACAGCCGTAATGGACCCGGCTGCACCGGCATCTGCAAACGCACATGCTGGATTCGGCGCGCCAGATCGCTGGCATCGACCTGCAATTGGATCAGCGGGCGGTCATCAGCGCGACTGGGCGCGGAGGCGAGCCCGCCAACACCGAGGGCAAGCGCCAGCGCAACGCGAGGCAGTGCAGACATAGCAGACATGGGAACTCCAGCGCGATGCGCATCGAACGTGGTCAGTCGACGTAGATCGTCTTGATGTTGGTGAACTCGTGGATACCGTGGCTGGCCAGCTCGCGGCCAAAGCCCGACTGCTTGGTGCCCCCGAAGGGCAAACGCACATCGCTGCGCACCAGCGCGTTGACGAAGACGGCACCCGCCTGGATGCCGCGCGCAAAGGCCTCGCCACGGTCGCGATCCGAGGTCCATACGCTCGCACCCAGTCCAAAACTGGTGTCATTGGCGACCCGCGCCGCGTCCGCCTCATCGCGCACGCGAATGATGGCCGCCGCCGGCCCGAACAGTTCTTCGTGATAGGCGGCCATGCCCGGCCCGACCTGATCCAGCAAGGTCGCTTGATAGCCGGTTGGCGACGCGTGTGGCGCGCCACCCAACAGACATCGCGCGCCTCCCGCAATGCTGCCCTGCACCTGACGATGCACCTCATCGCGCAAATCGGTGCGGGCCATCGGCGCCAAGGTACTGGCCTCATCGTTGGGATCACCAATGCGCAGCGCACCGACTGCGGCCACGAAGCGCTCGACAAAGGCCTCGGCGATGGCGTCGACCAGGATGAAGCGCTTGGCCGCGATGCACGTCTGACCCGCGTTGCCGAAGCGCGAGGCCACGGCGATCTTGATGGCCACGTCCAAATCGGCATCCTGCAGCACCACAAAGGGATCGCTGCCACCCAACTCCATCACGCATTTCTTCAGATGCGCGCCTGCCGTAGCGGCCACGGACTTGCCCGCGCGCTCACTGCCCGTCAAGGTCACCGCCTGAATGCGTGGATCGCCGATCAACGCCGCAGTCTGCGCGTTATCGATGTGCAGTGTGGCGAACACCCCCTCGGGCACACCCGCGTTGCGCAAGATGGACTCGATGGCATCGGCACAACGCGGCACGGTAACCGCATGCTTCAGCACGGCCACATTGCCCGCCATCATCGCGGGTGCCAGAAAGCGGAAGACCTGCCAGATCGGGAAGTTCCATGGCATCACCGCCAGCACGCAACCGATGGGCGCGTATTGCACATAGCTGCGCCGCGCCTCGGTGGCGATGGGCTGATCCGCCAGATACGCCGCCGCGTGCTCGGCGTAGTAATCGCAGGCGCCCGCGCATTTGTCGATTTCGCCCAGCGCTTCGCGATGCAGCTTGCCCATCTCGGCGCTCATGATTCGCGCCAGCGATTCGCGCTGCCTGCGCAACTCGCCCGCCACCGCACGCAAGTACTTCGCCCTGGTCGGCAGCGACAAGGCCGACCACGCCGGGAAGACCTGCACGGCCTTGCTCAGCCGGGCCTCGACCTCTGTCGCCGACATCATGTCGTAGCGATAGTCGACCTGCCCAGTCCACGGGTTGCGAATCTCGATGCTCATCCCTGTCCTCGATTCAAGTGAGGTCTATTTGTCCTTGGCTGCCATCTGCATGTCGAGCTGACGACGCTTTTCTTCGCGCGCCATCATCCACCACGAGATCACTGCAGCAACCGCCACCACGGCGATCATCAGCGTCGCCAGTGCATTGATCTTGGGACTCAAGCCCAAGCGCACCGACGAGAACACTTTCATCGGCAACGTCGTCGAACTGGGACCGGCGACGAAGCTGGAGATCACCACATCATCCAACGACAAGGTAAACGCCAGCAGCCAGCCCGATACCAAGGCAGGCGCGATGATCGGCAAGGTGATCAGGAAGAACACCTTGATCCGGTTCGCGCCCAGATCCATGGCCGCCTCTTCCAGCGAGCGATCCAGTTCCGCCAATCGCGACGACACCACCACAGTGACAAAGGCCAGCGTGAAGGTGACATGCGCGATCCAGATCGAGGCAATACCTTTCGGCGCAAACCCGATCAGGTCGCCCAGTGCCACGAACATCAGCAGGATGGACAAACCGATGATCACTTCCGGCATGACCAAGGGCGCAGTGATCAAGGCACCAAACAGCGTCTTGCCCGGAAAACGCCGCATGCGCGTCATGGCCAAGGCGGCCATGGTGCCCAACACGACTGCCGCGGTGGCGGTGAGAAAGGCGATCTGGATGCTGACCCACGCCGCCTCCAACATCTGCCGATCACGCAACAAGGCACCATACCACTTGAAGGAAAATCCCGACCAGACGGTCGCCAGACGCGACTCGTTGAACGAGTAGATCATCAGGATCACGACCGGCAGATACAGGAAAGCGAAACCCAAACCCAGCACGGCCCAGGTCGTCCAGCGACGCGGAGACGTACTCATGTCAGTTTTCCTTCCATTTCGCGCTGCTGCACGCGGTTGAAGATCAGGATCGGAATCATCAGCAGGATCAACATCACGATGGCGACGGCCGATGCCGCGGGCCAGTCGCGATTATTGAAAAACTCGCCCCAAAGCACGCGACCGATCATCAAGGTGTCTGGCCCACCGAGCAGCTCGGGAATGACGAACTCGCCCACGGCCGGAATCATCACCAGCATGCAGCCCGCCACGATGCCCGCGCGCGACAGAGGCAGAGTGATCTTGAAGAACGCTTGCCAGGGCTTTGCCCCCAGGTCGTAAGCCGCTTCGATCAAACGATGATCGTGCTTGACTAGATTGGTGTAGAGAGGCAGAACCATGAAAGGCAGGTAGCAGTAAACAATGCCGATGTAGGCCGCAATCGGCGTGTGCAGGATCTTCAGCGGCTCGTCGATGATGCCCAGCCCCATCAACAGGTTATTGATCAGTCCGTTGTTCTTGAGGATGCCGATCCAGGCGTAGACGCGAATCAGGAAGGAGGTCCACGAGGGCAGGATCACCAGCATCAGCGCGATGTTGCGAGAGGACGGTGGCAGGCGTGCAATCACGTAGGCCATCGGGTAGGCGACCAGCAAGGCCAGCAGCGTGGAGATGCCGGCGATCTTGATCGAACTGGCATAGGCCTGCACATACTGCGAATCCATCACCAGCGCGATGTAGTTCGACAGATTCAGACGCAGCATCACCGCGCTGTCGACGAACTCCAACACCGGGGTGTAGGGCGGCATCGCAATCGCCAAAGTGCTGAAGGAGATCTTCAACACGATCAGAAACGGAATGGCGAAAAACAGCAGCAGCCAGAGGTAGGGCACCGCAATCACACCCCAGCGAGGGTGCGGCAACCAGCGTTTCAGAAGGGGCGGAATCATGACGGCAGTACCACGCCGGAGATGTCGCCCCAACTGACCCAGACCGTGTCATTCCAGGTCATGTCTTCGCTGGCCCAACGACGCCGATTGGCGAAGTGCGCCATCACCTTGAAGCCGCTCGGAAGTCGGACGTGATAGACCGAGTGGCTGCCGAAGTAAGCGATGTCCTCGATGATGCCCTGCGCCTTGTTATGCGCCTGCGCGGGCTCTTCCTTACCAATGGAAACTTTTTCGGGACGAACCGCGAAGTACACGTGCTGGCCTTCGTAACCGGAAATACCGTGACCGATATAGATCGGGTGTTCCAGGTGCGGCGAGCGAATGGTGACGTACTCAGCCATGTCCTCGTCCACGCGACCTTCCATCATGTTGACCGAGCCGATGAACTCGGCGGCAAAGCGGCTGGTCGGCTGCTCGTAGATTTCGTCCGGGGTTCCCACCTGCCGGATATGACCCGACTCCATCAACGCAATGCGATGCGCCATGGTCATGGCTTCTTCCTGGTCGTGAGTCACCATCACACAGGTCACGCCCTGCTTTTCGATGATGTTGACCAGCTCCAGTTGCATCTGCGATCGCAGTTTCTTGTCGAGCGCGCCCATGGGCTCATCCAGCAGCAGCAATTTTGGCCCTTTGGCCAATGACCGCGCCAAGGCCACGCGCTGCTGTTGCCCGCCGGACAACTGATGCGGTTTGCGCCGCGCCAGCTTGCCCATTTGCACCAGTCCCAGCATGTCTTCGACGCGGGCCGCAATGTCGGCCTTGCTGTGCCCGTCCTGCTTCAGGCCGAAGGCGATGTTCTGCTCCACCGTCATATGCGGAAACAGGGCATACGACTGGAACATCATATTGATCGGCCGCTCATACGGAGGCAGTTCATTCATCAACTGACCGTCGAGCAGAATCTTGCCCGCCGTCGGGCGTTCGAAGCCGCCAAGGCAGCGCAGCAAGGTGGACTTGCCGCACCCCGAGCCACCCAGCAGGGCGAAAATCTCACCTTTGCGAATACTCAGATTGGTGTCATCGACGGCAACAAAACCGTCGAACTCCTTCCGCACATCCACCAGTTTGAGGTAATCCTCGACCACCGGACGCGCGCTGTCCTTGGTCCCGCTCGGCATCACTGCAGCCATGACTTCTCCCCGATTCAAACGCCGCGCCCCCGCGACACAAAAAGGGGCAGGCACCCCTGCCTGCCCCTCTGATGACTTACTTGCCGGTTTTCAGCTCCGTCCAGATCCGTGTGTACTGGCGGTCCACATCGGGTGGAATGATCGCGAAGGTGAACAGCTTGGCCTGCACTTCCGGCGGCGGGAAAATGGTCGTGTCGTTGACGATGGTCTGATCCATCAACGGCCAGGAAGCAGGCACCGCATTGGGGTAACTGATGTAGTTGGAGTTGTTGGCCATCACCTGCGGATCAAGCATCTCGTTGATCCAGGCGTAGGCGGCATCGACATTCTTGGCATCTTTCGGAATCGCCATGATGTCGAACCACTGAGGAGCGCCTTCCTTGGGAATGGCGTAGCCAATGGTCACACCATTTTCCGCTTCGGCGGCGCGATCACGCGCCTGAATGATGTCGCCCGACCAGCCGACGACCAGACAGGTATCGCCATTGGCCAGCGCATCGATGTACTGCGAGCTGTGGAAATTGCCGATGTAGGGGCGGATCGATTTCAGCAAGGCAGCGGCTTTATCGATGACTGCCGGATCGGTGCTGTTGGGGTCTTCACCCATGTAGTTCAGCGCAATCGGGATCAGCTCGGAGGGGGTGTCCAGCAAGGTCACACCGCAATCTTTCAACTTGCTGATGTTCTCCGGCTTGAAGACCAGATCCCAACTGTTGGTGACATCCGTGGTGCCAAAGGCGGCCTTGACCTTGTCGACGTTGTAGCCGATGCCGGTGGTACCCCACATGTAGGGAATACCGTATTGGTTGCCCGGGTCCTGATTCGCGATACGCGCCATCTGCACCGGGTCAAGCTTGTCGTAGTTCGGAATCTTGCTGCGATCCAGCGGCAGGAACACGCCGGCCTGAATCTGTCGACCAAAGAAGTTGATCGTCGGGACCACCACGTCATAGCCACTGGAACCCGCCAACAACTTGGTTTCCAGCACTTCATTGCTGTCGAACACATCGTAGGTGACCTTGATCTGGGTCTTGCCTTCGAAGTTCTGGATGGTGTCTTCCGCGATGTAGTCCGACCAGTTGTACACATTGACGTTAGTCGGCTTGGCGGCAGGCGCGGGCGCTGCGGGCGTCGCATCGGCAGCCGGTGCAGCGGTTTCCGGCGCTTTCTCACCGCAAGCGGTCAGCAAGCCCACGATCATCAGTCCCAACAAGTGCTTCTTCATCTCTACTCCCCGAATAGTCGACCCTAGAAGGCCAGTTCGATCATACACAGCAGACGGCGCTGCATGCACAGCGCGTTGCGGCACCTCAGGCGGTGGCAACACCGACCTCCCTTGCAGTCTTGTTCAAGGCAATCCACACCTTGTCAAACATCTCGTCGACCTGCGCCGTGGTCATGATCAACGGTGGCGACAACAGCATCGCGTCCCAGGTGGCGCGCAGGATCAAGCCTTCCTTCAAAGCGAAGTCGCGGCACATCACGCCCACGCTGCCACGGTCCGCAAAGAACTGCCGCTTGGACTTGTCCGGCACCAGTTCCAGCGCACCGACCATACCCGCAATGCGCGCTTCGCCCACCAGTGGATGCTCACCAAGTTCGGCCCAGCGCTTGGCAAGGTAAGGACCGACGACATTCTTCGCGTTATCGACGATCTGCTCTTCCTGCAGGATGCGGATGTTCTCCAGCGCGACGGCGGCACAGACCGGGTGCCCGGAATAGGTGTACCCATGCGCCAGCTCACCGCCCTTTTCAGCCAATACTTTGGCAACGCGATCATTGAACATGACCGCGCCAATCGGGATGTAGCCTGAGCTCAGACCTTTGGCGATCGGCATGATGTCGGCTTGGAATCCGAAATACTGCTGACCGAACCATTCGCCAGTGCGGCCAAAGCCGCAGATCACCTCGTCGGCAATCAGCAGTACATCGTATTTGCGACAGATGCGTTCAATCTCCGGCCAATAGGTCATCGGCGGAATGTAGACGCCGATGGCACCCATGATCGGCTCGCCAATAAAAGCGGCGACACGCTCCGGTCCGAGTTCGAGAATCTTCTTTTCCAATCGCTGCGCCGCCACGATGCCGTACTCATCCGGCGACAGGTCGCCACCATCGATGAACCAGAACGGCTCGTCGATGTGATGGATATCGGGAATCGGCAAGCCACCCTGTTTGTGCATGCCCTTCATGCCGCCCAGGCTGGCGCCTGCCACGGTGGAGCCGTGGTAGCCGTTGTGCCGACCGATGACGATGTTCTTCTGCGGCTGATCCTGGACCGCCCAGAAGTGCCGCACCATGCGCAGGATGGTGTCGTTGGCCTCCGAGCCCGAGTTGGTGAAGAAGGCATGGTTCAAGTCACCGGGTGTCAGCTCGGCCAGCTTGGCGGCCAGCTGCACGGTCGGCTCGGTGGTGCAACTGAAAAAGCTGTTGTAGTAGGCCAATTGCTGCATCTGCCGTGATGCCGCTTCACCCAGCTCCTTGCGGCCATAGCCCAGATTGACGCACCACAACCCGGCAAACGCGTCCAGCAACTTGTTGCCTTCGGCATCCCAAACGTAGCAGCCCTCGCCGCGCGTCAGAATGCGCGTGCCTTTCTTGGCCAGCGCGGCGTTATCGTTGAATGGATGCAGGTGGTAGGCCGCATCGAGCTGCTGCAATTGCTGCAGGTGGTTCTGATCCATGAAATTCCCCAGTTCGATTACACGTTCAGCAGCAGGAACTCGCGTTCCCACGAGCTGATGACACGGAAAAAGGTCTCGTACTCTTTTTGCTTCACCGAGATGTAGGCGGTGACGAAGCGCTTGCCCAGCATGGCCGCCAGCTCCTCGCAGTCGCCGAGCAGGCCAAGTGCCGCCTCCAACGAGCGCGGCAACTCGTAACCTTTGTCTTGCGCACTGCCGGTCAAAGGTTCGGTCGGCATCAGCTTTTCTTTGATACCCAGATAGCCGCAGGCCAAAGTCGCCGCCATCGCCAGATAGGGATTGACGTCCGAACCGGCAAAACGGCTCTCGACGCGGGTGTTTTCCGGGCTGTCCATCGGCACGCGCAAGCCACAGGTGCGGTTGTCATAACCCCATTGCACATTGATCGGCGCGACTTCGCCCAAGGCCAAGCGACGGTAGGAGTTCACGTTCGGGCCGAAGAAAGCCATCGCCATCGGGCTGTACTTCTGCAGGCCGCCGAGATAGTGCATGAACAGGGCGCTGTGCTTGCCGGTCTTGGCATCCGCAAAGACATTCTTGCCGGTCTTCATGTCGACCATGCTTTGATGGATGTGCATCGAGCTGCCGGGCTCATTCTCCATCGGCTTGGCGAGGAACGTGGCGTAGATGCCGTGGCGCAGCGCGCATTCGCGCATGGTGCGCTTGAACAGCAGCACCTGATCGGCCAGCGACAGGGCCGCGCCATGCTGGAAATTGACCTCCAACTGCGCCGCACCGGACTCGTGGATCAGCGTATCCACGTCCAGTTCCATCGCCTCGGCGTAGTCGTACATGTCGTCGAGGATGGGATCGAACTCGTTGACGGCATCGATCGAATACGACTGCCGTGCGGTTTCCGGCCGACCGGAGCGTCCCGCAGGTGGCATCAGTGGGAAATCCGGATCGGTGTTCTTCTGCACCAGAAAGAACTCCAGCTCGGGTGCCACCACCGGCTGCAAGCCCATCGCCTCGTACATGCCAAGCACTCGACGCAACACATTGCGCGGTGCCAGTTCGTGCGGGCGACCATCCTTGGTGTAGCAGTCGTGGATGATCTGCGCCGTCGGTGCTGCGGCCCAGGGCACCATGCGCACGGTATCCGGGTCCGGTCGCAGGTACATGTCGGAGTCCGACGCCGAAACCAGCTCGTAGTAATCGTCCGGGTAATCGCCCGTCACTGTGGTGGCGAAGATGCCTTCCGGCAGTCGCGTGCCGTAGTCATGCGAGAACTTGGCTGCCGGGATGATCTTGCCGCGTGCGTTGCCGGTGATGTCGGGCACCAGACATTCGACTTCGGTGATGCGCTTTTCCTTCAACCAGCGCTTGAGTGCGCTCTCGGCCTCGGTCGCCTCGGCGGCCGAGCTGTGGATGGATTTCGGGGCGGATTTTTTCTTGGCCATGGGATCAGCTTCTTTGTTGAGCGCGTTTGCGGCAGGCCGCCGCAAAGGCTTGGAAGATGCCCAGATAGAAAGGGTTGTCGAGCACTTTCCATTCCGGGTGCCACTGCACCGCGAGCAGGAATGGATCAGGGGCGTCATCGGCCAGCGCACGTTGCAGCCTGAAGGCTTCGATCAGCCCGTCATCGGCGGTCGCCTCGACCACCAGATCGCGCCCGAGTTGGCGTACACCCTGTTGATGCAGGGAATTCACCTTGACCTGCTGCGCGCCCGCAATGCCGTGCAGCAGGCCGCCAGCAACCAGGTTCAGCGATTGATGTGCCGCGTACTGTTCATCCAGCGGCGCTTCCTTGTTCTCGCGATGATCGAACAGTCCCGGCACCTCTTGAACCTTCTGATGCAGGCTGCCACCGAAGGCGACATTGACCTCCTGGAAGCCACGACATACCGC
>Ga0075163_10010681_pt1 | contig 12000 bp, 13 predicted proteins | sample JI1023141ADNA_FD_71478 | JGI IMG/M metagenome (GOLD analysis project Ga0075163, IMG submission 71478) | Wastewater effluent complex algal communities from Wisconsin, to seasonally profile nutrient transformation and Carbon sequestration -... | ecosystem: Engineered > WWTP > Effluent > Algae...
GCTGGGTGGCGAGTTACGATTAAAGCTTTCATAAAAAGTTTCCTTATAAGGAGTAATTGAGTTAATTTGCTTCAAAATTTTCTAATAAAAAGAAAAAAGAGCTTCAAGCACGTCTGCCTAAAACTCTCTCTCCCCGCTACTAAATTACAAGTGTTGACGCACCTATAATTCTTCACGGCCACACTTTCGTCAACCAACGTCAATTGGCAACTACTCATGTGGTTTATTAGACCAACATATGGTTTGCGCAGTTACGTTTTATGCACTGATAGCTTTTCAGCACATGCCTTTCTATTCGCCCAACCTGCATACGTAAGGCTGTTATGCAGTATTTTCTGTCTTCAATAAGGCGACAGCAACCTATGTGAGTCGTTAATCCAACTCACACAAATTGTCTCAATATTTTATTATCAGCCATGAAACACTATATTACCCTTTTGCCTAACGCTATTGGTGCCTAATGCAGAGCAACCGTTAGAAGTAATATATAATGTCTCATAGCCGAAGGTAAGTTGCATTTATTCAACTTAGTGCACCACATATCTCCAACGCGTACCACCACACCACGTCAGGTAAGCCTCAAATGTTAGCTAAATAATCGTGAGGCCGATTAAGAAGTAAACAACACACCAGATTTTATGTGTCGTTCAAATTGTCTCAATATTTTCTAGTAGTGCTAACAACAATAGCTAACACTACTCAATCCCTATCGTTAGAACTCATTCGTTGGGTCATAACAATAATATTGGCCATATTCACGCTCTTGTTCTGCAACGCATTTGTTGCAGTAGACGTATTGACCGTCATACAATGTCCCACATATAGGACAGGGCACAAGAGTTGATAATAAATGCGGCACAACTTGTGGCACCACGATGTAATCTATTTTCATAACGCTTCTCCAATGAATGTAATTTGTCTCAATATTTTCATATTGAGACAATCAGAGTTATGGGCCAAACAAACTACTATCATCAGCAGGGTCAGAGCAATCAGCTGTTGGGCCAAATATTCTTTCCAATTCGTTCAACGCATCCTCTTCGGACTGGCGTTGAAGCGACTCTTTGAGACACTTGGGACAAACCAACGTCCCAACACAAGCGCCACCTTCGTAGGTAACGCCACAAACTTCACAAACATGCGAAATTTTCATAACTAACTCCAAAATAGGATAAACAATGCAACTGGTTTCAACATTTTCTGTAGCGTTTGCCACGGAGTTTGATGTTGGATTCAAGATGATTAGCTCTATTGCGATGAAGGGCTGAGGTATCCCGCACGCCTTAGCGTGCAGGATGCTCAAGTTTAAGATACGGAGCAGCCGCTTACGGAGTTAATAAGCTAGAAATTAGCATATCCAAGTCCTTTTGACAGCTAATTCTAATCACACGAAGATGACTACCGTCGTTGGCAATCATCTGTGGCATATCTTCTTTGCGCTTCCAATACGTTTGGAATAGCCAATTGATTAGAGAATCCTTAGACCATAGTTTGAGATGTACCCAACCATTGTCTATATTATTGCCACATACTACCTCTTTCGAAATAGCACGCAGCAATATTCTTTTTACAAGTCTGTAAAAGACAACACTAAACGAATAGTCTAACCATATCAGAGTATCAGCTTCACTCCATATGATTGTTCTAACCGACTCGTAGTTGCCATCCATAATCCAAGACTCTGTAGATGCGTAAGCACCTACAATGTCTTGAAACTCAGACTTAGAGCGTCCTTGCCAATCTTCTAACCAAAATAGATTATCAAGTTCTACAAATGGTATATCCAACTGTGTAGACAATTGTTTACCAAGTGTTGTTTTACCAACACCAGTAGAACCCATAATCACTATTTTCATAGTGAATTAACTCCCATATTTGCCAATGTATCACAACGCTCATTTTCAGCTATGCCGCTGTGACCCTTGTACCAGTTACAATGAACAACATGTAACTTCAATAATGCATCCATACGTTGCCATAAGTCTACATTTTTAACAGGACCGCTAGAGCCTTTCCAACCCTTAGCAATCCAACCTTTTAACCATGTGTTGCATCCTTGCACAACATAGTTACTATCAGTCCACAACTCAACATTGTGTCCTGTACCTTTTAAGGCTTCCAAACCTTTAATGGCAGCTAACAATTCCATACGATTGTTAGTCGTATGCTCTTCGCCACCGAAAAGCTCTTTGCGATGTTGACCGCTGATAAGGATAACACCCCAACCACCACGGCCAGGATTACCCTTACATGCACCATCAGTATGAATAATAATATTCATAGTTATAACCTCTTAGGATTTAAAAATAAGATAAGCAGCAGTAAGCTGCGCATCGGTGGGTTTAACAAATTTACCCTTGCTATCAATAGCTAGAGTTGGCTTAACAATCATGAGACCGTCAACCATAGGGAAGTTGGCTTTTAACAGTAGCTTATCGACTTCAACTGCAGGAGTTTTAATCTTCAAGCTTTCATCTGTCATTAGTGCAACGAGTTTGGCACGACCAGTCTTGGTAAATCCATATACCATATAGAATGTATTGCTATACTCCACATAAGAACCAATACCCAACAAAGTGTTGTCCTTGGTTTTAAATACCTTTGGATATTCTGGAATATCTTCAACCACAATGGGCTTAGCCACCTCAACAACTGGAACAACAACTTCAGCAGCTTTTGGACGCAATACTAATTCCATACTATTAACAGCCTCTTGCATCAAGAAGCGCACCTCCTTGGTTGTGGAACTATCCAATGTTGCATTGCTAAAGACAGCAACCTCAGCATCTCCATTAGCATCAGCAGGACCCTGAACAACAACTTCAGTTGGGTCAACAAATACATCACAGATGTAGTATTGACCAAGCTTCTGTACCAATGCAGTATTGGCTTCTAAGTTACCAGACACAGCAGCTATACTAGCTAAATAGGCTTCATGTGCAGCCTCAAGTGCCAACTCCTCTTCGCTGACAACAACCTCAACCTTTTTACCAACAGGACGTTTAGGAGGTCTAACCAAGAAGTCAGACTTAAGCTGAGCTAACATATAGCCAAATATGGTATCACTCCACTGCATAACCTCTGTTCCATCAGGAGTTATCCAAGTGTTGTATCTATACCAAGCTGTATTAACCTCATGGTTGCTACAGAACTCAGCAGCCCAATGGTACTTGTAAGCCATCTCAGCAAGATTAGGATGCTCAGCAATATAGGCAAACTTCTGCTTTCTATTATAAGCATCTTTCTTCTTGTCCCCAGTAGGTATATCGAAGGCAATAATAGTTGCCCAGGCCTCAGCAGCCTTAGCATTATTCAAAGCTTCAAACTGTGGACATGATTGCTCAACATTGTCCCAATATCGTCCAGATATTAGGCAGCCAATACGATTAGCCATAACGTCATCAAGGCCAAGGTTAAATAGCATTTTATAAGCATCAACCTTCTTCCCTATTCTAGCATTACGGAAATGACGGCTATTAGCCTGTGCACTAATCATATAGGCACACACATCAAGTACAAGACTGCCATCAATATCAATAACTTTGAAGCAGCTTGCAATACGCTCTGCTATAGCCCCAGCAGCGATATTAGCACTACCCATCTGCAGATATTCTTCAGGTTGTCCATTCACATAGCGAGTTCTATTTTCACTATATATAGGCAAGTTTGGATGTGCATACAATGCAGCATCTTTGAAGAAGCTGGCATCCCCAGATTCCTGCTTGATTTGACGAATAGCCTCATCTTGGACACCAGTTGCATATGTCTCAATTACAAGACGTACTGTCTCATAATCAGCACCTGGATGCTTAGCCATATAACGCTCTGTAAATAACATCACATTAAGGAAGTTCTGCGTCATAATGCCAGTATCACGTTTGCCTTCAGCAGACTTAATAATACCGTTATGCATATCGCACATGTTGATTGGCACATATCCTTTGATACCAATAGCCAACTCTTTCTCATCCGCAATGTACTGAGCACACCACGCATTATGACTAGCTACAGAACCATGCCAAACTGGCAAGATGCCGCCTAAGTCCATAACAACTGCTTGGTCTCCATCACAGTCATCCTGATGAGAAAGCATGAACTCAGTACCAACAAACATAGCTGAGCTCAATGCCATCATCATAGCTTTATCAGTAGTTAACCAACCTTCTGGCAACCACTTACTAATATGCATGTTAACCACAGGCTTGTTGAACAAGGCTGGGTTTTTCATGTATAGAACCTGTTTGATTTCCTTATCTTTGATGTGCCACATTGGGTCAGTGCATACAACTTCGTTATCAGCGTCATTCCACCATTTAGGTAGAATAGTATAATAACGACCCTTGACGTCTATCTTGCTCATCACATCCTTGAGAATAAGCGTGTTCATGCGGGCTGTGTAGTTAGCATGACTCAATGCCCAATTCGTATTCTTAGCATACTTAGTTTGAGGACTATAAGCAGCCTTCATAAGTACAATAAGCTGTGTCCAGCTTGGGCCAAGATAACGAACAATACTAACGTCACCTGTTACGTCCTTAACAGTGTCCTCATCTAAATCCTTGTCAAACACAGACCAAGGTGGCACATAGAAGGAAAGATTCCCCTGCTTAATAATCATGCCATGAGAATTTTTTAGCCCAGGCCAGCCAAGTTCCTTGCTGCCATCAACCAACAATGCCCAACGTTTATTATCCAAATCACAACGGTCAATTTGGTTAAAGTTAGCACCGCTAGGTTGTAGTGGCTCACCACGTTGTCCCACAAATATCAATGGACATATTCTGCTGAATACATCCATATCAACTTCTGGCAAGTTAGTACCATAGCCATTAAGCATAATATCTTGAACAATCTTACGCTTAGAAGAACCTTTTGACATGGTATATTTGCCAACAGCAGCATCAATTAGCTGTTTAGCAACATTATGACCATAAGACTTAGCCACACACATAAAGTCAGTGGCTTTAATCTGTGTAACAGCCTTCTTCATGGTGTACTTCTTGGCCTTCAAGCCATCCATTTTGGCTTGAACTGGTGAGTAATTATCCTTATCAGCAATCAATCCCAATAACGCTTCAGTAAAGAATCCATTCTGCTCCTGCTCATCATCAGTGTCATCATTGGCAATCTCACCAATCTGGCGCATGCCATACGTGGCGTACAAGTTAGAAGCATATACCTCATCCTCTACTTCCCAACCCTCTACTTCGATGGTGCTTAGTACATCCTTAACGCCAGGCAATTTCACCTTAACGGTTGGCAACTTAGCAAGACGCTCAGCAAAATCTTGCTGGGTAGCTTTGGCGGCAGCAACACGTTTGGCCTCATTGTCAATCAAGGCTTGCTTAACATCAAAGATATCACCTTCAGGCGTTTCTTCAATTGCTTTCTTGATATCAATAATATTGGCATTCTTGAAGTATTGAATAGCAGCCTTGAGCTGGTCTTCTTTACTGGTGCCGTCCTTGTGCATAGCCAACACACCGCTACCATCAGACTTCCATGATGATTTGGCTGCTATAATTTGATAGCCAATGGGCTTCAAATTCCATGGCATGCCAACACCCTTGATATTGCCACATTCTGTCAAACAGCGGGCAATACCAATGCGGCGAACTTGGTCTGCGCATAGCAAGAAGTTACCTAGTACGAATACTGGTTTCAACTCCTCTGGCACATCCTTGAGGACAAGAATTTTCATCTTGCCAATAGGAGCCACCTTGCGTCCACCAATAATTAGCTTGTCATTACGAGCACAAACTTTATTGACAGATGGGCTACCATTCTTTTGCTGGTTGGTCCACCATACGCCAGTTGCATCATCACGCATGATGTAGATGTTGTTGGCGCCATCAGCTTGCCAAGCTCCTTCCAATGTGAGCTCTGGCTTTTGAGGGAACGCATGGAAGAGTTTGAATTCTCCCTGTGCTGCACCACGCTCAACTCGTAATGCATGCTCCTTAATTGACTCCTCTACGTTTAATACATCACGAGGAAGAATGGTTATGGAACAGCGTTCCCCATTGGCCATCTTGTCGTAGGTATTTTTCCCATAGCGATATGCAACGTCCATACACGTAAAGGAACCACCAGCACGGCTATCCATGAAGCCTTTAAACAAGTCCTTGTTAGTAACAATAATCCATAGCTTGTACAGGAACATACCTTTGCTCAATATGTCCACCGACTTAGCTTCGTTACCAGGCGCAGACAATGACTTGTCTGTGATATGCTGGCCAAACTTGGCACTGTCGTAAGTGTTGCTACTTACACGATGCCAATGCATACCACGCATAAGGCCAGTGATGGCTGTTGGGTACAACCACTCCACTGGGAATGTCATACTCGTTTTTGCCAACATCCAGCCAATAGGAGTATTAATGTTAAACATCCCACTATCCATATTGGCAGACATGATTGCCCGATTGCCACGCATCTGGATGTGGAATCCAGAAGCATGCGTACCTTGCTTCTTAGGGTTGTGGAACAATGGGCGCATTGGCACCTCAGCTGGACGGCCTCCAGTCATCGTCCACATTGGCTTATTGCCAAATTTTGGGTTCTTCACATCTACCTGTCTTGTAACAAGTAAATATTGTTTCTCCCATACTTCTGGCTTATAGAGCTGCAATGGATTACCACCTAGTACAATATCCAACATGTACTTGGCGATGCCACGCATCTCCGCATCATAGTACTTACCAGTATCAGCAAGCACCAATTTCCAGGCCTCGATGAGTCGCGCTTTGTGCAACTCAACCAATTTCAGAGCCCGTTCAGATTTGGCACTATCCACCATCTGATTGGTCTCCTCAATTGCGTCCTGGCGAGACATATCACCATGTGCCAAGAGGCGCGCGATGTTATACTCGTACAAGTCGTTGTCGGCGGCAGTCAATTGACCTACCTCCTCCATCGCCTGTTCAAGAGCTTTCATATTGTTACTCATATTATTGAGCTCCTCTATGGTTATTGTTGTACAGCTTTATTAAAAGCTGCTCCTCGGCTTGCCAGCGGCCATCCTCGTACTCATCACATTCACATGTGTTGTCAAGATGACATCTGTGATCGAACCACTCTCGTAGCTCAGTCAACTCTGACTGGCAATGTTCATAACGCACTAACTTACTTACAACCAAACCCTCTCGGTTGCAAATAGCTATGTACGTCTTATAAGCCAACATCTCTAAGCTGACATACTCTTTAATGAAGTCAACGCCAAGCTGGCCGCGCTCCTCATAATAAGCATTCTCAGCTTTGATGTCTTGAATCTCAATAAGCATGTTTGCTACGTCAAACATAGTCAACTTACTCATCATTTAGCACCCACAGTTTCTGCGCCAAACATAGCTATCAGGTCAACTATCTGTTTGTTATCAGCCCATGATGCAGGTACAATTATTTGCTTAGGTATGCACAATGACATCCATAGCAATGCGATTGGGTTCTTAACCACTATCTCATTAATATACTTGAGCACATTTTCACTAGTGTGCTTGCGCACCTGATGCCCGCTCATTGTGGCTCCATTGCGTAAATGCCATGTCTCGTGGAATGGATTACGAGCGGTAAGGCCACGTTCTTCAATGGCGACGTACAGCAAGTCAACCAAGATAACTTTAGCCATATCAAGGTCTGACAATGAGTCGAGGTCAAATGTCTTGCCAAACAGATTGGCACGGTAATGAGAGCGCACACGATGTGTAATACTCTTCGACCCGCTCTTTAATGAGAGCTTATGATGAGTATTGCTAATCACAAGCGCAAATAATGCGTCGACCATAATGTTATTACTCATTATTTAGCACCTCCAACTTTGGTCATCAATATGCGAGTTATAAGTGTTGGTTTAACATCAAAGGGCTTATACAAATCACCCACGTTCAAATGCATACATTCTTTTTGCATAAGAGCATATGCTTTTAGGTTATTGTATCCAACATACTTAAATTGCTCATACAGGCAATGTACATAGTTGTCACCATCACTATCTTTTTGCACTACATTATCGCGATAATGATGCATATAAGCTTTATCAAATGACTCTTGCTCATTGGCAGCAACTTCGCCTAGAAGTCCCAACACCAACAAGGAGAATGCCATCAACACAAGGCCCATGTCTTTCTCAATTAAGAATATGCCAAGCAAGGTACTAATAGCAGCAATGTTAGCCAACATAATTGTTGCTCTCATTATACAAACTTCCATACATTGCCATCGTTGACGAAATTATATCCGCCATCTATGTATATTCTACCGAACGGCTGTGGGCCAGGTTGACATACAGCTACAAGCCTAACATTAGTATCGACAACTGGCGTCCAAGGTATATGTTGTTCAAATACCTCGAACTCAGATACACGAGCCATACCATTTGCAATGTCTGGCTTATTGCCATCCCCATACCGATCTGAGATAACCACATACTCAAATGACTTGGACATATCATGCTTGCGCAGTACGTCCTGACACTCTGCGGCAATTCGCACAGCGGTGTTCGCACCGCGACCAATTATAACAACATTTGACCATCTAAAGTCATCCTGTGTAAAAGACGAACCATCTTTCATAACTACATATTTTGGCTCTCGCACTGGTTGCAATCCATAATGAATGTAGAAATACTCATCTTCTTGCTCGTTATACTGGATTTGCGCACCCGTTGCAGACTTGACATCAAACAAATGGTCGCGCTGAGCCATTGGGGGCAAGCTTAATAACGGCTGATGGCTATGCTTAAACCCTAGCACTTGTAATGCCATTACGAGCTCTTCAGCACCACATCCATATGCTCTGCCATAAAGCTTATCGAGCATATTGACGACGCATCGGGCGTTATCAATGTTAGCAATGCCAGCCCCATAATAGTTGCCATATAGCCATCCTGGTAACTTAGGCGTAGCTGTCATGCAGCTTTGACCCATATTGGTGTTGGCATAAACAGCAGATATCTCTTCTGGCGTTTGTGCAAAGTTTACATCCATATATGGTGATGCAGCCATCTTAATGGCAATCTCATCAAGACCTGCTTTGTTGGCAGCTTTAGAAGGGCGCATACCTCTGACGATATTGGCCACGTACTTCTGAGCCAACACATGGTCGCCACCAGCGATTGTTAGCGCCATAAATGATGGCATTGGATGTACCAACTTGACTGATTCAGCCCAGTCAGCAATCATTCTTACTGCTATTTTCTTGTGGCGTTTTGGAGCCACCTCTGCGGCTTTCTCAACATAGAAGGCTTCTGCAAGCCCAATATTTATCGCTGTGCGGCGATTCAGCGCACGATTGCTCATTGCTAAGCATTTGCTCTTAAGTAACTTACTCATTATTTAACATCCTGTACAATAACAAGACCACCAACCGTGTCATAAACAACACAGGTCTCAAAGAAGAATACATCCATCTCTACATTAGGAGGGATATATTCGTTACGAACACGAATTACTGTTTCCCCAATAAGGACAGAACCCCCAGTCTGGAGGTCATATCCATAATGCGGAATCACGTATTGATTACCGAACAAAGACAAGTCTTGGTTACGGTCACCAAGAATACCTGCTGTTTGAATAAGGGACAAATTGGTCCCGAAAAGGTCAAGGCGCAACATTAAGCTGCTACTCCTACGACAGTAGCTTTGGCATAGGCGATATTTCTCGCCTCCTTAAATGCGCTTATGCGGACCTGGTAAGACCAGTCATTGGCTGCTCTTATGAGGTCCTCTGGAAGCCAGACCCCCTTATTCATCCATGCATCTGCCGCTATAACCTCCATAGCTGCTTTACGGTCCGCATAAGCTGCTTTGCGTAAAGCCCATTTCTTGGCTTTCGCTATAGCAGCATCCTCCTTAGCTTTAACTATGGCCGCTTTCTTGGCCACTTGGGCCATAACGCTTTCCACAGTGTGGGCCATATGGTTCACACGTACACGCTTAGGAGCGCGTACCTTAGCAGGGGTAGTACGAACTACTACCACGTGTGGACGTGCCACCTGCACCACAGGAGTAACCCCTGCGATGTGACGCTCTAAGGCCTTAATCTCCTTATGAGCTGCCTTCTTAGCCTTGTGGGCCTTAAGCATTACGTTGATTGCTCTTTGCTCTGCCCCTTGTGTGGCGCGTGCCTCAAGGGTAGCAAGGCTAATACCACTAGACTCATGCTTATGCATCAGTGCAGCATGAGCAGCAGCCTCAGCAGCAGCACGTGCTGCACGACCTTGTGCACGTGCATGGTCACGTGCAGTGATGCTGTTACGCACCTCTGCACTATTAAGGGTGTACACTACCTTTGCCTTGGTAGCACCGCGTCTAGCACCAAGGCGCATGGCCTTGAACATGACCTTCTCCTCAAGGGAGAGACCAACGGTAGGGCCTTTGAGGCCCTTAGTAGCACAAGGCATATATGCATGCACCTGTGCAAGGAAAGCACGGTGCCAAGAGGCAAATGCCTCTTCTGGTACGGTATGTACATCTGCCACAAGGGTAGGTGTAGCATGCACCGCAGCAGCACTTGCCTTAACAGCGGCAATACGTGTATCAGCCATGCGCATAGCACGCATAGCCAATACAGCCTGCAAGGATGCAGCACGTGCAAGACGTACCACATTACGTGCACCAGACATATCCACTGGGTGGACGTATGGCAGTGCCTTAGTAGGCACATACACACGTGTGGCCAATGCAGTAGCAACACTAGTGGCCTTAGCTACGCGTGCTGCATGTGTAGCATGTGCTGTAGCAGCACATGCCTGACGTACACCAAGTGCCACTTTGGCCTCAGCTGCGGTGAGTTTCGCTGCGTGAGCAGCACTATTACGTTGAGCCATGATATATCTCCGATTAAGAGTACGCGTACTATTCCCGAAATGTGGGATAGCTTAACGTATGCTAGTGCAATCATTAAACACTAGACTTTAAGCAAGCCTAACAAGAGACCATCTCTCATTAGAATGTGTTCACCGTGGAGCTGAGAAAAGACCGTGGGACCAGAATCGAGAATACGGCCTATCTGTGGACAACCGCCCCAAGACACATCTAGTGCTCATACGACAATAATAATAATAATAATAATAATAATAATAATAATAATAATAACGGAAGAAACTGACGTTCCTTAATAAAATTGGGTTTGCAAAATTTATAAATATAAAATATTATATGTATATGGGGGGCAGATTCTTACTGGAAGTTGCCCTCATTAATACTGGGAGATTTAAAAATGATAAATGCAAGAAAAACAACAGAACAATTCATACAACAGGCAATAGCAAAACATGGAGACAAATATAATTATAATTTAGTTAATTATATCAATCTAAAAACAAAGGTTATAATTACATGTCCTAAGCATGGAAATTTCTCACAAACGCCACACGACCATTTAAAGCCAATACCTCGCGGCTGTCCAGACTGTGGCAACAGAAAGAAAATGAATACCGAATCTTTTATAGAAAAGGCTACTGGAGTACATGCAGACACCTATGATTATTCATTAGTTGAATATATGGGTGCAAAAAGCAAAGTAAAAATCATTTGCAAAGAACATGGAGAATTTTTACAAGTGGCTAATAGTCATATATCTGGTCATCGGATGCAAAAAATGCACTCTTACAGAATCGCTAAATGTAGAACACTTTACACAAAGATCAATGCAGGTTCATGGAGATATTTATGATTATTCAAATACCGTATATATAAATTCAGATACTAAAGTCAATATAATATGCAAAATGCATGGTGAGTTTAGACAGTCGGTTAAAAATCATTATGGTGGAAGTGGTTGCCCAGAATGTGCAAAGCAATATACACAATCTAAGCAAGAATTACTTATCATAGAGATGTTAATGAATTTATTGCCAGACGAAGAAATACTTACATCTATGTCTCCAGAGTGGATGGAGCGGACACAGAGAGGTGGATATATTAATACCATCTAAAAAATTTGCTATAGAATACAATGGCGACTATTGGCATTCAGATGACATGGGAAGGGGATATGATTA
>Ga0075163_10010682_pt1 | contig 12000 bp, 12 predicted proteins | sample JI1023141ADNA_FD_71478 | JGI IMG/M metagenome (GOLD analysis project Ga0075163, IMG submission 71478) | Wastewater effluent complex algal communities from Wisconsin, to seasonally profile nutrient transformation and Carbon sequestration -... | ecosystem: Engineered > WWTP > Effluent > Algae...
ACCTCATCAATGGGTGATAGATGAGGCTTCATTAAATTCAGATGCCTTTCATATGACCTTACAAGGTGATTGGAAAAAAGAAAATCAGACCTCGGTGACAAGCATGGTGATGGAGGCTAAAACGCGAGCATTAGATAAAACATTAAAAGCGCTTAAAATCTCACCGGTGGCTGAAGCTTTAAAAGGAAAATTGCAGTTTAAAGGCGGTTGGAATGGAGCAATAACCGCATTTTCGCTAAAAAAACTAAACGGTGAAGTGTTTTTTTCCATGAGTAATGGTCGGATTACTGAGTTTAATAGCGCCACTGAAGATAAATTAGATTTTGGTCGTGTATTAAGTTTATTGAGTTTACAAACGATACCCAGGCGATTACGGTTAGATTTTAGCGATCTGATTAAAGATGGTTTTAGCTTCGATAAATGTGAGGGGAATTTTACGCTTAAAGATGGGATGCTTGAGACGAAAAACACTTATATTGTAGGGCCTGTAGCTTATGCCAGTTTAAAAGGGAAAATTGACTTATTATTGAAACAATATGATTTAGAGATGAATGTCTCCCCTTATATTACTTCAAGTTTACCTTTGGTTGCAGCGATAGCAGGTGGTCCTGTTGTGGGTGTGGCGGCTTATGTTGCATCAAAAATTATCAACAGAGGCATGCAAAAAATGGATGTTTACACGTATTCTATCCAAGGTTCATGGGTGAAGCCTGTTGTTAAACGATTAAGTATGTTAAAAAAGTGGCAGGGAATTAGCATCAGAGCCGCGACTGTAAAGGAGCGTTCACAGAATCCTGTGTAACACTCCTTTACAGTCGTGGCTCTGATGTATTTATATTTGGAGCAAAAAAAATGCATTTACATGTTTTAGGCATAGGCGGCACATTCATGTCAGCCTTAGCCATCATAGCGCAAGAATCAGGTTTTAAGGTTACAGGCAGCGATGCTAACTGTTACCCACCTGTAAGCGATTTGTTGCGAGATAAAGGCATTATCTGGACTGAAGGTTATGACGACGACACTGATATGCTTGCTGCTGATTGCGTTATCGTAGGTAATGCCATCAAACGTGGCATGCCGGTTGTAGAGTCAATGTTAAGCGCTAAAAAACCCTATATTTCAGGGCCAGAGTGGCTGTATGACGTGGTCTTATCTAAGCGTCGCGTCATCGCAGTTGCAGGTACTCATGGTAAAACGACAACGACTTGTATGCTTGCACATATACTTGATAAAGCAGGTGCTAACCCTGGCTTTTTAATAGGCGGTGTTGCGCCTAATTTTAATACTTCGGCAAGGATTGGCAAAGGCGAGTGGTTTGTCATTGAAGCGGATGAATATGATACGGCCTTTTTTGATAAACGACCAAAATTTATGCATTATCGTCCTGAAGTCGCGATTTTAAATAATTTAGAGTTTGATCATGCAGACATTTATGCCAATCTCGATGCCATAAAACTACAGTTCCAGTATTTTTTAAGAACCATTCCCCCCCAAGGTACTGTTTTAAAACCCTTAACAGATGCGGCCATTAATGAGGTGATAACACGCGGCCAGTTTTGTCGTGTGGAGAGTTTTTCATCAAATGCACCTTGTGATTGGGAAGCACGTCTTGAACATGACAGTGGCACTGTATTTTCCGTATATTATCGATTACAAAAAGTAGGCACGGTGACTTGGGATGTCATTGGGCGATTTAATGTAGAAAATGCACTTGCAGCTATTGCTGCAAGCCATAAGGCAGGCGTTAGTGTCGAGGCAGCCTGTGAGGCGTTGAAAAGCTTTAAGCCTGTTAAACGTCGATTAGAGGTAAAAGCCATTCATCGCGAGATAACGCTCTATGATGATTTTGCGCATCATCCCACAGCAATTGCAAAAACAATTGAAGCCTTAAAACGAAGTGCGCGTCATCAACGTATTTTAGTGGTATTAGAGTTTGCTTCCAACACCATGAAAATGGGTATTAATGCTGACATGATGGCTAATGCATTAAATCTTGTCGATGGTGCTTATATCTTAAAACCAAGTGGTTTTGATGTTGAGATGGTGGCCAAAAATTGGAAATGCCCTTATTTTATTTTAAACACCACAGATGAAATTATTGATGGCATCATGAAAGAGGCAAAGCCTAATGATGCGATATTAATTATGAGTAATAAGGGGTTTGAGAATATTCATCAAAGGATGAGTGAGCGATTTTTAAGGGAGAAAGTTTCCAGTTGATGAAATTATGAAGAAGAAGTTCTGCTAACCCGTTGCCTCAAAAAAAAGCGTCCGGTAGGGATGACTTACCTGGAGAGTTACTTTTTGGTGGAGGATTCATGTTTAGATTTGACATTAATCATCTGAGCATATAATATCTTATTATACAATGCTAAATCATCTTGATCTTTTTTTAATCTTCTTTTGTTGCATCTATGATTAAAATGTCTTTAGCAATAGGTTGAAAAATTTATATCTTGATATGTGAGGTAGCGCATGCCAGGGCCATATGTTTTAAATGATCCACAAGGCAACAACTATGTTGATTCAATTAATCGTAAAGTGGATGAAAAAGATTGTGTTTACTATGAGTTAAGAGGGCGAAATGCACTTAATGCCCAACGGGTTTTGCGTGTATATGAAACATCTTTGAAACCTTTTTTTGTTGAAAATGATAAGGATAAAGAAGCGAGTAACTTGGGCGTTGTACATAATCAAATGACTGCTCAAATAAATGACATCAAAAAACACTTCAAAATAGAATTTAATTTTACCAAACCTTTTACGCTTATGGATGATTATGGCAATAACTTTGTCGATTTTATTGATAGGAAAATAGATGAAAATGGTGTGGTATATTATGAAGCGACGGGTCGAAATAACGATGGGCGCGTACGAATCGTTCATTTTTATGATAAAAAGCAAGAGTACTATGAGGTAGAAAATGGAGATAAAAAGAGACTCCTTTCTCCTAGGTTAGTGCATACACAAATTATTAAAAAGCAACCTGACTTATTGAAACACTTTGGTTTAAATAAGTTAGATTTTACAAATCCATCCGGAGTAAATCCTGATTTAGACAAACTACCTTCTCGCGAATTTTTTATATTAGCAGCTAAGAGAGCATTAGACCATGCCAATATTGATATAATTGAACAAAGCACTAAGAGTCCAAATCGGATGGTTTTAAATGAAAAACTTAATTTTTATGAGACTAAAGGCAACCGATTAGATTTATTTCGTAATTTAATTTTAGGGACTACAGACGGTTATTATCCATTTGCGGCAACTACAGCTTATGGACTGTCCTTATTAACTTATATTGCAATTAACTACGACACTATAGAAAAAACTCATTTAGAGCGCCTTTATGATATTTATAAATATCTAGCAGGTGATATTCCTAAGATTGAAGCAAAAGTTAATTCTGATGAGTTTCGCTTAGCATTAGCTAGTGGACTAAAAGCTGAAGTAAACGAATTGGCAAATTACCTTGAGATACTTTATCAAGGGGAATTTATAAATGATTCTCTCATTGAATATGGAAGAGATTTAGTCTTCGGGAATAGCGAAGGTCGGGTTGTTATTGATAAGCAAACTGATAATGTTCCAACTGATGATACAAAATATTTGCTAAAACGTTCGATACCAAGTTTTTTTCCTATTCCTCCTAGTTCAGGAGAAACTGATCAAATTGTTATACCAGCGGGCGGAGGTAAAGATCACGCAGCTATAGTTTGTATATGGAAACAAGGTGTTGATAAAGATGGAATCCCTGTTGAAGTGGGTGATGATAGGGTTATTGATCGTTATCGTGTATATCGGACCATATGCAACGCAGGTTTAGGCGCCACTTCTTTTGTACACAAGTATCTTTACCATCCTTTGACAGTTCAATCACATGATGGAAAAGTTTACTCTGTATGTACACAGGAACTTAAGTTACCTGAAGGAGAGAGTTACTCTGATGAAAGCATGCGTCATGAAATATTAAAATTAGTTAATGCGGAACATTCTTTGTTGTTATTCCATAATATTCCTGAGCAAGGTGATAATCAGAAAAAAGAAGATTTATTGGAATGGAAACGGATAAATAGAAGCTTCAATTTAGGTCCTGTTGAGACAAATAACTCAGTACTAAGTTCCATTCAAACCACAGGTAATTGTACAATTCGTTCTATTAAAGAATATTTGCGCTGGGAATTAATCAGAGCGGGGACTTCTATCCTTGATGCGGAGAAGATTTTAGACGAACACTGGCGTTTTGCAAGTGAAAATAGTTCAGAAAATATAGAGAGTGACTTATCAAAATTAATGCCTTCAACAGGTGCAATATATAGTGATCAAGATTTACTGAATGTAATGGATGTTACCCTAAAAGAAGTATCTGAATCCGATTGTCAATTATTAAGACGATATATGAATGAATACAAACATGCAGATACTAACGAGAAGGCTTTAAATGCCATTAGAAATTTTGTTTTTGCTATACCTGACATTAAAAATGGTCACTCAAATTCATTTTTTGGCAAACAGTTGAAATCACCACTTGAGTCTTTTTTTGAAAAACTTCAAACGGATAAATTGAAATTGTTGGTTATAGATTCAACTAAAATCAAATTTTCTTCAGGTACGTACCCAACATTTCGCGAGTTTGAAAACGCAGTTATTCAGATAAAAAAAGATAAATTTGACGCCTCTACAAAGTACAATTAAAGTTGAATGCGTTTACGGCCTTGGCTTTAAACCAAGGCCTGATTTGCAGGGCTACTCCATATCCTTAGCATATTCCCCAAAACACGCCATTGCATTTAACTTCGCACGTTTTAATAGCGCTTCTTTTGCAGCAGGGATATTTTCTTTTTTACCCTTCCAGGCTTTCAAGCAATCATCTTGCAATGCACGGCCATAAGAAAATGATAGTAACCAAGGCTGATGCCCTTGACGGTTAATACTATTGAGATTTTCTGTAGCTTGTACCGATGTTTGGCCACCTGATAAAAAGTTAATGGTGGGGACCGCAGCAGGTACATTGTTTCTAAAGACATCGAGCGTGTATAAAGCCACATCTTGAGCATTGCTAAAAGGTTTGAAATCAATGCCAGATGTTACCATGCTGGGCTTTAAAATAATATTTTCAAGCTCAACTTGATGGATAAATAAGGCATGAAATAATTCATGTAACACCATCTCACAGGCTTCAGCACAATGCTCTATTGAGTGGTCGCCATCGATTAATACTTCAGGCTCAACAATCGGTACGATACCTACCACTTGGCAAGTGGCTGCATATCTGGCTAGCATTTCAGCACCTGCTTTAATTGCAGTAAGGCTTGGTGTGGTATCAGATATGCTGTAAACATTACGCCATTTAGCAAATTTAGCACCCTTTTGTTTAAATGTTAGCAAACGCTCTTGAAGGCCATCTAACCCTTGTGTCACTTTTTCACCTTCGCTACTGGGTAAATCAACAAGTCCTTTATCGACCTTTATACCAGGGAATATCCCTTTTTTGCTGAAAACTTCAGGAATAGGTGTGCCATTTTCGTCTTTTTGATCAAAGGTTTCTTCAAACAAAATTACACCGTTAATGTATTGTTCAAGCCCTTCGGTATTGGCTAATAAAAGACGATAATCACGACGATTTTCAGGGGTGTTTTCAACACCTATTGACGCAAAACGTTTACCAATCGTGCTAGTACTTTCGTCAGCGGCTAAGATACCTTTGCCTTCTTGTAACATGTGTTCCATGGTTTTGGATAATTCTTCGTAAAGCATAATCGTTAAAACTCCTCAGTTTGAAATATATTTTTCGCGAATGACGTGTTGTGTCTCAAAGTGATGTTCTTTGAGAATATTAAAAGTTTCGTCAATCATGGCAGGGTTGCCACATAGGTAAACCAAATCCGTATCCGGATTTAAGTTTAGGTCACTCAGTGCGTGTTGTACATAGCCTTTGTGTTCATATTGAGCAGTATTAGGCGCATTTTCACGACTTAAATAAAATCTTAAGCTGAAATTAGCATGTTTTTTGGCAAAATCACCTAAAATATCTGCATATAATTTATCAGTTTGATGTTGAACGCCTTGTAGTAAAATGACGTTAAATTCTGGATTGGCTATCAGCGCTTTTTCAAGTGTTGGCAGCATGGCACAATACGGCGTAATCCCCGTACTTGTAGCCATTAAAATTAAACGTTTTGGCAGAGGGTCTTTCAGGATTAATCGCCCGAAGGGGCCATTAATATTAATTTTATCACCAACGTTTAAATTAAATAACAAGTCTGTTCCTGGGCCATTTTCAACAAAACCTGCCGCAAACTCGATACGATTATCGCCTTTGGGTGCGTTGGCAATGCTATAACTTCGGCGTATTTTTTTTCCGTCTTTTTCAAAATGGATAGTGATGAATTGGCCGGGTTGATAAATAAAGGGCGTCTCGCAAACAGCACGAAAAACAAAATGCTTCACTTTAGGAGAAAGCATAAATGCTTCTTCAAGTTTGATAGGAAATAAATTTAATTGCATGATAAACCCTTTCATTCTACAAAGGTCATCTACTATACTGATTCATTTGTAGTATGTCATTAATTTTTGCCTATACTTAACTTATGAATAGTACAGACCTGACCATAATGCTTAGCAATCTCGCTAAGAACCTTCTGCGCGTTCAAGCGTTGTTAACGGGTGCTGCGTATATTTTGGGGCTTGTTTTTGTGTATATCGGTATTACCCGTTTTAAAGGTGTGGCAGAAAAAGGTTCGCAAGAGCGTCCTATGGTTGCAATGGCTTATGTGTTAGGTGGGGCTGCCTTAATTTTTATTCCAACATCAATGGATGTTATTTCTAATACGTTGTTTGGTACAGGCAATATTTTAGAATATGCGAAATATAACCGTGGCAACATTTATTCCGTCATGGGCATTGTGATTCAAACAGCAGGTATTATTTGGGCGATTCGAGGGATTGTTTTAATTATTCATGCCAGTGAGCCGGGTGATCAAGAGGGGTTTAAAGGGCTAACTTTTTTAATTGCAGGAATTTTAGCGTTTAATTTTGATAGTACCATGGCCATGATTAATTCGATGTTGACGCAGTTGACGTCTTGGACCATAGCCATAAAGCAGAGCCAGGGGTATTAATTTTTCCTTACTTTAATCCTCACCACAAATCTTAAGATTATTCGCCTTTGCAAAATCTAAAATTGACTGATACACCTCAGGACTTGAGTCTTTAAGTTTAGGGTCAAGCAAGACACATTTGAATCCATCATGGTTAACGCTAGGTTGTAATAGTGGAGAGTATTGTATGCGGCTATTTTTAAACGTAGCCATGCTACCGCTCATGCGCTCAGCCCAGTCACTTGGGCGAAATTCTTTGCCCTGTTGGGTTACCCCTTCTATGACAATTTTCTTTTCATCGGATTCAGTCATTGCCACCAACACCTTGATTCAAGTTGCTGAGTATAACATCTTCATCGGCCACACGCATAGAAACTATAGTTGAAATATTGTTTATTTACTGTATCCTTTTGGGTTTTATAGCTATTTGGGAGTTCTGGCATGGTAAAAAAGAAAGATAGCCCGGCCGGCATTTATTTGTTACCCAATTTATTTACAACGGCAAGTTTGTTTGCAGCATTTTATGCCATGGTTGCGACATTTACCATGGACTATGAAAAGGCAGCGGTAGCCATTTTTATTGGGATGATAGCTGATGGCCTAGATGGGCGTATTGCAAGATTGACAAATACGCAGTCAGATTTTGGCGCCCAATATGACAGCCTTTCTGATATGGTGGCATTTGGTGTGGCGCCTGCGTTGTTGTTGTATGGATTTTGTTTAAATCATTTAGGTGAATTTGGCTGGTTATTAGCCTTTATGTATGTCGCAGCCGTAGCGCTTAGGTTGGCACGTTTTAATACCCAATTAGAAGTCGCTGATAAACGTTATTTTCAAGGGTTACCTTGCCCACCATCAGCAGGTGTGATGGCGGGATTTGTTTGGTTTTGCATTCAAAATCACTGGAACTATCAGTTTATTGCTTATGTTACAGCATTTTTAACCTTTAGTATGGCGGCTTTAATGGTCAGTAATGTTCGCTACTGTAGTTTTAAAGAAGTTGATTTTAAAGGTAAAGTGCCATTTTTATATATGCTTTTTATGGTGATATTATTTGTGGCTATTGCCGCAGATCCGGCACCCGTTTTATTTTGGGGGTTCTTAATTTTTGCAAGTTCAGGCCCTTTGCAGACGTTATTAGGCATTCATCGCAAAAAACAAGCAAGAAAGTCTAAAAAACAATCCAACGCGTCGGCGTCATAACACTATTTAGCGGGATATCCCAGGCTTGTCTTTCAATCCAAGTCTGGGCCTGAAAATCATAAGCCACGCCCAAGAAATGCTTTGGTTTATCGCACGCGAGTGCTTTGTCATAATAGCCTTTCCCAAAACCCAAACGTGTCCCAAACAAATCAAAAGCAACCAGCGGGGCGATAACCAAATCTAACGTTTGAACCGTAACTTGATTATTTTTAGAGACAAGTGGTTCTGGAATGTTATAAGCATTAGGTACAAATTCGGTATCAGGACCCACGGGTAAAAATATTAACTGTGAATTTTCTATGACGGGGTAATAAAACTGCTTCGTTAAATCCTCCCTCAATAAATCAAGTTGCACTTCGCCTTTAACAGGTGAATAAATGGCAATATGCTTACTTTTTTTAAATAAGGGCGTTTGCATTAACCGCTTGCAAATACGTGAAGATACTTCTGTTTGATAGTCTAAAGACAGATGCTGCCTTAAATGAATCATCGTCGTTCTAAGTGCATTTTTGATTGCATCTGGCATAAGCGTTGTCAATTTTAGTAAGATCTAAAATTATATAAACACTTCAGTGCTGCGACTGTCAAGGAGCGTTCACTGAATCCTGTGTAACACTCCCTTATGGTCGTGGCTCGGTTTAAGCTAGGTCTTTCCAGCTTACTACTTTTATTTGGCCCAAATACTGTGTTTCATTACCCGCGTAAATAATCAGGGGTGTTATGATAGCATCATCCTTAATGACTTTAATCAGATGATTGAGTCCTTTTTGGTGTTGTTCGTTTAATGTCATACTAGATTTTATTTCAATGGCCTTTAATTCCTTGCCTTGTTCAATTAGCAAGTCAACTTCGAAACCACTGTGTTCACGCCAATAATAACATTGAGGTGTATTGCCTTTAGCGACAGTATTTTTGATGATTTCGCTAATGATAAAACCTTCAAAAATAGCGCCTCTACTGCTATGAATCATTAAATGGGCGGGGGAATCAATGCCTAATAAATGACAAACAATAGCTGTATCATAAAAATATAACTTGCATCTTTTAGTCAGGCGTTTTTTATAGTTCTTATAAAAGGGTTTGAGCCTAAAAATAATATAACTGGCTTCGAGTATGCTTAACCAGTGCATCACAGTAGTTTGAGATACCCCAATATTATTAGCGATAGCAGTGGCATTGAATTCCTGACCATGTTGACCTGCACAAAACTTTAAAAACAATTGGAATTGTGACAAATCTTTGATTTGAATAAGTGAGCGAACATCGCGCTCAATATAGGTTTTGATATAGCTGTCATACCATAGATTAATGGGCAAGTTTTCTTGATATGGACGTGGATAACTACCGTTAAAGAGGTAGTGCCATAAGTCTTGAATGGGTGTGAGAGATGGATTTGATAGATATTCTTGATAGGTAAGTGGAAGCAGTTCAAAAATTGCGGCTCGTCCTGCCAATGTTTGACTGATTTTTTCAGCCATTAAAAAGTTCTGTGAGCCTGATAATACAATATGACTGTCTTTATATTCATCAACAATTTCCTGAATATATGAGAATAATTCAGGATAGTTCTGTGCTTCATCAATAATTAACCCCTGATGATGTCTTGTTAAAAAACCTCTTGGATCTGATTTAACACTGAGCAGTTTATCAGGAGATTCTAAACTGATGTAAACATAATCTTCTAGAAGATATTTTAATAGCGTCGTTTTACCACTTTGTCGTGGCCCGGTAAGCACCGTTACTGGGAAACGATTAATCGCTTCAAGTAGGCTTTTTTCAATTAATCTCTTAAACATGGCGTCATTTATTTATGTTGAAAACAATAAGTTAGCTCATTTTATGTAAGTTTACAAGTTGCAGTTGGGAATTTACATAAAAACAAATGCTAGGAAAAGTTAAAAAAATAAGGTATATAAGCATCCCCAATTTTTTAGTTTGCTAAAAAGGTTAACTGATGACTGAATTATATGAAGAAGAAACAGCTGTCATTGATGGTGAAACAGTTGAGGAAGAAATTGTGATTGAAAATGATTCAGAAGATGTTTTTGAGCTAAATTCTGCTCGCCGTCGTCTTGAGGCCAAGCTTGAGGAAAGACGCCTTAGAGATGAGATAGAAGATTTTCTGGATGAGTAAAAGATATTATGCTATATTTTCTTTATTTTCTAATAAAAATAAGGCAGGCATTGTGACCCCCAAAAGACCCATGAATTTAAACCTCTGGACGCTTAAATTCCCACCTATGGCTATCGTATCAATTTTTCACCGTATTTCTGGCGTGATTATATTTTTACTATTGCCTTTTATGCTTTATTTACTGCAATTATCACTCAAATCAAGTGCTTCTTTTGATGACTGCTTGATGATGCTATCCATGATTGAATACAAATTTTTAGTTTGGGTGTTTTTAGCGGCCTTCTTTTATCACCTAATTGCAGGTATCAGGCACCTTATGATGGACTTAGGCTTTGGCGAGTCTCTTAATGCGGGTAGAATCAGTGCCATACTGGTCATGCTCTTAGGCGTTGTGATGACAATTTTAGTAGGAGTTTGGCTATGGTAATGAGCGTATCGAGCCTCACGGGTAATGGGCTTAAAGATTGGTTGATTCAACGTGTATCTGCAGTGTATTTGGCTGTTTATAGCGTGTTTTTAATGGGGTATATGCTGATGCATTCTCCCATGACTGTAGACGCTTGGCAGGCATTATTTTCATGTTCATTGATGAAAATTGCGACGGTTGGGGCATTGTTGATGGTTTTGTTGCATGCCTGGGTTGGTCTTTGGACCGTTTCTACCGATTATATCAAATGTGTGTGTATACGGTTTACCTTTCAAATCGTGATAATGCTTTGGTTATTAGCGCAATTTGTATGGGCACTGACAATGATTTGGGGGCAATAACATGGCGCGAGAAACCTATCAATTTGATGCAGTTATCATAGGCGCTGGTGGCGCTGGCATGAGAGCATCGTTGCAATTAGCAAATTCCGGACTTAAAGTTGCCTTACTTTCAAAGGTCTTCCCCACACGTTCACATACCGTTTCAGCACAAGGTGGTATTACAGCGGCTTTAGGAAATGCTGACGATGATGATTGGCGGTGGCATATGTATGATACGGTTAAAGGTGCTGATTATATAGGCGACCAAGATTGTATCGAATATTTATGTAAAACAGGCCCTGAAGCGGTTTACGAATTAGAGCATATGGGCTTGCCCTTTTCTCGTATGGACAATGGTAAAATATATCAACGCCCTTTTGGTGGTCAATCTAAAAATTTTGGGGGCGAGCAGGCGACAAGAACGTGTGCAGCAGCCGATAGAACAGGGCATGCACTATTGCATACTTTGTATCAACAAAACGTTAAAGCAAAAGCACATGTGTTTAGTGAATGGTTTGCCCTAGATCTTGTTAAAGATGATACAGGTCGTATTGTGGGGGTCACCGCGCTTTGCATAGAAACTGGTGAAGTTGCTTTTTATCAAAGCCGTGTAGTCATTATGGCTACAGGTGGTGCGGGTCGTATTTATCAATCCACAACTAATGCGTATATTAATACCGGTGATGGTTTTGGTATGGCACTTCGTGCAGGTCTTTCTCTTCAAGATATGGAGATGTGGCAATTTCACCCAACAGGTATCGCAGGTGCGGGTACGCTTGTGACCGAAGGCTGTCGGGGTGAGGGCGGTTATCTGAT
>Ga0075163_10010683_pt1 | contig 11999 bp, 7 predicted proteins | sample JI1023141ADNA_FD_71478 | JGI IMG/M metagenome (GOLD analysis project Ga0075163, IMG submission 71478) | Wastewater effluent complex algal communities from Wisconsin, to seasonally profile nutrient transformation and Carbon sequestration -... | ecosystem: Engineered > WWTP > Effluent > Algae...
CGGGGAACTTCGGATTGATCACGCGCTGCGCGGCCACTTGCTGCGCGCCGTGCCGGATGAACTCCGCGCCGAGAAACCGCACATAGGGGTCAGCCTTGTCGCCATGGTTCCTGAAACGCTCCGGCCCCTTCTTGGATTCGTTGTCGGTGTGGAAGGTGTCGCTGGCCGAGTGCGTGCCGATGAAGCCCTTGCCGCTCTTCACGAAATCGAAGAGAGCCTGCTTGCCTTCAGGACTCATGCCTGGATTTCCATCCGTGCCGGGGCTGCATAAATCGCCAGTCGTGTAAAAGAACACGGCGTCGAACTGCGCGAGGTAGTCTTTGCTAAACTTGCTGCCGTCCTTCGAGAACTCGAACTCCCAGCCGTGCTTCCCGCCAAGTTCCAGCAGCACTTTCTCGGCCCAGCTTGGCTTTCCATTTTTCCAGGTGATCACGCTGTGCTCGAAGCCGCTGGATTTGGTGAAGAAGAGAATCTTGTGCTTGGTCGGAGCTGGAGCGGCGAAGACGGCTGCGGCAATGACTGCGACGGCCACTGCGAGTGGAGCGATGAGTTTCTTGAACATGGGCGGCATTAGAGCCGGTCAGGCTTTGCTGTTCAAGCCCGAACACGCCGCGCAGTCGTCGCGGCGAGGCAATCTCACGCGACGAGTGAGTGTGCTGCCCAGGTTGATGCTCATCAACTCGCCGGCCAGCGGCACACCAATGCCGGTGATGAGCTTGATGACTTCCATTGCACCGATGCACGCGGCCGTGCCGGAGACGGCCCCGAAGACGGGGAACTGCCGCTTCCAAGTCGCCGGCACTTCGGGGACGTAGCAGCGGAGACAGCCGGTCTTGCCCGGGATGAACGTGGCGACGCTGGCCTCCAGCGTGTGCATCGCGCACTCGACCATCGGCTTGCGCGCCCGCATGGCGGCGTCGTTTAGCGCTAGGCGCTCCTGAAACATCGGCGCTGCATCGACCACGATGTCAGCCTGCGCGACGAGCGCGTCAGCATTGGCATCGGAGACATTCTCAGTCACACCGACGATCTCGACGCGCGGGTTCAACTCGTGCAGTCGGCGGACGATGGAGTCCATGCGTGGCTTGCCGATGTGATCGTGCGTCTGCAAGAGCTGGCGGTTGAGATCAGATGGCTGGAGATCGCCGCCGTGCGCGAGCACGAGCTTTCCGACGCCCGCGGCTGCAAGTTCCAGCGCAACGAGTCCGCCAAGACCACCGACGCGCGAGACAAGCACGGACGCGCCCTTTAGCTTCCGCTGCCCCTCTTCTCCAACACCCGGCACCCACATCTGCCATTCGTGGATGGCGCGATCTTCGGCTGTGAGTTCGGGGAGCATTTGGATTCGTAGCAGCCGCGCCGCGCTGGCTCAAGCGCAGGCGCAGATTTGTTTCTGACGCGGCATAGAAAGCGGGACAAACGCACGTTTGGCCGTGATGCGTTTCGTTTCACTCGTCGCCCTTGCTTCACTGACATCGTCTCTTCTTCACGCCGAAAACTGGCCCATGTGGCGCGGACCGAGGCTGGATGGATCAAGCGCGGATGCGGGCTTTCCCTTGAAGATGGATGGCAATGCCACCTGGCGCACAGAGCTACCGGGCGAGGGTCACGCATCGCCGATTGTGTGGGGAGATCGCGTGTTCACAGTAGCCTGCATTGCTGAGAAAGAAGAGCGCGTGCTACTGTGCCTCGACCGAACCACTGGCACCATCGTGTGGCAGGCGGTTGTGTTGAAGTCGCCACTGGAGTCGATCCACAAGCTCAACAGCCGTGCATCGAGCACACCGGCGACGGATGGAGAGCGCATCTACACCGCCTTCCTCGACCAGACGGAAACCGATGCCACGCGAGCAGCGAACGCAGCGCATCCGCCCGGCAAAAGCGAGGTGCCGAAGGGGACGTCGGTGGTGAGCGCCCACGATTTCTCCGGCAAGCTTCTGTGGCAGGTGCGTCCCGGCCTTTTCAGCAGCAAGCACGGCTTCTGCTCGTCGCCCATTCTCTACAGGGACAAAGTGATCGTGAACTGCGACCACGATGGCGACGGTTACATAGTCGCGCTGAACCGCACGGATGGAAAAGAGCTGTGGCGCATTGACCGGCCCAATAAGACACGCAGCTACTGCGTGCCGATCCTTCGCGAGCTTGGCGGCCGGATGCAGATGGTCTTGTCCGGCACCAAGTGTGTGACGAGCTACAACCCGGACGATGGGAAGCTGCTTTGGATCATCGACGGACCAACCGAGCAATATGTGGCCTCGCTCGTTCACAGCGAGAAGACGGGACTGCTGTACATGACGGGCGGATTCCCCGACCACCACCTGCTGGCGATCAAGCCGGACGGAAACGGCAACGTGACCGACACGCACATCGTCTGGCGCACGAACAAAGGCGTCTCGTATGTGCCGTCGCCGATCATCTCGGGCGACTACTTCCTCATCGTCTCCGATTCCGGCGTGGCGCACTGCTTTGACGCGAAGACGGGCGACATCAAGTGGGAGGAGCGGTTGCGCGAGCATCACGCCTCACTCGTGAGCGCGGAAGGCCGGGTGTACTTCGTGAACGACTTCGGCATCATGCGCGCCGTCAAACCAGGAGCGAGCTACGAAGCGCTGGCTGAGAGCGAGGTCGGTGAAAAGGTCTTCGCATCGCCAGCCCTGAGCGAGGGCCAAATCTTCATTCGGGGCGACAAGACACTCGTGTGCATCGGCAAGCGATCCAAGGTGACAGCGGGACAGTGATCGGGGCTTCTCACTCAGTTTGGCTTTCCTGATAACCAGCAGATCGTGCGATCTGTTTTGTTTGGTTTTTATACTCAGCCTGAATCGGCTGGTAATGCCCTGAAAAAATGACCTCCGGAAGGAGAAGAATTCTTGATCCTTGATGTCGGCTTCCGCCATCATCTCGGAAGTCATGATTCAACCCACCCCACCCATGAAAACACTCTCTCGTCTGTCACTTGTCGCACTTGGGCTTTGCTGCCTGTCATCCTGCGCCCTGCCGCCACGCGAGGCCTGGCGGGTGATTCAACACGATGGACTCATCCCGTACGTCGCCGTTGAGTTGGGGCGCAAGCCGGTGCCGAAGTATGTGCGACTCCCGGCTGTGACTTCATCGAGATTTGTCACGGTGGTGCCGAGTGCAAAGGCACCATCGGCCGTGGCGGGCGGCAGTCAGGTCTATGTCGCGCGGTCAACCGCACGGCTCCCAGCAACGCGTTATATTGAGAGCGGCACGACGGCCGCTCCGAAGACAATGGTCGCCGCTCCAAAACCTGCGGCCCCTCCAGCGCCCGAGAGCCGCCCCGTTTCACCAGCAGCGGTCGCACCCACCAAGCCAACTCCACGTTCTTCAGTGGTTCACTCACCCGCCCCGGCTGCTGTGAAACCGGTGCAGCCCAAAGTGGTGCCCCCCGCGCCAAAACCACAGACCACTGTCGCGACAAAACCACCGGCGCAGCCTGCGAAGCCAGCGGCCCCACCAACCCCGGTGCCTACCGCACGCCCTTCGGCACCCTCGACGGATGACGTGGTGAACGTGAAACCTGTCCCCGGTGAGTTACCCTTTGGCACACCAATCTCCGGTAGGCCCGGTCTCGTAAACAGCCCGTATGCCGGCAAATATCAATTGGTCGATGTGACCGGCCTCATCCCCGGCCAAGAAGTGAAGTGCCCCTACACCGGCAAGATCTTCAAAGTGCCCGGCGTCCAACAAGCCACAAACACCGTCAAGCCAGTCGAGCCTCCCCCACCGCCAGCCAAGAAAGCTACCGATAAGCCCAACCCGTAACCCCCACTCCCGATGGCGATGTGATCGGCTCACCTCGTCATTCCACCTTCGCACATCGGGAGTTGCGGCTGCAAGTCGGGCGACTAGAGTCAGCGCCCATGTTTAGAGGAAACAAATCGAGGTTTTGGTGCCGCAACGGACTGTCCATCGCGCTTGCGGCGGTCGGGATTTTCGCCGGATCTCCGGGTGTGCTGGCACAGTCAGCGGTTATCGCCGTGGACGCCTACAATCGCAAAGTGCATGTGGCCGCCAACGCGGGACAGAAGAGGCCCGTCGGCGGGCTGGCAAAGATCGTGACAACGATGGTCACGCTCGATTGGGCTGAAGCATCCAAGGCGGGAGTGAACGTTCTGGCCACCGTACCCGATTATGCGGGACGCATCTCCGGCATTGCCTCGCCCGATTTGCAGCCTGGCGATCAAGTGACGGTGCGCGACCTCATCTACGCCACCATGATGACCAGTGACAATGTCGCGGCCATCACACTCGGCCATTTCGTCGGCAACGACCTACTTCTGCGCATGGGCAAGCGAGGCGATCCGCTGGAGCAGTTTGTGAAACAGATGAATGCCCTGGCCCAGCGCGAGGGCGCGACGGGCACTCGCTTCATGAATCCGCACGGGTTCGAAAATACTCGGCCGATCGGCGGCTCCACGGCGGCGGACATCGCGCGAGTGGCGCTCTATGCGTCGTCGCGGCCATCGTTTCGTTTCTACACCAACCAGACCTCCCGCACGATTTCCGTCTATCGCGGCGGCTCAAAGCTGACCGTGACACTGCGCAACACCAACCAACTCCTCGGCGTGGACAAGATCGATGGGATGAAGACGGGCAACACGCCAGCCTCGGGTGGGTGCGTCGTGGTGACGGCTGAGCGACCCTCCACGGTGATCAAACAGGCGGACGGCAGCACGGTGGTGTTTCGTCATCGAATGATGGTGGTGGTGCTCGGCTCAGCGGATCCCTTCGGCGAGGCTCGGTCGCTGCTGTATCAAGGCTGGGGTGTGTATGACCAGTGGCTGGCTGCTGGGCGACCCGTCACCGACAGGCGGCAGATGCTGAACGAATTTTCAGGCCGTTAAACAACTCACAGAAGCGGGGCTGCGGCTTAGATGAATCAAAAATCATGAGAATCGGCATCTTGAATAGCGGGGGCGACTGCCCCGGACTGAACGCGGTCATCCACGGTGTGGTCTGTGCGGCATGCAAACTCGGATGGGAAGTCGTGGGATTCCGTGACGGCTTCGAGGGATTGCTACCGCCTGGAGACTACACGATGCTCGACCCATCGCGCACGGTCGGCATCACCAAACTCGGCGGCACCATTCTTGGCACAACGAACAAAGGTCACTTCGTGGCCAAAGTCGGCGAGGGCAAGGCGACGACGGTCCCCGCTGATGTGCTGGAGAAGGCCAAGGCCACGCTGCGTCATCTCGAGATCGGCGCGCTCATCGTTGTAGGTGGCGACGGCAGCATGACGACGGCGCTACAACTGTTTCGCGAAGGCATCCCAGTCATCGGCGTACCGAAGTCCATCGACAACGACCTCGCCTCGACCGCGATGACCTTCGGCTTCATGTCCGCCGTGGCATCCGTGGTGGATGCTCTCGACCGGCTGCACACAACTGCGGAAAGCCACAAGCGCGTGATGGTGCTCGAAGTCATGGGACGCCATGCGGGATGGATCGCCCTCTATGGCGGCGTCGGCGGCAGTGCTGACATCATTCTTCTGCCCGAGATCCCCTTCAGCATGAAGCGCGTGGCGGACGTCATCAATCAGCGGGATGCACACGGGCACCACAGCACTCTCATCGTCGTGGCCGAGGGGGCCAAGTTCGAGGCAGGCGGGCTAGTGACCAAGGAGAAAGTAGGAGGCCAGGGTGAAGATCGCCTTGGCGGCATCGGCGAGCGAGTGGCGCTGCGTGCGCAGGAACTCACCGGCAAGGAGGCGCGCGAATGCACACTCGGGCATCTCCAGCGCGGCGGCCCACCCACCTCTCTCGACCGCATCCTTGCGCTTCGGTTTGGTGTGAAGGCCGTGCAACTCATCCAGGATGGGAAGTTCGGACGCATGGTGAGCTACCAGCAGTATCTGGTGGGAGACGTGTCCATCGAAGATGCCGTCTCGAAGCTCCGTCTCGTCGAGAAGGACAACGAATTGGTTATGGCAGCTCGCAGCGTCGGCATCAGTTTTGGCGACGAAACGCAATAAAACAAAGAGCGGGCTGTTGCCAGCCCGCTCTCGAAACTCACGATTCAGATAGAGGCTGTTGCGCCTTACTGCACAGGCTTGCCGCCTTCCTTGAAGGCATAGAGATGAGTGTGGGTGCTAATGTAGAGCACACCGTTGGCAGCCGTCGGCGTGCCCATCACCGGAGCGGGAAACTCGACGGTGCCGAGTTCCTTGAGCGACTTGCCCTCGGCGAGGATGAAGAGTTCTCCCTCTTCGTTGCCGAGGTAGATTTTTCCGTCGGCGACGAGAGGATTGCTCCAGATGTGACCCTTGGTGTCGAACTTCCAGTGCTCCTTGCCGGTCTTGGCGTCGAGACAGAAGAGGCGGCCGGTGTAATCGGTGATATAGACAAGGCCGTCCTTGATCGCAGGAGAACTGATCGAGCGCTCAATGCCTTTGAAGGTCCACACGGCATTGTCGGTGAGATCACCTTCCTTGCTCGGGTCAATGCAGCTCATCATGCCGACGCCTTCACCATGCTCAGGATCCTGGCCAATGAGAACGTAAACAAGGCCGTCGTGGAAGACAGGCGTGCTGATCAACTCGCTCGGGCCGTCGTACTCGGCGTACTTCCGCTTCTCGCCCTTCTCGTCCACGCGATACTCTTTCGGGCAGGCGTTGTACTTCCACTTCACGGGCAGCTCAGAAATCTCGTCATCGATCTTGACCTTTTCGGCGGCAGTACCCAGGCCATAGACCCATCCATCGCCGGCGGCGAAGACAATCTGTGATTTTCCACCCACCGTTGCGGCTGTGGGGGAGGACCAATTGCAGTGCATGATGTTCTCGCTGACTTTCAGATCGGCTGGAATCTCGGCTTCATACTTGCCGGTCTCGGCATCGACGCAGACAAAGCTGGGAGCCTGCGGAGCAGGCAGGTTGCTGTGTGACCAGTCAACTCCGTTCGAGGTGGCCACATAAACTTTGCCGTCCAGCACGAGAGCGTAGTTCGAGGCAATGTTGTGAGGGAAGACTCCCAGATCCTTGCGCATGTCGTAGATCCAGAGGATGTCGGCATCGGTGGAGTCAGGCTCGACTGGAGTGATCTTGCCGTCCTTGTCAGGGGCAGCCATGTACTTGGCCTCATCCTGGAAGCCCTGATTGCCGTCGGAGAGTCCTTTGGTATCGATGCACATGATCTCACAGCGATTCGTGATCACATAGCCTTTGTCGCCGACGATCGTGGGCGTGGAGCACATCCCGAGGAATTCCCAGTCTGACACCTTGCCCGCGCCGAGCTTTGGACAGGAGAGCTGCCACTTGAAGCTGCCGGTCTTTTCATCAAAGCACATGACGATGCCGCGGTCGCCGATGTGCTTCTGGCTGCGCGGGTTTTCGTTGTTCGTGCCGACGAAGATCTGCCCATTCGACACGGTGCACGAGCCATAGGACTGCGAGCCGAGCTTGGCGACCCAGAGGCAATTCTCCGTGGTGGTGAGGTCGATGTCCTCACTGCCCTTCTTTTTCTTGCCGGGGTTCATCTTGACCGGCAGGCCTTTTTCATCGGAGATGAAGTTGCGTTCGTTGCGACCACCCCACTGCGGCCAATCGGCATGGAGGGATGAGGCAGCAAGGGCGAGTGCGAGTGTGTATCGGATGGATTTCATGTGACTAAATTGGGGCGTTTCGAGGAGGGTTGAGGACGTTATTTGTTCGGCGTCACTTTCACATTGTCGATGAAGACGCGCTTCTGGTTCTGAGGTGTGAATCCATAGAGACCGGGAGAACCCTGGGTATTCACCGGCGTGACGGGTGCCTCAATGGACCATTTGTCCGGCTCTGGCTGGCCCCGCTCCCAGACCTTGGCCATGACGACGCCAGTCTTGTCGCCATTGTCCTTCACCTGTGTTTTCATCGTGTACCATTTGTTGGCCTCGACCTTGAATGGGACGGTGCGGGCAAAACGCTCATAGTTCGAACTGACTTCGAGCTGATTTGGATTGCCCTTCAGCGCGATGAGATAGCGCTGGTTCACAAGGCCCACGTCGGACTTGGAGCGACGGTTGCCATCGGTCATCACATCAGCCTGGACGGTATAGTTTTTCATGTCGCTGGTGCCGATGAACACGGTGCCTCGCTGGAACAGAAGACGGTCGAAGCTTTTTCCAAACGCCTTCTCGCCGCCAATATCCATGACCTGAAACTTGAACCGCGCTCCGATCCAAGGGAGCGGCGGATAGGCGAACTTGTAGGCCGGATTGGCCGAGTCGGCGGCGAACTCTTCAGTCAGCTCAAAATTATCGAAGTTCTGCTCGAACGGCGGCTTCATCAGCACACGACCCCGAACGATACCGAAGATGCCGCCTTCCGCCGTTGCCTTGAAGGCACCCGCGCCGGCCTTTGCATCCGCGTTGGCAACGAGTTCGTTCGCTTCGTTAAACTTGGCGTCCTCGATCTTCGCCTTCACTTTGGCGGTGGGTGGGATAAAGGTTTCAAAGCTCGCCTTCTTCACTTCCGCCACGACGCGACCATTGGCATCGATCGAGCGCAGGCGGAACGAGCGCTTCTCACCCGGGTGGATGACGAACTCCGCAGGGATGATCTGTAGCGCCACCGCCGGGCCGACTTTTGCCTTCTCGACGACTGGAGCCTCGTCCACCCGGACCTTGCCCGTGCCAATCTTGAAGCAGTACAGCTTCTCCGTGGTGTGAACGTAGAGGCGACCGTTGCAGAGCGACGGCGAGCCGATGCAATTGCCTTCGAGTTGGATCGCCTTCTTCTGCTCGCCCGTCTTGGCATCGACCACGAAGAGCTTGCCCTCCATGAGCGGCGCATAAATGAAGCCGTCGGCGTAAAGGGGCGAGGAGTGCGTGTTGCCGTTCGAGAGCTTCGACTCCCAGACCGTCGTTCCGTCCTTGGCATTGATGGCAAAAAGCGCGCCCGTTTCCGTGATCTGGTAGATCGTGTCTCCCACGATGATTGGCGATGCCGACCCCGCGCTGAGCGGATTGCGCCACACTTCGTTGGCCAGCCACTCCTCTTTGTTCACCGCCGGATCACGGACGATCTGCTCTGGCTGGAATTTCTGCGGAACTTTGACGCACAACATGCGTCCCTTGTCAGCCGTATCCACATTCTCGTCACCGTGGATGCAGATCGCGTTCTCCCCGTGCAACACAACCGTGGCATTGGCACCAGCCTTGGCAAACTTGTGCCGCCACAAGGCCTTGCCAGTGAGCGCATTGATGCAGACAAAATTTCCGCAACCCGTGGATGCGTAAAACACGCGCTTGCCGTCCACTGTGGCGAGTATCGGTGTGGAGAACGAACTGTCCTGCGGCGGAACCTCGCCAGCGGTCGAAGCCCAGACGAGTTCACCCGTGATCTTGTCATACCCATAAAAACGATCCGAGGCCGGGCCATCCGCACCCCAGTTGGCCGTGATGCCGCGCACGATCACGAGATTGCCCTCGATCACGGGGCAGCCAACCTTTGAGTTTGGGAAGGTCATGCGACCGATCTCCTCCATGAGCGAGTGCCGCCAGAGTTCCTTGCCCTCGAAGTCCCAGCAGCCGAAGACCCCATAGGCCGTCAGCAGGTACACACGCTTGGTTTCCTTGTCCACGGCGGGCGACCCGATGGCGTATCTATTATAGACAGTATCGGAAATGAAATCCTTGATCTCCACCTCCCAAAGCTTCTTGCCCGACTTCTCATCTAGGCAGGTCAGCAGTTCGATCAGATCCTCCTTCTCACCCCGATAGCCAAAGCTGAAAACTTTGCCATCACAGATCACCGGAGCGCCACGGCTGCGGGAGTCATAGGTCCACGCGGGCTTGTCGCCGATTTTTCCGGTGCCGAAGTGCTCCAAGCTCTGTCCCGTCTGGAGTGGGCCGCGCCAGGAAAGCCAGTCATTGGCCGCCAAATGATTGCCTGTGGAGAGGAGCGCCATGGCGGCGAGGCAACTTCCGAAACCGAGTCTTCTTGAGTGATGCATGTATTGGAGGGGGTTCTCTGCGGGCCGCCATCGTCCGTCGGTCAGCAGGGCAAGCAACCCGTTTTTCGGGAGTGCCCCAGCCCCAAACGATCTCGGGCGGTAGATGCAGTGTTTGAAAACGGCGAACGAAACTGAGTCTTTCGACTCCTTTGCCCACCTCCATCAGCCCGAATCTGGTCCCGGCTAGACAGTTTCCCAAGCACCCAACGGGTCGCCAATCCGAGGCTTAAAATCGCCCGTCAGAGCCGTGAACACCAAACCGCCTGACGTTCAGTGACTTCCGGCTAAGCCCAGATTTGACCAAAGTGTGTCAAGCCACTTTCTGTTAAAATTTTCAGAAAACAGAGCTTCAGCCGTCGATCAAATGTGAGAATTCATAATCTTTTTTCAAAATCCCCGGATCACTGGTTGACGCGGCCCCCTAAAGTTTTTAACATCGGCTTGTCTGTTGAAGGCTTCTTCGCAGGCCACATTTGTTCAGCTTCGGCTTAACATTTTGTGCCAACCGATCCTCCTCGTTGTTGGTTGCTGGATCGCAAAAAATTGGCTCTCCGGCTCCGCATGCCGGAGAGCCAAATTTGTTTTGAGACTCTGCGATCTGATTCACACCCAGCGCACGTCGCGCGGATACAATCGCTTCAGCACTCCGCGCGCACATTCGCGCACCAGATGCTCCATCTCGCGGAAGACCACATCGGGCATTGCTTGTTTTTCGACCGCGTGTTTCCAAACCTGATCCACAGCATCACCATGGCTCTCGATCACGGCGGCGCATGATTCATGCCAGTGCGATGGCTGCGCTCCATCGCGCCACTCGCCCCGTCCACGGCCAAAGTGAGCGACCGCGAGATAGCAGACCGTAATGAGCCGGACCTGCTCGCGGAAATGTTCACGCGACCAATGAAGCCTGCCGTCATCGGCACGCACGAGATTGTAGGTGCGAATAAGCGCGTAGGCACCGAGCCCGCTCGCTAGTCCGCCGAGCAACGCACCACCGCCGAAGGTCATGCCGCCGAGTTTCAGATCAGCAATGAGACCGCCCATCGCACCACCGGCAAAACTGGCGACCACGCCCCAGATGCTTTCCGACACATGCTCCGGCTGATGGAAATGCTCGCGCGCCACATCCTGCATCCGCCGCTCGGCCGCGCCTTCGAGACCATGCAGCACGATCAGTTCGTTGGTCGTCTTCTCCAGCCTTTCGGCCAGCTTCGTCGCCAGTTCCTGCCGCGCGATGGCATACTCCTTGTTGATTTCGCCGCGCCCGATGCCCATGCGCTCCATCAGCGTTTCAGCCCGCACCTCCGCACTGTCGAGGACGCAGGCCGTGAGTTGCTCGGCCAACAGGCGGACGGACTTCTCAAACGTCCGCAGGTTCCTCGAGTGCCACGCCTTCTTTAGTTTCCCAAATGCCGCCGACTTCTTCTCGTCCAGGAGGCCTGAAATCGTGTCCATCAGCACATCCTCCTGTACCCAACAGCGGGCGAAGGCGTCGAAGTTCAGAATCTCACGCACGATCGCGTGTTTCTTCAAATGATCCCTCCACGCCTTCATCTCCGCCGCCTCGACGTGTACTTCATGCGGCGGACCGGTTTGATTGAGCAGCGCGAGCACCGGCTTGCCCACCCAGCCGAGAATCTCCATCTCTTGCGCCACATAACCCGCTCCTTCCGGTGATTCGGCCGCATTGACGAGGTAAAGCACCACGTCGGCCTCGTCGCGCACGTTTTTCAAAGCCTGCTGGCTACACCACAGCGGCTTGTCGGTGAAGCGGTCCCACGTCTGCGACAAAAACCAAAGCACCGGTTTATCAATCCGCTTCAGCCGCTTCAAAAGCCGCGCGCTGTCTCCGAATCCTGGCGTGTCCCAGAGCTGAAGCATCGCGCCTTCGGACTCCAGCAAGATGTACGACTCATTAAAGAGCGTCACATGCGGCGCGTCCTTCACCTCGCCGACATCACGGCGCAGCAACGTGCGGGCAAGCGTCGTCTTGCCCGCGTTCGTGTGCGAGATGAGACTGAGCGTGACCGTCTGGGTGGCGGG
>Ga0075163_10010684_pt1 | contig 11997 bp, 6 predicted proteins | sample JI1023141ADNA_FD_71478 | JGI IMG/M metagenome (GOLD analysis project Ga0075163, IMG submission 71478) | Wastewater effluent complex algal communities from Wisconsin, to seasonally profile nutrient transformation and Carbon sequestration -... | ecosystem: Engineered > WWTP > Effluent > Algae...
CCGACGTCCCCGCCGATGCGGCCCCGCCCGACGCCGCCCCGCCGCCCCCGCTGACCGAGGAGGAGAAGGCCGCGATCGCGCGCCGCGAGGCCGCCGCGCGCAAGCGCGCCGCCGCGCGCGAGAAGCAGCGCCAGGAGGAGGAGCGCGCGCTCGCGCGCAAGCGCGCCAGGCTGCCGCTGAACTCCCAGACGCCCTTCATGGAGCACGGCTTCGTCGTCACGCTCGGCGACAAGATCCGCGAGGGCGGGCAATCGTGGTGGAAGACCACGCGCGGCGGGTTCGTGCAGGCGAGCCGCACCTATCGCAAGGAGACCCGCGACTTCCACGGCGGCGAGCTCCCGCGCGAGGCGACGGTCGCGTTCGGCTTCATCGAGCCCGAGCGGGCCGCCGCGGCGATCCGCGACCCCGGGGGCGCCCTCAAGTTCAAGCGCCGGCTCGAGCACCGGCAGCTGCTCGCGTTCACCGCGGAGGTCGAGGTCGGCGGCCGGCCCTACCTCGTCACGCACGACGGCCTGCACGTGCGCCGCGGCGACCTGCGCATGGCCGTGCTGGCGCCGCGCCCCGCCGAGGTCGACCCGTGGGAGCGCTGGATCGACGTCGACCTCGAGCGCCAGATCCTCGTCGCATACGAGGGTGATACGCCGGTGTACGCGACCCTCGTCTCCTCGGGCAAGAAGGGCACCGCCGAGGAGTCCTTCGCCACCCCGCGCGGCAAGTTTCGCATCGGCGGCAAGCACATCTCGTCGTCGATGGACGGCGACACCGCCTCGGACGGCCGCTACTCGATCCAGGACGTCCCGTGGGCGATGTTCTTCCACGGCAACTACGCGCTGCACGGCGCCTTCTGGCACAGCAAGTTCGGCGCCCGGCGCAGCCACGGCTGCGTCAACCTCGGCCCCACCGACGCGCGCTGGCTGTTCTACTGGACCACGCCCTTCGTGCCCGACGGCTGGCACGGCGTCAACGCCCACGCCGGCGCCCCGGGCAGCATGGTGGTCATCCACTGAGCCCGCGCGGCGCCGGTCATCGAATCATCGAATCATCGCATCATCGCAGATCACCCGCCGACGATGAACACGCCGCGCAGGTCCTCGGTCGCCGAGATGGCGGAGCCGCCGCCCTTCTCGCGCGCCGAGATCGCCCGAAATTGATAGTACCCGCCGGGGGTCAGCGCCGGGCCCTGATACGGGACCTCGACGGTCTCGCTGCCGGACACCTTGGGTACCTTCAGGTTCTCCCACACCAGCGCGCCGAACACGTCGAACACGCGGACGATGTAATAATCCTCGCTCGAGTCGTCGGCGAACACGAAGGTCGGCGTGCCCTCGACGACCTCCGGCACGTCCTTGCCGGGGCCGACCACCGCGAGCGCCTCGGTGACCTTGAACGACTCGTCCAGCACGGCGTCGCGGCCGGCCTCGACCGTGATCTCCTGCAGGGACGTGCCGCCGATCGTCAGGTCGGGGTCGCGGACCAGCGCGTCGTTCTCGAACGCCGCCAGGACCTTGTAGGTGCCCGCGGGCACGCCGGGGATCGTGAACGCGTTGTCGATGCCGACGTCCAGGCCCGGGTCCGGCGCGCGCAGGCCGAACGGGATCGGGCCGCGCAGCAGGTTGTTATTGAACACGCTGACCGGCACCAGCACCACGCTCGTCTTGCTGCCGCCCGGCGCGTTGACGATGTTGACCGAGCCCGACACCGCGGCGAGCATGTCGTCGCCCTCGGCGACCACGTCGAGGTCGATGCCCGTCAACGCCGCGGCCGCGACCGTCAGCGCGCGCGGCGTGACCTCGAGCCCGCGGCGATAGCCGTGCAGCGTCACCCCGCCGGGCTTGACGTTGAACAGCGTGTACGCGCCGGTCGAATCGGCGACGCCGTAGGGCGCCGGGTCGGGCCCCTCGGCGACCACGAAGGTCCCGCCCGGCTCGACCCCGAGGACCTTACCAGAAACCGTCACGCCGCCGCGCTGGTCGGCCGGCAGCGCGATGAGGCCGACCGTCGTCGAAGGATTATCGATGACGTGGGCGCCGAGCGCCTCGTCGTAGCTCGCCTCCTTCGCGGAGATGGGCAGCGCCACGCGGATGCCGGACGGGAACGGCTGATAGTCGGCGGCGAAGCCCTGCAACGTGTATTGCGCGCCCTCGGCGATCTCGCCCGCGGCGTCGCGCGGCGCGCTGACCTCCAATTCGTAGTGCCCGGCCGCGTCGCTGACCGCGATCTCGCCGAGCGGCGCGCCGGTGCGGTCGAGGCCGTTGACCAGCGCGCCCGCCAGCGGCGCCAGCGTCGTCGCGTCGACCACCTGGCCGTGGATGCGCACCGGGGCCCCGCACACGAAGGTCTCGGCGTCCACCACCTGCTCGCAGCGCAGGCCGTCCTCACACGCGCGGCCCTCGGGGTCCCTGTCCGCGTCGTACGTGGGGTTGCACTCGTCGCCCTGCACACCGGCCTCGGCGGAGACATCGACGTCCTTGCCTTGGCAGGCGAACAAAAGGGAGCCAGTGAACAGGACCACAGCGGCAGGGCGCATCATGTTGACGGCTTCGACCGGCCCCGCCGGGCCGTTTCCAACCGCTCGGATGTGCTCTCTGGGGATTATGGGCCCCGCGGGGGCTCCCCGCGGCGAACCCGCGGCCCGGGCGGTGCGCTACGATGGCGGTGATGACCCGCGAAGACGACACGGTCGCCACGGATCGCCTCGGCATCGACCTGCTCAGCCACCCGCTGCTCAACAAGGGCACCGCCTTCACCGAGGAGGAGCGCGACCGCTTCGAGCTCCACGGCCTGCTCCCGCCGCACGTCGGGACCCTCGACCAGCAGGTCGCGCGCCGGCTCAAGGCCCTGCGCGCCTGCGACAACCCGCTCGAGCGCTACGCCTTCCTGCGCGACCTGCAGGACGTCAACGAGACGCTGTTTTACGCGCTGCTGGTGCGCAACCCCGCCGAATTGCTGCCGCTGGTCTACACGCCGACGGTCGGCGAGGGCTGCCAGCGCTTCAGCGAGATCTGGCGGCGCCCGCGGGGGCTGTTCCTCAGCTACCCGAACCGCGGGCGGATCGCGGAGATCCTCGCCAGCCCGCGCCTCGACCCGGTCGGCGTGATCGTCGTCAGCGACGGCGAGCGCATCCTCGGCCTCGGCGACCAGGGCACCGGCGGCATGGGCATCCCGATCGGCAAGCTCTCGCTGTACACCGCCTGCGCGGGGATCCACCCGGCCCGCACCCTCCCGATCTTCCTCGACGTCGGCACCGATAACCGCGAGCGCCTCGCCGATCCGATGTATGTCGGGTGGCGCAGCCCGCGGATCCGCGGCGCCGAGTACGACGATTTCGTCGAGGCCTTCATCACCGCCGTGCACGCGCGCTGGCCGGACCTCCTGCTGCAATGGGAGGACTTCGCCAACCACAACGCCGGCCGCCTGCTCGGCCGCTACCGCGACCGGCTGTGCTCGTTCAACGACGACATCCAGGGCACCGCCGCGGTCGCGGCCGGCACGCTGCTGTCGGCGATCGGCGTGACCGGCGTGCCGCTGACCGAGCAGCGGATCGCCATCGTCGGGGCCGGCTCCGCGGGCTGCGGGATCGCGGCGCTGCTGCTGCGCGGCATGGTCGACGCCGGCCTGCCCGAGGCCGACGCGCGCGCGCGCTTCCACGCGATCGACCGCGACGGCCTGCTCGTCGAGGGCATGCCCGACATCCGCCCCGCGCAGCAGCCATTCGTGCAGCGCCGCGAGGCGGTGGCGCAGTGGCGGCTCGCGCAGCCGGGCCGCATCGACCTCATCGACGTCGCCGTCAACGCGCGGCCGACCGTGCTCATCGGCGTGTCGGGTCAGCCCGGCGCGTTCACCGAGGCCGCCGTGCGGGCGATCGCCGCCAGCGTCGCGCGCCCGGTGATCTGCCCGCTGTCCAACCCGACCTCGCGCGCCGAGGCCACGCCCGAGGCGTTGATGGCGTGGACCGACGGTCGCGCGCTGATCGGCACCGGCAGCCCGTTCCCGCCGGTCGCGTGGGCGGGGCGCCAGATCCCCGTCGCCCAGACCAACAACTCGTACATCTTCCCCGGCGTCGGCCTCGGCATCCTCGCGGTCCGGGCGCGGCGCGTCACCGACGCGATGTTCACCGCCGCGGCCCGCTCGCTCGCGTCGCTGTCCCCGGCCGCGCGCGACCCGAACGCGCCGCTGCTGCCCCCCGTCGAGGCGCTGCGCGACGTCGCCGTCGCCGTCGCCACCGCGGTCGCGCTGCAGGCCCAGGCCGACGGCGTCGCCGACCCCTGCCCCGCGTCCGAGGTCGCCGCACGGATCGCCGCGCAGATCTGGGAGCCCGTGTATCGCCCGTATCGTCGCATTCCCTGACCGCGTGCGTCGCCAGTGACCGGGCACACGGCCGCGATCGCACGCCCGCGCCGAAGCCCGGGATGAACGCCGTTGCGACCGCCGCGACAGGGCCTCGCAGCGCGCCCGCAACCCGGCTGGGGGTCCCACCACGGCCGTATCGCGGCCCGCGGATCTGCGAAGATTCGCCGGCGCATGCACCGTCCCAGCCCTCGACTCCTCGTCACCGCCGTCCTCCTCGCCGCCCTCGCCGGCTGCAAGACCCCCGCGACCACGCCCCCGCCGGGAGGCGACGGCGCGACCGGCCCGACGGCGGTCGAGCCCGGGCTCGCGCAGATCCTCGCCGCGTCCGATCTGCCGCCGACCCACGAGCAGCCGCTGCCGGACGACAAGATGGGCGTCACCGTCCATCGCCTGAGCAACGGCCTGACCGTGTACATCAGCACCGACCGGCAGAAGCCGCGCTTCAACGCGTGGATCGCCGTGCGCACCGGCAGCCGCAACGACCCGGCGAGCTCGACCGGGCTCGCGCACTACCTCGAGCACATGCTGTTCAAGGGCACCGATGAGCTCGGGACCCTCGACTTCGAGGCCGAGAAGCCGCTCGCCGAGAAGAGCGCCGCGCTCTACAAGCAGCTGCGCGAGACCACCGACCCGGACGCGCGCAGCAAGATCTTCGCCGAGCTCGACGCGATCAATCAGCAGATCTCGAAGCACTCGGTGCCCAACGAGATGAGCCGGCTGTACAGCAACATGAACATCGAGGGCCTCAACGCCTTCACCAGCTACGACCAGACCGTGTACATCGCCGACGTCCCGGCCAACCGCATCGAGGCGTGGGCCACCGTCGAGGGCGAGCGCTTCCGCGACCCGATCTTCCGCCACTTCTACAGCGAGCTCGAGGCCGTCTACGAGGAGAAGAACCTCTCGCTCGACAACCCGGACCGCCGCGCCAACGAGCTGCTGTTCAAGGGCCTGTTCCCGCAGCACCCCTACGGCACGCAGACCACGATCGGCGAGATCGAGCACCTCAAGAGCCCGGCCTATCAGGACACGGTCGACTACTTCCAGCGCTGGTACGTGCCGAACAACATGGCGATCGTGCTCGCCGGCGACATCGACGCGAAGACCGCCCTGCCGGTGCTCGAGCGCACCCTCGGCAAGCTCGAGGCGCGCGCCGTCGAGAGGCCGACCGCCGGCACGATCACCCCGCTGACCGCGCGCGTCGCCGCCGAGGTCGTCGGCGAGGGCGAGCAGTCGGTCCAGCTCGCCTGGCAGACCGTCCCTTACGGCCACGCCGACGAGCCGGTCATGACCGTCCTCGACTACCTGATGGACAACAGCACCAGCGGCCTGCTCAACGTCGAGCTCGAGCTGAGCCAGAAGGTCCCCGACGCCGGCTCGTACACCAACCACCTCCACGAGGCCGGCACCTTCACCGTCCGCGCCAAGGCCCGCGACGGCCAGAAGCTCGAGGAGGTCGAGGCGCTGCTGCTCGGCGTCGTCGACAAGCTCAAGGCCGGCGCGTTCACCCAGGCCGACATCGACGCGGTGGTCCTGTCGCAGGACATCGGCGACAAGTTTCGCCTCGAGCAGCCCGGCTTTCGCGTCGGCAAGATCGCCAGCTCGTTCATCAACCACAAGCCGTGGTCGGCGGTGCTCGAGCGCGACAGGCGGCTGCGCAAGGTCACCCGCGAGGACGTCGTGCGCGTCGCCAAGCAGTACCTCGGCGCCGGCTTCAGCGCGGTCTACCGCCGCGCCGGCAAGCCGACCGTCGCGAAGATCGACAAGCCGACGATCACCGCGCTCGACGTGACCACCGAGAAGAAGAGCAAGTTCGCCAGTCAGATCGAGGCGATGCCCGCCAAGCAGCTCGAGCCCGAGTGGCTGGTCGCGGGCAAGCACTACACCCGCGCCACGCTGCCGGCCGGCGAGCTGCTGGCGATCGAGAACCCGCGCAACGACCTGTTCAGCGTCCGCTACGTGTTCGAGCGCGGCCACAAGCGCGACCGCCTGCTGTGCCACGCGTTCGCGCTGCTCAAGCAGTCGGGCGCCGGCGAGCTCGGGCCCGAGGCGCTGCAGAAGAAGCTGTTTTCGCTCGGCACCAACATCAACTTCCAGTGCGGCGACGAGTCGACGACGATCGACGTCAGCGGCATCGACCGCAACATGGACCAGAGCCTCGTGCTGCTCGACCAGTGGCTGCGGACGGCCAAGCTCGACCCGGAGACCCTGGCCAGGCTGACCGCGAACACGATCAGCGAGCGCAAGGACGAGGCCGAGGACCCCAACTCGCTCGGCGACGCGCTGTCGGAGTACGCCTCGCGCGACCGCGGCAGCCCGTACCTGCACCAGCCGAGCAACCAGCAGCTCAAGGCCGCGAAGGTCGACGCGCTGGCGAAGTTGACCCGCGACTTCCTCGACTACGGCCACAAGACCTTCTACTTCGGCCCGCGCCCGGCCGCGGACGCGGCGAAGGCGGTCGCGCTCGGCAAGGACCACCGCAAGCTGCCGCTGCGCGCCCCGATCACCCACCGCAAGACCAAGGGCACGACGATCTACTTCGTGCACCGCGACGTCGCCAAGTCGGTGGTATCGGTGGCGATGCCGATGGGCGTCGGCAAGCGCGAGCAGAAGCCGGCCGCGCGGTTCCTCGGGCAGTACATCGGCGGCGGCATGGACTCGCTGCTGTTCCAGGAGATGCGTGAGGCCCGCGGCCTCGCGTACTTCGTGTACGGCTACGTCGGGACCGGGCGGCGCCCGACGGACGCGTGGAGCCTCGACGGCGGCCTCGGCACGCAGAACGACAAGGCGGCCGACGCGATCGCCACGTACCTCGAGCTGACGCGCACGCGCCCGCTCGACGCGCGCCGCCTCGACGACGCGCGCCTCGCCCTCGACCAGGAGTACCGCGCCAGCCGCATCGACCCGCGCTGGGCCCAGTACTGGCTCGAGAGCTGGGACGAGGCCGGCGAGGCCACCGACCCGCGCCCGTGGTACTGGCAGACGATCGGCGCCATGAAGCCCGACGAGCTCAAGACCTTCGGCACCGCGATCGCCAGCACGCCGATCATCATCAGCATCGTCGGCGACAAGAACCGCGTCGACATGGCCGCGCTCAAGAAGCTCGGCACGGTGATCGAGGTCGCGCCGGCCAAGCTGTTCAGCTACTGAGGCGTCCGCGATCGACCGGCGCGTGGTACGCTGCGCGCATGTCGATCGCCCGCGTCGCGCTCGCGCTGGCCTGCGTCCTCGCCTGCCACCGCGAGCCGGCCTCCGAACCGGCCTCGGAGGTCTTCCTCGACGCGGACCTCGGCACCCTGTGCGCGCGGGTCGAGGCGCGCACGATCTCGGCGTGGAGTCAGCCGGCGTTTCGCTCGCGCGAGCTCGGGGCGCTGGCGTATCGCGTCGATCTCGGCGACGCGGCGGCCCGCTGCGAGCTCGGGGCGCTGATGAAGTCGCGGCGCGTGCACGGGTGCCGCGCGGTCGCCGGCGACCTGCGGCGCGATTGCACATAGCGGCGCGGGCGTCGGCGCGCGGGCCCGGCGATATGTTCGTACATGTCCTCGGGGACACGTACGAACTTTCCGCGCTGTCACGGCGGATCGTCGATGTGCAGGCCGGATTCGTCGCAGCGCCAGGTCAGGCCGAGCTCGCCGAGGATCGCCGCGGCGTGGCGATCGCACAGCGCCGCGAGCGTCGCCTCCGGCAGGGCCAGCCGCGGCGCGTGGGCCCAGGGCGGCGGGCTCAGGCCGGCGAGGGTGAATTGCGGGGACATCAGCAGCGCGCCCGCGAGGCGGCGCAGCGCGGCGTCGAGGCTCGCGGCGTCGTGCTGCGCCGCGGAGGTGTCGAGCGGGAGCGCGAGCAATGTGGCCACCTCGGCGCGGTGGGCCGCGTCGGTCCACGCGGTCTCCTGGATCACTCGGTCCTGCACGGCGAGCGCGACGTCCTCGACGGTGAAGGACGGGTCGGCGCGGGCGGCCGCGACGAGCCGCGCGATCGCATCGGCGTCGACGTCGTGGTCGAGCGGCGCGTCGCCGGCCCAGCCCGGGTCCGCGCCGGCGCCGACGCTGCGCTCCCACGCGAGCGCGCCGACGAGGTCGAGGCCGCGGTGACCGGGCTCGCTGTCGTCGAGGTACACGCCGAGCGACCGCATCAACACCTCGTCCTCCCACCCGAACGGCAGCGGGAAGCGCTTCGGGGTCCGCCAGCCGAGCGCGTACGCGGCCGCGTCGACGAGCGTCCACGGGTCCTCGCGGCGCAGGCCGTCGCCGGCGTGGTTGTCGGCGACGAACGGGTCGAGCACCGGCGGCAACGCGCCGTGGCAAGCCGCGGGCTCGTCGAGGTCGAGGTACGGGTGCACGGCGACCTCGACGACGAGCGCGCGCAGCGACCACTCCGCGTCGATCAGCGCCCGCGCCAGATCGCGCAGCAGCGCCTGCTGGGCGGGGTTGCGCGGCTGTCCGTGCGGCAGCGTCAGCGGCCGCCCGCTGGCCTCGCGCCACACGGCGTCGGCGAGGTTGAGCGCGACGAGCCCGGCGAGCGCGGCCTCCGGGCTCGCGCCCGCCGACTCGAGGCCGAGGCCCGGGAGCTGCTCGAGGCCGTCGCGCAGGCGGGCCTCGAGGTCGAGGGCGTGCGCACCGACCGGGAGCGGGCCGGCGAGCTCGCCGGCGACGCCGAGCAGGTCGCCGTCGCGTCCGGGGTCGACGCGGCCGCAGGCGCCGCTGCCCCACGGGGCGAGCGCCCCCTCGATAAATCCTTCGACGCGAAACGCGGCGTAGGCGACATCCTCGTCGAGCGCGTCGATCGGGCCGTAGACGCCGGCCTCGAGCCCCGGCGCGGCCGGCCAGCTGCGGTCCTGGGCCGGGTCGGGGCGGTCGGTGACGCTGAAGTCGCTGTTGTGACAGGTCAGGCACTCGAGACGCCGCCCGAGGTACGCGGCCTCGAAGCCGCGCCCGAGGTACACGCGACGCGCCCGCTCGAGCTCGTCGGGCGCAACATTGTTGCCGCCGATAGGGTGGGCCTGGCGCGCGAGCACTTGCGCGCGCAGCACCGGCCGCACGTCGTCGAGCGCGACGGCGCTGGCGAACAGGTCGGCCATCGACCACGGCGACATGTCCGCAGGGACAGGTTGCTCGGGCCCGTGATCGCGGATGAACGCGGCGAGCGCGGGCCCCTCCGCGGCCGGGCCCGGGTGACCGTGACAGTCGGGGTCGCTGGTCGACCCGAGCCGCGGGACCCGCAGGTGATCGAGCAAGAAGTTGTGCCAGCGCTGCTCGTAGCGCGGCCCGCTGGCGAGCCCCTCCGCGACGAGGCGCCGCCCGGGGAGGCCGATCTCGTCGAGCCGGCGCACGGTCGCGGCGAGCACTTCGAGCTCGCGCACGCCGGCCGGACGGCGCCCGACGATCAAGCGCAGCGCCCGGAACGCGAACGCCTCGTCGCTGCCCGGACACGGCGAGCGCGCCCCGCCAGGCGCGAGCCCCAGCTCCGGGTCCTTCGCCCCGCCGAACGGCGCGCCCGCGTCGTCGCTGCAGGCGACGAGCCCGAGGACGACGGCCAGCGCGACGTCGCGAATTTTCATGAGTCCACCCCGAGGATCTCGCCGCGCAGCCGCAGCAGGGCGGCCCGCGTGTCGCCGCCGCCCCCGACATCGCCGACGCCGAAGCCGCCGAGGTCGAAGGGATAGATGCCGAGCGCGAGCAACAGCGCCATGCGCAGCTCGGTCGGGCTGGCGTACTTCGTGGCGAAGCCGCTCGCGGGGTCGATCGCGCCGACGACCGCGGGCGCGACGATCGGGCCGCCGATGAGCACGGCGACGTACGCGGAGGGCCAGTGCCCGAGCCCCTCGCGGTGATCCTCGCGCTGCGGGGTGCGCCCGAACTCGCTGGTGATCGCGATCAGCGTATCGTCGAGGTCGACCTTGGTGGGGTCGGCCTCGCCCGGCCCATTGATGCGATCCGCGAGCACTTTCCAGGTATGTGTATAGTTGACGGAGGCCGCCGACAGGTGCTTGGCGTGGCTGTCGTGCCCGCCGTCCATGGTCGGGCGCAGGCCAGCGTCGACCCACAGGGCATAACGCGCGGGGTCGAGGTCGTGCCCGCCGGCGTGGGTGAGCAGGTGCGCGGCGACGCGGGCCGTGAGCGTGGGGATCGACAGCGACGACTCGCCGCACACGTCGGCGGCAGGCAGCCCCAGGAGCCCGGGCGGCAGCAGGTCGACGAGCGCGGCGGCGTCGCGGCGCGCGGCGTCGATCGCCGCGAACACGCCGAGCTCCGGGGCGTGCAGCGCAGCGCCGTCCGGGCCGCGCAGACGGGCGCCCAGACGCCGCGTGTAGCCGGCGACGGCGGCGTCGTGCGCGGCCTGCTGCGGGGCGGTGGCGGGGCGGCCCAGGAGGTCGAGGAGGTCCGGCAAGCGCGAGATCGGGAGCTCGAGCGGCCGCGCATTCCCGGGGTGCTCGCCGACGGCGAGCGCGCTCTGGACATTGTCGAAGCGCGAGAGGTCGCCCGGATGCACGACGGCGGCGCGCGGCATGAGGCCGCCGTCACGCTCACGAAAATAGCGCTCGACGGCGGCGCCGGTGCCGGCGAGCGCGGGCTGGCCGAGCCGCGCGCCGGTCAGCGCGAGCGGGACGGCCGTCGAGTGCGGGAACTGATCGTGACGCATGACGACGACCCGCATGCGCGCGAGGATGTCCGGCCTGTCCCACAGCGGCGCCGTCCACGGACCGAGGTGCACGAGCTGATCCTGGCTGTCGGGCGCGAACGGCTGCGCGAGGGCGCCGGACTGGCCGCAGGCGTCGAGCCTGGCGCTCAGCGCGGGCTCGCCGAATGCATAGAGATAGCGGTCGTCGGCGAGGCCCCAGTCGGGCATGCAATAAAATGTGTCCCAGGGGCACAGGCCGCCGTATGCGTAGAGCTCGAGCAGGCGGCGGGGGGTGCTTGGGAGGGCGAGATCGGCGTATGCCTCGGGGAAGCTGCCCCACGCGGCGCGGGCGCGGCGGGGGCCGAAATAGGCGGCGCCCGCGAGGCCGAGCGTGCCTGCGAGCAATTGTCGGCGCTTCATGCCGGGTGTCCCCCGATGGAGTGCTGAATATCGCGTGCTCGGCGAGCGCGGGGCGAGGATATCCGGGCCGGGGAGCGGGGGCCGACGGACTGCTGGTCCCTCGCGACGCGGGGCCCACCAGGGCCCGCACCACCGACTCCGCGCCAGGGCCCTAACCGGCCAAAGCCCTCGATCTCCTCACAGACGGGCCCTGAGCGCGGAGTCGGACTTCCTGCTGGTTCACCCTGGGTCATGGAACTTCACGCGGATCTGTCACCACGGTGACACCACGAAGGTCCATGGCCCGTAGTCATGCACGTCACTTCTGCGACGGAAAGTCAGCATTGGTGAAGCGCACGCTGAGGCTCGGGTCGGAAGTCGGAGGCTCTTCCAGGTTCACGGTCTCGGGGTGAAATTCAAGCATCGCCGTCTTGTTACGGAGCGCGATCAACCCGAGCTTCCAGAGGATGTCTGATTTTTTCTTCAGCGACTCCGTGGTCCACTCCTGCTCGTCACGAAGCTGGATCGGGATGTCTCCGACAACGGGCTCAAGCACCTTCATTACATCATGAAAGGCAGCGCGGAGCCTATCAAGAGCGTTCTCCCACCTCTTGTTGCCCAGCATCTTTG
>Ga0075163_10010685_pt1 | contig 11996 bp, 9 predicted proteins | sample JI1023141ADNA_FD_71478 | JGI IMG/M metagenome (GOLD analysis project Ga0075163, IMG submission 71478) | Wastewater effluent complex algal communities from Wisconsin, to seasonally profile nutrient transformation and Carbon sequestration -... | ecosystem: Engineered > WWTP > Effluent > Algae...
CTGATGATCCTCAGCAACAACGCGCGCGACAAGGGCGTGACTTTGGTGTCCGGCCTCGGCCTGACCCGCCCGCACTCGTGCTTCCCCGCGAAGCTGAATCAGGTGGTACTAAACCTCGTGAACAACGCCATCGATGCTACCCCCCGCGGCGGCGAGGTCGCGGTGCGGACGGGCGAGCGCGACGGCTTCGTCGAGATCACCGTCTCTGACAACGGCGAGGGCATCAGCGACGAGAACATGTCGAAGATCTTCGACCCGTTCTTCACCACCAAGCCGGTCGGCAAGGGGACGGGCCTCGGCCTGTCCATCAGCTACCGGATCATCATGGAGCACCGGGGCACGATCTCGGTGCGTCGCAACGACACGGCCGGGGTCACCTTCCTCATCCGCATCCCCGTGGACGGAGAGGCCCCGAAGACCACACCCGTGGAGAGCACATGAGGAAACCTGAGCGACAGATCATCCCGTACCGGGCGAAGGTCGTCGAACCGATCTCGCTGCTGCCCTACGAGGAGCGGGTCCGCCGGATCGAGGCCTGCGGCAACAACCTGTTTCGCCTCGGCTCCCACGAGGTCTACATCGACCTCATCACCGACAGCGGCACGGGGGCGCTGTCGGCCAACCAGCTCGGCCGCATGATGATCGGCGACGAGGCCTACGCCGGCTCGCGCTCGTTCTTCGAGATGGAGCGGCAGATCCGCGAGACGATGGGCTACCGCTACGCCATCCCGGTCCACCAGGGCCGCGCCGGCGAGCGCGTCTTCGACTTCGTGCTGATCAAGAAGCACATGATCGTCCCCGGCAACTCGCACTTCGACACCACGAAGGCCCACATCGAGTTCGCCGGCGGCCGCGCGATCGACTGCACGATCGACGCCGGCCGCACCTCGGAGGGCTACCACCCGTTCAAGGGCAACATCGACATCCCGCGGCTGGAGAGCGTCATCCGCGAGTACGGCGCCCGCCACGTCGCCTACATCCTGATCACCGTCACCTGCAACTCGGGCGGCGGCCAGCCGGTGTCGATGGAGAACATCCGCGAGGTCCGCCGCGTCGCCGACCAGTACGGCCTGATGGTCGTCCTCGACGCCGCCCGCTTCGCCGAGAACGCCTACTTCATCAAGACCCGCGAGACCGGCTACGCCCACAAGTCCGTGCCGGAGATCGTCGCGGAGATGTGCTCCTACACCGACGCGTGCATCATGAGCGCCAAGAAGGACGCCATGGTCCCGATGGGCGGCTTCATCGCCGTGCGCGACGACCTGCTGTACGAGCGCCTCAAGGCCCCCACGATCCTGTTCGAGGGCTTCTACACCTACGGCGGCATGTCCGGCGCCGACATGGAGGCGCTCGCCCAGGGCCTGCGCGAGGTCATCGACGAGTCGTACCTCGCCTACCGCGTCGGCCAGGTCCGCCGCTTCGGCGAGCTGCTGCAGCAGTTCAAGATCCCCATCGTCGAGCCGATCGGCGGCCACGCGGTCTTCATCGACGCCCGCAAGTTCTTCCCCCACGTCCCCGAGGACGAGTTCCCCGCCCAGCTGCTGTGCGCCGAGCTGTTCAAGGAGGGCGGCGTGCGGGCGGTCGAGGTCGGCAGCGTGCTCATCGGCCGCGACCCCGACACCGGCGAGAACATCCGCCCGAACCTCGACCTGTGCCGCATCACCATCCCGCGCCGGGTCTACACCTTCGAGCACCTCGAGTACGTGGCCGACGTCGTCCGCACCGTGTTCGAGGAGAAGGGCCCGAAAATGCGGCACGGGCTCCGCTTCGAGGTCGAGGCGCCCGGCATCCGCCACTTCGCTTCCACATTTCGCTACGTGCGCGGCGCGGACGGTGGTACAGGAGACCTACCGTGAGCACAGTTTCGCACCAAGTCCCCGGCGAGACCGCTCGGGTCCGGCCTGCGGCTGTGACCCCGGGAGCTGCTTCCTCGACAGCTGTTCCCCCGACAGCTGTCCCCCCGACCGAACAGCCCGCCGCGTCATTCTCCGCCGCGTCATCCCCCGCGGCTCACGCGCCGCGTTTCACACGCTCCCAAACTCGCAACCCTGCCCCGGCGCCCCTGGCGTCCGCGGGCCGGGATGCTTCCCGGGGTGAGCTGCCCAGAGCGAAGCGAGGTACGGCATGAGTTGGAAGGAATACCAGAAGACCGGCGCGATCGGGACCGAGAACAAGAAGACGCTGACCTTGCTCATCGTCGACGACGAGCGCGGCATCCTCAACACCCTCGAGGAGAGCTTTCGCGACATGTTCAAGGTCCACACCGCGAACTCGGGCGCCGAGGCGCTGCAGATCTTCCGCGACAAGGAGATCCACCTCGTCCTCAGCGACCAGCGCATGCCGGAGATGACCGGCGTCGAGCTGTTCGGCAAGCTCAAGGCCATCAACCCCACGCCCGTCCGCATCCTCATCACCGGTTACGCGGACATCAACGTGGTTATCCGCGGCCTCAACGAGGGCCTGATGTGGCAGTACGTCACCAAGCCGTGGGACACCGAGGAGCTCAAGACCCTGCTGCGCCGCGCCGCCCAGCACTACCTCAAAGAGACCCAGAACGACGAGCCCGACCCGATCCGCGGCCTCAGCTTCTGACGCGGCCCCGGGCGGCCCCGGCCCTCCTCGCCCGCGCCGCACCTCGCCTCAGTACAGCGTTTCGCCGGCCCCCTCGCCCTCGCGAGGGCAGCGTCGCTCACCGTGCCGCGCCAGAAAAGAATGGAGTGCGCCCGGGAAGCCGGCTAGGATGACCCGGACCCCTGGCCGACTGGCAACCCCTTCGAGGGTCGGGTCTCCACGCTCGCTCCATGTTCGCGCAAGGGACCACAAGGAACTCGAAATGAACCTGAAAACCGTAAATGCACTCCTCGCCGAGGTCGAAGATGGCTTGATGGGAGGCCTCGCCGCGTCGGACGTTTTCAGCAAGTCGTCCGGCATGTCGGTCGCCGGTATCCGCAGCTCTCCGAAGGCCTGCGCCCTGTTCAATATCCTGTGCGAGCGCATCGGCGAGACCATCAAGAAGTCCGGTCTCCCCGTCCCCGACTACCTCCACCAGACGATGCTGCGCCTCGGCGAGGACGGCAACGTCATGATCGTCGTCATCGACCTCGACCCGAAGTACCGCTGGGGCATGGCGGTCGACTGCACGAAGGCGCAGCTCGGCATCCTCGTCAGCGTCGTCATCCCCGACACGCTGCCGCGCCTGCGCGAGGCGCTGCGCTGAGCGAACCTTCGTCCCCTGCGAGCGTCTCCGAAGGCGTCCGACCCCCCGGTCGGGCGCCTTCGTGTTTTGCGCCCTCGTCGTTCGCCCTGGCTCACTCGCACGCGAGGTCGGTCGTCACGACCGCGTCGCGCTCGCGCAGCGCGAGGATGTCGGCGCAGTCCGCCGTGTCGACCGCCGCCCCCGCGACGTTGACGCTGTCCCCGTTGCGGAACCGGACGTTGTCGACGAGCGGCTGCAGGTCCGCGACCTTGGTGCCGTCGAAGTCGAGGTCGCTCAGGTCCTCGAGCAGGTCGAAGCCCGAGAGGTCGGCGACCGCCGTGTCGCTGACGGCCAGGCTCTTGAGGAACGGCCAGCCGAGGACGGTGGCGACGCTGGTGATGCCGGTGCCGCTGGCGTCGAGGTTCTCGAGCGCGACCAGGGGGGCGAGCGGCTCGAGGTCGGTGATCGCGGTGTCGCGGATCGTGAGCGTCGTCAGCGCGACGATCTGCGCGAGGTCGGCGAGGTCGGCCTGGTCGACCTTCGCGCCGGCGAGGCCGAGGTAGCGCAGCGCCGGCAGCGTGGTCAGCGGGCCGTAGTCGGCGGTGCCGCCGTCGGCGAGCTCGACGGCCCGCAGCAGCGGCAGGCCCGTCAGCGGGCTCAGGTCCTGCGCGAGCTGCGAGCCGCCCGCGCCGAGGTAGTCGAGCATCTTCAGCGACTTCACGGGGCCGAGGTCGAGCAGGCCGGGGTTGTCGCGCAGGTCGAGGCGGCGCAGCTCGACCAGCGTGGCGACCGCGCCGATGTCCTCGATGTGGTTGGCGCGCGCGTTGAGGGTGCGCAGGTGCGTCAGCTTCTCGACGCCGTCGAGGTCGACGAGGGCGTTGGCGTCGAGGTCGATCGTCGTCACCGAGCCGAGGCCGGACAGGCCGGTGAGCGCGGCGATCTGGTTGGTGCCGAGCGAGAGCTCGACGAGGTCGGGCTTGCCGGCGAGGCCGGCGGTCGCGGTCACCTGGTTGCGGGCGGCCTCGAGGTCGCGCAGGCGCTCGAGGCCGGCCAGCGGCTCGAGGCTCGTGATCTTGTTGTCGTCGAGGTCGAGGTACTCGAGCCGCGTCAGCCCGGCGAGCGGCCCGATGTCGGTGATCGCGTTGCCGTCGAGCTCGAGCGCGAACAGGGCCCCGAGCCCGGCGAGCGGCCCGAGGTCGGCGACCTTGTTGTTCGTCAGCACCAGCGACTCGAGGTTGGCGAGCCCGGCGAGCGGCCCGATGTCGGTGACCTCGCCGCCGGCGACGTCGAGGTGGCGCAGGCCGGTCATGCCGGTGACGACCTCGAGGTCCGCGACCCCCGACCCGGCGAGGACGAGCTTCTCCAGCGCCGTGAGGTTCGCCAGCGGGGCGAGGTCGGCGATCGGGTTCTTCGACAGCTCGAGCTCGCGCAGCCCGGCGAGCGGCGCGAGCGGGCCCAGGCCGGTGATCTTGTTGTCGGCCAGCCCGAGGCTGACCATGTTCTTCGCGCACTCGAGGCCCTTGAGGTCGACGATGCCGCGTCCGGCGCCTTGCAGGCCGGTGATGCGCGCGAGGTCCTCGCCGGTGAGGCCGGGCGGCGCGCCGCTGGTGTCGGAGTCGGTGTCCGTGGCCTCGGGGTCGGTCAGCACGGCCAGCAGCAGCGCGCGCAGCTGCTCGTCGGGGACCTCGACCTCGCCGTCGCACACGGGCGGCGCCGGGCCCTCGTCGCTCGAGCCGCCGGACTCGCCGCCCGCGCCGCCGCAGCCCGCTGCGAGCGCGGCGACGGCGATGGCGACGGCGACGCTCGACGCGACGACGAAGGTGATGGCACGTGAGCGCGTGGTCGCGGACACGCCCCGACCTTAGCACGAGGCCATCGTCCCTGGCGGTCGTGGTATGGTCGGCTCCGCTGCGATGTCCGTGGTGAAACCCGAGACGACCGGCCATGCGCCGCTCCTGGGGCGGGCGTTCGCCGCGCTGCTCGGCGAGGTGATCCTGTGGGACGCGAGGGCGCGGGTGGTGTTCGTCAGCCCGGGCGCGCGCAGCCGGCTCGGCCTGGCGGACATCGAACTGTCCGGGAGGACATGTCGCGAGCTCCCGCTCGCCGAGCTGCTGCAGAGCGCGCTGCACGAGGGCGTCAGCGCGGCGCTCGCGACCCGGACGACGCTCGCCCGCGACCTCGGCGAGCACCTGTCGTTTCGCAGCCTGCCGCTCGCCGACGGCGACGGGCCGCCGTGGGGCGCGGTCACCTGGCTGCGGCCGGTGGTCCACGCCGAGGCCCGCCCGGCCGGCCAGGGCGACCTCGACGTCGCCGCGTGGGAGGACGCGGAGGACCTCGTCGCCGCGTTTCGCACCCACTTCGAGCTCGCCGAATTCTCGTCGTCGCTGTTCGACCGCGACGGTCGGTTCCGGGCCATGAACCTCGTGGGCGGCGGCACGATGGGCATGGTGCCGGAGGCCGTCGTCGGCCACCGCTTCGAGGAGCTGTTCACCGCCGAGGTCGCGGCCGAGTACCACCGTCGCACCGACGAGGTGCTGCGCAGCGGCCGGCCGATGGTCCGCGCCGACCACGTCGTCACCGCGCAGCGCGAGGCCTGGTACCTCAGCGTGCTGGTCCCGCTGTACAACCGCCATCACCGCAGGATCGGCGTGCAGGCGATGTCGCACGACCTGACCGGCCTGTACCGCGAGGCCGAGCGCGCGCGCCTCGAGGCGGTCATCGTCGACATCTCGCGGCGCCTCGTCGGCCTCGCCCCGGCGGCGATCGACGCGGCCGTGGTCGCGGCGCTGCGCCAGGTCGCCGGGGTGCTCGGCGCCGACGATGCCGCGCTGCTGCAGCCCGAGGCCGACCTGCGGACGATCGCGCCGACGCACCGCTGGGGCGCCGCCGCGGCGGCCACGCCGACGCTTTCGGCCGCGCAAGCCTCGGCCCTCGCCGCGGACATGCGCGCCCCGCTGCTGTTCTTCCCCGACCTCCCGCTGACCGTCGTGCCCGGCGCGCTCCAGCCCGCGCTCGTCGGCGGCCCGCGCTCGCTGCTGTTCGTGCCGGTGCACGCCGCGGACGCGCTGCTCGGCGCGCTGCTGCTGCGCTGGTCCGCGGCCCCGGCGAGGCCGTCGCAGGACGGCATGGCGCCGCTGGCGGTGCTCGCCGACATCCTGCTCGCGGTGCTGCGGCGCAAGCGGGCCGAGGAGGCGCTGCAGCGCAGCGAGGCGACGCTGCGCCGGGCCCAGGCGCTGGCGCACGTCGGCAGCTACATGTTCGACCTGCGCAGCGGCACGAGCCACCTCTCCGACGAGACCCTGCACATCCTCGCGCTGCCGCCGACGTTCACCGGGCTCGGGCTCGAGGCGAGCATCGACCGCTTCGTCCACCCCGAGGACCGCGAGCTGCTGCGCGACGAGGTCACGAAGATGCTCGCCGAGGGCGGCGTGATCGAGCGCGAGCTCCGGCTGCTGCGCGCCGACGGGGCGCCGCGCCAGGCCCAGATCGTCAGCGAGATCGTGCGCGACGCCGCCGGCCCGACCTTCGTGCTCGGCACGGTCCTCGACGTCACCGAGCGCCGCCGCCTCGAGGCCCAGCTGCTCCACTCGCAGAAGATGGAGGCCGTCGGCCGCCTCGCCGGCGGCGTCGCCCACGACTTCAACAACCTGCTGACGGTGATCCTCGGCGGCACCGCGGCGCTGCAGCTCGAGCTCCCGGACGGCCCGCTCGCCGAGCTCGTCGCGGAGATCGACGACGCCGGCCGCCGCGCGACCGCGCTGACCCGCCAGCTGCTCGCGTTCTCGCGCCGCCAGGTCGTCACGCCCGTGCAGCTCGACCTCGGCGGCGTCGTCCGCGACTCGCTGCGCGTGCTCGCCCGCGTGATCGGCGAGGACATCGACCTCCACCTCGCGCTGGCCCCCGAGCCCCTGCCGGTCGTCGCCGACGCCAGCCAGATCGAGCAGGTCCTCCTCAACCTCGTCGTCAACGCCCGCGAGGCGATGCCGGCCGGCGGCCGCCTCGCGATCACGACCACCCTGGTGCGCCGGGCCCCGCGCGGCAGCGCCGACGCCGACGCGGTGCCGTGGGCGCTGCTCATCGTCAGCGACACCGGCTGCGGCGTCGAGGCCCAGGTCAAGGCGCGGATGTTCGAGCCGTTCTTCACGACCAAGCCGCGCGGCCAGGGCAGCGGCCTCGGGCTCTCGACGGTCCACGCGGTCGTCGACGGCCTCGGCGGCCACGTCGAGGTCGACAGCGAGGTCGGCCAGGGCACCGAGCTGCGCGTGTTCCTGCCGTCGCGCGTCGCCACGGCCCCGGTCCCGCGCGCCCCGCCGCCCCGCGCCCGCGAGCTGCGCGGCCACGAGACCGTGCTCGTCGTCGAGGACGAGGACGGCGTGCGCAACCTGGTCAAGCGCGTCCTCGACGAGCAGGGCTACCACGTGCTCACGGCGCGCGACGCCGGCGAGGCGCTGCACGTCTGCGGCGAGGTCGCGGTCGACCTCGTGCTCACCGACCTGATCATGCCCGGCATGAGCGGCCGGGACCTCGCGGCGCGGCTGCGGGCGCGCCGACCGGTGCGGGTGCTGTTCATGTCCGGCTACACCGATGAGACCGGGGCCTCGCGCGACGCCGACGCCCAGGGCCTGCTGCTCAAGCCGTTCAGCCCGGTCGAGCTCGCCGCCCGCGTCCGCCAGCTGCTCGATCGACCGATCGAGCCGTAGCTCCCGGGCGCCGGGGACAGCCGCTCAGCCCCCGGGCGGCAGCTCGGTGACGAAGCGGGCGAGGATCGTGCGCACCCCGCCGGCGCCGAAGTCGATCTCGAGCTTGCGGTCCGGCCCGGCGCCGGTGGCCCGCAGCACCCGGCCGACGCCGAACTTCGCGTGCTGCACGCGCGGCGCCGCGGCGAGGATCGTCGCGCGCTGCGGCACCAGCCGCGGCGTCAGCGGGACGCCCGCGTCGGGCCGGGCCGCCGGCGGCAGCGGCTCGTCGTCCTCCGGATCGACCGCCCGCAGCTCGACCAGCAGCTCCCACAGGTCCGCCATGGCCGCGTCCTTCAGCCAGCGCGCCAGCCCGCGCGGGGCCTCGGCGCCATCGAGGAGGTGCCACGGCGTGATCGTCGTCGTCGACCACGCGTGCTCGCGGCGCGGCACGCAGTAGAACACGTCGCCCCGCCGCGCGACCGCCAGCAGCTCGACGGAGCAGCCGGCCGCCCACGCCTCCTCGGCGAGCGCGCGCAGGCCGTCGAGCTGGAGCTCGAACGCCTCCTCGAGGTGCGGCACGCGGCTGGCGAGGACCGCGAGCAGCATGTCCGAGAGCTCGGCGGACAGCGCCTCCTCGACCGCGGCGACGGCCTCGAGCTCGAGCTCGGTCGGCAGCTCGATCGCCCGCAGCCACGCGTGCGACGGCTCGGCCTCGGCGAGGGCGTGATGGAGCTGGCGATACTCGCCGAGGACGGCGAGCAGCGGCTCGGGGGCGGCGATCGGACCGGGGGTGCGTGCGGCCATGACGGAGAGAACGAGCGACAGGGAGGATGAGAAGACCGGGCTCAGGCGGCGCCGAGCTCGCTGCGGGCCGCGTCGCCGATGCGCCCGGCGAGGTGCTCGAGGCGATCGAGGTCGGGGCCCTCGAGCATGACGCGCAGGGTCGACTCCGTGCCCGAGTAGCGGACGATCACGCGGCCGTCGCGGCCGAGCTCGTCCTCCACGCCGCGCACCGCGGCCGCCAGGCCGGGCAGGCGCTCGAGCGGGACCTTGCGGCCGACGGGGATCGCGTGCAAAAGCTGCGGGTAGCGGGTCAGGACCGCGGTCAGGTCGTCGAGCGGCCGCCCGCTGCGCTGCATGATCGCCAGCACCTGCAGCGCCGCGACCACGCCGTCGCCGGTGGTGCCGTGGTCGAGGAACACGACGTGCCCCGACTGCTCACCGCCGAGGTTGTAGCCGCCGGCGACCATCTGCTCGACGACGTAGCGGTCGCCGACCGGCGTGCGCACCAGGTCGACGCCGACCTCGCGCAGGCACCGCTCGAGGCCCATGTTGGACATGATCGTCGCGACCACCGCCCCGCCGCGCAGGCGCCCGAGCGCGTGCAGCTCGCGGGCGCAGATCGCCAGGATCGCGTCGCCGTCGACGAGCTGGCCGTGACGGTCGCTGAACACCGCCCGGTCGGCGTCGCCGTCGAGGGCGATGCCGAGGTCGGCACCGTGCTCGCGCACGGCCGCGCACATGCGCGCGGGGTGGACCGCGCCGAGACCGGCGTTGATGTTGAGCCCGTCGGGCGCGACGCCCAGCGCGACGACCTCGGCCCCGAGCTCGCGCAGCACCAGCGGCGCGACCTTGTAGGCGGCCCCGTGCGCGCAGTCGACGACGATCTTGAGGCCGTCGAGCTTGTACGCGGCCGGGAACGCGTTCTTGAGGTGGGTGATGTAGCGGCCGGTGGCGTCGTCGATGCGCGCGGCCTTGCCGATGTCGCCGCCGCGGGCGCGCTGGTCGTCGAGGACGCCGGGCTGCATCAGCGCCTCGAGGTGGGCCTCGACGTCGTCGGGGAGCTTGAAGCCGTCGGCGGCGAACAGCTTGATGCCGTTGTCGGCGAACGGGTTGTGGCTGGCCGAGATCACCACGCCGGCGTCGGCGCGCATCGACCGGGTGATGTACGCGATCCCCGGCGTCGGCAGCGGGCCCACGAGCAGGACCTCGGCCCCCATCGCGCACACGCCGGACGCGAGCGCCGTCTCGAACATGTAGCCCGACAGCCGCGTGTCCTTGCCGATCACGATGCTGCCGCCGCGCCCGAAGTGGGCCGCGACCGCCATGCCGAGGCGCAGCGCGACCTCGGGGGTCATCGGCTCGAGGTTCGCGGGCCCGCGGATGCCATCGGTGCCGAAGAGTCGACGCTCGCTCACCATCGCCGCGGTTGTAGCACGCCCGCGCTCAGTCCCACGAGCAGAAGTGGTCGTCCTTGCAGCGCTGGCCGTCGGCGCAGTCCTCGTCGAAGCCGCACTGGAAGTAGCACCACCCGCCGTGGCAGGTCTGGTCGCCCGGACAGTCCTTGTCCTTGTTGCAGGTCAGCGCGCACATGCCGTTCTCGCCGCAATCCTTGTTGTCGCAGCAGCCGCCCTGGGCGCACTGACCGTTGTTGTTGCAGAACGCACCGAGGCCGCCGGTGTCGCAGAACGGGTTGGCCCGACACGACGCGCCCGGCGGCGGACCGCAGGCGACGCCGAGACCGACGCCGAGCAGCAGCGACAGCACGAGGGTGGGCAGGCCTGGGCGGGGGGTGCGTCGGGTCGACATCACCTCGCAGGATATGCAGCGGCGGCGCCGACGTAAAGCTGCGGGCGCCGGACCTCACCCGTCCACCTCACCCGTCCACCTCACCTCCTCGCCTCGCCTCCTCGCCTCGCCCCCTCGCCTCACCTCCTCGCCTCACCCGTCCGCCAGCGCCGCGTCGACGCGCGCGTCGAAGCCGGCGCCGCTCGGGACCCACAGCGCGCGCAGGCCGGCGCGCACGGCCGCCTCGCAGTTGCCGCGCTGATCGTCGACGACGAGGCTGCCCGCGGGCACGTGAGCGAGCAGCGCCGACCAGAACGCGGGGTCGGGCTTGGCCGCGCCGATCTCGCCGCTGACGATCCAGCGCTCGACCAGCCCCGGCGGCGTGCGGGCCTGGACCGCCGGCAGCCACTCGCGGGCGAGGTTGCTCGCGACCGCGATCGCGAGGCCGCGGGCCCGCAGCCGCTCGAGCAGCGCCAGGCGATCGCGGCGCAGCCCGAGCAGCGCCCGGTACGCGGTCGCCTGCTCCGCCGACCAGAACTCCGCCTCCGCGAGCGCGCCGACGCGGAGCCGCCGCCACGCCGCGAGATCCGGCGCGACGCACAGCTCGCGCCAAGACGGCCGCGCCAGCACGCCGATCAGGTCGAACACGACGAAGCGCGGCTGTCCCTCAGGACATGTCCTCGGGGCCATGTTCACAGCAGGCCGTAGCGCACCAGGTGCTCGTTGCAGTGCTTCCACAGGTGGCCGGCGATCGCCTGGGCCGCGGCGTCGAAGCGGTCGGCGCCGGCGACCAGCCGCTGAAACAGCGGGTCGGCGAGCCGCGCCGCGTAGTCGATGCGGTCGAGGCCGCGGCGCAGCTCGGGGTCGGCGAGCGCGGCGAGGTAGCCGTCATACGCGCGCACGAGGTCGGCGCACAGCTCGAGCCCGCCGAGGGCCCGCATCGCCGCCGCGGTGCGCAGCAGCGGCGGCCGCCGCAGCTCGGTCGCGAGGTGCACGTCGCGCTCGTCGTCCGCGAGCCGCGCCGCCTGGCAAAACAGCGCGAGGTTGGCGAGGTGCCACAGCTTGCGCGCGTGGCGGAGCTTGAAGTAGCGGATCGCCCAGCGCTTGCCGGCGCTCTCGACCTTGAACCGGTAGTCGACGCAGATCGTCCGGTAATAACGGTGCAGGTCGTTCTGCAGCGAGCTCAGGTACCTGCCGCGGCTGATCGCCCCCTGCGCGTAGGCGGCGAAGATCTGGTCGGTGACCTGCTCCGCGACCGCCGGGTTGGCCAGCCACGCGCCCTCCGTCAGCAGCAGCGCGCGGTAGGTCAGGTGCAGGTTGGTGTCGCCCTCGCCGCCGATGTCGCCGAGCAGCGCGCCGAGCTCGACCGGGGCGCGAAACGTCTTGTCGAGGACATCGTGCCCGCGCGCCCGCAGGTGCCCGGCGAGCTCGTGGCGCGCCGCGTCGGCCGCGTCGGTCTCGAGGTGGCCCATCGAGTACACGACCGCGAAGTCGAGGTCGCTCGCCGCCGACGACTCGAAGCGACCGAGCGACCCGACCGCGAACACCGCCAG
>Ga0075163_10010686_pt1 | contig 11996 bp, 7 predicted proteins | sample JI1023141ADNA_FD_71478 | JGI IMG/M metagenome (GOLD analysis project Ga0075163, IMG submission 71478) | Wastewater effluent complex algal communities from Wisconsin, to seasonally profile nutrient transformation and Carbon sequestration -... | ecosystem: Engineered > WWTP > Effluent > Algae...
CGATGGTACGGGATATGGCTTCATTAACGCCATAGGCCGCATAAACTACATGAGTGACCTGATGAATGGCGTAACCAACATTGACTTGTTAATCGCCGTGATTAACGGCGCAGGTTCTTGTTCGAATGCCACATATCAAACTTACTCAACATGCATCGCGGCTAGCGCCATATGGACTGAGGGTAACATGTCAGGTGGCATCCATTACGGTAAAATGCTAACGCTATTGAATAACGTCGGGGCCTCACAGCGTAAGGGGCCCGCCTGCACGTCGGGTTCGGCCCGCGTCGCGGGTGAAACATCTGCGGCTTGCACCTCTAACGGTGGCACCTGGAACGCCACTTACCAGAAAAACGTCGGCGATATTTCGATCATTTGGGACACGATAAACAAACTCGCATGGAACCAGACACTCGGTCAGCCGCGCACAATCGCTGAACAAATGAATATGAAAACTGTTGTCAATGATGTGCAATACTGCGGACTGCAGGCCGCGTTTGACAGTTCCGTTACATCAGGTGCCGTTTGTTCAAATGCAGCCCATACCAATCAGCAGGATTGTATCGCTGCGGGTGCAACCTGGAACAATGCTGCACAGTATTATACCTGCGACTCAGATATGAGTTTCAATTACCAGAAGGGGAATATTTCCTACAACTATGATCGCAGACATAGGCTATCAAACTTGATGCTTGGGGTCACCGACGCCACGCCTTTGGCGATTATCGTGGGTGGCGTGACAAATCCTCAAAAAACCATTCGAATGATAAACGCAACGCGTCGCATTAATTCAGTTATCGGTATCGTGAATAATCAACCTGGTGAAGTCACGCAAGCCCTGGTCAACACGACACACATAAATGCTGTCTATCGCTCACTCACTTATCTCGTGAATAATCTTGAGCCCGATGAAGATATAGCAGTTGAGGCCTTCGTTGGTTTGATCCACAAAGGAACGGGAATCCCAGATGCCGGCACTGCATTTAGCCAAGGCACTAATCGAAACAAATTTCAGCGGACGGGAACTTGTCATTATTTTACGGGCATCGGCCCGAATCGATTGGGCGAACTCTTGAATACTGGCACGGGTAAAGCGCTCGAGGGACTCATCGTGAAATTTGGTTGGCGGACCTCAATCCCTGCCATGGTTTGTGGCTTTGGAGTGCCTAGCAACAGCGTGGGTTCTCTGACAAACCCGCAGCAGCTGCCTGAAGATTACGGTAGTGCGCCTCAACCAAGTTCGGACGGAACAAACCATAATTTCAGCAAGACCGACTGGGTGGACGTGACGGATACGCAATTTGGTGCAGGCACCTATCGTCACCGTTATCAGGCACCTTGGTGGGGAACAGCCTCAGCACGCAGCACAGAAGCCTGCTTGGCTTATATGCCGGAGGAAACCGGCGCTTCAGTTTGGCCGGTAACTTCATACACGGCGACAGATAGCATTGTATGGAACGGCTTGAGCGTACTTGGTAATACCGCGAGCCCAGGTATTCAAGGTGTTTGGGATATTATCAACGGCACGGCTTCGAGCATTCTTTCATGGATGCTCGGTCTTGGCACGGGCGAATTTGGTTTTCCGCCTAACATTGCGACAAACCAAATGGGCGTGGCAACACAAGTGCCGGCCATTGGTGGACCAGGTACTCAGGGAACGTGCGCGCATCCATCAGGAACAAGCACCGATGGCGACGAAAACTCCTGCTTGAAACCAGCTGGCTCTGTTGAGCAATGGGGTACTTATTGCTCCGATTTGTCGACTAAAACCGACGAGGCGTGTTCTGACGCGGTCGGCACAAAATGGCGAAATAACAAAAATTATGATTATTGCCGAGTTCCGCTGAACGCGCCGCCGGTGCGGTATAATTGTAATATTACACCTGATGTTGCTCCGGGAGCTGGCGGTGGTGGAACGACATCGAGTTGTAATGCAAACACAGGATCTGGCCGTAAAGGTACGGGTAGTTTACTTTTTCCTGGAGGCTATTCAGAAGCTAATTATCCGTAGCAAAAAGCGCATGACGACTGATTCTGCGTAAGGAATCAGTCGTCTAATGCGCCCAAAGTCATTCTTTCTTGCCAGCGTACTCTTTTCCTTTTGGTACTGTAAGGCAAAATCAGAGGGAGATGCAGTCGTTAGAGAGGGCAAGGTACTAATCCAAACCACCGCGGCATATTATTCCGAGAGTAGGCACGAGTTAGCCCACGCAGTGCAAAACAATCAACCATTTGATCTACTGAAGCTAGTCAAAGGTAATACGCAAGCGACCATATATCTATATGATGGCATTAAGCATATGGCCCGGAAATATCCTGAGGCCAGTCGCAACTATGCAGAGAATCCAAACCTCCTGGGTCGACAGCTTGGTCCCGAACTTCGTCCACTTTTTGCCATTGTAAACAAACTGGCGGCAGAGATAAAAATGGCGATGAAATCCCATCCTGATCGGGAAAAAGTCTTGGTCGAATATCAGGAGCTTATGTTAGCATGGGTCAAGGTACTGGCTGTGTTTGGTACGGAATTGAAGCAGGGGTGAGTCGCTTGATTCATGCATATCTACCACGATGATTAGCCGGCAACAAAGAAGAAAAGCAAGTTACACAGCATTCGTAGTTATAGCCATAATTGTTGGTTTTGGACGCTGGTTTCTGGAGACGAACTTGGGTATCGCGAAAGTGAATGGCCTGTTGCCGTTTGCTTATGCGTTCTATTACATCGTTGTCGGTTTTAGCTTTTACTTGATTTTGCGTTACGTTGCGGGTATTTCCCCAAGATACAGTTTAAATTCAGCCCGTCTGGGCCTGCTTGTAGGTTTTTTGCCACCGCTGATTGATCTTGCTTACGCATCGGTGGCAAACAAGCCAATCCAAAACTATTCCTACTACTTGTATGAGGATTTCCGGTTTTTCTCGGCTTTTTTCTATGATCCGCACCATGGATTTCCCTTTGGCGAATCTGTGGCCGTATGGCTAATCATTTTAATGACGCTGGTGCTTACCTTTCGTGAAACACGAAATCCGCTAAGACTTGTAGGCTCCGTGCTTGCCGGCTACGGTGTTTTTCTTTTTTTCCTCATTCTGCTGCCCAAAGGGATGGCAGACTATTTCACAACAGATATTCCTTTAGTGGATCTTGATGCAAAGGGGCGATTAACCAGTAGAAATCTGACGACGCAGTACCACGTTTATATTCACTTTGCCATAATCATCCTGTTGCTTTTCTTCGCAGACCCGCATTTCCGTGCTTCGGTAAGGAAAAGATTGTTTCATTATTTGCCATTCGGAGCAATAGCTGCAGCACCCTTTGTCTTTGCGAAAAATTACAGTATTGCGGCATTATGCATACCCCTTCTTGTCATGCTGAATTTTCTATTTGCCTGTATGCAGAATGACCAGTATGATTCAGATTCGCGCGGAAAGGGCAAGTTCGCAACCTATCGGGCGGGCAGTGCGCAAAACGCAGACGTGGTAAAATTTCTAATGATTCTTCTCCTCTTGCTGATAGCTTACCTCTACGGTTTGGGAAATTTGCTTTTTTTCCCACAGCTGAGTTTTTTTCTCTTAACCTTGCTCTATAATCTTCCGGAAGCCAGAATGCGGTACTATTTGCTCGGTGGGCAAAAGATCGAAGGTGGATGGGGCGTTTGTGCGTTATGGAGTGCCCTGGTGTGCTTCAAGATGAATCCGTTTCAAATATCAACATTGCTATTTACGGCTTTGGTTTTTTTTGGCTGGGCGTATATTTCATCCATTAAAGACCTCAAGGATCTCCTGGACGACAACCATGCAGGCAGAACGACAATGTTTACTTTCCTGCGGAAAAAATTCCGAACACTTTCCCGTGGTGTGGTGGTCTATAAGTTCCAGGTCGCAATTCTCATTGCATCACCAATATTGTATATCGGATCACACAAATCTATTTTCAGTTCTCTTTTATTCTTCAGTTGCGCGATACTGCCCATTTGGTTCGTACTGTATTATGCACGGCGCAGAAGAATTTTTAAGTATTTTTCTGCCAGCATTTCCGTCTATTTTTTGTTGTTTGCGTATCTGGCAGGATATTAGTCTGGCTGGAATCGCTTATTCCGGTTTCCGAGCGCGCACAAAACCCACGGTAAACGCTTTGTTATCCAGAGCGGCACGAAAAGCATCATTCGGAAACGCCGCGTACAGTGCGTCAGGTGTCGATGTCCGGACATCGAAGACCTCGATATTTCTGAATCCCACATTCTTGAAAATTCGCTCTGATTCTTGAATTGAGATCAGCGTCGATTTATGCTCGTAGTCGATTCTATCTACCAGCTTTTTCCAGTCGGTGACTGATTCATCGGCGTACCAATCCTGTATTGACAATTCGCCACCAGGTCTCAATACTCTATAGACTTCGGAATATGCCAGATATTTGTCCGGGGCATTTACCAAAGCTTCTTGGGAAAATATAGTGGAAAATGAAGCATTGGCGAACGGCAATTTCTTGCCATCATATAACACGAAAGTTGCGAACTTTTCAACCCCGTTATGCTTGGCCCAAAGGCGTGCTTTTTCCAACTGTTTGGCTGAAATATTAATCCCAGTTACTGAGCATCGGCATTGTCTGGCGAGCTTTACAACCAACCAACCCATACCGCAACCCCAATCCAGAATTTTGGAATTCTCCGATAATTTTGTATGGCGGAGCAAATATTCGGTCTCATCAATTGGTTTCCCATCGAGACCCGGGATTTCAAAGGTCGCATGCCACCTGCGTATGCCAAATGCCTTCTCGTCGAGAAAAACTCCGATGATCGCGGGCGATTCATAATATTCGCGGGTTGCGGCCAGCTTTGCTTCTAAATCCGGTGCCGGCTTTTGGCATGCCGAGAGCATCCATAGTAAAGAGCAGAATACCCCAAATCCGAATCTTTGTGTTGCGTAGCCGGCCATCGAGCACCGCAACCAGAATGAGAACGAAAGTAAAGCTTTAAAACGGTTTACAAGTCAAAAGCATCTACGACCTCTCTGCTGTGTTCCGTGCAAAGAATCTTGTGGGGCCATTTGTGGCTATCTTCTTAGCATTTTGTGCTGCGTCTTCCGCCTTCTCTTGTGGGAATAGGGCAGAAAAGAAGCAGAAATCGCGGGAAGAAATACTGAAACCTCCGATGACTCAATTTTTCACAATACCAAAAGGCGAAGTCTACAAAATCGCAGGTCTTTGGCTGGCGGATCAGGAGTCAGTGAACCGGGTGATTGAAGCAAAGTATCTATCTGGTTATAAAGCAAAACCTGATGAGATGCAGGCGCCAGAGATCCGCGAACGCATGAAATCGATGGTCATGTATTTTCGCATTAACGACAAGCTTGGTCTTGATATGCTGACAGTCATTGGTGATGCAGTGGCCCCAAGCAAAGGGACATTGAAGGCGCGCAAGCCAAAGACAGGTACCATGGAATCATATGATGCGATGCTACCCGGCAAGGGAGGGAGCAAGAAAGTTACCTTTCATTATTCTAAACAGGGTGGCATTGAAGAGCTTGAGTACGAAGAGGACGGCAACGTAATTAAGGCCAGACGCGAAACCAGGAGTGCAGATGAGTTGGTTGAAAAATATCTCAAACAAATAAATATGGCCAGTGGTCTGCCCAAATACTAATCGATAAGTATCCGCGATATCGTTATTACAGGAGCTTATTCTGAAATACTTATTTGGCAGCGGCTTACTTGCCAATTTTGTTAATCTTATTTTCTCTCAGATTCTATTCAGGGGCACCTCGCTTGAATTGTCGATGGATTTCAAAAGTTTTGCTCTTCTACTGCTGTTGCAGTTTTTGGTCTTGGCCACTACTCTTTCGGTTTGGCGGTTCGTTTCTGTTGGATACAAATCACCGCAAGTTTTGTGTGGCGCGCTGTTTTTTAAGGGCCTTGTGTTGCTTATATCCTGCGTACAGCCGGGGCATTGGCTTTGGTTGGCGTCTGTTTTTTACGTTGCCGCGGCCGTTGAATATTCGCTGCTCTTTTACCTTACGAGCAGAGCAGGTGTCCATCCTCGCGCGCAAATCATCAAGCTGAATTTTCTACTGACTGTCGCTTCGGCTTTCGGTTTGCTCCTGGTTGAGAAGCTTTTCTTCCGTTTTTTCCCCAATCATTTCATTCTGATCGGATTGATCGCTCTGAATGGGCTAAACATACTGTTAGTCATTATTATTCTCAGGCAAACTGCAGCTCCGTTTCCGTCAGCTAAAGCTAGATCTATATACAAAGCCGGTCAAAGGTTACGGCTTCCGTTGCTGGCAGCTAGTGGCAGCGGCATAATCTTGTTTGGTGGTGTGTTGATTGCCTACCGAAGGCTGAGGATGTATTTGCGTGATGCGGCGGATATTAATGCTGAAGTTACGGCGATTAGCTTGCTTATTTCGGCAACTGTGACAATGGCAATCGCACGGCGGGTCACCAAAAATATCCCGGAAAAAAGAAGCAGCATCCTCTTATTCTCGATTCTTGCCATGATCGCAATGGTACTGTCGACACCATTTCTGGGTGACCTAGTGAAGGTGCCCAGAGAGTTTTTCATTTTTATTATCCTCTTCGGTGTTTCAGGAACGGCTTCTTACTGGTTTAACGTGGCCTTACTCGAGACCAACGGCGATGCGGAGCAAATGGAACGAGTGTTGAAATATAATGCCTGGGGTGCTGTCGTCGGGACAGGAGTCTTCGGGATTTTTGCACTGCCTGGCCTGGGTATGGTGCGGTCGTTTCAATTATACATCCTCCTGTCTTGTATCTTGCTATTTTTGCTGTTCTGGATGAAATTCTGGAATAAACCCGATCGTCGTCGTCATTGGGGAATCATCCTGAGTACTTTCGGTCTGCTTTCGGCCGTTGGTTTTGCAATGCTGAACACCCTGTGGTACGCAAGGAGTTTGGAACAATTTGTGGCTCGGCAAGCGCCGGGTGAGAAGCTGGTTCGCACCATAGAGACACCCCAGGATGTATGGATTCTTACGGAACGCACCTGGATCGGTGTACCCATGTATTTCAGAATTTTACAGAATGCGCATTCCATGTCAAGTACGGGATACCTAAACCAGCGCTATATGAAGCTCATGGCATACGTAGCCGGTCTGTACAGTTATCCCATGCAAACTGCGCTGAATATCGGCTATGGCACCGGATTAACCGCGCAGGCTCTGCTGGAATACGATGCATTGCAACGGCTGGATGTCATCGACGTAAGTAAGGACATCCAGAAGTTCGGTGAATTGATTTATGCAGAAAGTTCAACCCCGAATCCTCTAAATGACCAACGTTTGGCATACCACACAGGCGGCGCTCGGTATTTTCTCCATCAGACGAAACAGAAATATGATGTGATTACGGGCGAACCCCCGCCACCCGCTAACTCCTTGGTCTCTTACCTCTATACCAAAGAATTTTACGAACTCGTCAAGGCGCACCTCACCGAGTCTGGGGTATTTACTTATTGGTTGCCCGTGCACTCACTGGCGTTCTCATCTTCGCTGGATATTCTAAAAACATTTTGCGCAGTTTTTCCGAATTGCGATATCTATGCAGGCACCGACACAAACCTCATTTTGGTCGGCACTTTGGGCTCTGTTCCCGATAGCAGGGTTTCCCAACAAAAAATTCAATCCCTCGCGAAGACTCGGGTTGCTGAAAGTACGGGACTGCAAAATGCTCAACAGGTCATATCGCTATTGCTCGGCAACGGGAGCCAATTGCAGGAAAAACTATCGTCCGCTCGTATCCTGCAAGACAGTCATTCCTATATACAGGAAGGTTATCCGGGTGATTTGCAGGGGTATCGCAGGTTTTACCAGGAATTTCTGCAGACTGCTAGCCCGGATTACGGCGGCGCGTTAGCGAAGACTGTGCCCGGATCTGAACTCACCGCCAAGGATATGGATCGCCAGTTTACGCTGACCGCTGAAAATTATCTGCATTTTTATGAATCCCTACGTGCGCTGTGCCGTCTACATTTAAGGCCTGACATGGAAAACCTCATACCTTGGTTCTTTGGTATGAATTCAGACATGCAACGAAAAATTCTGAAGAACCCCTTGTCGGCTGGGCGTTCAGCTTATTCGACAGCCTTGCTAGTCCGTTTTTTGCAAGAACGAAAGTTAGATAAGGCGATAGAATTTATGGACACTCATGGTACCAAAGAATTCACACCGGAAAAGTGGATTGCAATTTCGATTGCCTTACGAAAAATGAAAAAGGCATCGCCTGAGAAAATTCGCGGCCTGCTGGCCGATTATCAGTTGCAAGGTGGCATTATGCCAGCTGGTCTAAAAGCATTTGCGGACGAATAACATGATAGGCAGTCTGATTAGGAGACAACAAAAGAGAGGCTGGCATCCTTACAGTCTGCTGCTATTCTGTGTTTTCACGGGCGGAACGCGCGGCATTCTCGAATTTGTTCTCCATGGTATCAACATATCCAATGCGGATATGCTGAACTTCATTCCTTTTTACGTATTATTGGCAATGCTTCTTACTCTGATGCTGTCGAAAATTGCCGACGTTCAATTCCAAACGGTCCAAAAATCCTTACTAATGGGAATATTTCTCGGGCTCTTTCCGCCGATCCTCGATGTCCTGATGCCACACGACTATCCAGTCTTGTATGGATATTATTTTGTATGGGATTTTGCGAATTTACCTTACTTGGGCTACAATCCGATGCTATCATTTCCTGCCGGTGAAGCGATCACCATCTGGCTCAGTGTCTTTTTTTGCGGCCTGTATGTGTTTGTTCTCACCGCAAATTACTTGCGCACCTTGCTCGCTCTAGTAGTTGGCTACTGCGTATTTATCTTCATGGGGTCACTGTTCCCGATGATAATCACGAAGCTCTCCACATCGGGGGTGGATTCATTGGCTCAGTTGCGTGAATTGAGTCCTCTGACAATCAATGCTATTGGGTTCCGACTGTCTTTTTACCAGGGATTGCTGGCTTTGTTTATCTATTTACTCGTTCGACCCGGCCTTTGCCTGCAAATCTGCAAAAGGCTAATTCATATCGTGCCGTTCATAATGTTAACTCTGCTCGGTGGTATCATGGTACAGGCCAATTCTGTATCCTTACTTCAGTCTGCTCTGCTCATGCTCGCAGTTGGCATTGCTCTGATTGTACAAAATGATTTTTTCGATGCGGCGGAAGATTCCGAATCAAGGCCGCCGCAAATTGCTGAATTTGATGTGAAAACCGTGAATTTTCTGGTAGTACTTTGTATGCTGGGAATCTTCTTTCACAACAATCGGGCCGCAGTTTCAGCGCTAATCGCATTCATTTGTGGCGTACTATATAACTATCCATTTTACCGGGCCCGTAACACATTTCCTTCGAACTTAAAGATCGAAGGAGTTTGGGCGCTCACGTCCTTTTTATCCGGCGCTATGCTCGAAACGTCCAGGACGAATAGTCCGAGAGTGCAGCTCGTCGCCTTCCTGGTATTCGGGGGGTGGTCTCTGGCTGCTTTGGTTAAGGATCTAAAAGATATCGATGCGGATAAGAAAAATCATGTCCGCACAGTTTTCACCCTACTCGAAAACCGCGGAATTAGGAGAGAAAGGGCATGGTTCTATATACGCATCGTTATTGTGCTGTTGTTCTCGGCGCCGGTTTTACTCGCAGCAATATTTGGTTCAGGCATAGCGGCAGCTCTGGCAGTAGTGGGAGCTTTATTGCCTGCGACTGCACTGTTCGGAGCTAACGGGAAAGCTGGTTTTCGATTATTTCTCATGGCAGTGTCTTTAGACATTATTTGCTGGCAGTTCATTTTCGCAAAATCATGGGTGTAAGCTTTTCCGGTCGGTTTCTTGTACCTATCATGGGCTTTGTTCTCGTTTTATCGTGCGGCGCACCTGGCTTCAGAAAATTTGGCGATGAAATTCTCGAAACTGACGTTATTGCGTTAAACAAGGGTAAAAAAATGGCGGCGGAGCATTGTTCGCGGTGCCATCTGGTGCCATCGCCTGAATCAATGACGCAGGATACTGCCAATTTTGTCATGACTTATATGGGGCTTTTCATGGGTATCGACTCTCAAAGTACCCTGAAAGATCCCCTTGAGTTAAAGCAATTTGAATCTCGGCAAAAGCTACTAAAGATCGGCAAGATGATCGCTGCATCGCCTGAACTTGACAGAACCTCATGGTACACACTGCGCAATTACTATCTTGTCAACGCACGCTCACCTCATCAATATGATGTGAAGCCAAAGGAACTAAGCGCCAGCTCAGCACCATTACTTTTTGATGACAGCGTCGTGACGCTGTTGGCAAATCTGCCTGACGGTTCAATTGCGATCGCAGGTGGCTTGGGCAATAAATTGCAAATTCTGGATGCCGAGAATCAGGTAGTGATCGAGGGTGTTTTCAGTTCGCCCCCGGTTTGGGTACAGCAAGGCAAAACGGGTTATTATGTACTCACTCTGGGGGATTTACTCGGCAGTATCTACAGCACGCAAAATAGTGAGTTATGGTTCTTGTCCAGGAAATCCCGGAGGCGCCTCCTTCATGGCTTACCCCGCTCTTCTCATTTTGTAGCGACGGATTTTAATGGTGATGGGATCGATGATTTTCTCGTCTCTGCTTTTGGCACCTTAGGAAACGGTAAATTTGTCTTGTTTCAAAGCAACGGCGGCGGGTATTCGGAACGGGTAATTGCAAATCACGATTCTGTAGTGCGCAGTCTCATTTGGAGTAAAAAAGGCAAGAATACTTTTGATATCATCGCACTTCGGGCCGGAGCCAGAGAGCAACTTCTATTCTACACCATTGCGCCGGAAAAAATTACGGAGAAGATTCTTGTTGATTATCCGCCGCATTTAGGGTCAGTTTGGCTCGACGCAGCGGATATCTTTGGTACGGGGGAGCGATTATTGCTGGTCTTGAGCGGGGATAACGCCGACTGCGGCCCCTATCCACCGACTAAGCCTGATCAAGGTTTGCGTATGTATTCATTTTCCGGAGGGATCCTGCGGGAAAAGGGTTTTTTCTCGTTACCGGGTGCATTAGCCCTGGACGTTTCAACAAATGGGGTAACCGCAACTAAAGACATAGTTGTCACGCATTTCTACTCTCCGGTCACTGCTCGTCAGGATTTAAGCATTCTGCGGGCTTCGCGTGCGAATAATCAGGAGTTCGTCCAGGAGAGTTATACGCTTGAATCTCGACCCACTATTTCGGCTGTGCGCAAGCACAAAGGTAAACGGCAGATTTGGGTTGGTACGGCAAATTTCCCCATGGTTCAGAAGATAGAAAACAAACCTATAGCGCGGCATTTTAGTGGAAAGCCGTTGCTGATCGCTGATTTTCCTGAACAGTAGCCACTTCAGAGCGAAATCTGAAAGGGATCTCTGGGGCTCAGGATTTACGGTAACTTATCTATGTCGATGGAGGTAAAAGGCAGTTCGAAAAACTGGTTTTTGTGCGGTGTTATTAGTTTCCAGTACGCGCCAGTCGCAGAATGTTCGTCATAATTTGTAAACTCATAGTACACGTATCTAAACCGCAGGAGCTTCGGTGGTTTTCTCCAAGATGGGCTTGTCTTGAATAGCCTCTTGACCTCTGGATCGCCTGAAAATAATGCATTGGCTAACCGATGAATCCATTTAACACCGAGAAAATAACTATACTTCGCGTGCAGCTCGGGAGCCCTAATGCGAAATGATTCATAGTACATCTGGTGATCCAGTCGCCAATGGTGCGGAGCATACCATATCGGCGCTGTGTTGACTTCGTGAGGTTTTACCTTAAAATCAAATCTTTCCCAATGCGTACCATCAAGACTTGCTTCGATAGCAAGCTCCATTCGGTATTTTGGGATCATGCCAAAAAGCGCGAATGGATTCGATACCTTTGCCGCTCCATATAGTTGGAGCATTGTCTTCACGGGTGTGGATATCTCATGCTGTTCTTGGTTCTTGAGAAAGATCCAACTGGTTTCATGCAGATATGTTTTGATCGGAAACAAGCACATATATATATA
>Ga0075163_10010687_pt1 | contig 11996 bp, 8 predicted proteins | sample JI1023141ADNA_FD_71478 | JGI IMG/M metagenome (GOLD analysis project Ga0075163, IMG submission 71478) | Wastewater effluent complex algal communities from Wisconsin, to seasonally profile nutrient transformation and Carbon sequestration -... | ecosystem: Engineered > WWTP > Effluent > Algae...
TGCTGGCCGAGGGCCTGAAGACCTGGGTGTCGCCGCAGGCCACCTGGATGATCCTGCGCCACTTCCACTTCGGCAGCGACATCCTGGCGTTCATCGCCGCCAATGCCGGCGTCAGGATCCCGTCACGCCCGCTGCGGCCGATGGAGCTGGACGACCTGAAGGACAACCTGTTCGTCCAGCACGACCTGAACCTTTTCAACTTCGTGATCTACCTCAACCGCGCGCTGCAGGACGAGGGCCGCACGCTGTCGCCGCAGCCGCGGCTGGACCTGTCGATGGTCAACCCGTGCCCGGTGCAGCTGGCCGACATGCCGCACGGGCGACTGAACTTCATCGACCTGCAGACAGCCATCGAGATCTTCACCCCGATGTACCAGCTGCTGCTGACCGACAACGACTTCTGGCGCGCCAGCAACTCGCTGCAGCTCGACGAGACCATCGGCATCTACTGCGCGCAGCTCACCGGCCTGCCGGAGCACCTGGTGCTGCTGAACAACAAGCACCCGCTGGTGCCCGAGAGCACCCTGCGCGCCGGCTACCGGCTGGTGCTGCACGGGCTGTCCACCGAGATGCTGCACGGGCTGCTGCTGCAGCTCAAGGCGCGGCAGCAGGACGCGCCACCCCCGGCCGGCTGACGCCGGGAACGACGGCCGCCGCGCGCGAGCGCTCGACGCCGCAGAAGGCGAAGTCCACCTCCGGCCGCAGGCCGCTGACGATGCGCGCGATGCTGTGGCCCGAACCGCAGGCGTGGGTCCAGCCGAGCGTGCCGTGGCCGGTGTTGAGGAACAGGTTGGCCAGCTTCGAGCGGCCGATGATCGGCACGTTGCTCGGCGTCGCGGGCCGCAGGCCGGTCCAGAACTGGGCCTGGCTGGCGTCGCCCGCGCCAGGAAAGAGCTGCTCGACGCGGCGCACGATGGCCTCGCAGCGCACGCGGTTCAGGTCGCGGTCGTAGCCGTTGAACTCGGCCGTTCCGGCGATGCGCAGGCGGTCGCCCAGGCGCGAGAACACCAGCTTGTACTCGTCGTCCGTCAGCGACACCTGGTGCGCCATCGACGCGTCCTTCACCGGCATCGTCACCGAGTAGCCCTTGGCCGGGTAGATCGGCAGCCGCACGCCCAGCGGCGCGGCCAGCAGCGGGCTCAGACTGCCCATGGCCAGCACGTAGGCGTCGGCGCGGATGCGCTGGAAGCGGCCCTCGCTGTCGGTGGCCTCCACGTGGTCGATCGTGCCGCCGGCCTCGCGCAGCGCGGTGACGGTGTGGCTCATGAGGAACTGCACGCCGTCCTCGACGCAGCGCTGCACCAGCTCGCGCGCGAAGCGGTTGGCGTCGCCCGACTCGTCCTCGGCGGTGTAGGTGGCCCCGGCGAGCTGCGGCCGGATGTGGCGCAGCGCCGGCTCCAGGCGTACCGCCTCGTCGGCCGAGATCACGCGGCGGTCGCAGCCCAGCTCGCGCATCTGCGCGGCCGGCGCCTCGGCACCGTCGAACTCCTTGCGGCTCGTGTAGAAGTGCAGGATGCCCTGCGTGCGCTCGTCGTAGGCGATGCCGCGGTCGCGGCGCAGCTGCTGCAGCGTGTCGCGGCTGAAGGTGCCCAGGCGCACGATCTGCTCGATGTTGTGCCGCGTGCGCGCGGGCGTGCACTCGCGCAGGAACTGCAGGCCCCACAGCCACTGCCGCATGTCCGCGCGCAGCCGGAACAGCAGCGGCGCATCCTCCTTGCCGAGCCAGCCCAGCACCTTCAGCGGCGCGCTCGGGTTGGCCCAGGGTTCGGCATGGCTGACCGAGATCTGCCCGCCGTTGGCGAAGCTGGTCTCCGCGGCCGGCGTCGCCTGGCGGTCGATCACCGTCACCTCATGGCCCTGCTGGCGCAGGAAGTAGGCCGAAGTCACGCCGAGCAGGCCGGCGCCAAGCACCACCACGTTCATGGACAAGCTCCTCGGGTTAGGTCGTCAGCGCTCAGGAAGCGTTCAGCCAGGCGCACCCAGTAGGCGCTGCCGACCGCGATGTTGTCGTCGTTGAAGTCGTAGCCGGGGTTGTGCACCATGCAGCCGCCCGGGCCGTCGCCGTTGCCGATCAGCACGTAGCTGCCGGGCACGCGTTCCAGCATGAAGGCGAAGTCCTCGCTGCCGGTCAGCGGCGGGCCCTGCAGCGTGACTCGCTCGGCGCCCAGCAGCCCCACGGCCACGTCGCGCGCGAAGGCGGTCTCGCGCGCCGAGTTCACCAGCACGGCATAGCCCGGCCGCCAGTCCACCTCGGCGCGCACGCCGAAGCTGGCCGCCTGCGACTCGGCCAGCGCCTTCACGCGCTGCTCCAGCAGCACGCGCACGTCGCGGTCGAGCGCTCGCACGCTCAGCTCCAGCGTGGCCTGCGCGGGGATCACGTTGTTGGCCTGGCCGGCGTGCAGCGCGCCCACCGTCACCACGGCGGCCTGCAGCGGGTCGACGTTGCGCGACACCACGGTCTGCAGCGCCATCACCAGGCTGGCCGCGGCCACCACCGGGTCGGCGGCATGCTGCGGCATCGCGCCGTGGCCGCCACGGCCGGTGAGCCGGATGGTGGCGTAGTCGGACGACGCCATCGCCGCGCCCTCGCGCAGCACCAGGTGCCCCTGGGGCACGCCGGGCATGTTGTGCATGGCGAACACCGCGTCGCAGGGGAAGCGCTCGAACAGGCCGTCGCCCATCATGCGCAGCGCGCCGCCGCCACCCTCCTCGGCCGGCTGGAAGATCAGGTTCAGCGTGCCGTCGAACCGGCCCTGCTCGGCCAGGTGGCGTGCCGCGGCCAGCAGCATGGCGGTGTGGCCGTCGTGGCCGCAGGCGTGCATCAGTCCGGGCCGCTCGCTGGCCCAGGCCAGGCCCGTGGCCTCGGGAATGGGCAGGGCGTCCATGTCGGCCCGGATGCCCAGGCGCCGCGACCCGGCGCCACGCACCAGCGTGCCCACCACGCCGGTGCCGCCCAGGCCGCGCTCCACGCGATAGCCCCAGGCCGCCAGCCGCTCGGCCACCAGCGCCGCGGTGCGGTGCTCGTCGAAGGCCAGTTCCGGGTGGCGGTGGATGTCGCGCCGCAGGTCGACGAACTCGCCGATGCGGGCGTGCAGCGCGTCCAGCAGGTAGGTCACGACGGCGCCCTGCGCTTACTGCGGCTGCAGGTTGATCTGCCTGGCGATGGCGCGGTAGCGCGCCGTCTCGGACTCGAAGAAGCGGGCCGACTCGGCCAGCGTCATCGGTGCGGACGGGTGCTGCGTCTGGGCGGCGAGCTGGCTGCGCACGCCCGGGTCCTGCAGGGCCTTGCCGATGGCGCCGTGCAGGCGCACCACCACGTCCTCGGGCGTGGACCTGGGCACCATGAAGCCGGTCCAGATCTTGTAGGCGAAGCCCTTGAGCGCCTGGCCCTCGCCGGCCGTCGGCACGTTCTTCAGCAGGTCCGAGCGCTGCGCGCCGAGCTGGCCGATCACCTTGATGCGGCCCTGCTCGGCCAGCGCGCCCATGCCGGCGCTGTACACGAGCACGGCGAAGTCCACCTGGCCGCCGCCCAGGTCCTGCAGCAGCGGCGCGTTGCCCTTGTAGGGCACGTGCGCCAGCTTCACGCCGGTGGACGCCTGCACGTTCTCGAGGATCAGGTGGTAGAGCGAGCCGATGCCCACGCTGCCGTAGGTCAGCGGCCGGTCGGACGACTTGCGCGCCAGCGCGATCAGCTCGTCGACGCTGCTGACCGGCAGGTCCTTGCGTGTCACGAACACCATCACCGCGTCGGCCACCGGATGCACGAGGCGGAAGTCCTCGGTGCGCAGCTTCACCGCGGCATTGGCCAGCGGCGCGAGGATCACCTCGTTGGGCGAGCCCTGGAACACGTACAGGCCGTCGGCCGGCGCGGCCAGCACCTTCTGCGCACCCAGGGCGCCGCTGACGCCGCCCAGGTTCTCCACCAGGACCTGCTGGCCCAGCTCCTTGCCGAGCGGCGTGTTCATGATGCGTGCGATGGCGTCCGACGGGCCGCCGGCCGGGTACGGAACCATCAGGTTCACCGGCTTGGTCGGGTAGCCCTGGGCCAGCGCGGTGCCGGCGGCGAGGGCGAGGCCGGCCACGACGGCCAGCATGCGGGGGAAGGTGCTCTGCTTCATGGGGGCTCCAGGGGTGGCGCGCGGGGCGGGCTTGCGGGATCGCGGGGCCAATGTAGGAGTCGTCAAATGCAAAGTCCAATGCATTGTTCTTTGACTTACCATGAGTTCAAGGTTCACTTCAGGCGGGGACACGCATGACGCTCGTACAGCTTCGTCACCTGATCTCGCTGGCGCAGACGGGCTCTTTCAGCCAGTCCGCCTCGGCGCTGTTCCTGACCCAGCCCGCGCTCAGCCGCAGCATCCGTGCGCTGGAAGCCGAGCTCGGCCAGCCGCTGTTCGACCGCGTCGGCCGGCGCAGCGAGCTCACGCCGTTCGGCCGCGACGCGCTCGACCGCGCTCGCGAGCTGGTGCTGGCCGCCGACGACCTGCGCGAGCGGGCCCGGCTGTCCGGCGACAGCCAGGCCGGGCTGCTGCGCGTGGGCATGGGGTCGGGGCCCGGCGCCATGCTGATGACGCCGCTGCTGCTGAAGGTGGCGCAGGACCGGCCCCGCCTGCGGGTGCAGATCGCACGCGCCAGCACCGAGCGCCTGGTGCAGGCCCTGCGCGAGCGTGACCTGGACGCGCTGGTGGTGGACGCCCGGTCGCTGCGCCCCGCGCCGGACCTGAAGACCCAGGCGCTGCACGACATGCGCGGCGCGTTCCTGGTGCGCCGCGGGCACCCGCTGGCGCGGCGCCGCAGCCGGCCCGCCTTCGACGACCTGCTGCCGTTTCCGATCGCATCGACGCCGCTGTCGGACGAGGTGGCCCGCGTGCTGGTGGAACGCTACGGCCCGCAGGCGCATCCGGACGCCTGCGTCACCTTGCGCTGCGAGGAGTTGCCCAGCCTGGTCGACGCCGCGCGCCACAGCGACGCGGTGCTGCTGGCCATCCGCGCCGCGGCGCCGGACCTGGTCGAGCTGAACCTGCAGCCGCCGCTGGCCGCGTCGGCCCGATTCGCGCTGGTGACGCTGCAGCGCCGCACCGAGCCCCCCTCGGTGGACATGCTGCGCGCGCTGATGGCAGAGCACCTGCGCGACGCGACAGCCTGAGTCGCCGCCCCGGCCGCGGTCAGCCGCGTGCGTGCTGAAATCGGCCCCACCGCCCGCCGGGCAACGTTCGACCCACGATCAGGACCCGCCATGAAGATCTACCGCATCGCCACCATTCCCGGAGACGGCATCGGCAAGGAGGTGGTGCCCGCCGGACGCGAGGTGCTGCAGGCCGTGGCCACCGCGTCGGGCCGCTTCGGCTTCGAGTTCGAGGACTTCGGCTGGGGCGGCGACCACTACCGGGCGCACGGCGCGATGATGCCGGCCGACGGCCTGGATGCGATCCGCCACAAGGACGCGATCCTGTTCGGCAGCGCGGGCGACCCGCACATCCCCGACCACGTCACGCTGTGGGGCCTGCGCCTGAAGATCTGCCAGGGCTTCGACCAGTACGCCAACGTGCGGCCCACGCGCATCCTGCCGGGCATCGACGCGCCGCTGAAGCGCTGCACCCCGAAGGACCTGGACTGGGTCATCGTGCGCGAGAACTCCGAGGGCGAGTACGCCGGCGTCGGCGGGCGCGCGCACCAGGGCCATCCGATCGAGGTCGCCACCGACGTGTCGATCCTCACCCGCGCCGGCGTGGAGCGGATCATCCGCTTCGCGTTCGAGCTGGCCCGGTCGCGGCCGCGCAGGCTGCTGACCGTGGTGACCAAGAGCAATGCGCAGCGCCACGGCATGGTGATGTGGGACGAGGTCGCCACGCGCGTGGCGGCGGACTATCCGGACGTGCGCTGGGACAAGGAGCTGGTGGACGCGATGACGGCCCGCATGGTCAACCGCCCGGCGTCGATCGACACCGTGGTGGCGACCAATCTGCACGCCGACATCCTGAGCGACCTGGCCGCCGCGCTGGCCGGCAGCCTGGGCATCGCGCCCACCGCCAACCTCGATCCCGAGCGCCGCTACCCGAGCATGTTCGAGCCGATCCACGGATCGGCCTTCGACATCATGGGCCAGGGCGTGGCCAACCCCGTGGGCACGTTCTGGTCCTGCGTGATGCTGCTCGAGCACCTGGGCGAAGCGGCGGCGGCGCAGGGCCTGATGCGGGCCATCGAGGCCGTCACGGCGCAGCCGTCGCTGCACACGCGCGACCTCGGCGGGCGCGCCACCACCGCGGAGGTCACGCAGGCGGTGTGCGCGCTGGTGCGCGGCTGACGGCAGCGCGCACCAGCGCGCCAGTCACGCCGCCTGCGACCCCCGGTGCGCCCAGCCGGTGGTGCGCTTCTCGATCCACGAGAACAGCTCGTACATCGCCATCGCCATCGCGCCGATGGTCACCAGCCCGGCGAAGGCCAGCGGCATGCGCTGCTGGCTGCCCGCCGACTGCATCAGGTAGCCGATGCCGGAGTCGCCGGCGGTCATCTCGGCCAGCACGGTGCCGACGAAGGCCAGCGTGATCGCCACCTTGAGCGAGCCGTAGAAGTACGGCATCGAGCGCGGCAGGCCCACCTTGACCAGCACGTCCCAGCGCCGTGCTCCGAGCACGCGCAGCACGTCCTCCAGCTCGGGTTCGAGCGTGGCCAGGCCGGTGGCGATGTTGACCGTGATCGGGAAGAACGAGATCAGGAACGCGGTGAGGATGCCCGGCCCCAGGCCGATGCCGAACCACACCACCAGGATCGGCACGATGGCCGCCTTGGGCACGGCGTTGAACGCCACCATCAGCGGATACAGCGCGGTGTAGGCCAGGCGCGAGCTGCCGACCAGGAAGCCCAGCAGCACGCCCACCACGATGGACAGCGCAAAGCCGAGCATCGTGACCCAGAAGGTCTTCCAGGCCGCTTCCAGCAGCGGGCCCCTGAACGCGATGAACTCCTGCGCGATCTGCCACGGGCTCGGGAAGATGAATTCGGCGATGCCGAGCGCCGAGACGATGGCCTGCCACAGCAGCAGCACCGCCACCAGCACCACCAGCGGCGACCAGCGTTCCATGCGACGGGTGATCTTCATGACGCCTTCGCCTCCCGGGCCGGCGCGGCACCGCCGCGGACGGCCCCGATGTGCCCGCGCAACTCGTGGACGATGTCGGTGAAGTGCGGCGTGTAGGTGACTTCCAGGTCGCGCGGGCGCGGCAGGTCGATCTCGCGCCGCACCACGAAGCGGCCGGGGCTGCGGCTCATCACGTACACCGTGTCGGCCAGGAACACGCTTTCGCGCAGGTCGTGGGTGACGAGGATGACGTTGAACTTCTTGGCTGCCTGCAGGTCGCGCAGGTTGCACCAGAGTTCCTCGCGCGTGAACGCGTCGAGCGCGCCGAACGGCTCGTCGAGCAGCAGCAGCTTCGGCTCGTGCACCAGCGCGCGGCAGATGCTGGCGCGCTGCTGCATGCCCCCGGAAAGCTGCCACGGGAACTTGTCCTCGTAGCCGGCCAGGCCCACCGAGCGCAGCAGCTCGCGCGCCTTGTCGGCGTACTCGGCGCGCCGGGCCTTGAAGCTGGAGCGGAACGGTTCCACGATCTCCAGCGGCAGCAGCACGTTGTCCAGCGTCGTGCGCCAGGGCAGCAGGCTGGGCGCCTGGAACGCCATGCCGCTGATCTTGAGCGGCCCGGTCACCGCCTGCCCGCCGATGGCGATCGAGCCGCGGCTGGGCATCTTCAGGCCCGTGGCCAGCTTCATGAAGGTGGACTTGCCGCAGCCCGACGGGCCGACGATGGCGATGAACTCGCCCTCGCCGACGTCGAGCGAAATGTCCTCGACGGCGAACTGCCCCTTGGCGAGCAGTTCGTCGTTGTAGGCCAGCCAGACCTTGTCGAAGCGGACGAAGCTCACTTGCGCGCCGGCGGCAGCACGTTGAGCTCGGCCTTGGCCGGCAGGAACGCGTCGGTCCACACGGCGGTGGCGTCGACCCGGGTCTTGGTGGCGAAGGCATCGCTCACCTGCGACGCCATCAGCGCCAGGCGGCCGGGCACGGCGGTGCCGAAGCCTTCGGCGCGCGCGTCGGGGCTGGCCACGACGGAGTCGATGGCCATGCGCAGGCGGCGCTTTTCCAGGTCGACGTTGATGATGCCGTCGCGCGCCTTCACGTAGTCGATGGACGCGTCCGGGTTGGCCATCACCTCCTTGGCACCCTTGAGGAACGCCGACAGGAAGGCCTTCACCGCCTGCGGCTGCTCCTTGAGCATCTTCGGCGTGGCGATGATCACGTTGCCGTAGAGCTTCACGCCGTGCTGCGAGTACGGCAGGATCACCACGTCCTCGGCCTTCACGTTGCGCGCTTCCAGGTTGAGCAGCGACGTGAACGAGAAGCCGGTGATCGCGTCGACCTCGCCGCGCGCCAGCATGGTCTCGCGCAGCGGCGGGTCCATGCTGGTCCAGGTGACGTTGCTCACGCCGTTGGCCTTGGCGAAGATCGGCCAGCCGCGCCGGCCGGCGTCGAACACCGGCGCGCCGAGCTTCTTGCCGGCAAGGTCGGCCGGGCTCTTGATGCCGCTCTTCTTCAGCGCCAGCACCGCGGCCGGCGTGTTGTTGTAGACCATCATGACGGCCACCGGCTTGTTCGGCGCGTCCGGGTTGTTGGCGTGGAACTCCATCAGGGCGGCCAGGTCGGCGAAGCCCATGTCGTAGGTGCCCGACGCGACGCGCTGCACCGTGCCGCCCGAGCCGTTGCCGGCGTCGATGGTCACGTCCAGGCCGGCGGCCTTGTAGTAGCCCTTGGCCGACGAGGCCAGGAACAGCGCGGCGGGGCCCTCGAAGCGCCAGTCGAGCTGGAACTTCACCGGCGTCTGGGCCAGGACGGCCGTGGGCAGGGTGCCCAGCGCGGCCAGTGCCAGGGCGGCGGCCTGGGTCCAGCGGCGGCGGGTGGAGGAGATGGGTCGGTTCATGTTCGGGGTCCTTCGGGGCAGGGGGTTCGGAATCGGTGAATCCTCGGGTGATCAGGCGGGATTGTCGGTGTGGGCGCGCCGCGCGCCATCGGTAGCAATGCCAGCCTGCCCGGCGCCCGGACCAATGCAAGCCGCGTGCCGACCGCCCTTACACTCGCCCTCGCTGCTTAGCTGCATCCCAACCGCGCTGCCTTGATCAATGTCAGTCGCCTGACCCTGCGGTTCGCCGTCCTGACGGCGGCGGTGGCGTTGGTGTTGCTGGCCCTGCGCTGGAACAGCGCCGCGGCACAGCTCGGCACGCTGGAAAGCGTGCTGGCCATCGGCGCCAGCAACACGGCCGGGCATGCGGCGACCCATCTCGACGAGTTGACCGGCTCCCGGGAGCGCCAGGCGCTGCTGGACCAATGGCACGGCGAGGACCCCCGCCTGCACGCCTTGCAGGTGATGCGGGGCGACGGGTCGGTCGAACTGAGCTCGCTCGCGTCGCGGCGCTTCACGCAGGCCCTGCCCCCGCCCGACCTTCGCGCGGGGCTGCGGGCAGTGAACCCGAGCCGCTGGCTGCGCCTGCCCGGCGCCTACGTGCTGGACCATTCCATGGCCGACGACCGCGTGCTGCGCATGGTCTTCGACGCCGAACCGCTGGTGGACGCCTGGGCTGCGATGGTCTGGCCCGCGGTGGCGATGCTGCTGGCGATGTCGGTCGCCGTCGCGCTGCTGTTCCGGCGACTGCTGGCCGTGCCCCTGGAGTCGCTGCGCGAGATGGCGGCGTTCGCCGGCCAGTTGCCCGACGCCGGAGGGCAGCGGCTGGCAGCGCGGGACTCACACCTGGCCGAGATCGACGAGGTCCGCACGGCGCTCAATCAGGCCGCGGAGCTGCTGGAGGCGCGCAACGGCGAGCTGGCCCGGCAACGGGCGCTGCTGCGGGTGGTGATCGACAGCATGCCGGGGGGCCTGGCCCTGAAGACGCTGGACGGCCGGCTCGTGCTGATCAACGTCTACAACGCGGCGCGTCTGGGCCGCACGCCCCAGGCCCTGGAAGGGCGCTCGGTGATCGAGCTGGGTCGCCCCGAGTACACGCAGCGAATGCACGAGCTGGACCAGCGCCTGCAGACGCAGCGCGACGGCGTCATCGTCGACGCCGACAGCGATGGCCTGCTCGACGACCCGGTGCCGCACCTGGTGACCAAGACCCTGGTGCGCGTGCCCGGCCACGACGACCCGCTCGTGCTCACGATCACGACCAACGTGACCGAGCTGCGCAGGCTGCAGCGCGAGACCGAAAACGTCCGGAGGCTGCTTCGCGCCGTGTTCGACGCCGACGACGCGCTGATGATGCTCAAGGACGCTGACGGGCGCTTCGTCATGGTCAACGCCAGCTTCCTGCGCTTCTGGGGGGTCGAGGAATCGCAGGTGATCGGCCGCGACTCGCTGGCCATCTTCGGGCCCTTGCCCGGCGTCTTGCGCAGTCTCGAACTCGACCGCCGGGTCTGGGCCGGCGAGGGCCCCCTGCAGACCGAGCAGCGCGTGGCGCGCCAGATCGGCAGTGCTGTCGATGACAGCGACTTCGTCATGACGCGCAAGCTCGTGTCCGCGCCCGACGGCCGCACCCTGCTGCTGGTCGTCGCGCGCGAGGTCACCGAACTGCGCCGGCAGGCACGCGAGATCGAGCACCACGAGCGCATGGTGCGCGAGGTGATCGATCTCGAGGACAACTACGTGATGGTCAAGGACTCGCAGCACCGCTTTCTGCTTGTCAATCCTGCCTACGCCCAGGCCAATGGCCGACGCGTGTCCGACATCGTCGGCCGCACCCTGATGGAGGCGTTCCCGGATCGTGCGGTGGCGCTCGGCATCCCGGACATCGACCGCAGGGTCATGGAAGAGCGCGTGACCATCGTCCGCGAGGAGCGTGTCGACTTCGGCACGGGCACCGGCGAGCGCATCCTGCTGGCCGACCGCCGGCCGATCGTGCTGGCCGACGGCGGCATCGGCGTGCTGACGGTCATCCGCGACGTGACCGACGAGCGCCGGCGCGAGGCCGACCTGCGGCGGGCGATGCAGCAGGCGCAGGCCGCCGTGGAGGCGCGCAGCCGATTCCTGGCCAACATCAGCCACGAGGTGCGCACTCCCATCAACGGCATGCTGGGCCTGACCGACCTGGTGCTGGCCAGCCCGCTGACGGTGCAGCAGCGCGAATGGCTCACGCTCGCGCGCGCCGCGGCCCAGGGCCTGCTGGGCATCGTCAACGACGTGCTCGACCTGTCCAAGATCGACGCGGGCGCGATGAGCATCGAGCACACGGCGTTCGACCTGCACCTGCTGCTGGCCGAGTGCTGCCGGCCGATGGCGCTGCGGGCTCGCGCCAAGGGACTCGTCTTCTCCCTGGTGATCGCCCCCGATCTGCCCGAGGCCGTCATGGGCGATCCGGCGCGGTTGCGCCAGGTCATCGGCAACCTGGCGGGCAATGCGGTCAAGTTCACCCAGGGCGGTACCGTCACGGTGCGGGCCGGCCGTGTCGCGCGCGGCTCGCAGTCGGGCCGTTATGCCATCGCGGTGGAAGACACCGGCCCCGGCATAGAGGCCGACAAGCAGGCGCAGGTGTTCGAGCCTTTCGTGCAGGCCGATGAGTCCACCACGCGCCGATTCGGCGGCACCGGGCTCGGCCTGGCCATCTGCCGCGAGCTGGCCACCCTGATGGGTGGCACGGTCGGCCTCGACAGCGCGCCCGGCCGCGGCAGCTGCTTCACGGTCGAGCTGCCGCTGCGGGCCGCGCCGGCCTCGCCGCTGCCGTCGCTGGCGGGCCGTTGCCTGGCCTGGGTCGAGGACGAAGGCGGCAGCTACGAGGCCTGGCGGCCCTGGCTCGACGCCTGGGGCATGCGTTCGATCGTCGTGCGCCATCCGGCGCAGGCCATTGGCCGGCGCGATCTGGCGGTGGACACGCTGGTGATCGACGGCGTGGCGCAGCCGGCACCCTATGACGCCGCGGTGCGCGAGTGGCGTGGCCGCGGCGAGCTGCGGCGCCTGGTG
>Ga0075163_10010688_pt1 | contig 11995 bp, 10 predicted proteins | sample JI1023141ADNA_FD_71478 | JGI IMG/M metagenome (GOLD analysis project Ga0075163, IMG submission 71478) | Wastewater effluent complex algal communities from Wisconsin, to seasonally profile nutrient transformation and Carbon sequestration -... | ecosystem: Engineered > WWTP > Effluent > Algae...
TACAAAGCGACCACGCCGCTGATGCCGGTGAGCCCGAACGTGATGACGCGCGTCTCGATGATGGCGGTGCCTGACGGCCTGGACCTGCCCATCACCGGCGGAGACATCGACCCGTGCGGCACCACGCTGCTGCTCCGCTCGTACAGCACGCTGTACCAATTCGTGTTGCCTGCCGGAGCGACGTCCTTCGACGCCATCTTCACGGCGCCGTTCTCACGCGTGCCCGTGTCGGCCTTCCCTGCCGGCGAAGCGCAAGGCGAATCGGTCTGCTGGAGCCCGGGCGGCGGTTATTTCACCGCGAGCGAAGGCGCGTCGCAGCAGCTGCACTTCGTCGCCTGTCAGTAGCAGCCCGCGGCGGCGGACTTGCTGATCACCACACCCTCAGAAAGTCAGCGCGAGAGGTCGGCCAGCTCGAGGCGCGCGAGCAGGAACTCGGGGTTCGCCTTCACGACCTCTTCGAGCTGGGCCTTCGCGCGCGCGGCGTCTTTGTCGTCCTTCGACTGGAGCGCCTTCGACAGCGCGCTCACGGCCTTGAGCGGCACCTTGCCCTTGCCCGACTTCGCGAGGGCGGTCGGTGGTGTCGGCTTCGGCGCTGGAGCGGTGGCCGCCTTCGCGATGATGCCCAGCAGCACCGCGTCTGCTTCGGCGGCCAGCTTCTGCTCGAGCGCGAAGAAGTCGTCGGTCTTGCCGGTCGCGCCGACGCCGCGGTGGGTTTGCGAGGTCTCGACCTCGAAGACGTGGGCGTTGAGCTGCATCGAGCCCGCCATCACGAAGTACGAGCCGACGATCATGTACTTCGCCTGCAGCAGCCTGCCGACCTTCAGGGCCGAGGCGGGGTCGATCTTCTGCGTCTTGCTCAAGTTGAGCTCGGTGAGCACCTCTTGCAGCTTCGCGCGCTCGACGATGCGGTACGAGTCGCGGCCCGCGAGGTCGGTGATGAGCATCTGCGCGAGGCCCTTGCGCAGCGGCACCAGCTCGCCATCGGTGCCGTCGTAGTCGAAGTACAAGATCGCGACCGTCGGTGGGTCTGCTGCCAGGGCCAGCCGCGCGAACAGCATCAGCAGCAACGAGAGAGCGGCTCTCATTTCTTCACCTTGGACGCATAGAGGGCGATGAGTTTTCGCATGGCGGCTTCGTTCTTGTGCAGCGAGATGCGCCAGTCTTCGGGGTCGAGGTGCTTCATGTCGGAGTCGCGCTCTTCGTCCCATTCCTTCTGGGCCTCGACGCGGTCGCGCGTCGTCTCGGAGCGCAGCGACATCAGCAGGCCGCGGCAGTACGACTTCGGGTACTCATCCGTCGGGTACTTCGAGATGAAGTACTCACACGCTTTGGGGATGTTCTCCCACTGGCTGGGGTCGTCGGTGTGGCGGCTGACGACGGCGAGTCCCACGACGGCCACCGTTGGCAGTCCGTTCACCGCAGGCGGCGTGAGGTCATTCTCAGCGAGCCAGGTGAGCAGCTCGAGCTTGCGTTTCTGCTCCTCTGCTTTCGACTCCTGCAGCGACATCAGCAGCAGCGACACCTTCTGGGGAAAGTCCTTCGCCTTCGGGTCGAGCGCCTTGCGGGCCTCGTCGGCGCTCTGGTTCTTCACCTCGTCGTCGCGTTTGAAGATGACGGCGAGGCGCTCGGTGGCGTTCTTCGCGGCGCGGTAGCTCGGGTCGGCGGCGAGCGCGGCTTCGAACAGCTCCCGCGCCTTCGCTTCGTCGCCCGCGTCCTTCGCGGTGAGGCCGGCGGCGTACTTCGAGAACGCGTCGAAGCTCTCGGTGGCGTTGCTGCGCAGCTTCGACTTCTCGGCCAGCTGCAGCTTGATGCCCAGGTTCGTGATGACGAGGTCGACCAGCTCCTTCTCGAGCGCGAAGAACTCGTCCTTCTTGCCGTTGACGCCTTCGCTGAAGACGACCTTGCCCTGCGGCACGTCGAGCAACCGCGCGGTGAGCTGCATGTTCTCGGTCACCACGGTGAAGCTGCCGACGAGCAGGTAGCGGGCCGAGAGACCCTTGCCGAGCTTCAGCGCGTTCTTCGGGTCGATGAACTTCGACTGCGACAGTTTCAGCTCGTCGAGGGCGAGGTTCAGCTTCTCGCGTTCGACCAACTGCAGCGCCTCGACGTTCGAGAGGTCGGTGATGAGCATGTCGGCGAGGCCACGGCCCAGCGGCGTGAGCGTGGCGTCACCCGACGCGTTGTCGAAGTAGGCGACCGCCATGCGCGCGGGCGCAGCGGCGGAAGCAGTGAGGCTGAGCAACCCGGTGAGCAAGGCGAGGCGCATGGAGGTGCACTCTCTCAGAGTTGCGCGTGCGCGACACCTTGCACTCGCCGGTTGGCTGAGGGACGCATGCCTCCATGCGTATCGGCGTCTGTGTGCTCCTGGTTCTGACGACGTCGTGCCGCTGCGGCACCCAGGTGACCCCGACGTCGGGTGACCTCGTGGTCGAGCCGCTCGCCCTCGACTTCGGCACGCGCTTCGTGGGCACGCACTCCACGTTGGCTGTCTCCGTTCGAAACGAGAGCCGCGCGTCACGCCACGCCGCGGTTCAGGTCGACCAGCCGTTCTCCCTCGAGCAGAACGACCTCACGCTCGGCGGCGGCGACAGCGCGAACGTCGTCGTGCACTTCGACCCGGCCACCGTTGGCCCTGTGACTGGCACACTGCGCCTCACGCCCGATGACGCGACGCCCATCGTCGTCACGGTGACCGCGACTGCAGCACCGATTCCCGACTGTCCGTCGGCGGCCGTCTGTCACGAGCGCCACTTCTCGCTCGAACTCGGCGCCTGCACCGACAGCGCGCTCGCCGACGGCACCTCGTGCAACGACGCGTGTCTCACGGCAGGGCGCTGTGTCTCGGGAGAATGCCGCGGCGCCGTGCCCGAGCGCTGTGATGACCACGACCTGTGCACCGTCGACGCGTGCTCCCCGAGTGACGGCGCCTGCGTGCACGCCGCAAGGGAGTGCCCCGTCGTCGACCCGTGCACGGCGGCGTTCTGCGACCCGACCAGCGGCTGTGCGAGCATGCCCGTCACCGATGGAACGCCGTGTGGTGAGGCGACGTGCCGGCTGGCGCGCATCTGTCTCAACGGCACGTGCCAGACCCGCCCGAAGCCCGGCGCCGATGACGAGTGCACCGCCGTCGACCTCGTCGCTTCCTCGGACTCGACCTGCATGCTCACGCGCGCAGGGTCGGTTCGCTGCTGGGGAGAGGGCTACGCGAACGGCTACCAGAACTTCATCTCGGGGCTCACCACGCTCCCGTTTTCGGGCCCTGTCAGGTCCTTCACCAAGGCCAACGCGACATGCGCCAGCGTGAGCGGTCGGCTCGAGTGCTTCTCGCGTGGCGCGGTGTGGGCGGTCGACGCGGGCGCCGGCCACCACGTCGTCTCGGCGAAGAACAACGACACCGGGCTGTGTGCCTTGCTCTCGACGGGCGCGCTCTGGTGCTCCTTCGGCTTCACGCCGTCACCCTTCGACCTCTTCGACGGAGGCATTCGCGCCTTCGCGGCCAACGAGAGTTCGGTGTGCGCGGTTCGCGACGATGGTGGTGTGGCGTGCACCACGCCGCTGACGCCGCTCGACCCTGCCGAGGTCGTGGTCGATGCGCCCGCATCGGCCGTGCGGTCGGGCTACGGGCTCTCGTGCGCGACGCACTCTGATGGTGTCTCGTGTTGGACCGCCCAGCTTTCGCCGCGCCGCCTCCCGACGGGTCTGAGCGATGTCGCGATTGGGTACGACGCACCGGTTCCTTCTCGTTCGTTCCTCGGCCTGCAGCCCGACGGTGGGGTGAAGACGTGTCAGCTGCTGGTTGATGGAGGCTTCGTCTGTGCTGCGGCGTTCGATGGTGGGTTCCCTCCGGTGCGGCGCGCAGCCATCGGCTTTGCTCACGAGTGTTTCCTCGTCGAGGGCGGCGAGGTGGCCTGTCGGGGCAGCAACCGGGCAGCGCAGCTCGGGGACCTGACGCGCGCGCCTCCAGGAGCGCACCGTGTCGGCGTGAGTGATGCCGTGCTGCTCACCCTGAGCAGCCCGACTGCGGCCATCGTGCAGCGAGACGGAGGCGTCATGAAGTGGGGCAATGGCGCTCCCTTCGCGCAGCAGCTCGCGCTGTCTGGTGCGCAGGCCGTCGAGTTGTTGCTGGTGAACGACCTCACGTGCGTGTTGCGCCGCGACGGCCGCCTCGCGTGTCAGAACGGCTCCACCCTCTTTTCGCCGAACCTGCCGCTGGTCTCCCGTTTCGTCGACACCGAGATCAACCGTGTGCTCGTGGCCGTCGACGGCGGCACGTGCTTCTTCTCGGCCGATGGAACGACTGCGTGCTGGGCCGCCGAATCGCCGATGCAGCTCGCGGGTGCCGACGGGACCGTGTGTCGCCTCGCACGAGATGGTGGCGTCACCTGCGATGGCAGCAATTTCAATGGCCGCCTGGGTACGGGCGACGCCGTCCAGATTCACCGCCCGGTCGACATCGCGAGCGGGCCCGTCAGGAAGGTTGCGATGAGCCAGTGGCAGGGCTGCGCGCTGGAGCGCGCTGGCACCGTTCGTTGCTGGGGTACCGACCCCACCACCTTCGCGATTTCGCCACCCACTCCACTCTCTGGCTTGCTGCCGCTGGCGCGCGACCTCGTCTGCGGCAACCAACACTGCTGCGTGCTCGTCGGCGACAACGCGGTCTCCTGCTGGGGCTCGAACTCGTTGAACCAGCTCGGTCGCGAAGGAGTGTCGAAAGCGCGGGTGCCGGTACCCATGCCTGACCGCGTCGAGCAGCTGGCCGCGTCAGGTGACACCACCTGCGCGCGGCTGCGCTCGGGAGAGGTCTGGTGCTGGGGCGACAACCAGGACGCGCAGCTCGGGTTGACGCCGCTGCTCCGCTCGGAGGAGCCGGTCTGGGTCACCCGCTGAAACGGTGACGAGGTGCGGGCCGTGATTCGTCGAGGCGAGCGGTGCTAGACGCCGCTGGTGCTCTGGGTGGGGCTTCTTCTCGCGGCGACGCCTCAGGTGACGACGCCCGCCGGGGCTGACGACGGCCTGCCGTGTCGTGTGCACGCCCAGTTCCTCGAGGCGCTCGATGCCCGCAAGGTGCGGCCGAACGAGCCTGCGCGCGCGACGTTTCAGCTGCAGTCGGGCCGCTGGCGCTTCTCGCTCGAGAGCGCGGGCCGGGTGACGTTGCGTCGCGAGCTCGAGGTGCCGTGTGAAGAAGCCGGAGCCGTCGCCGCGTTGATGGTGGAGCGCGCCTTCGCGAGCCTCGTGACGAAGCGGCCGGTCGTGGTGGCGAAGCCCGCTCCGTCGCCAGCCGTTTCTCCTCTGCCACCGGTGGAGCCGCCGCCCGTCGAACCAACTCCACCCGAGCCAGAGCCAACCCGAGTGGAGCCCGTCGAGCCTCCGCCCGAACCGCTGCGCGTGGTGATTCCACCGATGGAGCCGCCACCGCCACCGGCGCCGACGCCACCGAGTGAGCCGCCCAGCTCGCGCCCGCTCATCTCTCCGCTCGTGGCCCTCGGCGGCTGGTGGGAGGCACCGGTCCGTCTCTGGCCGGCGCTCACGCTCGGCGTCGACCTCGAGGTGCGGCCGTGGTGGCGAGTCGGTCTGCTGGTCGCATCGGGCCTTCCGCAGGCGCAGCTCATTCGACTCGACGAGACGCGCTCGGGTCAGCTGTCGGTCTGGAGTCTGTCGGGCGCCGTCAGCGCAGGCCTCTGTCAACGCTTCGAGCGGGTGGGCGTCTGTGGAGACGCCGTCGCGGCCCTGCGCATCGCTCGAGGTGAAGGCACCGGCGCGCTCTACCAGCGCCAGCCCGTCGTCTTTCTCCTTCCGGCCGCTGGCCTGCGCGCAGAGCTCCTCGTTCGACTTACGCGGCTCCTTTCGCTGAGTGCGAGCCTCACGGCCCTCGTTCCCTTCGGGCGCAGCACCTTCAGCGTCGAAGGCACCGCGGCTGCGTGGACGAGCCCCATCGTCGATGTGCTGGGCAGCGCCGGAATCCGCTTTTCGCTGTGAAGGTCTGGCCCCCCTCGGGACATTCATCGTCGTGAACGGTGGCTGACAGCGTGCAAGGCGTCGAAAACACGGCAGAAGGGGGCCTCCTGCGCCGAGCAAGCGAAGGAGACCAACAGGCTTTGTCTGGCCTGTTTCAGGCGAATTTCTCGTTCGTGCGTTCGGTGGCGCGCAACCTGGGAACGCCCGATGCCGAGCTCGACGACGTCACCCAGGAGGTGTTCGTCGTGGCCTTTCGCAGACTCTCGGAGTTCGAGTCGGGGAAGCTGACGACGTGGCTGTACCGCATCGTCGCCAACCTGGTGGCCAACCGGCACCGCGCGCGCCGGGTGCGTGAAGCGTTCGCCACGCTGCTGGGTCGAAGCCCGCCTCGACTGTCGCCCGCTCCCGACGAGGCCTTCGAGCGCGCCGAGACGCGGGTGCAGATTGCCGAGATTCTCGCGCGGCTGCCGCACAAGAAGCGCGAGGTCTTCGCGCTGTACGAGCTCGAAGGGCTGTCGGGCGAAGAAATCGCCGAACGGGTTGGCTGCAGCGTCGACACCGTCTGGTCGCGCCTGCACTACGCGCGGAAGGACTTCGAGGAGCTGGCACGAAAGAGAGGCCTTCGATGAGCCTGGTGAATCCTCCACGGCTGCGTGATGGGGACACGGCCCTGGGCCGGCAGCTGAAAGACTTCACCGAGCATGAGCCGACGGTGACGCCCGCGGCGCGGCGCGCGGTCTTCGAAGCGGTTCAGCGGCGCATGGGTGTCGGCGTGGCGCCGCGGCTGGTGCTGGTGACAGCCTTCGCGGTGGTGGTGCTGGCGCTGGGCGTGACGGTGCTGCGCTCGAGCGGGCCGCGCGTCGTCGCTCCCGCTCCCGTTGCTGCTGCGCCGTCGATGTCCGTGCTGCTCGCGAGCGCGTCGGCGAGGTTGTTCGATGGCAACACAGGACTTCAGCCTTCGGCGTGGGGCACGCGGACCTTCTCCTCACTCGAGACGGCCGACGCTCCGCTGGTGATGACGGGCGGCGGAGTCACGCTCGCAGTGCTGCCGAACAGCCGGGTCGCGCGGGCAGAGGTGCTGCAGCTCGAGAGAGGCACGCTCGCTGCGCGAACGTCGCAGGCGCTCGTGGTGGTGGCGGGTGACACCGAGGTTCGGCTGCGCGGCGCTGGCGCGGTGACGGTGGAGAAGGGCGCCGCCCGCGTGTCGGTCTTCGAAGGCACGGCCGAGGTGCTCCAGGCGGGCCGTCGGGAGACGCTCGTCGCCGGCGCCACCTGGCCTGTCGGTGGTGGGCTCGTCGCCGGGGCGCCGCTGCTCGCGCTCGTGCGGGCTCCGCTGGGGCGCGTCGACGTGCTGGCGTCGGGGCCGGTGTCGGTCGACGGGGTGCTGATTGGAGTCCCTCCGCTCTCGACGTCGCTCGCGACGGGCCTTCACGTGTTCGCCGCGCTCGGCGTGGAGCAACAGGCCGTGCTCGAAGAAGGCGCCGCCGTCACCGTGACGCTTCGGCCGCCGCAGCTGGTGCTCGACGACGCCAGAGCCGTGGCCGCGACAGACCCCCAGCGGGCGCTCGAGCTCTATGGCCAGGTTCGACACGGCCTCAACGCCGAGGTGGCCTTGTACGAGCGCGCGGTGCTGCAGCATCGGCTGCGAGACGAGGTCGGCGCGTTGGCCTCGCTCGACTCGGGGCGTGAACGGTTCCCCGACGGCGTGCTGGCGATGGAGACGTCACTCACGCGCGCAGAGGTGCTGCTCTCACTCGGGCGTCGCGACGACGCCATCGCCGCGCTCTCGGTGTTCCTCGACACGTTCCCCGCATCGGAGCGCGTGCCCGAGGTGCACCTGCTGAGGGGCGACCTGCTGCGTGAGGCCGGCCGCTGCCGCGACGCCATGAACGACCTCTCGGCGGCGAGACGTGACGCGCGCTGGGCCGACGAAGCGAGCTGGTCGATGGTGGCCTGCGCGCAGGGCTCGCGGCAGGCGCTGGAGCGCTACCTCGAGGCGTTTCCCACGGGCGCGCACGTGAACGAGGCGCGACGCGCACTGTCGCCGTGAAAATTTCTGAAGGTCGGCCGCCACCGACACATTCAGCCGCGAAACCAAGCCCGCCGGGGGCTCACCACACAGGAGTCGTGATGAAGCACCAATCGTGGAACGTCGCCGTCGCCGCCTTCGCAGCCTGCACGTTCATCTATGCCTGCGGTCAGGAGAGCAACGTCGGCTCGCGCTTCGTGAAGAGCGAGCAGGTCGCCGCTTCGAAGGGCGCAGCCATTTCCGTCTCGGCCGCGGAGGAGCCGGAGCTCGCGGGGTCGGCGCTCGACATTCCCGCCGGCGCGCTCGGCACCGACACCACCATCACCCTCGAGCTGGGCCTCAAGGCCATCACCGAGACTCCCCGCGGGCCGGTCGCCATCTGGGGGCCTTCGGGCACCATCTTCTCGAAGCCGGCGCGCATGACGTTGCCGCTCGCGCTCACGTCTTCGGCCGAGCTGGCGCAAGTGGAGATCCTCGTCGAAGAGTCCGACGGGCGGCGCTTCTTCATTCCGCGGTCGGAGCTGATGATCGACGCCGCCGCGAAGTCGGTGACGTTCCCGGTCAACGGCTTCACGCGCTTTCAGCCCACGGTGAGGCCGGTCGATGGTGGAACGACGGGCACGGGTGGTGGGAGCGCTGGTGGCAGCAGCGCGGCAGGTGGTACCGCGTCGGCTGGTGGTACGGCGGGTGGGAGCTCGGCCCGTTCGTGCGCCAGCGTGCGTGATTGCAACCTCGGCGAGGTCTGCACGATGCAGAACCCGGGCGCGCTCGGCGTCTGCTCTCCAGGCGGACTGCTCGGTGGTGGCTCGGCGGGCACGGGTGGCGGTCGCGCGACCGGTGGCGGCACCGCGGGTGGTTCGCCGGTGTTCGGTGGTGGCTCGGCCAGTGGCACCTGCGCGAACTCGACCCAGTGTGCAGCGAACGAGACCTGCCTCATTCGCACGCCGGGCACGGTCGGTCAGTGCGTTCCGTCGTCGAGCGGCGGTGGCTCGGCAGGCACGGGCGGCGGCTCCGCGGGAACGGGCGGCGGGAACCCGGGCACGGGTGGCGGCTCCGCGCAGCCGTGCCGGTCGGTGCTCGACTGCCAGGCGCCGCTCACGTGCGTGAACTTCACCTGCCAGTGAGCGTCACTGCCGCCTGAGTCGGGGGAAGAGCCGCGCCTTCGGGTGCGGCTCGTCGTTTCTGGGAGCACGTGTCTGTGTCATCAGGGCGCCGCTCATGCGTGTGCTCACCTGGAACGTGCTGCATCGGGTTCATGCCGAGACTCACGGCGAGCCGGCGGTCGAGCGCTGGCCTGACGAGCCGAGCCGAACCCGCGCCATCGTCGAGACCCTGAAGCGTGTGGGCGCCGACGTGGTGCTGCTGCAGGAAGTCAGCGGTGACGTGCTCGCCGCCATGCGGAACGGCTTTTCTCATGTGTCGAGTCACCTCTCTCCACGCATGCCGAGACCGAAGCACCCGACGACGACAGTGACCGACCCGAGCGAGCACCTCGTCATCATCTCGAACACAGCCTTCACGGTGTGGCGCGCGCAGACGGCGACGAATGACCCGGGCAAGGGACTGCTCGCGGTGGAGCAGGGCGGCGTGCTCTTCGTCTCGACGCACGTGAGCTGGGGCGAGAAGCGGGCGTCGCAGCTCGAGGCGCTGGCGCGCGTGGTTGGCGAACACGTCGGCCCGCTCGTCATCGGAGGCGACTTCAACGTCGAGGCCTCGGTCGTCTGCGAAGCGCTCGGACTTCAGAACGTGCCGCTCGCGCCGGGCTCCGCGAAGACGCGCGTCGGCCGGGACGGTGGAGGCGACATCGACCACCTCTTCGTCCGCGGACTGACAGCGGCCACCGCGCAGGTGCTCGAGCACGACGTGTTGTCAGACCATGCGCCAGTGCTGCTCGAACTCACCTGACGGTCGTCGACGCGCTCACAGGTCCATGCGTTCGAAGCGCCACGCAGCCACGGCAAGGAGCGCGAACGTGAACACGCCCGTGCCCATCAACAGCCGCCCCAGCACTTCGGGCTCGAGGGGCTGCTCCGCGGCGATGCGCGCCGAGATGGTGGCCAGCGTTCCCAGCCGGGGCAGCGGCAGCATCGCCCACGAGAAGAGCGTTCGCCCGAAGCCGGGCTCCATCAACGTCATGAGGCTCTCGCGGTAGCTGGCCAGCACCCCGAGCACGAGCGTCAGCACGCCAGCGGCTCCGCTCACGGCGGCGCTGCGCACGAAGAAGGTGACGCACACCATGACGGCGTAGATGGCCGCGAAGCCCGCCAGACCGACGAAGCTCCCGAGCAGCAACGTCATGCTCCACAGGCCCGTCTTCACGCCGAGCAGCACCGTGAGGCCGGCCGCTCCGTAGACGATGCCCAGCGCGGTGATGACGAGCACGCCGAAGTAGGTGCCGAAGAGCAGCTGCCAGCGCGCGATGGGCAACGAGAGCAGCAGCTCGATGCGGCCGGGGGCGAGCAGCTCTGGCGCGAAGTCACTGCACGCCACCGCGAGGAAGAACGCGCCGCCGTAGAACGCTGCGTACGCCGCGCCCAGGTACACGCCCGCCAGCACGCGGTCGGCCGAGACGATGTCGTCGAACAACAACGAGCCGAACAACTTCGAGCCCGCCAGCGCGCCGTCGACGACCTCGAGCTCGAGTGAGAAGCCCAGCACCAGCAGCACCAGCGTGATGCCGCCGAAGAGCGCGAGGAACCACTTGCGCCGCCGCGCCTCGAGCAACAGGTCCAGGGCGACGCGCAGCACCTGTCTCACGAGCCGCTCCCGGGGCCGTCGGAGCGCACCGGCTCGAGGTGCTTCGAGGGCGATGAGAGCGCCACGTGAACGAACTCCCTCATGAGGCGCTCCCGCCCATGACGTCAGAGAGCACCTGCTCGAGGTCTTTCGAGTCGGGTGACAACGAGACGAGTTTGAGGCCCCCGGCGCGCACCTCATCGAGCGCCGCGTTCAGCTCGTCGACGTCGCCTTCGAAGAAGCCTCCGACGAAGCCCGCCGCTTCGAGCACCGACTCGTCCGCGCCGGGAGCGAACCTCACGTGCCACCGCGTCGTCACCTTGCGCACGTCGTCGAGCGAGCCCTCGAGCTTCAACGTCCCTTCGTGCAGCACGCCGATGCGGTCGCACACGCGCTCGGTCTCGGACAGCAGGTGCGAGTTGAGCAGCAGCGTCGCGCCGCGCGCCTTCTCTTCGAGCAGCAGCTTTCTCACTTCCACCCGGCCGACAGGGTCGATGCCGTCGGTCGGCTCGTCGAGGATGAGCAGGTCTGGAGCGCCCAGCATCGCCGCCGCCAGCCCGAGCCGTTGACGCATGCCCTTGCTGAAGGTGCCGATGCGCTGCGAGCTGGTGGCGAGGCCCACGCGCTCCAGTGAGCGGCGCAGTTCGGTGTCGGTGGGCGACAACGACTTGAGCGTCGCGATGGAGCGCAAGAAGTCGAGCGCGCGCAACGCAGCCGGCAGGTGCATGCGCTCGGGCAGGTAGCCGATGCGCGCGCGCACGGAGAGGTCGTCGGGTTGGCCACCGAGCACGACGACGTCTCCGCCCGTGGGCCGCACCACGCCGAGCAGCACCTTGATGAAGGTCGTCTTGCCGGCGCCGTTGGGGCCGATGAGCCCGAACGAAGCGCCGCGCGGAACGCTGAGCGTGAGACCGCGCAGTGCCCGGTGCTGGCCGCCGAAGAAGCTGCGATAGGTCTTGGTGAGGGCGGTGGCGCTCAGCGCGGCGGTCACGCGCGGCACTGTACGATGGGCGACCGCACATCGACGCCGAAGACATCGGAAGAGCGGGTGGTAGCGTCTTCGACAATGACCTCGTTGATGTTGGCGCTCGTGCTCGCCCAGGCGCCGAAGCTGGCGGCTCCCGCGTGGGGCGCCGTGGAAGTGACTCCCGAGAAGGCGCAGTTCTTCGCGCTGCACCTCGCCTCGGCGCTGCGGGACCGCGGCGTGTCGGTCATCACCTCGCAAGACATCGCCGCGGTGCTGGGCGTCGAGCGGCAGAAAGAGCTGCTCGGCTG
>Ga0075163_10010689_pt1 | contig 11995 bp, 11 predicted proteins | sample JI1023141ADNA_FD_71478 | JGI IMG/M metagenome (GOLD analysis project Ga0075163, IMG submission 71478) | Wastewater effluent complex algal communities from Wisconsin, to seasonally profile nutrient transformation and Carbon sequestration -... | ecosystem: Engineered > WWTP > Effluent > Algae...
GGGCTTCCTGCCTTCACTGAATCGCCTTCTTTTACCAACACCTTGGGCATGTAAATCCCGTGAAAATCATCGGGTTTAATCACGAAGGTTTCAGGTTGTTCAGTATTGGAGAGCTTAAGAGCAGCTTTGCCGGCCAGATTGATATCAAAGCCCTTTTTTAACCGTATGAATTTTCCCATGATGGGCAGTATTTTGGTTAGGAACGTGGCAAAATTAGTAATTATAACGACATAATAAAGACGTTAAAGTACTTTAGAAAGAAGGCTGATTATCAATTTGAAAGGTGTGGAGACCCCTTAAAAGGAGGCCTTCAGAATTCGGCTGATGGCCAGGCGAATAACCTCATCTACCTGCTCGTCCAGGGTAATGTGTGTAGTGTCTATGCCCACGGCATTATCAGCTTTACGCAAGGGGCTCTCCGCGCGCGTGGTGTCAATCTTATCGCGCATGTGTATGTTCTCCATTACTTCTATCAGGTCCACTAACTTATCCTTTTCCAGCAGTTCTTGTTGTCTGCGAAAGGCACGCACCTGCATGTCGGCTGTCATAAATACCTTTAGCTCTGCATCGGGAAACACCACCGTGCCAATGTCTCGTCCATCCATCACCACTCCCCTGTCCTTTCCGAGCCTGCGTTGTTGATTGACCATGGCTGTGCGCACGGGCTTTAAGGCACTGACCTGGCTTACCTGATCAGACACTTTCATTTTGCGGATCTCCTTCTCCACGTTCATGCCGTTCAGGAAAGTTTCCGTCTCTTTCTCCTCGTTGATGTGAAAGCTTATTTTAATGCCATCCAGGGCATTGGCAATTTCCTTTGGATTGGTCAAGGATATGTAATGTTCCAGAAAATAATAAGTGACCGCCCTGTACATCGCACCACTGTCAATGTACTTATATCCTAAAATTTTGGCAACTTCTTTAGCGGTTGTACTCTTCCCACAGGCAGAGTATCCATCGATAGCAATGACAATTTTTCTCAGGCTCATCAGCAGTCTTTTTGTGGACAAGGAATGGGCTTGCCCGGTTTAAGTTTTTTGTGTCGTTGTTGTGTTGAGGCACACGCCACGGTAAAAAAAAGAAGTAAGAGGAGAATGAATAATCGACTAATGTTCATGCTAAACAAATATAACAAAGCTTACTGAGGTTGCTGGCGTTCGTGGCTCATTTTAAAGCCTATTTTTTGCCCTCCACCGAGCTCAGGGGTATGTTCTTGCTTCTGGTAGAGTGTGATAAATTTCACTTCCTGGTAGGGTGGGGCGGTCAGGTCGTTTTCGATGGCTATGGTAAGTGACAGTTTTACAAGCAATTGCAAATACTCGCGCGAAATAGGCGCTTCTGAAATCTTATTGGACAGCTGTACCAAAGGCCCTTCGCCTTCCACAAAGAAGCGATTCTCGTGATTAATCATGAGGCGCGCCACCAAATACCCGGGATCATTCACCCGGTTAAACTTGAGCGAGTCGGACATAAAATTGTAGATGTTGATCTGCCCGAAATAACGATTCACTTCATTCTCTGCAATGTAGGCATCCTGCATAATGGGATGCTCCGCTTCGAAGGTGACTACGTTGGTGTGCAACACAAAAATCAACAGGTCACCGGCCAGTTTTAAGTGAAACTCATGCTGGCTGATTTCCGCATAATCAATGGTCACTTCTTTATCTCCAGGGCGGGCACGCTTGGTAAGCTCGGCTGCAATGAGTTTGGCCTCATCGCGCAACACCTGAAAGGTGGAGAGCAAATGTTTATAGGTGCGCTGCTTCGCATCTGATTTACTTTCCAGCATCTGCTTAATGAAATCGAGCGGGTCTTGTGCTTCCATTGTATTCATGGTAATTTCAGGTTACGAATTACGAAGTTAATTTTTAAACAACATGGAAAACAAGGAAGATAAAGAAGAACAGGAAGGTTCAGCTGAGAAATTCTTCAAGAATTTTGGAAAACGGATGGATCAGTTTACCAAAGAAGTACAGGAATCGGGTGGGCGACTGCAAGTAGAGTTAGAGAAACGCTTTGAAGAACTGAAAGACTCGGCCGAGAAGTTTAAGAAAGAAGCCGAGAACAAAGAGCGCTGGAAGGAAGTAGAAGAAAGCTTAAAGAAAGCCGGAGAAGAATTAAACAAGGCGGTGAAGGCGGCTTTTAAGAAGAAAACTGAAAACACTTAAACGTTAACTTGACTCAAGCCCATTGTGGTGCTTGTTAGGACCAACGTTTATTGAAACGAGTTATAAAAAAAATCACCCCGACCAGCGGGGTGATTTTTTAATTATTGACCATCTGAATTACTTGGCCCGATAGGCTAAGTAAAAGACAGAACTATTCGCCACCTACAACTTGTAAGCGTCTACCTGTTCCGTACTTCACGTTAATGGTTTTTACTTCACCAGTTTTCACCACCACAGAAGAAGTTCCGCTATAGTTAACCTTAGTGTCTTGAACATTCAGGTTTTCCAAATAACCAGATCCTACACTTTCTGTGAAGAAGCCACCACCCCAAGAATACTCTTTAGTTGTGGAATTATAACTTCCACCGGTAAGAGTAATTTTAGCACCTGAACCAGGAGCGCCTGTAATGGCAGGGCTTATAGTCACATTAAATACTGAATTATAACCATCACCATACTCATCGATATTCAAATCATCAAACTTACCATCAGTTGTCAAATCAACTGCAGCTTCTGCGGTTACCGACTCACCGTTTTCAATTAAGGTTGTTGGAGTTTTTCCGAAATAGTTTGTGTAATATGTTCTGGCAACATCTTGGAATACAACGTCACCATTTAAGATAGTCACTAGATCTTCCAAATCGTCACCATTTCCTTGATCATCAATTACGTAGCTACTAACAGGATCAGGATATCCAGGGTTGATTAATTTAACACTGATCTGATCAGGGATCACAGCATAATCAACAGTGTTAGCAGAGTTATCCATGGTTACAAAATACTGAGTGTAGAAATCTCTAATTGCCAAGGTAGCAGTGTTACCCGCGGTTCCGGCAGCAAACGTAATGGACGGTGCTGAGCTATAGTTGCTTCCTCCTTGTTCCATTCTTAAAGAACCAACACCAGCAATAATTGTAGGCGTTACAACAGCACCTGTACCAGCACCTGTAACAACAATTTTAAAGCTGGCTACCTGGAAACCGTCAGAATTACCCCAGTTGTTCCAAGTATCAAAGGATTCTGAAGCTACCAAACCAAAACCGCTAGTAGGCATAGTCACGGTTGTTGGTAAAGTTCCATCAGCATTAGAAGTAATATTGAAACTATTAACCGTATACTCAGATGCGTCAGCGGCAACCCATCTTAGTTGTAAAGTAACGGGCTGAGCATTTCCATAACCAGTTCCCGCGTTCGTAACTGTTACTCCTGATAAATGTCCTCTAAGGGCAGCACGCATAGCAGCACCGGTTCCACCGCCACCAGTGATGGTGATGGCAGGAGATGAAGTATAACTGCCAGCATTGGTCAATTGATACACAGTGGCACCTTTTCTAAATTCAAGATTTGGCTGAGTCTCAGTCCAAGATCCGAACTCTGCCCAAAGCGCACGAGGCTTAACTGTAAAGGCTAATTTTAAACCACGACCTGAGGCTGGAGGTGCATCAAATACAGCCTTCGCTCCTGATACAAACGGAATGTCATCATAGGTGCCAACACCAGGACCAAAAAGAGTAGGCACAGAAGCATATTCAGGTGTAACATCCTCATCATTTCTTGTGGATATCGCTACACGCTGATTGGCAGTAATTTCTGGGAAAATTAAATCAATTGTTCTACCGGCAGCAGACGCTGGAACAACCATTGAATAGGTTCCGTCAGCAGCTACGGTCGCAGTACCCATGTTTCCTTCATCAAAAGCATATCCTAATGGAGTAACTGAGCCAGGGAAAGTAATGCCTGATAATAAGTTGGTAAGGTTCGCTTTTACCAGTGTTCCTGCAGCCGCTTCTTCAGTTGCATTTGTTACGTCAGTATCAATTGTTACTGTTCCTTTAATGGTAGCAACAGATCCACCCTGAGCAGCATCCTTAGAGAATATAGGAAGAATAATTGATTCCAAACGCTTGGCAGGTACAGTCCAGATGGTTCTGGTAATACCATTGATTGTCACTGTGGTGGAAATAGGAGCAGGAGGAGTTCCAAAGTCCAAGACTGCGGAGGCACTCACAAAACCTGTCTTGCTTAAGCTTACGGTAGCAGCACCAATAGGAAAGCGCTCAAATAAGGCCACACCATTGGCATCCGTGGTAGCTGATATTGCCGCTGTAGCAGTAGTACGACCACCTGCCAACAAATCGCCAGCATCGGCAGAAACTGTTACACCTGCAACAGGTACGTTGTCTGCACGTACAAGGACTGTAACAGACATAAAGTCACCTGCATCATTTAATGCAGCAATATAGGCCTCAGCTTGTTCTTGAGATAAATTGGCAAGGTATGCTGAGTCACGTTGCTCTTTATCAATGGCTAATTCGTTCTGGAGTTTTAAAAAATCCTCCTCTGTAAAATCGTCTTCACAGGCAACCAGCACCATTGTGCTGATAAAGGCCATAAAACCGAATAGTTTTAGTCTTTTAAGTAGCATAGTTTGTTAATTTAAGTTGAGTTGGTTTGTTTTAAAAAGTTTTAATTGTCATGCCAAAGGCAACGGAAAGACTAGAGGTATACAAATCGCCCTCTTGACCAATCGTGCCGGGTAGGCCGTCCTGGGGGGGGACCCCAAAGCGAAAATTATTAATCTGATTTAAGCCTCCTCGGTATCGAACCTCGAAGGTGCAGGTTTGCTCACCGGCTTTCATGTCAATTCCAAATCCAGCGATGAAACCCCACTGGCTGGCCTTGTAATTAGCACCCACATTCTCCTTTTGATCGGAGATCATGATTTGCTCAACAGGACCTTCATTGAAATAGTAGGTTTTTTCATGGCGTTCGAAAGCGCCAAGATTTAACCCGTAGGCGAAGCCCAGCAGCAATCGCGGAGAAATGATCTCGTCTTCAAAAGAAGGATGATGAAGTTCTGCGATTACAGGAAATTCAAGATTATGAAGATTCACAAATCGATTGGTATAGTAGATACCATACACAGTCGAATTCAATTCTGAATAATCTCTCCAATAGTCCTGCCTTGCACCTCCTTGCTGGTTATAGAGTATTTCTCCTCTTACATCCAGGAAGTCTAGCACCTGGTATTTTCCAAATGCACCTCCGGTAAATCCAAATACAGTACCGGGCTGGTTAAATTGATTAATGTTGGCCCCTACTTTCGCACCAACCTTTATCTGAGCATGCGCTCCAAAGGATAGTGCCAAGCAAAGGGCAAACACAGAAACGGGTTTTCTCATTTTCATAGAAGAGGGTTTAGTTTGAATTTAAAATCGCAAATGCCTAGTTATAAAACTGCTGGGGGCAGGTGTATTAAATCCTGATTTACACTCCCAATCTGGATGGCACACCACGGTACTGGCCACGAAAGCACAGTTGCATACACCTGTAAAAAGACAGGCATTTTTAAAGAATTTTAAAGCCATTTGTTGAAAGGGATTTAAAAGTATCACGAAGAAATTAAAAAATCAATCGATTGTTTACGGTGTTTTTGGCGTATATTAGGTACAATGCGTTGTTTGCCTGATTATCAAGCAATTAATCAGATTTAAAGGTTTAGAAATAGGTAAAAATACTTAGGCTCTGTTTCCTGATCGAATCCAGAACTCACTCCCTTAATTCCGGTATTCGAACGTAGCCAATAGCAGTTGCGTTACAAGTTTTCAAAAAAATGACCTGCATTCAATAGCCAGTGCGTTACCAATTCATTAAATTTCTGTTGTTAGTAATCCGAAGAGGATACACACATTGGCATAAAGAGCTTTGGCCTGTTTCTTTTAAAAGTGATCGAATTGCGGTCCCGATGAGTATCGAGACCGCATTACTAGTATCAGATGACACTCACGAAATTCTGGCGGTGTCTTATAGATGAGCTCTTTAGATTTTTATACTCTTCCACTTCCCCCTCCTGAAAATAAAAATGGCCACAATAGCTATTACTGACTCGGCAATGGAAATAGCTGCGTACACCCCCGTTGGACCAAAAGAAAAAGGAATGGCCAGCAGATAGGCGAGTGGAATTTGAAAGGTCCAGAAACCAAAGAAGTTCAAAATAGTAGGCGTGAGGGTATCTCCTGCCCCATTAAAGGCCTGGCTCATCACCATGCCATAGGCGTAAAAAATATAACCCAGGGAAACTATCTGAAGGCACTCGATCCCATTCACCAATACATTCACATCAGATGTGAAAAAATGTAGAATAGGAGTCGCCAGCGTAAAAAATAGGACGGTGACGATGGCCAGAAAAATCATGTTAAAAAAGGCGGTGCGCCAAACGGACTTTTCTGCCCGATCTGGCTGTTGTGCGCCCAGGTTTTGCCCGACTAAGGTGGCGGCTGCATTTGCCATGCCCCAAGCCGGTAAAATAGCAAACACAATAACGCGGATAGCAATCGTGTAGCCCGCTAACGCATCGCTACCGAAAGTAGAAACAATGCGTACTAAAAAAATCCAGGAAGCAGAGGCGATCACAAACTGCGCAGTGCCACCGGCAGAAACCTTTAACAGATTCCACACAATATTCCATTGCAGAATTAAATTCTCTGCATGTAACCTGATGATGCTTTTTTTGCCTTTCAGTAAGTGATACACCTGATACAACACGCCTATCCCTCTGCCAATGTTGGTAGCAATGGCCGCTCCCTCCACTCCAAAGGCGGGTACGGGACCCCAACCAAAAATGAAAAGAGGATCGAGTATGATATTTAAAAAATTGGCCAGCATTAATGAGCGCATCGCAATAGAGGCATCGCCTGCTCCGCGAAACACCGCATTGATCAGGAAGAGTAACATGATGGTTACGTTTCCACTCAACATCCATTTGGTGTAGCCGCTGCCTGTTGCGATCACTGCCTCACTGGCGCCCATTAAGCGCAATAAATCAGTAGAGTAGAAAAAACCAACGATACTAATAAGGATGGCAATGCTGATCCCCACAAAGAGCGCCTGCACAGCCGCTACTTCTGCCGCTTTAATATCCTTCTCCCCCACTCTTCGCGCTACCATAGCAGTAGCTCCCATGCTCAAGCCAATGGCAATTGAATAAATAATGGTAAGCATGGACTCTGTCAGTCCAATGGTGGCGATGGCATTGTTATCGTGAAGCTGGCTAACAAAGAATACATCGATAATAGCAAATAGGGCCTCCATCCCCATTTCCATAATCATGGGTACAGATAAAAGAAAAATTGCCTTGTCAATGCTGCCGGTTGTGAAACTCTGTTCACTGCCCATAACAGCTTCCCGAAAAAGACTAAAGATTGATTTCGTTTTTGTAAAAAAAGACATACATGAAGTTTAAGGGTACGTAATACTAATAGAATACGAATGACGATTCCTGTCACACGTGTGGGGCGTACCAAACCTGCCTGGCGGCAGGTACGCAAAGCTTAGAACTTCATGGGCGTAAACTTTTGAATTCTGTTCTAAGTACGGAAAAGAAAGCTTTAGGTTATAGCACTTTCTTACTTTTTTAGAATTGAGTAACCAATCCAGCCGGATTCAGGAAGAACAACGATCTCCGCAGAACTATATAGCAAGGCGTTGAAGTGCAATCTTTCTAAAAGATCGTCCGAAAGACAACTCCTTCCCGAGTATTTCAACATACTCATTCGTATGGGTTCGTATGAATTTGAGATTTACCAAATAAGAACGATGAATTCTTACAAAGGAAAATTTCTCTAATTTTTGCTCAAGTGTAGAAATACTTTCTCGGGTTACAATAGTTCGATTGGTCAAGTGAATTTTCACGTAGTTATCGAGACTCTCCACATAAGCAATATCAGAAACCAGCACGTTAAGCTGTTTCCTGTCTGATTTAATTAAGAGAAAGCTGTCACTTGCCAGGTCGACCGGTGTTTTAGTATGGCGAGACTGAAGTTCTAAAAATTTATGCACTGCCTTTAGTACTCTTTCCAACGAAATGGGTTTTAGCAGATAGTCAATAACTTCAAACTCAAATGCTTCAGGCGCAAAATCACGGAAGGCTGTTGTGATAATCACTGCCGGTGGATGCTTCAGGGTGCTTAACAATTGAAAACCATTCATCTCGGGCATTTGAATATCCAAAAAGAGAAGATCAACTTGTTTATCCAAGAGAAAAGTGGAGGCCTGAATAGCATTTTCAAATACACCTGCTAACTCCAACTGTTCAATCTTAGCGGTGTGTGCTTCCAGCAGTTTTCGCGCCAGGGGTTCATCATCAATGATCAGAAAAGTATACTTCACAAATGAATAGGTAAAGTTAGTGTAACCGTAAACATGTCTGCTTCCTGATCTTTACTAGAAAGGGAATAGGCATCACCGTATAAAAGGTCCAACTGATTACGCAAATTATCAAGTCCGATCCCTCGTTGATCTCCCCTATTCTTGCAACTATTGGATACGTATATCTCAAGTTGTTTATTCCCAATCTGCACCCTCCATTCGATACTCGCTTTACCGGCATTGGGCAGTACACCATGCTTGAAAGCATTTTCTATAAGTGAAATAATAACCAGCGGGGGTAGTTCTACGGTGTGCCCGCTACCCGTAACGCTTGATTTTATTTCTACCCGATCTTCATAACGCAACAATTCAAGAGCAATATAATTTTCCACCTGTTGAAGTTCTTCGGCAAGAGAAACGAACTTTCGCTTTCCGGAATTTAATACATAATCCAATATTTCACTCAAAGCCAAAATAGCAGTTGGTGTCCTTTCGGATTTCTGTGTTGCCAGAAAATATAAGTTGTTAAGTGTATTAAACAGAAAGTGAGGATGGAGTTGCGTTTTCAAAAACTTAAGTTCCGCTTCTGCCTTCTCCTTGATCAACTTTTGATTTCGCTCTTTTGATTCAATCCAATGTTTGAACAACTTGATAGCCCCTGCCAACAATACTGCCATTAGCAAAGCAAGCAACAAGAAAAAAATGTCAATGGAGGCTGGTGTCATGTTACCAACCTTTACTTCGGCCAATGAAATGAAAATAAAAATGACAATTAGCATCTCGGCATACACCGATGCCAGAATGGTATAAATAAAATAGGCGATAAATTTCTTATAGTACCCTTTCAATAAATAATTTGGAACCAGACGATAATTCAAAAAATAACTTGCCCAGATGGTAATGGGCATGAGCAAACTCACCAACAGCAAGGTTTGTTGGTAATTACTACTTTGTCGACCAAAGAACAACACATACAAGAAAACAATGACCGTCCAAAAAAACACATGGAGCGGCCACCGTTGCTTATACAACTGATCAATGAGCAGTTCTAATCGAATCATTTCCCAACATAGTTATAAAAAATTGCAGACCCTTGTATCTTTCAGTGGGTTTCGTCAGCATTTGAGGGGGATTCGACACAAGCAAGCATTTAATAGTGATAACCCCTACTTGTGTTGTACTTGACCACAAAACAATATTTCTCGTATCAAAATCACATAGGTTTGGCTCATATTATTTACTAAACCCTATTCACATGAGTATTTCAGAATTTTACATTTCCGGAGGACCTGAGTACATGCATATGCTCACAATTATTCTTATCCTCAACATAGGTCTTATTGCCTATGTCATTTATGGACAGGTTAGAAAAGAGGAAGTTCATGCCAAATGGTTAGAGACCATCCAACAACTAGGAGGTTTTGCCTTAGCCTGGGGAGCCTTTAGCACACTGGTCGGATTGTTCCAGGCTTTTGATTCTCTGGAGGCCAGTAAAGAAATTTTACCCTTTCAGGTAATTATGGGCGGACTAAAAGTGGCTTTGATTACAACACTCTATGGTTTTGGTGTTTTTCATTTTTCCATCTTCGCAGTTATTCTTCTAAAACTCATCAAAAAGTAGGCACAAAAAAAAGGGAGTCAAACAACTCCCTTTTTTCTTTGCTTTAAATCGGAATTACCCGATCGCTAAACGCTTGAACTCAACTACCGTTAAGCCCTTCGTTACGCTATCCAAATATTGAGCAACTGTTTTCGAGTTGTCTTTTACGAAAGTCTGTGGCAACAAGGTGTTATCCTTGAAGAAGCGGTTCAACTTACCAGCCGCAATTTTCTCTACCATGTTCTCTGGCTTGCCCTCTGCTAAGATCTGTGCTTTCGCGATCTCCATTTCCTTTTCGATAAGGGTTTTGTCAACTTGTGTTTCATCAACCGCTACAGGATTCATCGCAGCAATCTGCATACCTACATCCTTACCTGCTTCAGTAACATCCTTGCCATTCACACCTTTCAATGAAACCAATACGCCTAACTTAGAACCTGCGTGAATGTAGGGAACTACAGCTTCGCCTTTCATGTGAATGAACTCACTCACTTCCAGCTTCTCACCAATTTTACCAATCAATTCAACGATTTTATCATTGATGGTCAAACCTCCTGCTGCAGGCAAGGCCAACAACGCTTCCTTCGTGGCAGGTTTGTTAGCAAAAGCTGCTTCCGCAATCATCTTACCAAGGTTTTGAAACTCTTCGTTTTTACCCACGAAGTCTGTCTCGCAATTCAAAGCGATCAACACCGCTTCTTTCTTATCATCGCTGCTCTTTACAAAAACAGAACCTTCTTTGGCATCGCGGTCAGAACGGGAAGCAGATACTTTCTGTCCCTTCTTTCTCAATATCTCAATAGCCTTTTCGAAATCACCTTCTGCTTCGGTAAGTGCCTTTTTACAATCCATCATACCCGCGCCAGTCATAGTGCGGAGTTTGTTTACGTCTTGTGCTGAAATCATCTTGATTTATAATTTTTAGAATTACCTGTTATTATTTTGCCTCACCCCACCCTTCGGGCACCCCTCTCCTGCGGGAGAGGGGCAGGGGTGAGGCTTAAAAAAAGAACATCGGCTATTAACCGATGTCCTTATTATTGTACCGACATGTGAGTGTCAGCTAATTGAGTCATTGGCTAATTAAGCAACGGTCTCGTCTACTTTACGCTTCTCTTCTTCGTCTTTCTTAGACGCTACGTCTTCCTTATCCTTCTTGCGCTCAGCCAAACCTTCTTCAATTACTTTACCAATGTGTTTCACAATGATAGAGATTGACTTGAAAGCATCGTCATTTGCAGGGATCGGGAAATCTACGGTAGTAGGATCTGAGTTGGTATCCACCATAGCAAATACAGGAATATTCAACTTCAAGGCTTCTGTTACCGCGATGTGCTCACGCTTTACATCGATGATGAAAAGAGCGGCTGGCAAACGGTTCAGGTCGGTGATACCGCCTAACAATTTCTCCAACTTCGCCTTCTCACGAGTGATCATCAAACGCTCACGTTTCGCTAAGTTATTGAAGGCTTCATCCTTCATCAACTTGTCGATTTGCGAAAGTTTCTTCAACGACTTACGGATAGTCGCGAAGTTCGTAAGCATACCACCTAACCAACGCTCGGTTACGTAAGGCATGTTCAAACGTGTTGCTTCATCGGTGATGATGTCTTTCGCCTGCTTCTTAGTGGCTACGAACATGATCTTACGACCTGAACGCACAATGTTCTTCAGTGCAAACGTTGCCTCGTCTAAACGAGTCAAGGTCTTGTTCAAATCGATAATGTGGATACCGTTGTTTTCCATGAAGATGTACTCAGCCATCTTCGGGTTCCATTTGCGGGTAAGGTGACCAAAATGTACACCTGCTTCCAACAAATCCTGATATGTGATTTTTTCTGCCATTGTCGTAATCGATTAACGTTTGCTAAACTGGAATCTTCTTCTCGCCTTTCTGCGACCGAACTTCTTACGTTCTACCATACGGGAGTCACGTGTCAACAAATTGTCCTTCTTCAAGGCCGCTCTGTTTTCTTCGCTTACACGTACCAGTGCACGAGCGATACCTAAACGGATGGCTTCTGCCTGTCCTTTGATACCACCACCTTCTACGTTAATCGTAACGTCATACTGACCTTCT
>Ga0075163_10010690_pt1 | contig 11995 bp, 12 predicted proteins | sample JI1023141ADNA_FD_71478 | JGI IMG/M metagenome (GOLD analysis project Ga0075163, IMG submission 71478) | Wastewater effluent complex algal communities from Wisconsin, to seasonally profile nutrient transformation and Carbon sequestration -... | ecosystem: Engineered > WWTP > Effluent > Algae...
GCCTGGTACTGCGCCCGCTGGGACCGCACCATGCCGACGTCGATCGCGAGGCCGGCGAAGCACATCATCCCGACCATCGACACGGCGGTCAGGATCAGGATCGCGCCCCGTTCGGCGCGGCGGGGGCGGCCTCGGCGTGGGGAGCGGGCTTCGGTGGTCACGAGGTACACCGTGACGTCATACGCCGCTTCGGGCAATGGGCCGTTGGGCGGGTTCTCGTTGGTGCGGTAGGCCCACCGGCCCTCCGGTGAGCGTGGCGCTGACGCGCCGCTCCGGCCGGTGTCGAGATCAGCGGGGGAGGTGGATGGTGGGGGAGCCCGACGACCGCCGGACGTCGTCGGGCGGGAAGCTCACGGGCAGGACCGCTCCGTCGGACTGTCGGCGGAGCCGGTAGCCCTCCTCGGTCGCGGACGCGACCTCGAAGCCGCGGGCCCAGGCCTGGTCGAACCGTCGGCGCACCTCGACGCTCGTCCCGAGGGCGATGGTGATCACCTCGACGAGCTCGCGTGCTCGGTCGGCTCGCTCGGTGTCGTTCGCGTTGTACTGCATTCGTCCCCCTCGAGTCCCGCCAACGACCACTTTGTGTGGTGCTGTGACCCCCGTGTGCGTTCAGGATACCGCCCCTGGGGGGCGAGTCAACGCGACGGACCACGCGGTACGCTCCGGGCCATGGCCCCTCGACGCCCACCGAACCTGGGCGTCGAGCGCACGTTCTGGGATGCCGGCGTCGAGTACGTGGTGGGGATCGACGAGGTCGGCCGCGGCTCGTGGGCCGGGCCCCTCACGATCGGCGCGGCGATCGTGCCCCGCGACCGACGGGTCAACCGCATCCGAGACTCCAAACAGCTCACCGAACGCAATCGCGAGGCCCTGTTCGATCGCATCGCCGGCTGGTGCGAGGCGTGGGCCGTCGGCCACGCGTCCCCGCAGGAGTGCGACGACCTCGGCATGTCCGAAGCCCAACGGGTCGCCACCCGCCGAGCCCTCGCGGCGCTCGGCATCGAACCCGGTGTTGCGCTGATCGACGGCAAGTGGGATTTCGTCGGCGGTGGGCCGACCGGCCGGACCGTGACCCGCACGATCGTGAAGGGCGACGCGACGTCGCTGTCGATCGCCTCGGCGTCGATCCTCGCCAAGGTCAGCCGCGACCGCATCATGCGGGAGCTCGCCGAAGAGTTCCCGGCGTACAGCTTCGAGACCAACAAGGGGTACCCCTGCCCCCGGCACAAGACCGCTCTGCAGGGGTACGGCCCGTCGTCGATCCACCGGCGGTCCTGGGTGTTCATGGATCACCTCGTGTGGGGAGGCCTGCACCGGCCGGTCGCCGACCTCCCCGAGGGCGACCAGCTGGCGCTCGATCTCACCGAACGCTCCGACGGCGAGCCGATGCCGCTGCCCGACGGCCTCGACGAACTCGAAATCTCGCGTTGGTAAAGATGTCACCCTGGGTATGCTTGCAACAGCAAGCACTACCTGGGACGATCGAACTCGACATGAGCAGCCGAACCACACGCCCGACCGCCCAGAAGCGTCCGAAGGTCGCTGCCCCGCTCGACAACGCCTCCCGCGCTGTCCGGCGGCTCCTCGCGGCCGAGGGTGATGTGGCGGTCGAGCGGGTCACCGAGCAGATCCCGGCGATCGCTCCGCAGGGCACGGGCACCGAGCGCCCGCTGCCGGAGTGGGTCGAACTCAACCAGTCGCTCTATCGGGTGTTCGCCTTCGTCGACGTGTGCGGATTCACCAAGTACACCGACCAGTTCGGGGCGCACGCCGCCACCGAGATGTTGTCGCGGTTCCGCTCGGCGTGCCGCGACGTCACGGCACGCCGTGGCGCACGAGTGGCCAAGTGGTTGGGCGACGGCGTCATGCTCGTCGGCACCGAGCCCGGGCCGGTCATCGCGACGGTCGCCGAGTTGCTCCTGCGGTTCCGCGACGACGCGTTCGAGATCCACGCCGGCATCGCCGCAGGCACCGTGTTGCTGTTCGAGGGCGATGACTACATCGGCCGTTCGGTCAACCTGGCCGCCCGCCTGTGCGAGGCCGCCGCTCCCGGCGAATTGTTGGCGCACGCGGTCGACGACGCTGTTCCCGACTGGGTCAACCTCGCCGGCACCGTCACGGTGCGGGCCATGGGCATCGGCGATGTGGCCGGCGTCAGTCAGCTCCGCGTCGACGACCAGGCGTGGGCGACGATGTCACCGGTCGTGAGCCATCCGTCGCTCGCGCTCGTGTCGACGGAGTTCAGCCCCCTCCTCGACGAACGCTCCGACGACCACGTCGACTGACGTCACCGGCAGCCGCCGAGCCCAGGCGCGGGCGCGGCGGCGCAGCGTATGACCGACCGGTTCAGCTCGCGGTGCCGGCGGCGTTGACGACGCTCGCCAGGTGCTTGGTGAAGAGCGCCTGGTCGGTGCCGTCGTCGGTGAGGTAGTCGCCGACGAAGAGGCCGACCGATGCCCGCCCGGCGCGGTCCACGAAGCACGCAATCGGGCGCTCGGTCGCGGCAGCGACGTCGATGGCGGCAGGTACCCGCTGGATGGCGAGCGAGGCAGCGCCGCCGCCGGGCTCGGACAGGCGGAAGCTGTGGTAGTCGTCGGACGTGAGCGACTCGTCGATGCTGAAGCCGAGCTCGCCCAGCGCTTGGCGCACGAGGCCGGCGACGGTGCTGTCGAGCGCCGCGGCCCGGGCGACCTCGGCGTCGAAGGCCGAGGACCGCTCCGTGAGCGACGCGAACGTCGACTCGAGTTCGGCGGCGTCGCCGAGCTGGAGCGACGGAGCGGCGACGACGGGCTCGTCGGGCACGATGACCTCGGGGACGTCGGACACGACCGGTGCGGCCTCGGCGACGGGGATCTCGACGGCCACGGGAGCCTCGACGGCCGCCGGGATGTCGAAGCCGGTGGTCGGCGCGTCGTAGGTGACCGGTGCTGAGGCAGTGTCGAAGGCGGGGGTGGCGTCGGTGACGACCGGCGCCGCTGCGTCGAACGTCGCTGCGGCCGCCGGGATCTCGATGGTGGCGGGTGCCTCGAACGGCGACGTCACCGGGGCCTCGAAGGTGACCGGCTGTTCGAACGAGGCGGGCGACCCGAAGAGCGACGTGGATTCCGACGGCGCCGGGGAGCTGAACGGTGACGACGTGGTCGCCGCGAACGGCGACTGGGTCGCGACCTGGGGCTCGGGCGCAGGGGCGGGTGCCAGGCGAGTGGTGAGTGCTGCGGCCAACTCGGCGTTCGAGTTGAACGGCGACCAGTTCACCGCGCCCTGCCACCAGACCGGGGTCGAGGACGGGATCTGGTCGTGGGCGATGCGTTCGATCACCGTGGCGAGGGGCTCGGGGCCCTGCTGCTGGCCGGCGCCGTCGATCCAGAAGATGGCGGGCACATCGGGAGGGGGAAGCGTGCTCATCGGGAGAGCCTCCCACAGCGGTTCCGCCGGGTAAATCCTTCCGTGGGTTTTTTCGCGCGCCGTGATCCTCCCACCGATGGACAGCGACGCGGGGTCGGCAACTAACCTCCCGGCCATGTTCCGTTGCAAACCGTTGGCGGTCGCCGTGTTCGCGATGTGGACCCTGCTCGTCTGGGCCAACCGCATCTACAACATCGTCGCGAAGGACGGCGGTGACGGTGTCGACCTGGCTCGCGCCATCGGCTTCGTCGTCGTCGGACTGGTGGTCGCCGTGGTCGCCGTGCGACCGATGCCGGCGCCGCTCGCCCACCGGTTGGTGTCGGTGGCCGGTTGGGCCTCGATCGCGTTGTGGGCCACGCGCATCGTCACCATCCCGCTCGGCGACTACTCCGTCGGCTTCGTCGTCGTGCACCTCGTGCTCGCCGCCATCTCGATCTCGTTGGCCCTCTGGGCGATGCGCTCGACGCGGTCGCTGGCCGCCGTCGACGGCGCCGCCCATGGTGACCCCGACGCCACCACCGACCACCACCGGCCCTCCACCGGTACCGATGTCGTCGATCCGGCGACGACGCTCGCCTGAGGAGGCTCCATGGAATGGGACAAGGACGAGGCGAAGTCCTCCGACATGATCGATCAGCGCGGCGCCGGTGACCCCGCTGGTGGGCTCGGCGGCCTGGGCGACGTCCTGGGCGGTGCGCTCGGCGGGGCGGGCGGCGGCGGTGCCGGTGGCGGTGCCCTCGGTGGTGTGCTCGGCGGAATGTTCGGCGGCAAGGGCCGCAAGGGCGGCGTCGTCGGGGTCCTCCTCGTGCTGGCCGCGGTGTTCCTCCTCCCGAAGATCATGTCGGGCGGTGGGTTCGACGTGTCCACCGCCGGTCTCGACAACCTGCCGGGTATGTCCGGCGGCGGAGCGTTGCCCGGCTCGGGCGACGCCACCGACGCGTCGCTCCCGGCCGCGGACGACCCCGATCCCGAACTGACCCAGTTCGCCAACGTGCTCATCACCGACACCAACGACGTCTGGGAGCAGCAGTTCGCCGAGGCCTCCAAGCGTTACGACCGCACGAAGCTCGTGTTGTTCCCCGGTGGTGTGAACACGGCGTGCGGGCAGGCGAGCTCCGACATGGGGCCGTTCTACTGTCCGGGCGACCAGCGGGTCTACATCGACCTGACCTTCTTCGAGGAACTGGCGACGCGGTTCGGTGCTGCCGGTGACTTCGCCCAGGCGTACGTGATCGCGCATGAGGTCGGGCACCACGTGCAGAACGAGCTCGGTATCTCGGCGCAGGTGCGTCGGCTCGAGGAGGACGATCCCGGCGCCGCCAACGGACCCGACGGCCTCTCGGTGCGGACCGAGCTGCAGGCCGACTGTCTCGCCGGGGTCTGGGCCCACACGCGCTACGAGCGCGGTCAGTCCGATCCGACCAAGCGGCTCGACGACGGTGACATCGACGAGGCGTTGCGGGCCGCCGCGGGAGTCGGCGACGACTCGATCCAGAAGTCGGCGACGGGGCGGGTGAACCCCGAGGGATTCACACACGGCACGTCGGCGCAGCGGTCCCGTTGGTTCAAGAAGGGCTACGACTCGGGCGATTCCGAGCAGTGCGACACCTTCTCGACCGACTCGCTCTGACGGGCGCGCTCTCCTGAATCGCTCGCCGGGGATGCCCGGGGCGTGAGCGGTTCTGCGGAAGTTCCCAGGAACCTCTGAGCGCCATCCGATGGCCGGGGCCGATCGTTGGCTCCATGACCACCGTCCACGACCCCGAGCCGACCTCCGCTGTCAGGGCGCAGCCAGCGGCGGCCCCGGTCGCTGCACCGACGCTCGACATCGTGGTGCCCGTCTACAACGAAGCCCACGTACTCGACGCCAACGTCGAGCGACTCGCCGCCCACCTCCGCACCACCATGCCCTTCAGCTGGCAGATCACCATCGTCGACAACGGCTCGACCGACTCGACGATGCAGACGGCCACCGCCCTGGCCGGCCGGCTGGAGGGGGTGCGGGTGCGGCACCTCGATCGCAAGGGCAGGGGCCTGGCGCTCCGCACCGCGTGGGGTGAGAGCGACTCGCCGGTGCTCGCCTACATGGACGTCGACCTGTCCACGGGGCTCGATGCGCTCCTGCCGCTCGTTGCACCCCTGGTCACGGGTCACTCCGACGTGGCCATCGGATCACGGTTGGCGTCGGGCGCGTCGGTGGCGCGCGGTCCCAAACGCGAGTTCATCTCCCGCTCCTACAACCTGCTGCTGCACACCGTGTTCGCGACCCACTTCCACGACGCCCAGTGCGGCTTCAAGGCCCTGCGAGCCGATGCCGCGGCGGCCCTCTTGCCCCAGATCGACGACGACGAGTGGTTCTTCGACACCGAGCTGCTGCTCGTCGCCGAGCACAACGGGCTGCGCATCCACGAGGTGCCCGTCGACTGGGTCGACGATCCCGACAGCCGCGTCCGGGTCGCACAGACGGCCCGGCGGGACCTGGCCGGCATGGCCCGCATGGCGTGGCGGTTCCTCCGCGGCGCCGGACGCATCGACGGTGCCACCTACAGGCGCGCCGAGCTCGCCGACCAGATGGGTCGCCAGCTCGTGGTCTTCGGACTGATCGGAGCGATCAGCACCGCGGTCTCCGCCGGGCTGTTCCTGACCCTCCGCGAACCGCTCGGCGCGGTGCTCGCGAACGTCGTCGCCGTGACGGCGACCGTGGCCGTCAACGCCTGGGCCAATCGCCGGTTCACGTTCGGGCGCCGCGGGCGCTTGGGCCGTTCGAGCGACTACCTCCGCGCCGGTGCGATCTACCTGGTCGGTCTCGTCGTCTCGACGTTCGTCCTGTTGGCGATCAGCCCCACCGATCACCTCGTCGAGCTCCTCGCCCTGCTGGCGACCTGGTCGCTCACGACGGTCGCCCGATTCACCGTTCTCAGCCACACGCCGATCACGTCCACGGAGGTGCAGCCATGACGGTTGCCGATCACCCGGTCCCCGCCACTGCCGACCCCGCAGCGCCCGACCCCGCCACTGCTCGTGCTGTTCTGCAACAGCCGACGGAGCCCGCGGCTTCTGCCCAACAGAACCGGTCGGGGCGCCTTCGTCGTGTGGTCCGCGGGCGTGACGACGACCCGGTGTGGGCCCGGCCGGCGCTCGTCGGACTCCTGGTCGGCACCGCCGTGCTGTACCTCTGGACCCTGTCGGAGTCGGGATGGGCGAACGCCTTCTACTCCGCAGCCGTGCAGGCCGGGTCGCAGAGCTGGAAGGCGTTCTTCTACGGCTCGTCCGACGCCGCGAACTCCATCACCGTCGACAAGCCCCCGATGTCGTTGTGGCCGATGGCGCTGTCGGTCCGGGTCCTGGGTCTGAGCTCGTTCAGCATCCTGCTACCACAGGCGTTGATGGGCGTCGCCACCGTCGGTGTGCTGTACGCCGCCGTTCGCCGCTGGTTCAGCGCCCACGCGGCGTTGCTGGCGGGTGTCGTGATGGCGCTGACCCCGGTCGCGGCGCTGATGTTCCGCTTCAACAACCCCGACGCGCTCCTCACGCTCCTCATGGCGATCGCCGCCTACTTCGCCCTCCGGGCCATCGAGAGCGGTGCGTGGAAGTGGTTCGTCGCCACGGGCGTGGCCGTCGGGTTCGGGTTCCTCACCAAGCAGCTCCAGGTGCTGTTGATCGTGCCGGGACTCGGTGCGGCGCATCTCGCGTTCGGCGGCAACGGGTTCTGGCGACGCATCCGTGACCTGGCGATCGCCGCCGCAGCGATGGTCGTGTCCGCCGGCTGGTGGATCGCCATCGTCGAGCTGGTGCCGGCGAGCATGCGGCCCTACGTCGGTGGCTCCCAGGACAACTCCATCCTCGAGCTGACCCTCGGGTACAACGGTCTCGGTCGGCTCACCGGCAACGAGACCGGCAGCGTCGGCGGGGGCAACGGGCCCGGCGGTGGCATGTGGGGCGAGACGGGGATCGGTCGTCTGTTCGGCAACGAGATCGGCGGTCAGATCACCTGGCTGGTCCCGGCGGCGCTGGTCCTCCTCGCCGGTGTGGTGGTCGTGTGGTGGCGGCGACCACGCCGCGACCTGCAACGTGCGTCGATCGCGGTGTGGGGTTCGTGGCTCGTCGTCACCGGCGCTGTGTTCAGCTTCATGGGTGGGATCTTCCACGCCTACTACACCGTGGCCCTGGCGCCGGCGGTCGCTGCGCTCGTGGGCATCGGTGCCGTGACGCTCTGGCAGCACCGCACCACGTCCCCTCGGGCCCACGCTGCGACGATGACGGTGCTGGCGGTCGTCGCCGGCGTGACGACGTGGTGGGCACGGGTCCTTCTGGCCCGCGCCGCGGACTGGAACCCCTGGATCCCCACACTCGTCCTCGTTGCGGGAGGAACCGCCGTTGGCGGCCTGCTCGCCTCGGCCTGGTTGCGGCCCCTCTGGGGCGACCGGGCGGCCAACCGGCTCGGAGTCGGAGCGGCCGGTCTGGCGCTCGTGGCGGGTCTTGCCGGCCCGACCGCGTGGACGTTGCAGACCGTCGCCACCCCCCACACCGGTTCGATCGTCACCGCAGGGCCGACCGTCACGGGAGGCGGATTCGGTCCGGGCCGGGGTGGCTTCCCCGGCGGAATGACCGGCACGATGCCCGATGGGTTCCCGGGTGGATTCCCCGGTGGCAACCTGCCGGCCATCGGTACCACCCCGCCCGGTGGCACGACGGGTGGCTTCCCCGGAGGGTTCGGTGCCGGCCCCGGCGGTGGTGGCGGGATGGGTGGGTTGCTCGACGCCGTGACCCCCGGCGCCGAGATCGTCGCGGCGCTCAGCGAGGACGCCTCGAGCTACACGTGGGTGGCAGCGGCGGTCGGCTCCAACAACGCCTCGGGCTACCAGCTCGCGACCGAACTGCCGGTGATGGCGATCGGTGGGTTCAATGGCTCGGATCCGTCACCGACGCTGGCCGAGTTCCAGCAGTACGTCGCCGACGGGAAGATCCACTGGTTCATCGGCGGTGGCGGCTTCGGTGGTGGCGGCTTCGGAAACCAGATGGGAGGCAGCGACGCATCGTCGGAGATCTCCACGTGGGTGCAGGAGAACTTCACCGCCACGACCATCGACGGCTCCACCCTCTACGACCTCACCGCCCCGGCCGCCTGAGCGCCGACCCGAATCCTCGACAGGTCGGGGTGGTATCGGGGGGTGGTTTCGGGTGGAGCGTCGCCGCCCGCTACGCTGCGGACGCTATGGGACAGCCGGTCACCGTCATCGAGAAGCAGTCAACGACCACGGGTGTGGTTCGGTTCGAGCTCAACCGCGTGCTCACCGGCACCGGCCACGAGCGCTACAAGCCGGGCGACACGATCGTCGGCGATCGTCCGCCCGACGTGCTGGCCCGTCGCCTGCTCGAGCACGGCGGCATCGACGGCATCCACATCAACGGCTCGGTCGTGAGCGTCGACATCGCCAAGGGCCACACCGCCGAGGGCCTCAAGGAGATCATCGAGGATCTCTACACGTACTACCGCCCCGGCGTCGAGGTCCCGCAGTTCCCCGCTCCGGCGGAGTAGGCGTCACATCATCGTGGTGGTGGCGCCTGAGTTCTTGCGCGCCTTCAGGCGAATCAGTTCGAGGGCGATGACGGCACCGAGCGCCGCCCGGCGGAGCACCGGGTCCTCGTCCGCCTCGAAGGCCACGACGTAGGTGCTGCGGCTCAGCAGGCTGTCGATGATGCCCGGCCACGCCCGGCGCACGCTCACGAGCCGTCCGCCGGGACCGCTGATGTCGAACTCGCGGTCCATGAGGTCGCGCTCGTTCATCTCGTAACTCCGGCCGCCCGCGACCTCGACGGTCAGGCGCTTCCGGAAGAACGTGAACTCCTTGGTGATGCGGCCGATCCGAGCGCCGTCGGGGGCGACGAGGTCGTAACGGTCCCGCCCGAAGTTGGGGGCGTCGTCGACGTGCACGTACGGCGATCCGTCCCGATCGGAGACGGTGAGCTGGCGGGGGCCGGTGAGGAATCGTCCGAGCGCCCCTCCCTGGGTGACGACCGCTCCGACGACCGCGCCGGTGCCGTCGAGGATGTCGAAGTCGCAGCGGGTCGTCGAGGTGAGCTGCTTCATCACGAGGACCGGACTCGTGGTCAGGGTGGTCATGGGCGAACTCTATTGACCGGTCGCCGGTGCGGACAGGCCGCGCGACACTGTCGCATCGCCACCCCGACCCCGTCCGGCGGCCCTTGCGCAGTATCGAACAGGTGTTCGATACTGGGCGGATGGTGAACCCGGAGCTGGCCGAGATCGTCGAACGTCTCCGTCCGACGGTCCTGTCGGGGGAGCGGACGCTACCGGTACCGGAGGCGTTGCGGCCGGTGTTCCCCCTCGGGGGCCTGGCCCGTGGGTCCCGCCTGTCGTTGCGGGGGACGGGGGCTGCGAGCATCTGCATGCACACGGTTGCCGAGGCGTCGAAGGCGGGTTCGTGGGTGGCGGTCGTCGGCGTGGGGGCGTGGGGATGGGCGGCAGCTGCCCGGGCCGGCTGGTCGCTCGAGCGGAGTGTGTTCGTTGCCGAGCCGCCCACCGGCCAGTGGGGCACGGTCGTCGCGGCGCTGGTCGACGCGGTCGACCTCGTCATCGTCGATCCCGTCCACCAGGTCAGCGCCACTGATGCGCGGCGCCTGGCGGCGCGATCGCGCGAGCGGGGGTCGATCGTCGTCGATCTCGCGGTCGACGACGGTCGCCGCCGGTTCCGCTGGCCCACCGAGGCCGATCTGACGCTGACCGTCGAGTCGACCGACTGGGCCGGGCTCGAGGTGGGCCACGGGGTGTTGACCGATCGTCGGCTCCGCGTCGGTGCCGACGGTCGTCGGGGCGCCGCCCGGGCGCGCCGGGTGGAGCTGTCGCTGGGGCCGACCGGTGCGCTGTCGGCGATCGGTCCGGCGAACGACCCCACAGTGGTCGAGACGCCGGCGGTCGCTGCCGTGCCCTCGGGTCGTCACCTCCGTGCCGTCTGAATCGGATGCGCCGACCCGCACCGTCGTGGTGTGGTGCGCTGACTGGCCGGCGGTGGCCCTCGGTCGCCCGGTCGACCGGCCGGTGGTGGTCATGTTCGCCAACCGGGTCGTGGCCACCAACCCGTTGGCCCGGGCGCTGGGCGTCGACCTCGGTGTTCGACGCCGTGAGGCGCAGCGTCACTGTCCCGAGGCCGAGCTCGTCGAACGTGACGCCGACCGCGAGGCCCGCACGTTCGAACCGGTGGTTGCTGCGCTCGACGACATCACGCCGCGCATCGAGATCGTCCGGCCCGGCTCGTGCCTGTTCCCGGCACGGGGGCCGTCCCGATACTTCGGCGGCGACGCCGAGCTCGCCGATCGACTCACGCGGGCGGTGCGTCGTCAACTCGTGATCCCGACGGCGGTGGGTGTCGGGATCGCCGACGGTGCGTTCGCCGCCACCTTGGCCGCCAAGCGCAGCGCCGGCATGGAGGCGGGTGGCACCGACGTGTCGGTGATCGTGCCGCCGGGGGAGACGCCCGGCTTCCTCGCCGAGTTCGGGGTCGGCGCCCTGCAGCAGTCGGGCCCGTCGTCGCCGGACCTGGTCGAGGTGCTGGTGCGCCTGGGGATCACGACGTTGGGGTCCCTGTCCGCGTTGGCGGCGTCGGACGTGGTGGCACGGTTCGGTGCCGAGGGCGCCGAGGCCCACCGACTCGCCCGGGGCCTCGATCTCCGGCCGCCGAGGCTCGCCGACCCGCCCGTCGATCTCGACGTGTCCCACGAGCCCGACCCGCCCCTCGAACGGGTCGACCAGGCGGCGTTCGTTGCCAAGGCGTTGGCCGACGACCTCCACGAGCGCCTGGGTTCGCGTGGACTCGCGGCGGTGGCGATCCTCATCGAGGCGACCACGACCGAGGGGCATACCGTCGAGCGGCGGTGGCGTCACGACGGTGCCCTTTCGTCGACCGCTGTGGCGCAGCGGGTGCGGTGGCAACTCGACGGGTGGCTCACGTCCACCCAGGGTCGGCGTTCCCGCGGCGCTGGGGCGTTGGCGCGCCTGCGGGTGCGCCCCACCGAAGTGGTGCCCGACGTCGGGCGGCAGATGGGATTCTGGGGCGGTGCCGACGCCGCGTCGATCCGGGCACGCCGGGGGCTGGCGCGGGTGCAGGGGGTGTTGGGTTCCGACGCGGTGATGGTGGCGGAGTGGCGCGGCGGCCGGGCGCCGGGGGAGCAGTACCGCCTGGTGTCGGTCGATGCGGTGGCGGTGGCGGCCGATGAGTCGTTCGACCTCGCCGCACCCGGGCCCGAGCCATGGCCGGGTCGGCTTCCCGACCCGCCGCCGGCGCTCGTCTGGCAGCGCCCTCGCCGCGCCGAGATGCATGACGTCGAGGGGCAGATGGTGCGCGTCGACCGTCGGGGTGGGTGCTCGGGCGAACCGGCACGGCTGTCGATCGAGTCGGGGCCGTGGCAGGCGGTGGTGGGGTGGTCGGGGCCCTGGTTGAGCGACGAACGCTGGTGGGACGCGTTGGCCCACCGCCGGCGCGCCCGCTTCCAGCTGCGCACCGTCGACGGCACCGCCCACCTGGTCGCCTTGGAGTCGCAGCAGTGGTGGGTGGAGGCCACCTACGACTGA
>Ga0075163_10010692_pt1 | contig 11993 bp, 9 predicted proteins | sample JI1023141ADNA_FD_71478 | JGI IMG/M metagenome (GOLD analysis project Ga0075163, IMG submission 71478) | Wastewater effluent complex algal communities from Wisconsin, to seasonally profile nutrient transformation and Carbon sequestration -... | ecosystem: Engineered > WWTP > Effluent > Algae...
GCACACCTCAAACGGAAGGAGCAGGCTGCGCAACTGCCGCCCACGCTCTCTGCAAACAAGTCGTCTCTGATCATCACCTTCCCAGATGGCAGGCGTTGCCTGATCGAGCTGACCCTCCTTGAGTCAGTGGCCCCAACCCCACTTCCGTCGCTGACGCAGGTTCCCAATTCCCCTACGGAGAACGGATCTGGATCTACTCCTGTGCAGACCGAGCCGATTTCAGGAGTTGAGGGCTCCGGCCAGATCCAAACGGATCAGATCCTACATTCCCTCGCGCAGCCAGCAATGCAGCCTTCTTCGATTCAAGAGGCTCCAGATCAGATCCAGAATCAGCCCGCAGAGTCCGCACCGACATCAGCGCCAGGCGTCATCGCGCAGTCTGCACAGCCGGACTCCCATTCCGCGTCCACATCCACAGACATCGCGCCTTCTGCTGCTGTCCCAACGGCTCCACAGGACGCAGGGAGAGCCGAAGCGAGCGTCGAGTCCCAAGTGCGAACCGTCGAACTCTACTTTGTGGATGAATCAGGAAGAGCGCTGACGTTCGAGAGGGCGGTTCGCAGGCGAGATGACCAGTCGTGGCGATTGAGATGGTATGCCAAAGCGATGCTTGGATTCAGCCCATCGGAAGGCCATGGACTCAGCGGCAAACCGGGACGTTGGCGAGACACCTACCCAGGAAAAGCTCCGACAGAGTTTGGGCTCGAACAAGACATCGGAGTGCTCTACTACGATGCAGAGGTAAACAGGCGCTTGGCGGCGTCACCGGAGCTGCTGATGGAATCGTTTGGGCCAGGCTGGCGAGAACAAGTCCGTCGGAGCGCTGGCCGCATCCCATAGCTCGTTTCACGCCAGATCAGAGACTCGCCTGGTCGGAAGTGAAATCCTCTTGCGTCCGCAGCAATGCAAGCACCGTCGCCGGATGCCAAATCCCACCATCTCTCGTCTGGTATCCTTCCATCGCGAGCCGAACGCCAATCTCCTTCAGCGTCATTCCTTCCGCTCGCCACTCCGCTGCCCGTCGAGCCGCCGCATTCCGGTCATGCGCCTCCGAATCTTGCAGCAGCTTCGCCACCTGCGCCGGAAACCACTTCCCTCCGCGCTGCGGAGTCAACTTCGCCTTCCGCAGCCGCACCCCGATCTGCGAAAGACTAAACCCCTCCTTCCGCAGCTCTGTCGCTAGCACCGTCGCTGCCTCAGGATCAAATCGCGAGGGTACATGCGGTCTGTTCTTCCGCATCGTGTGCATTCCTTCGCGATGAAGGATGATGCAGATCCGATTCACTCTCCACGTTCCGTTCCGTCGAGCTGGTGTCTGTGCTGCATTCAGTCTCTGCGCAATCTTGGCAAAGGAGAGCCCCTCTGCGCGTAGACTTTTGATCTTCTGAATCACTTCCTGTTCATCAGGAATCGGCACCAGGAGCCTGCGTCCGTTCGCATCCACTTCGTCGCTGAGCGCGTAGCCGTAAGGGGCAGGACCGAGCCGCACTCCTTGCGACTTCATGTGGCGCAGCGCGTCTCTCGTGCGTTCCGAAATCATCTCACGTTCAAACTGCGCGTAGTTCGCAAGATTCATCAGCACCATCCGTCCCGCCGCCGAGTGCGTATTCGCCATTCCGCACAGCGACAGCAAGTGATAGCGCTCGTTCCCGAAGTAATCCTCGACGAGCGCACAGACATCGCGCAGCGATCGGGACAGTCTGTCCAGCTTCACCACGATCAACGTATTCGCAGTCCCTCGTCGCAGCATCGCGAGGGCTGCTTGCAGGCCGGGCCGTTCCAGAGTCCCCCCGGAGATCCCCTCATCCGCTTTTATGTCGATGAGTTTTATGCCGTTGAGTTTGCAGTATGCCGCGAGTTTATCGCGTTGTGCGTCGAGGCTGACACCCTCGGTGACTTGTTCCTGGGTGCTGACACGAACGTAGCCGATTGCGGTCTTGTTGCTGTTTGTGGTACGGTGTGTGTTCATGGTCCGCGTAATAACTTCTGTTCACGGACGCAAACCCCAATTATGACCTTTTCCATCTCGCCTACATCGGGAATGGAGGAATGGGTCATGAAGGGTGTGAAGGGAATCCACAAAGGAATCGCGAACAGAGACTCCCAAGGACATTACAGCGGACAACAAGCGCAGCGTAGAGCCGTCGGGTATGTACGGGTTTCGACCGACATGCAGGCAGCAGAGGGGCTGTCTCTGGAAGCGCAACAGAGTGCGATCGAGGCGTACTGCTCGATGCACGGGATCAAGCTCGTCAAGCTGTGCAAGGACGTGATGTCCGGTGGGAAGGATGTCCGGCCCGGACTCACCGACGCGCTGCGGACGCTCCAGAGTTGCGCCGACGTGCTGATTGTTCTGAAGTTCGACAGATTGAGCCGCTCGATCAAGCACTTCTGCGAACTGTACGAAACGTACTTCAAGGACGGGACGAAGGAGCTGGTGGCGATTCGGGAATCAATCCGGCTCGATTCATCGCTGGGGCGGGCGCTGGTGGGAATCCTCTTGGTATTCGCGCAGATGGAACGGGAAGCGACAGGAGAACGTACAAGGGAGGCGATAGGCCACATCAGGCGGAGCGGCTATCACTTCGGGAAAGTGCCGTATGGAAAGCGGACGATTCCTGCACCCGACAATCCGAGGATGAAGATTCTCGTCGATGATGAAGCGGAACAGAGAACCATCGCGCAGATCAAGGAGTGGGCGCAGGTAGGAATCGGAATCACAGAGATGGCAGCGCGGTTGAACGCGAAGGGAGTCACGCCACCGCAAGGGAAGGAATGGACGAAGAGTCTGATTTACAACCTCCGTCTGCGACTGAGCCACATCTCGCCGAGGGCGCACAACGAGCGGCCGTACGACGACACGGAAGTGCGCGAGCGGATTCTGGAGCTACGAGCGAAGGGTCATACGCTCAAACAAACAGCGTCGATTCTGAATGAACAGGGGTGGATTCCGCTCAAAGGTCGCGGCTTCACGGAGCGGAGTATCCACGGACTCCTACGGTCGAGCGATGCCACGAAGATCCTGAGTCCCAGACGGTACTTGCAGATGATGCTGACGAAGATGGAACGGGCGCATGCGGTAGAGAATCCGGGGGAACCGTTTGAGCAGCCGAGCCTTGCGGAGCTGGCGAAGCTGCTGGACGAGGCAGGATACAAGACGCCGAGGGGGAAAGACCACTGGTGGCCTGCGCAGGTGGCGCAGGTGATGGAGGGGCGCTTTGATGGGTACTATGCGACGCAGAGCGCCGAGGCCGCAGTGTTTTGCTGAAAAGCGGAGCGTTGCGTTCAGACCCTGGACTGCTCCCCGTCGGCACGTTTCAGAAAATTCGCAAGGGTCTTTCCGTGATATCGCCGACGAATGGGATACCCCTCAGTCACATGAGAAAACGTCGGTGCTGCGGTTTTTCCCTGGCTCAGTGGTGCCGACCGAAGTTGCACTTGGGGCAGGTCAGCCGAAGGTTCTCGATGTTGTTGGAACCCCCCTCTGCCTTAGGCACCATGTGATCAAGGTTCAGGTCCGCCGGGTCGGCGGTTCGTCCGCAAATCTGGCACACCGAGCCATGGGCATCCAGCAGACGTTGCTTCCTGTTCCGCTTTGCCTTGGGTGTCATGTTCGCCATCTTTACAGAATAGCGCGGACCGTAATCGCGAGTCGAGATAGCCCTCCTCAGCGGGGATGCAGGAGACAATCAACCAAACGGGGCACTAGAAAGCTGGGTCTGCGCTCCCATTGGTCATAGCTTCCAGACATCCTTGAGTTTCTGAACACGCAGGGCATGGTGCTTCTGGAAAACCGCGAGATCCCAAGCGCTCTCCGCGAGCACCTGTACCGTGAGGGCGAACTGCGTGACGCCTCCCGCGCCTTGAAAGTACCTCGCCTTCTTGGTTACGAAGTCCGCGTTGGACGCTTGTGCGTTTTTGTTGCGCGTCAACAGCGCCAGGTTGCCAAGCTTGTTGACCGTCGCTTCGTGCTGCGCGGGTGTATACCAAGCTCCCCAAGACCCCGGAATCGTAACCGAAAAGTCCACTGTCTGAGGGAGAACATGCTCGACTGTCAACGATCGGTGCATCGTCTTTGATGCAGCTGGCGGGGGCGCGGATGACAAGGCGTCATCGAGGCGACACAGAATGAGTCTCTGGACGTTTCGGTGCGCTTTGTAGACGTCGCCGTTAAGCGCGTCTAGCGTCTCCTTCCGCTCAGTGGCATCAAGTTCTAAGCGAGTACCATTACTACCCGTGAAGCCCTCTCCTATAACACCGAGCGCCTCAGAGAAGCGCCGCACCCTGGCATCGACACTACATCGACGAATCATCATTGACGCTGCGAGGCGTTCGATCGAGGTGAGCGCGTCTGCCAGGAGGGCCGGCCTCTGCTTAAGCCGCTGGAAAGCAAGGATCGCCGACGGCACCCAGTCGAAGTTGTCTATGTACTTCAGCCAGAAAAGCGCGACGGCGATAGTTTCGTCAGCGGCGTGGTCCGTACTCCTATAGTCACCGATCTGGACTCTCTCGAAGGCGTGACCAAGCTCGAAGAGCCCTTGCGTGACGAACGTCATGCGTGGCGCAGCATCGGGTGGCAATACAAGCTTGCGGAACTCCTCCAGAAGTTCCTTCTCGGCACGCTTGCGAGCGTAAATCATCCTCACATGTGCGAAGAACTCCTGGAAGGCGTCGCGTCCCAGATTCTCCTCGAGCATCTCCCAATTCTGGGTGAATTCATTGAGTTCGTTGCCAGAAAGTCCGACGGCATCGATCAGCTCCGGCTTCAGAATATCCGAGATCAGCAGATCGAGACCGCGGCTGTTGAGGACACTAAAAATCCTCACCGCGCTGGCGCGGTTGTCGGTGGTCACAACGACCATCATGCACCGCTGGAGCAGAAACATCGCAAGCTGGCCGCGGCGCGCCTCGCTTACTGCGGTGAGTCTTGTCACCAGCAACTTCACGTTTTCACGGAGATGGTCCTTGGCTTCAGTGTCGAGCTCAGCTGCCTGGCTGAGCAGCCTTTCAAGACCTTCTGGCGATTGGATCTCATCGCGGAAGAACGCCGCATCGAGTTCGCGCAGCACGAGACGCGGTTGATCCTTGACTCCACGCGCCTTATTACCCTTCTGGACAATGCAGTCGCGCATGTTGGCGGCCAGCTCTTCGTCGTGAAGGGTGTGGCGGAGGGCCGCAAAAAGCAGACTCAACGTCGTAATTCGCTGCTGTCCGTCGATGATGTCAGCCTCGCGCGAGCCCGCCGGCTTAATCAGCACGATGCTTCCGAGAAAATACGGGGAGAGCTGATCCACTGGCGTATGCTCGTTCATGCCCAGCGCGTGGAACAGGTCATCAAGGAGTTCCTCGGTCTGCTCCTTTCCCCATGCGTAGGGACGCTGATAGCTGGGGATTCGGAACACGAACTGCTCGCCGAAAACCTCACCCAAGACGTACTGCTTGCCTTCGATCGTATTGTCTGCCATGGGCGCGGACCTTATCAGCTCCGTCGGCTAACTGCAACACGACGACGGTGCGGCTCAGTCCAGCGCTCAGCCGAGCACTAACTCGCATTCGATGCCTCATCAGCCCACTGCCAGGGTCTATACGTCGCCTTGCTGATACATCTAAGCGCGCAGCCCCGAGCCGACTGTGCATCTCATCGGGCCGCCACGACGCCAATTCCACAAGCCTCTAGCCCACTTACCCTGCCGTCTGATATTCTGATTGCGCACCATCATTCACATTCGGATCGACCCTAACCGTCGGTGAGGCCGGTCCTTTTGCACTGGGTCTATCACGCCATGAGCAAAAAGAAGAACCGCGCCCCGTCGCCTACTGCCACGTCCACCTCTGCCCCACCGGGGGACCGTTCGCCCTGGTATACGACGCTGAAGATTGAACAGAACGGCCACTTCGTCTATGTGACGACGATTCCCATCGACGAGCTGTTTGATTACTGCGTCGTCGAGCGAAGGCACGAGAATCCCATCGAGGGGTTTCAGCGACGGCTCAATCGCTCGCGGGCCGAGGAGATTTCAGAGTATCTCAACACCGAGGGCAACTCGATTCCTATCAACATCGTCTTGTCAGCGCAGCCCGAGGCGGAGTTTCGCCACATCCGAGAGAACAAGGGTCTTTCATTCAAGCGTGTTCCGGGCGCGTTTGTGATTCTCGACGGACAGCATCGCATGTGGGGCTACCAGATGTGTCCGGCACGTCATCGTATCCCCGTCGCGATCTACGAAGGGCTGTCGCGGGCCGACGAGGTTCGGCTGTTCGTCGATATCAACACCAAGCATCAAGGCGTTCCGAAGGCGCTGATCCTCGACGTGAAGGGACTCGCAGGCAGCGAGACGGACGAAGAAAAGCTGCTGCGCGAGCTATTCGATAGATTGAACACCGACGAAGAATCGCCGCTTTGTGGCAAGCTCAGCGCCGCCCAGGCGACGAGCGGTAAGCTGTCGCGGACGGCGTTTAATACCGCGCTGATGCGTGCCATTCGCGGAGATTCACTACGTCGGATTACGTCAAGAGATAAACAGTATGAAATTGTCCTGAAATTCCTTCGCGCCTTTCAGGATGAATTGGAAGACAAAACACTTCTACTGAAGCGCCACTTTTTCACTGCCATCTTCGATCTATTTGATGAGATCGTAAAGAAAGCTAAAAAAGAACACGGCGGCGTTACGCCGAGTAGCTTAAAAGCGATTATCAAACCGCTCTGCAATTTACCAGAAGAACACCCCCAGAAGAACCAGAAGACCCAGAAGCGAGAGAGTCTAGTTGATGTGATGCGCAATATGCTCAACGGCGACATAAGCATCACGGATGCAGATGTCTGACAATCGCTTCGATACCGTCTTAAAATCGCTCCAAGCCTCATCCCACACGATGCCCCCTGCCAAATTTCACCGACCGTGGCCACGGCTACATGTGTGGCGTGGCCACGATCGGCAAAAAACATACTGATCAGAAATCTTCCTCGACGGGAACAAGATCGCGATCGTGGCCGCGGTCAGGGTCAGCGTGGCCGCGCTATCCGATCGTGGCCGCGCTGCGGGGGCACTGGTGACTACACTCACGCCAGCTTGCGCATACGTTCATAATTACTATCAACGTATCAAGACAGGATGGTTTATTTTTGGCTGCATTCGAAGTTGAGGATCATCCAATGTGGAAGTGTTTTGGTGGGGCATTGCTTCGGTTTTGCAAAATTGATCAATTTATCTGTGTCCATGTCGGATTAGCGGAATCAAATTTATTGTTTGTTTTGCCTAGACATGATTCCGGCACCAGCAAATGGCAATAGCGCGAGCAGCAGCAGTCCGTATGTAGGCGACATCGTGATAAGAAGCGCTCCCACTTCCCCTGCCAGCCAATAGCCAATCGCGCCAGATAGAAACCAAACACCCATGACCGCGCCAACCCAGCGAGTCGGGGCAAGCCGGAGAACCTGGGCCAGGCCAAGCGTGCCGACGAGCGTCTCTCCCACTACCAGCAGCGTGTGACAGGCGACGAGCCAGCCCATGCTGACGGGCTTCACCCGGCTCAGCGACACAGCGGGGAGCAGCGCAACGAAAGCCAGCGACGTGGCCATGAGCCCGTATGCGACGAGGCGAGAGGCGCTCTTGGTGCGCTGGAGGCGAGGCAGGATGGATAGCTGGACAGGCGACGACAGTAGCACCAACAGAGACGGCAGACCGACGAACCATGACGGAGGCAGGGTGAATCCAAGCAACACCCTATCGACGTGCTGCTGAGTCCACAGGAGCAGAGAGCCCTCGACCTGACCGTAGCAGACGTTGAACAGCAGCATCGCCAGCGTCAGTGTGGCGATGGCTTTCAATCGCTGCCACGACGACGATCCTGCTTCCTGAGTGGTCTTTGTGGTCGGAGGCGTGTCGTGGCCGATGGGGGCTCGGACGCGATGAAGGAGGAGGAGCGCGAACCCGGCAAGCGTCACCATAACCGCTGAGACGGCAAAGGTCAGCGACCAGTTTTCGTGCCGAGTCAGCACGCCAGCGACGACTGCACCGAGCACAGCGGCAACGTTGATCACGACGTGCAACCAGAGCTGCGCTTGGCTGAGGCGTGGATCACCACCGACAAACAGGCCGCGCAGGACCGCGTGCGCACTCGGTTTGAACAGGCTGTTTCCGACCGTCAGCAGTGTCAGAGACGGCCACAGCGCAGTGTTCGTCGGCAGAGCCAAGAGCAGATAGGCAGCCATCAGAAGCAGCAAGCTGGCGAGGAGTCCTCGACGATGACCGAGCACTCTATCGGCGATGAGCCCGCCGGGGAGGCTCCCAAGATACCCAGCAGCGGTGATGAGCCCGGCCATTCGCAACGCCTCGACGCGGGGATAGCCGTAACGCTCACACAACATGAGCACCAGCGACGAAACCAGCATGAACGCGGCGCAGCGCTCACACAGGACAGCGAGGCAGACGGGGAGGAAACCGACGGGATACGAACGGTCACGACACGACTTCGCCTTCTGTCCATCGGACGTAGGTGTTTGTGACGAGCGAGCGATGGACATGGTGCCTCCCGGGCGGCGGTGGGTAAAGAAGGGCAAGCCGTGGGAAACGACTGGAACGAGCGATTGCCCCTCGTTTGCCCTTGCAGTTTCGGAAGGTCTGTGCTCAAAGCCAAAGAGACAGTGCTGACACTGCATGTGTCATTGATGAGCCCGTTTTCGTCGTCGAGTGGAGTCCTCGCCATGCAAGTAGAGTCCGCTATCCAGACCGAGTTTCCTTCTGTGCTCAGTGGTGACACTTTGGAGCCGTCGCCGTTTCAGGCTGCGCTGTTCCACCTTCGGCAAGGGCTTCAGGCGCTGTGCGACCTGTCGCCTGGCTCGGATCGGGTGAGACGCGAGGCGCACGAAGAGCTTGTCGCGCTCCAGCGTCAGGTGCTCCAGCTTCTGCATGTCCACTTCGCGCCATCGAGGGAAGCGAAGCAGCGCTTCGGAGATCTGCTTCGCCAACATCGCGCAGAGGCAGGACTGACGCAGGAGCAGGTCGCGGAGTTTTCGCAACTATCGCTGAGCCTCATCCGCAAGCTGGAACAAGGGAAGAAGCAACCGGGTCGGACGGCGCTTCTGTCGCTGTGTTCGATTCCCGAGCTGAAGCTCGTGCCGTCGGAAGTCACGACGCTCCCCGCCATCCGCGAATACAGTCACCGGCTTGCGCCAAACTGGTATGTGTCGCCGGGATTTGACTCGGTGCAGATGATGTCCGACTTCGGGCAGCAGCTCAACGGCGGTGGTGGCTCGATCGAACAGACCTACGTCTACCTCGACCACAAGAGCGCGCTCGACTGGATTTCGCTCTGCAACACGCCCAGCTACATCGCGATGTTCCGAGAGAGCATGCCGAATGAGGCCATCGCCCAGCGGATTCGTGAGGTCGTGAGCCAAGTGGGCCTCGATGTGATCGCGCTGGGGCCTGGGGACGGCAAGAGCGAAGTCCGCCTGGTTCAGCAGATTCTCGACGACAGCGAGCGGCCCAACATCCGGTTCTATTTGCTCGACGCGAGCCAGCCGCTTCTCAACCGAGCATTCAAGCACGCTGCCGACACCTTTGCCGATGACTCGCGGATCTTCGTCTGCGGAATCCAGGGCAACTTCCATCACCTGCCTCGCTACATGCAGCTTCACTACACGCCCGCGCGTTCTCACCGTCGGCGTGTCTACATGCTGCTCGGCAATACCATCGGCAACCTCGACAACGAACCCTACTTTTTCCAGAACGCCTTCGTGGGAGCCGCACCGGGTGATCTGCTGATCTTCGACGCGGATCATGCCTTTACCGTCTCGGCAGATCACGCAGAAATCCGTCGCTGCGACCCAACCCTGTCCAAGCCAATGCCCGAGCCCTACCAGCGCTGGCTAGCCGGGCCGATTCGACGCTACTGCCAAGATGTGCAGGACGTTTCGTTTTCGTTCCGCCTCGATACCAACCGCCCACTGGCGGGCAGCTACGGCATGCAGGGCATTGCCAAGGTGTCTCTGCTTGGCCAGCGCGCCAAGGAGTTCTGCATGTGGCAAGTCCGTCGCTATGACCCAAAGAGCCTCATCCAGTGCATGCGCAACCTCGACTGGGAACCCATCGCCCAGATTCCCTTCACCGGCAACAAGACCAGACCCAAGTCCGTCTTCATGTTCCAAAAACGGATGCCGCGCTGAGCCCGCGCTGAAACCTCCGCACCTCCTCCCACCCATTCCCTTCCCCGAATCCCTCCGCACGCCAACCAGCCCGCATTCCCAACCCTGGCAAACGTTCGGACCAAAATTGCAAAACGTAGCGCTGGAAACATAGATCAACCAGCCAGAACAACGGATGAGCCCGGTCTAATTACGAACTCATCAGTCGGTGAGAAAAAAGTTCTGGACGCGGACGAATCAAGCATTTTTTTCGTCACGTCGAGCACTCTTAATCCGTGAGGTCTTAAAATGGCCATTTTTCAGGTTTGCCAGCCTACTGGATGGACCGGGCTGGTGGTTGCTTGGGCAGTGGTCCGGTCACTGGCTGGTTTTGTCGTGGCTGGCCCGTCAGGTATGGACTACCTTGGTGGCATTGACCTACCTTGGCTGGCCCAGCTCGGTATTAGAGCCTTCCGTTATGTCGATACTCACGGCTTGCTGCTATGCGGTTTGACCCAGATCGGCAGCGTGGTTTTGCTGGTATCCGATTCCCTGGCACCGCACGCCCTCGCTGTCTGTCCATGGGAGTCCCACAGGAGTCAGCGTTGCCGTTGCGTGGCTCGCGTTGTCTGCGCTGGGGTAGCGTGCGGGGACACAGAGACACCGGGGGCCGCGTGGCTGTTGCGCCAGCGGTACCTGGCGACCCGAAGGCTCTGTGGCCGCTCTGCTCACTGACCTGCGATTGCGCAGACGATGAGCAGAGACGGTCGGTTCCTCGACACTGGCGAGCTGGAACCGCGAGCGGATGTTCGTAGGCGCATTGCTGGCTGATTTTCTGGGGGGATTTCCGTGCTCGCTCATTTCAATGAAATCGCGGGGTTAGGGGTCACGGATTGACAAAATTCGTGACAGCTATTCCCATGGTTTTATGGGGGCTGAGGTTTGTAGTCGGTGTCCGAAGAAGCTCCGTCAGAACGACCGTGCGGATCGGGAGTACTGCTCGGGGCGATGCAGGATGCGTGCGTATCGGGCTCGCCGCGCCCTGCTGCACGGCCTGCCGTTACGCCGTCGAGGACGCCCGCGCCGGGTCGCGTCAGATGCAGATACGTTGCAACGGCAGCTCGTCGCGAAGGATCGGGAAATCGCTGCTCTACAGGCTCGCAACGATGAACTGACACGACAGATCACGCAGTTACGTGAAACAGGGGTCCATCAAGACGCAGTAACAGGCGGTAACACTAGCACCGGGATCGTCCCTGGGTCCGATGGGAGCACGGGACAGGATGGCACCAGCACACCCGGGACCGTTACGGACGGTAACACGGTAACAGGAGGCGACACGCAGTCGGACCCGACAACCCCAGTGCTGCCAGGCACTCCCGATGTTCCTGTTACGCCAGACGGACCGGATGATGGCGGCGACGACGATGACAGCAGTGGTGGCGATGACGACGGCAATGGGGATGACGACGACGATGGCGATGACGACGGTGGCGAGGACGGCGAAGACGGCGATGACGGCGGCGGTGATGACGACGGCGATGATAACGACGATGACGATGGCGACAATGATGACGCCGATGGGGATGACGATGGCGACGATGACGGCGGCGGCGATGAGGATTGCGACGATGACGACGCCGACGACGATGACGACGATGCCGGGGATGACGACGCCGACGGCGATGACGACGATGCCGGGGATGACGACGCCGACGGCGATGACGACGATGCCGGGGATGACGACGATGGCGATAGTGATGACGATGATGACGACGGCGATGGGGATGACGACGACGGTGGGACTGGCGGTGGGATAGGATCTCTGCGAAGACAGCGGGATCAGGCGGTCGCGATGGTGGCGGAA